>Ga0114980_10001578_pt1 | contig 16299 bp, 16 predicted proteins | sample S_140806_EF_Meta_FD_87018 | JGI IMG/M metagenome (GOLD analysis project Ga0114980, IMG submission 87018) | Freshwater microbial communities from Lake Simoncouche, Canada to study carbon cycling - S_140806_EF_MetaG | ecosystem: Environmental > Aquatic > Freshwater > Lake | place: Lake...
CATCATTGCCCAATAAACTATTTCCAGAAAATTTTGTACGGGCGCCTATTGAACTTATTGCAGTCAATAACTGCTTCATCTCATTTTGAACGGCTGCACGATCTGTTGCATTCATGGTGCCATTTGCACCTTGTGTTGCCAATGTCAAAATGCGCTGAGCCATTTCTTGAGCAGCAGAAATTGCACCTTCAGCTGTTTGAACCATTGAAATGCCATCGTTCAAATTACGGACACCTTGGTTGGCGCTGTTGATCTGCGATGTCAATGCATTGGCAATGCCCAAACCGGCTGCGTCGTCTCTTGCACGATTGATGCGCAGGCCCGAAGACAGGCGCTCCACTGAGGCGGCCATCTTGTTTTGTGCACCTTGAAGGTTTTTAGAGGCCCACAAAGAAGCCACGTTGGAATTCAATACTGCAGCCATGTTGTTTCGTCCTTTAAAGAATTAATCAAGAAATAAGAAAGTGCTTATTTCAGGAGTGACAAAATCACATTGGGCATTTGATTGGCCTGTGCCAGCATGGCAGTGGCCGCTTGCTGCAAGATTTGACCTTTGGTTAAAGATGCTGTTTCAGTTGCGTAGTCGGTGTCTTGCACGCTGCTGCGAGCGGCAGATAAATTGGAAGACAACTCATTGACGTTGCTGACAGTGAATTCAATTTGGTTTTGGTAGGCACCAAGCAAGCTTCGCTGTGTCCCAAGAGCTGTAATGTAGTTACTAGCTGCAGTTTGCACAGCTTGCATTGCAGTTGTGGCTGTAGCTGGAGTGTCGCTTGCCAGACTTCCGTTGATCGCGTTTATCAAGTCACTTGCTTGACCTTTAGTGGCATTTGCCTCACCAAAAGTGGTCGAGCTAGCGATGGTTCCAGCAGTAGTACCCTCGGTACCTAGGTATCCAACGCCAATGTTGCGAAAAGCGCCTGCAGCCAATGAAATAGTGTCTGTTGTTACGTTACTGACTTGCAGCGTAGTAGTAGTTGCTCCAGAAATGGTTTGGCTCAACAAAGAATTTCCAGAGTATTTTGTCCTTCCTCCAATCGCATCAATCGCTGTAATAAGTTGACGCATCTCGGATTGGATAGCAGTCCTCTCTGTTGTGCCCAAAGTGCCATTGGCGCCTTGCGTAGCCAAAGTCAAAATGCGCTGACCCATTTCTTGAGCTGCAGCAATTGCACCCTCAGCCGTTTGAACCATAGAGATGCCGTCATTCAAGTTACGAACCCCCTGGTTGGCACCATTGATTTGCGAAGTCAATGCATTGGCAATGCCCAAACCGGCTGCGTCGTCTCTTGCACGATTGATGCGCAGACCCGAAGACAGGCGCTCCACCGAATCAGCCATCTTGCTTTGTGCACCCTGAAGGTTTTTAGAGGCCCACAACGATGCAACATTGGAATTGAGAACTGCTGGCATATTTACCCCTAAAAAGGAACGTCAAAATTGTTGGAGCTGCTTTTTCACTAGCCCTTAGATACCTTTACGGTCTTTCCAAGCAAAGCGTTTAGCCCATTCAGGGCTACTCTTCTAACCAGCCCACAGATACTCTTACGGTCATGCAAAAAAAGTGTTTAGTATTTGAGTTGGTCACTCAGGAAAACCCTTGGTTTTGAGGTGGGTGATGACCCTTGTCCTCTGCATATGACCCCAAGCCAGGGTCATGTTTTTAGAGGCTCTTTAGAGTCGTGGTGGTACTCAAGCCTGGCTCAACCCATCTGTTTGAACATCAATTTTCTCTGGCTTTTGGCCTGCCTGATGCCGCCAGTACATTTCTGCGTAAGCTGCCTCAATATGCTTGGCAAACAGTGTGGGATTAAAAAGTGGTTTTGTTAATCTATTTTTCTCAAGCTTGTTTTTGATAGCTTCAAGCCTCGTTGAATTTGTTGCAAGCTCTATGGCCATTGCCTCGTACTCTTCCTGCGTGGACTTGATGAGCTCGGGCATGTCAATCGCATTGAGCAAACTGGCAGCTACACGGCTGGCAAACGAATTACCCGTGCAAGTCAGAACTGGCAGCCCAGCCCATAAGGCGTCGCTTGCTGTTGTGTGAGCGTTGTAAGGCAGGGTGTCAATAAACAAATCGGCCAAGCGATGCCTTGCCAAATGCTCATCCAGTTCCATTCGTTTGGCAAATACCAAGCGGTTACCCTCCAAACCTCTGGTTTGGATTTCTTCGCGCAAGTTGTTGGATGCAGTCGGGTTGTCTTCGAAAAGCCAAAGCACACTGCCCTCTACCGCCTTGAGAATACGCACCCAGCTCTCAAAGGTCTGAGGAAGAATTTTGTATCCATTGTTAAAGCAGCAAAAAACGAAGCCTTTTTCTGGCAACCCAAGCTCTTGCTTGGTAAATACTTTGCTTGATATCTTTCGTTGGGAGTCGTTGACCTGATAGCTGTGGGGCAAGTAGGCAACTTTTTCCGTGAAATACGCTTGACTGGCCTGAGGTATGACTGTCTTATCCGCAATCACATAGTCCATGTAGTCTGCACCCATGGTTCCAGGGTAACCCAGGTAATTCACTTGTATGGGGGCGCAGCCTTCTGCGAAGATGCCGGTTCTGCAGCCCTCTGTGTAGCCCTTCAAGTCAATCGCAATGTCAATGCCCAAGTCTCTTGAAAGCTTGGCAACTTCTCTGTCACCTAGGGCATTGACATCCATGAACCTGTAAAAACTCTTTGAGATTCTCTCTCTCATGGCGTCTTGGGTGTTGGGGCCAAATGAGAAGCCATAGATTTCGAACTTGCTTGTGTCGTGAACTTCAAACAGCTCTGCCATCAACGCAGATGTGGCGTGCTTGTGAAAGTCTGCCGAGAAGTAGCCAAGACGAATTTTTCCGACTGCGGGGCGCTTGACGATCTGGCCAAGCGCTTGGCTTTGAGGGTACTTCGCAGCCGTGTAAATCTTTGAAGACATCAGGTGCAGATCTGGCCGGTCTATCAAGCTCAGTGCGGCAAAGGGTGTGGTAACTTTCTTTTGGCTGGCGATCTCTGACTCGTAAATGGCAAGACCATCCGCTAAATTACCCCATTCACAAAGCTTCATTTTGCTGTGCAAGCAGGTGCCCAAAAGAAAGTCAAAGTTCGGGTTAATTTCCAGCGCTTTTAAAAAACTAACAACTGCGTTGTCAGGCTGCTTAAGCTCCTGCAGCGCATGGCCAAGATTGAAAAATGCCGCAGCGTAGTCAGGCTTGATGCTGATCGCAGTGCCATAGCTCGCAACGGCTTCAAGGAAATGCTTGAGTTCATGCAGCGCAACGCCACGGTCGAAGTAAGCTTCCGCAAAGTCTGGGTTAATGCTGACAGCTTGGTCAAAACTGGAGACGGCTTGGTCAAGCCGCTTGAGTTTCAACAACGCATTGCCGCGGTTTGAGTAGGTCGTAGCGTCGTTAGGATTAACGTCAATGGCTTTAGAAATTAAATCTACAGCACCCTGAAAATCACCAGACTGCCCCGCAATGTAGCCAAGCATGTGCAAAGCTTGGAAATGCTGTGGCTTTTCTTTAAGCACTGCTTCGTATGCCAACTTGGCTTGAGCCAACCTGTTTTGCTGGTGAAGCGCTAAGCCTTGCTGGAAAAGCAGCTCAATTTTTGGGTTAGTTGCTATTGGCTTTGTCCGCTTAATTGCAGGGTTCTTGCGCTCAGAATTAGGACGTATGCGTGCCATCAGTCAATTGTATATTTGAACTTAACGAAGCACGGGGAAGAGGCTTGAGGCACTTTATGCGCATGGGTGTTTGCCAAACACATAAAGGCGGCATACACAAATATGCATGAACGGTATCAAGCTCACCTGCCACCAGACCACATGTACATTGAGCCTTGATACTCTGTTTCTCGCCCTGGCAAACCTCCTGCCAACCCAAGTTGAATTTGGGCTGCTTTGAGAAATAAGAAAAAACTTACTTCAACAAAGACAAGATGACGTTGGGCATTTGGTTAGCCTGTGCGAGCATCGCAGTTGCAGCTTGCTGCAAGATTTGACCTTTGGTCAATGATGCCGTTTCAGAAGCATAGTCGGTGTCTTGTACGTTACTGCGAGCGGCAGATAGGTTGGACGACAACTCAGTCACGTTGCTGACTGTGAATTCAATTTGGTTTTGGTAGGCACCTAGCAGGCTGCGTTGAGTAGAGAGCGTTTTTACATATGCATCAGCTGCCGTTTGTATTGCCGTGAATGAACCGGCAACAAGGTTGTCATCAAGAACAGTGTTAATTGCGATCATAAGGGCAGCGCCCTGTCCAGAAGCATAGGTTGAGTTAGTTTGTACTTCATTTGTCAAAATATTATCAACAGTTCCTGAAGTACCAATATTTGCAAAGGCAGTGGCACCCGTCAGAACGATTGTGTCAGTAGTGACATTGCTTGCTTGAAGTGTCACATTAGTTCCAGCCAACAAGGAATTACCAGAAAATTTTGTCCGAGTTGCAATTGTTTGAACTGCCGCCATGAGTTGCCGCATTTCTTGACGAACAGCCTTACGTTCAGTCAGGCCCAAAGTACCATTAGCCCCCTGAGTTGCGAGCGTCAAAATCCGCTGACCCATTTCTTGAGCCGCAGCAATCGCGCCCTCAGCGGTTTGAACCATAGAGATACCGTCATTCAAGTTGCGAACACCTTGGTTGGCCCCATTGATCTGCGAAGTCAAGGCATTGGCAATACCCAAACCTGCTGCGTCATCTCTTGCACGGTTGATACGCAAACCAGAAGACAAGCGCTCCACGGAGTCAGCCATTTTGGTCTGAGCGCCCTGCAGGTTTTTGGAAGCCCATAACGAGGCTATGTTGGAATTTAGAACTGCTGCCATGAAAACTCCTCAATAAATTATCAAATTTTTGGGGGCTACTTCTGCAGTTGCCCTTAGACACCTTTACGGTCTTCTAAGGCAAGGCGTTTAGTCCCGGTTTGGAGCTGCCATTAAATGCATATCGATGTGCATAGACGTGTACGGGCAAGTCAAGCCACCGGTTTGTGTTCTCTCCAGCAAACCAAGCTCTGCCAAGATCACAACATCATCGTGCACACGTTTGACGTCACGGCCCACAACACGTGCCAACTCCCGCACAGACATCTCTGCCTTGCCTTGTGCGGCACGAACAATGTTCCACCGCTTTTCTGACAACTGCCCAAAGAACTGCGCTGGCGTCTCAAAGTTAAGCACTTCACCTTGATAGGTTTTTGCTTTAGCAGTCTTGCCAACGGCACGCATTGCAGCCTTCCAGTCTGGCTGCAAAGTGATGGTCAGATAGCGTTGTGTCATGATTTTTTCCTTGCTGCAACGGCCGCAATAAAGTCTTCAACCAATTGCTCAATGCCTGTAAATGTGAAGGCTAGCTCTTTGCCATCTAGATGGCAGTGATCGCCCTTGCCTCTTTCATTGTCAAATCCCACAATGTGTACCCCCTCCACAACATAAGCCGCACGATACTTATAGCCATGCAGGGTAGGAGATACTGGCTGCGGGACTTTCCAGACAACCAGTTCAAGTATTGACCCATCAGGGTTGATGTTCTTGAACCGGGTAATGAGAAGCGCCTCCATGTTGGCAATTATGCCAACAACGTTTGGTGCAGTCAAATTGTGGGGCCCACGCTGCGCAGCGCTGAACGCCTTTTCTAAAGGTATTACCCAGCCCTCCCCGATAAATGGTTAATATCTAGGCAAATTAACCCTCTAGATGAATACTTTCATGTCCAGACTTGCGGGGCTGCTCAAGCCTTTGGCTCAAGCCGGCGTGCCGGTGATGGTGCTGCTCATCTTGGTGATGATGCTGGTGCCCCTGCCCGCGCTCCTGCTGGACTTGCTGTTCACTTTGAACATTGGCGTGGCAATCATGGTCTTGATTGCGGCTTTGAACGTCAAGAACTTCAAAGACTTCGTCTCTTTTCCCACCCTGCTTTTGATCACCACGCTGATGCGCCTGTCGCTCAACGTGGCCTCCACCCGCATCGTTTTGCTGCAAGGCCACTCGGGCACTGACGCCGCGGGCAAGGTGATCGAGTCGTTTGGCAAGTTTTTGATTGGCGGCAATTTCACAGTGGGGGTGGTGATTTTCATCTTGATCACCATCATCAACTTTGTGGTGATCACCAAGGGCTCGGGCCGGGTGGCCGAGGTGTCTGCCCGCTTTGCTTTGGACTCCATGCCCGGCAAACAAATGGCGATCGACGCCGACATGAACGCGGGCCTGATCAAGCAAGAAGAAGCCAAGCAGCGGCGCCAAGAAGTGGCCCAAGAAGCTGACTTTTTTGGCTCCATGGACGGTGCCTCCAAATTCGTGCGCGGCGATGCGGTGGCCGGCATCTTGATCTTGGTGATCAACCTGATTGGCGGCTTGATCACCGGCATGATCACGCACAACCTGAGCTTTAGCAAAGCTCTGACGATTTACGGCACTTTGACTATTGGTGATGGCTTGGTGGCGCAGGTGCCGGCGCTGATCATCTCTACAGCCGCCGGTATTTTGGTCACCCGTGTGGCCACCGAGGACGATTTTTCCGAGCAGTTGTCCAAGCAAATGAGCAGCAACCAAAACGCCTTGATGGTCTCGGGCGCAGTGTTGGCGCTCTTGGGCGTGCTGCCGGGCATGCCCCACATGACCTTCTTGATTTTTGCCGCCATGTTTGGCGCGCTGGCCTACATGATCAAGCGCAAAGCCGCTCTGGTGGCCACTGATTCGGCAGCCCAGACCCACAGCGAGTCTGGCCGCCAAGAGCTGGGCTGGGCCGATGTGCCGGTGGTCGAGCCCCTGTGCTTGGAGCTGCCCTACCGCTTGATTCCCATGGTGGACAAGGGTGAAGACAGCGATTTGATCAAGCGCATTCGCGCCATTCGGCGCAAGTTCATCACCGACATGGGCTTTCTCACGCCTTCGGTGCACATTCGGGACAACTTGCAACTCCCCCCCGAGACCTACCGCTTCATGATTTATGGTGGCGAGGTGGGGCGCGGCCAGTGCCTGCCCGACCGCTTGCTGGCCATTGCGCCCGAGGGCGTGGAGCCCATGCCAGGCTTGCAAATCAGAGACCCTTCCTTTGGCATGCCCGCCACTTGGATTGAAGTCAGCGCCCGCGAGGTGGCCATCAGCCGCGGCCACACCGTGGTCGAGCCGGCCGTGGTCATGGCCACCCACCTGGACACTTTGATTCACCGCCACGCCAATGAGCTGCTGGGCCGCCAAGAAACCCAAGAGCTACTAGACCACTTCAAGGGCAGCTTCCCCAAGCTGGTGGAAGATGTGGTGCCCAAGGTGGTTTCGCTGGCCCTCTTGCAGCGCCTGCTGCAGTTGCTGCTGGAAGAGGGCATCAGCGTGAAAGACTTGCGCACCATCTTGGAGGTGGCGGCCGAGCACGCGCCCAAGACCCCCGACGCGCTGGACATTTTGCCCATGGTTCGCCTGGCCATTCGCCGCACCATCGTGCAGCACGCCTTGGGCAGTGGCCAACAAGCGCGTGTTTTAGGGGTGCAGCCCGAGTTTGAGCGGCTCATTGAGCAGGCCATTGGCACTGCAGCCGTGGCGCCAGACGGGGTGATCGAGCCCTCTCTGATGCGCCTGCTGGTGCAAGAGATCTCAACCCATGTGGACGCCATGGAAGCCAAGAACTTGCCCCCTGTGATTGTGTGCAACCCGCGCACTCGGTTGACGTTTGCGCGCATCGCCAAGAAAATACGCAGTCAGGCTCATGTGCTGTCTATGACAGAATTGCCACTGGAGACGCAGCTGACTTTTGAGAAATTCATTTGCTCACAAGCCAGCCCCACCTAACGCGCAGGACAAACACTGATGGGCCCTCAAAAATTCATTGCACGCACCACCACTGAGGCGCTCAAGCTTGTACACGAACAGGTGGGAGGCGACGCCATGGTGCTGTCCACCCGAGACACCCCCCAGGGCGTGGAGATTGTGGCCATTTCGCCAGAGGCCTTGAGCCAAATGTCGCAGCGCCAAGACACTAAGGCGCCCAGTGGTGCGGGCATTGGGGGTGCAGCCGTCTCAGCAGGCAATTTCAACAAAGCAGCATCTTCCAAGCCCGCCTCAGGATCTGACGCTTGGGCCACCCCTGCCCCGCAAGCCCCTGGCTTTGCCATGCCACCGCACGCTTCACACCAGCCAACCAGCCCCGCAGCTGCAAGCGGCGGCACGCAAGACAAGCGGGTAGACCAGTTGCTGGCCGAGTTCTCTGAGGTCAAGCAGTTGCTGCAAACTCATTTGTCGGCCCGCGCTTGGGACGATATGCAAGCGCAGTCGACTGAAAAAGCCGAGGCCTTGCGCATTTTGCTCAATGCGGGTTTTTCGCCTCAGTTGTGCGGCGAGTTGGCTGACGATTTGATGGCCGCAGCGCAAGCACCCGAACTCAACGCACCTTTGATGGACCGCTTGAAAGTGCTGCTGGAGTCCAAAATTCAGACCCTAGAGCCTTTGTCTGTGTTTGACCCGGGCGGCATTTTTGCATTCATTGGCCCCACGGGCGTGGGCAAAACAACGGCCATTGCCAAAATTGCTGCGCGCTGCGTGCTGCGCTATGGCCGAGACCAATTAGCGCTGCTGACCACCGACACGTTTCGAATTGGGGCCCAAGAGCAACTCAAGGTCTACGCCAAAATCATTGGCGTGCCTGTGGTTTCTTTGCGCGACAGCGACGACCTGGCCGCCAAGATCAACAGCCTCAAAGACCGCCGCGTGATCTTGCTCGACACAGCAGGCGTGAGCCAGCGCGACACGCAAATGCTCGAGCAATCGCAATTGCTGCTCGAAGGCGCGCCAGCCCTCAAACGCATTTTGGTCATGAGCAGCACCACTGATCTGCGCACGCAAGAAGATGTGATTTTGATGTACCAAATGGCCGCTGAGAGTGAGAAATCTCGGGCCGTGATTGCCGCCATCATCACCAAAACCGATGAGGCTGCGCAAATTGGCCCCGTGCTCGATTGCCTGATTCGCCACAAGTTGCCTTTGATGTTCTTGGCCAATGGCCAGCGCGTGCCCGAAGACTTGAGCCAAGCCAACACGGCCTATTTGAGCCACCGCGCATTGCACCCGCGCATGCTATCGAACCGCATGCAAATTCCAGACGAACAAATCCCTGTGCACATGACCGATCAGTTGAACAACTGGATCAAGGCTTCCTGATGCAAGCAGGGCAGATGAACGATGTCATAGACCAAGCCACGGGGCTGCGAAACTTATTTGGGCAGCATGCAGCGCCTGTCCATGTGCTGTGTTGCCCTGAACGCCCAGCCCTGACACTGCCCTTGATCAGCGACCTGAGCAAAGCCATGGTGGCTCGCGGCAACACCGTGATGTGGGTGGACGAAATTGATTTTGCAGAGCGCGAGCTGTGGCCCTTGCCGTGCAAAGTCAAGTTCGACTTGTCCAAAAGCTTGCAAGGTCTTGAGACCTTGGACAAAGGCGTCACGCCCCTGCAGCCAACGCTTTGGTACGGCTTGTCTTTGCACACCTCGCGCATTGGCAGCCCCAGCCGCACCTTGTCCGAGCGCCTGATGAAAAGCGGCTTTCGCTTTGACAGTGTGATCGTCTCTGGTGCCACGAACAAACCCGAAAGTTTTTCGCACTACGGCTCGCGCATTCACTGCACTGCCATCACGGGGTGCGACAATAGCGAGTTGCAGCAAACCTTGACTTGGCTTAAGCAAGCCAAGGCCCACAGCAGCGTGGCCTCGGTGAGTTTGGTTTTGGCAGGAAAAAGCGAGACATTGGCCCATGGCATGCAGTGGATGGAAGATGCCGGCCGCGAAAAACTGGGCCAAGCCCAGCCACTCAAATTACTTGGGAGCATAGAGACTCAAATCACAGCGGCACCACTCTCAAGCCTATGGAGCCGCCAGCCAGAGTTGACCGACGCACTCATGAATCACCTGTTGATCCACTGACCATGCCGCCACCCAAGTACCAAGAAGATCTGGGCGAGCAGCTCAAAAAGTATCAGCCCCTGGTGCGCAGGATCGCCTCGCGCATTGGCTCGCGCCTGCCGGCCAATGTGATGCTCGATGACTTGATCCAAGAAGGCATGACAGGCCTCTTAGACGCCTTGCAGCGCTACGTGCCCCAGCCCAATCAAAGTTTTGAAGCCTATGCCAGCATGCGCATTCGCGGCGCCATTTATGACGCCTGCAGAAAAGAAGACATCTTGCCGCGCAACCAGCGTGATCAGCTCGATGTGCTCGAGAAAGTCACCCAGCGCCTGGAGCACACCCTAGGTCGTTTGCCCACCGAGCAAGAGGTGGCCACAGAGGCCGGCGTCTCGCTGGAAGAATACTTTGGGGTGATCGACACTTATGTCAACGTCATGCCCTTGGACGATGTGCCCGAGAACCTCTTGCCCACCGATTTTTCTGCAGACCCTCTGGAAAAAGTTTCGGGGAAGCAGTTTTTAGGGCAAGTTGTTGAGATTTTGAAAAAGCTGCCAGACAAACAGCGCTTGGTGGTGGCCTTGCACTACCAAGAAGACTTGTCGTACCGAGAGATTGCCGCCGTCATGGAGTTAACGCCGGGGCGCATCAGCCAGTTGCATACACAGGCGATGATCGCCATTCGCGCGCTGCTGGACGTTTAAGCCCTGCGCTTGAATCAGAACTTGCCCAGCAACTGCCCGCCGCCCATGAAGGACACACCGCCCTCGCTGGAGTAAGTGGCGCCCGCAGAAGACTGCGCAGCAAATGCCTGCAAAGCAGCGTTGCGCTGCATGGCCAAGCGAATCAAATCAGAATTGAGTTGGTGGTTGGAGCGGGCTTCTTCCAACCGGTCGTTGAGCTGTTTTTGCGCATCAGCGGGAAAAGTGGTGATCAATTGGCGCAAACCTTCAACGCCCCCGGGGTGTGCCTCTAGCCCCTTCAAGGCCATCTGGCTGTTGACAATGGCCGCTTCCAGGCCTGGCAATTCATGGTTCTCTAAGGTCACGCGCAGTTGCATCACGGCCTGCGCAACTTGCTCGACCAGGGCTTGGACGTTTTGAAGATTCATCTAAGGCGCAGTGGCATTAACGACGGCCAGCGTGCACTGCTGCAACAGCGTCCCCAAGCAAGTTGCCTGCTACTTTTTGATAATCAATTTCAAACGTGCCATTGGCAATGCGTTGGCGAATTTCTTTGACCAAGTCCATGTCCAACTTGTCAAACACGGCGCCAGCAGGCAGGGCTTGCGTGGCCTTGGCCGCTTCACTCAGTCCAATGCGCGCTGCAGGCTCAGATTTTCCGCTGACGGTTTGTTGTACGGCAGCCGAGGGCGCGCCACCACTCAAGCCAGGGGCTTGGGGCTGGCCTATGCCACGCACATCATTCATTTTGATAACCATGATCACCTCACTCTATTATGACTTCGACCGATCCGGGGGAAACTGCTTTGCCTTGGACAATCTTACCCTCAGATATCCGCACTTTCACAGTACCGCCTAAAGCAGCGTCCGCCATGGCTTGGCCCGACGCATCAATTGCAAATCCTCGACCCAGCATCGTTACCCGAACTTGGTCTCCCATTCTGATTACGGTCATAGGCCTGAAATCGTTTAGTCGCAGGGGATTGCCGGACTGCACTGCCCGCACAACCTCCATGTCTTTGACCCGTTCGGGGTCGTCGATCACGGCTGAATCGTCTAGTTTACTCAAGTCTCCTTCGGTCCACTGCCAGTCGGCGGGCGTCAGGGTCTGCCCCTTGCGCAGGGCTCGGGCGGCCACCAAATAGCGCCCCTTGACCTCCACATAAATGCTCACGGGCCGCACCCAAGTGCGCCCCGACTCACACCGCAAAGACAGAAAGACCTTACCCCAAACACGGTCTCTTCCTTGCAAGGCCACGCGAGGTGAACGCTCACATTGGGGAATTTCAGCCTTCAGATCATTCCACTGAACGGAATATTCACGCCCCTCCAAGGTGGCATGACTGGCCAAAAACTGGTTGATCGACTCGCGGGCCTGCGCCGTCCAAGCGGCGGGAGCTGGCAAACTGGTGCTGGCGGGCAAGGCCGCTTGGGCAGGCCATGACAGCAGCAACAGTACTGCCAAAAGTCCCTGTTGGAGTTCGATCAGCTTCATTTTGGCGACAAACAAAAATAAATCTCACCCGCGCCGTCCAAGGCCACGCCAAAGACACCCTCTGGCCGCACTGTGCCTTCTGGCACGTCAAAAATATTCATGTTTTCTGCCGGCAGGGCGCGGTCGGCTTGCATGGAAAGCGTGTCCACCCCGCTGCGCAGCATCAGGCTGCCGGCAAAGCCGGCTTGCGCCTCTTGAGGTTGAAACTGGACAAACTGTGAGGCAGCCACCGCGTAGCGCTGCTCATTGCGCAAAAAGGGCATCAAGCGCATGCGCGTCAAACTGCAGGGGAACACCAAGCCATAGCCGTCTTGGATGCGCTGCACATGACCCGATACAGCCCGAAGGCACTGACCCATCTGCAGATATTCTTTGTCTGACAAGCTCAGCCCTTGCCAGTTCATGTAAATCGTCAAGCTGCGAGAGTGCGCTTGAATGCTCTTGGCCTTGGCACCAAAGTCACGCAGAGGGTCCAGGCGGTCCATCAAGCTGGCATCGAGCCAAACATCCTGCATATCTTGCGCAAACTGTGGAAACAACTGAGTCAAAGGCACTTGCCCCACACGCAAAGACCAGTCTTGCAACTCGCTGAGCAAGGCGTCCATTTGCCGAATGGTGCGCTCATCATCGCGCTGGTTGAGGATGCGGGCATTTTGAATCAGGTTCAGCCCCTTCATGCGAAGCGCGCGAAACCCCGGGTCTGCTGCACCCACATACTGCAAAGCCGAGGCCTTAGGCATCACGGCCACAAAGCTGGTCAGAGAAGCTGTATCACGCGAGACCAGCACTTGAAGCCGAGACGACCAGGGCGCCCAAGCTTGCAACTGCTCGTCGGATTCAGGCGCATGGCCCAGCTGAACGTCTTTGATGGCTTGCGCCACCAAGGGCAACAAGCCCTGCGCGAGGTCAAGCACGCTGGGTTGCCCCAAGGTCATTTGCCGTGCCACATCTTCAAGCAAGCCCGCAGCGGTGCCAAGCCCCAAGAGCGACAAAGCACCCGACAAATCAAGCGCATGCAAAGCCGCTTGCTTCATGTCTTCAGAGCCAATTTGCAAACTGCGCGTCAAGCCTTCCAAGCTGCGCTCGGCATCGGCCACCATCAGGGCCAATTGATCAAACCGGTTCGTTGCCACGTGGCCTCCCCATCGCTTGGGCATGCAAATTGGCATGCGCAGCATTCTCAAAACGCTTGCCTTGCGGCACGTCTTCCACGGCCACTTGCAAACGGCCTGAGACTTCCTGAAGATTGATCGCCACTTTTTTGGCCGCAGTTTTAAGACTGTCAACTTGAGCGATCAGCGCTTGCACCTCATCACCATTGTCTTCGGGTTCCACTTGGCGCAAGCTTTCTTGCAGCAACGCAAAAGAGCGGCCCAAGTCTCGCGCTGTCATGTAAATGGTTTGCATTGCCTCGGTGGTGAAAGCCAAGTCATAGACCAAGTTTTCATGAGTCTGCCCACTGCAAAATTGAAGGTGAATGTTCAGCAGTTTTTCGCGCAGCAAAGACAAGTCGCCCTCTAACTCTGCTTGCATTCGATCAGCTGTGCGCCAAGCCTCTTCTTCAAGTGTTTTTTGAGGCGATTGCGGGGGCGTTTTGATCAACTCCTGCATGCTGCGCAATTTCTCCAGCATGGGCGCGAACAAGGAAGACAGCGCGTCAATGCGGTTCACGGCACTGCTGAGCGGCACACTCACCCCGCGCACAGCGCTCTCGAGTTGGTGCGCCAAGGTCAACCAACGCAAAGACAGCACGTGCATTTGATGCCTGCGCACCAGCTGCTCGAGCAGCGATACAGCAAGCCCGAGCATCATCAAGGCGATGCAGCCCAGCAGGCCTTGCAGCGTCGTGCCCGGAAAGGCCAGCTGGCTCCAGCTCCAAGGCACAGGCTCTAAAACCACTTGGGGCACGGCTGGCAATTTGTCTAAAGAAGTGAGCAGTCGATCTTGCGCAGACCAAGCCCGCGCCATGCTTTGATCGATCGATTTGATGGCTTGCTTGAGGCCGTGTTGTGACAAAGCAGTGAGCAATTCATGCGCAATTTTGCTGCGCCCCGTATCGTCTTCCAGTTTGAACTCGACCTCCAATGCGTCCATCTGGCTGTTGAGCTGCTGCCAAGAGGCTTTGCCTTTTCCAAGCAGTGCCCAGGTGATCTTTGGAGCACCTGGCGCAGCCTCGGTTTGCTGCACCCACTCTAAAGAGCTCAAATAAAACCCACGTGCTGCAGAGGCTTGTGAAAACTTTTGAGCGTTGACCGGGCCTTTGGGCTTGTACAAACCAGTTAACGGTTCACGCAGAAGTAAAAATTGTTGCATCGCTTCTTGGCTGTTCAGCAGCGCCTTGACATCGTCCAATATCAGATTGGCACGGCCGGGCCAAATTTGCGCGTCGCGTGAGTCTTTGTCGGCATGCAGGCCAGTGGCCGAACTTTGCGCAAACTCCTCCAGTAGCCCGCGCAGTTGGGCGATCTGCTCAAACAGCGCCGGTGTGAGTTCTTGCTCTGGCGCCAAATGATTTTTCAAAAGGCCCAGCACCTCCACCGCTTTGACGTGTTCTTGCGCCATCTTGTCTTGGGAGGTGTCGGGCACTGGCGGCTCAAACGCAGCGCCCAACCAAACGCTGATGAGCAGCGCCGTGCACAGGCTCCAAATCAACAAGGAAAGCGCAGCCCAAAAGCGCAGCTTCATGTCATGGTGCATCTGCGCGCTGAGTTTTCTGGCTTCAAGCATGCGCACCTCCCAAGGGGAGCACAGGGCGCCAATCTAGCCCGTCATGCGTCAAAAATTCAGAGCGATGCTCGGCCCAAAAAGGCCCCACCACGTGGTGCACCCTGCAGCCAATCGGTGAAATTGTGGGCCAATCCATGACCAGCACCCAGTCATGGGTTTCATCCACAGCGCCTTGGGGAGACTGGGCCTGAATGGCAAAGCAATCGGCAAAAGAGCGCATGAACACTGCGGCGCCTTCGTGAATTTCAACGTCCACAATCATTTGGGCTGCCTGCTGCTCAGACCGCGCAGCGCGCAAAACGGCGGCCACACAGGACAAAGGCAATGCAAAAAACCCGCCCAGCCACTGCACACCCATCCATTGGGTCGAAGCGCCTCGTGTCTGAGCCACTTCAAGCTTGCCTGGGTCAATAGTTGTCGCCATAGTTGGCACCATTCTAATGGGTTGCCTCAGGTTTGCCGAACAGTTCAACAGTACACTTGCCATCATGCAACTGACTTTTTTAATCCTATCTTTGTCGCTGTTAACAAGCTCGCTGGCTGGCGCCATGTCTCGCCCACCTGCCGTGGAGGCGCCTGTCGCGGCGCCAAAAGCATCTCCCATTTTTGTGCTCAATTCTTTGGACGGCACTGTCAGCGTGATCGACCCTGTCAGTTGGACCGAAACCAAACGCATTCCTACAGGCAAAGAGCCTCACCACTTGTATCTCACGCCGGATGAAAAGTCAGTCATTGTGGCCAACGCACTGTCTGATTCCCTGACCTTCATCGACCCCCGCACTGCCGAAATTCAGCGCACTGTCAGCGGCATATTAGACCCCTACCAGTTGCGTTTTTCGCCTGATATGAAGTGGTTTGTGACGGTGGCCAACCGCTTGAACCACATCGACATTTACCATTGGGATGGCGAGACCCCTAAGCTGGCAAAGCGCATTCCTTCAGCCAAAACACCCAGCCATTTGTGGATTGACAGCAAAAGCACCACCGTGTGGGCCAGCATGCAAGACAGCAACGAATTGGTGGCTGTTGACTTGGCCACGCAAACCATGAAATGGCGCGTCAAAACGGGCACCATGCCAGCCGATATTTTTGTCACGCCTGACGACAAAACCCTCTTGCTGGGTATGACCGGGGGCAATGGCGTTGAGGTCTATGACATCTCCAAGGGCCCCGCCAAATTGGTCAAAACCATCGTGACAGGCAAAGGCGCGCATGCCTTTCGTGCTGTGGGCGATAAAAAGCATGTATTGGTCAGCAACCGCGTGGCCAACACCATAAGTAAAATTGACTACCAAAGTTTGCAAGTGGTAGCGCACTACCCCGGCCCGTCTGGCCCGGATTGCATGGAAATCACCGCCGATGGCAAAACCATCTTGCTGGCCTCACGCTGGGCCCGAAAACTCACGGTGATCGACATGGAAAGCAGCAAAGTGGTGCGGCAAATTGACGTGGGCAAATCACCCCATGGGGTTTGGACCTTGGATCACGCGCCAAGGCAGTGATGCTGTCTGGTGGCGAGGGAATTTGCGG
>Ga0114980_10001581_pt1 | contig 16277 bp, 9 predicted proteins | sample S_140806_EF_Meta_FD_87018 | JGI IMG/M metagenome (GOLD analysis project Ga0114980, IMG submission 87018) | Freshwater microbial communities from Lake Simoncouche, Canada to study carbon cycling - S_140806_EF_MetaG | ecosystem: Environmental > Aquatic > Freshwater > Lake | place: Lake...
CCGAGCAGATGAGCGGGTAAAATAGCCTATACCATCCGTCTGAACGCGCTCGATGGCAGCCACCGCCTCAGCGCGTCTACCAACGGAGAAATAGAGCTCGGCCAACTGAAGCCAATCGATTTCAAAGTGTGGATCGAGCCGTGTCACCTCTTCATAGCGGGCGATGACTGCCCCGGTGTCGAAGGTCGGGGTGCCCTTGGCCCGCGCATCCAGCGCAAGAACCGCGTTGCTGCGGAGCCTGGCTGCGTTTCGACGATTCGCCTGAACTTGAACTCTTTCCGCTGCGAGTTGGTCCGCCATATTCTCGGCAGCCGCGATCCGATCCAGAATAGCGAGCGCTCCGACCCGATCCCCTGCGTTGTAACGCGCCAGCGCCGCCGCCCCCTCCGGCGTCGAGGCGATGTCGGTGACCGCTCGGCGGAACACCGCGATCTCCTCGGCATAGGCCGGATCTCGCGAGGCCAGATCCGCCACCAGCGCCTCACGGGCCGCGATCAGTTCGGCCTGAAGCGCCGCCACCTCAGCCGCACCGCGCGCCTCTGCCTCGGTAAGCCGGGTCTGGAGCGCCGCGATCTCCGCCTGCCGGGCCCGGTCAAGCTTATTCGCCTGCCGCTCGATCGCCTCCAGCGTGGCGCTCCAACCCGCCTCCGCCGCCGAGATCTCGCCCCGGGCGTTCACCAGCCCCGGCGTCTGGGCCTGCGCCGCCACCGGGGCCAGCATCACCCCCACGGCCACGACCGTGGCCCCGCCCATCAACCGCATCATCGAACCGCCCCCGCTCCGTCTGCCAGGGAGTTAACGCGACGGGCAAGCCGGGCACAACCGACGGAAACCGTCGGTGGACCGCCGGCGCGGAAAAAACGATGCTGCGACCGACCAAGGTTGAACCTTGATCCAGCCACGGGCCTTGGCGGGCACGCGCCAAAACCAGATCGTCAGGGCGCGACCATGGATTGTCGTCCCGGCGGCGACCGCTGGTCAATTTTCCTTGCCGCCGGTCCAGACCAGAGGGAATGGTGGATGGGGCCTTCGGAGGGGGATCAAATGGTGCAAAGAGTCTGTGCGTGTCTTCTGGTCGGCCTCGTTCTGGCGCTGGTGCCGGTGCAGTCATCGGCCCAGGATTTCGGCACCGGAAACCCGGTCGCCGAGGCCTGGTCGGCCTTTGTCGAGGCCCAGAACGCCGAGAACGGCCCCCTGGCGGTCCAGCGCATCGATCGGGTCATCCCCCTGGTCGAGGCCCGATATGGGCGAGAGAGCGCCGAGATGGTCCAGGTCCTTGGCTTCCGGGCCATCGCGCTGCAGCGGGTCGGGCGGCTGGTCGATGCGGAGAGCACCGCCCGGGAGGCGCTCACGATCAGTCAGCAGGCTTCCGGACCGAGCAGCGTAGAGGCGATGGACGCCACCAACACCCTGGCCGTCGTCCTGCTGGCCGACCGGGGCGGTGACGCGGACCAGCGCAGGACCTTCGCGAACGAGGCGGTCCGTCTGCTCTTGGATGCCATCGGTCAGCTCGACCGTCAGCGACAGTCCGGCGGTGCGACGCTGGAGGCGCTGCGTAACAACCTGATCGCGGCCCACAGCCTGCTGGGCCAACCGGATGAGGCGATCGCGGTCCACGCCCAGATCCTGCAGGCCCGCGCTGCCACGGGCGCGCCGGACGATCCCATGATCCGGAGCGCGACCGTCAATCTGGCCCAGGCCTACACCGGTGCCGGGCGGTTCCCGGAGGCCGAGGCCCTGCTCGAGCCCCTGGTCGCACGCCTGCGCAACGGCGACGCCGCCGGGACCCCCGCCCTGGCAAATGCGCTGTCGGCCTATGCGCTGGTGGCGCTTTTTCCGGAACGCCGCGAGCCGGCGCGGCGGGAGGCCGTCGCCATATATCATCGGCTGGGCTGCAGCGACCCGGAGGCCCGGCGTGCGGCGCGGATCGCGGCGGGCGGTCTGGGCTATCCCTGGTCCGGAGGCGACCCCGACTGCCCGGGCGACCTCAGACTGGCGCGCGAGATCGCCGGGTTACGGGGGCTGGCCCAGATCCAAAGCTTCAAGGACATGGAGTTTGGTTCGGTGCGACTGCTGGCTTACGGTAGCGATGTGGTGGTGATGAACACCCGCCAGCGGTATGCGCGAGATCAGGACGCCCGGGCCGCCTTCGGTCGCTACCGCTATGTCCACCGCGAGTTCGTCACCTCGGCCTGGCGGGCAACCACGCCGCCGTGATCCCGCCACCCGATCAAGGCCGGCACCGGACCTGTTACGGCACCGAAAGCGCCTCCGCCCGGGCCTCGGCCGCCGCGGCGTCCTCGGCGCGACCGGCGGCGCGGTACAGCATCGCCAGCCGGTGCCAGTCCGGAGCATGGAGGGGGTCGAGGCGGACCACCGCCTCATAACGGGCGATGACGGCCCCGGTATCAAAGGCCGGATCGCCCTTGCCCCGGGCGTCCAGGGCCAGGGTCGCGATCCGGCGGGCCTCGGCCGCGCTCTCGACGTCCTCACGGGCGCGGCGGGCCGTGTCCCGCGCCTGTCTGAGTCCGTCCAGCAGGGCGATGGCCTCCACCCGGTCGCCGGCATTGTAACGGGCCAGGGCCGCCAGCCCCTCCGACGTCGAGGCGATGTCCTGGACCTCGCGCCGGAAGGCCGCGATCTCCTCGGCATAGACCGGATCGCGCGCGGCCAGATCGGCCACAAGCGCCTCACGCGCGTCCACCAGCTGATCCTGCAGACGGGTGACATCCGCCGCCACCCGGGCCCGCGCCTCGGCCAGACGCGCCTCCAGCGTCGCGATCTGCCCTCGGCGCTGGGCATCGTCCAGCCGGCCGGGGTCAGCAGATGCCGGGGTGAGGACCGAAACCTGCGCCCGCGCACAGGCCGGCAGTCCGGGCAAGACCAGGGCGAGAGACAAAAACAAACCCGCGATCCGCACGCTCATGATGCTCTCCACTGAAGACCCGTCAGATGAACCACGGGCATTGCCATCAAGACAACCGACGGGTTCCGACAGAGCTCGGCGGTTCCGCGCCGGAACCGCCCGTTCGCGAGCCTACCGGGGGCTGGCTAAAGTCGCTTCCAGCCTTGCGATGAGCGGCCGATCTGCCGCGGTCAGCGCGCCCCTTGCCTCCAGATCGCGCAAGATGGTCAGGGCTCGTTCCCAATAGAGACGATCCCCGGTGAGGTTGGCAATCTTCATGCAGGACACGAACACAGCCCGCGCAAGATCCGTAGACGCCGGATCGGCCGCCGACAGTCGCTCTCTGATCTCAAGGCTGCGCAGATATTGCCCAAGCGCCCCGTCGCGGTCCCCCAGGTTGCGAAGCACATCACCGATCCTGTCCAGCGAGGCGGTTAGATTCAGCGCGAGCGGGGCAGAAGCCGGATCATCCGCAGACAGGCGCTCGGTTATCTCCAAGTCACGCCGATAGAACCTGAGGGCCTCATCGCGATCTCCCTTTCTAAAGAACACATCGCCGATAGCTTGCAGCGAAACGCTGACACTCCTCGCGAGGCCAACAGACGCCGGATCGGTCGCAGATAGGCGCTGCAGTATCTCCAGGCTGCGCCGAAAGAACTCCAGCGCCCCGTCGCGATCCCCTTGGCCAACAAGCACATTGCCAACCAGTCCCAGCGAGTTGCCAACATCCCACGCAAGGGTCGCAGAGGCCGGATCGGCCGCCGACAGTCGCTCCATGATCTCCAGGCTGCGCCGATAGAACCCAAGCGCCCCGTCGCGGTCCCCTTGGCTCAAAAGCACGTCGCCGATCCGCTCCAGCGCGATGCTCACATCCCGCGCCAGGCCCACCGACGCCGGATCGGCTGCAGACAGGCGCTCGGCGATCTCAACGCTGCGCTGATAGCGCGACAGCGCCCCGGCTCGGTCCCCCTCGCTCACGAGCACATCGCCGATCTTGTTCAGCGACACGCTCACAGCCCGCGCGAGGACCGCCGACGCCGGATCGGCCGCAGACAGGCGCTCTCGGATCTCAAGGCTGCGCCGATACCGCGACAGCGCCCCGGCCCGGTCCCCCTGACTCCGCAGCACATCGCCGAGCCGGTCCAGCGAGTTGCTCACATTCCGCGCGAGGCCCGCCGACGCCGGATCGGCTGCAGACAGGCGCTCGGCGATCTCAAGGCTGCGCTGATACAGCGACAGCGCCCCGGCCCGGTCCCCCCCGCTCAGCAGCACATCGCCGATCTGGATCAGCGAGAAGCTCACATCCCGCGCCTTATCCGCAGACGCCGGATCGGCCTCAGACAGACGCTCCCTGATCTCGAGGCTGCGCCGATAGAGCGCCAGCGCCCCGTCGCGGTCCCCCTGGCTCAGCAGCACATCGCCGATCCTGGTCAGCGAGATGCTCACATTACTTGCCTCGTCCGCAGACGCCGGATCGGCCGCAGACAGCCGCTCCCTGATCTCCATGCTGCGCCGAAAGAGTTCCAGCGCCCCGTCGCGGTCCCCCTGGCTTAAAAGCACATCGCCGATCTTGGTCAGCGAGCGGCTCACATTCCTCGCGAGGTCCGCAAACGCCGGGTCGGCCGCAGAAAGCCGCTCGTTGATCTCAAGGCTGCGCCGATAAAGCACAAGCGCCCCGTCGCGGTCTCCCTGGCTCAAAAGCACATCGCCGATCTCACCGAGCCAAGCGCTCACATCCCTCGCGCGGTCAGCAGACGCCGGATCGGCCGCAGCCAGGCGCTCAGATATCTCCAGGCTGCGCCGATAAAGCCCCAGCGCCCCGTCGCGGTCCCCCTGGCTTTCAAGCACACCGCCGACGACGTTCAGCAAGAAGCTCACATCCCGCGCGAGGACCTTAGACGCAGGATCGGCCGCAGACAGGCGCTCGGCCATCTCGAGGCTGCGCCGGTAAAGCTCCAGCGCTCCGTCACGGTCCCCCTGACTCAAAAGCACATCGCCGATCTTGTTGAGCGACACGTTTACATCCCGCGCGAGGTCCCCAGACGCCGGATCGGCCGCAGACAAGCGCTCCCTGATATCGAGGCTGCGCCGATAGAGAACCAGCGCCCCGTCGCGGTCCCCCTGGCTGACACGCACATCGCCCATTCTGAGCAGGGCTGTCCCAAGCTGCGCCTCGTCTTTGGCCAGCTGCTGCATCCGCTCCGTCGCAGCGAGCGCGTCCCCGCTCCGACCCGCATCCCGATAGAGGAAAAAGAGCTGCAGCCAGTCATCGTAGGTGTCCGGATCGAGGCGGACGATCTCTTCATAGAGGGTGATGACCCGGTCGGTCCCGAGCCGGCTTCTGTTGCGGGCATCGAGCGCGAGGGCGGCGAGGGGGCGACGATCAGCGGCCTCGGCCCTGTCCGCCTCGGCCTCAAGGGCCCGGGTCGCATTCTCGACTGCGGCCCGCCGCGCCTGGGCCTTGATCGCGATCAGGCGTGCATAGTCATCCAGTCCCTCGTCGACCTCGCCGCGATTGAATCGCGCTAGCGCCGCCACCCCTTCCGGTGTGGAGGCGATGTCGCTGACCTCACGGCGGAACAGGGTAATCGCTTCGGCATAGGCCGTATCCCGCGAGGCCAGGTCCGTTACGAGGCCTTCACGGGCCTCGATCAGCTCGGCCTGCAGACGGGCCACTTCGGCCGCGCCCTGGGCCTCGGCCTCGGTAAGCAGGGTCTGCAGCGCCGCGATCTCCGCCTGCCGGGCTCGATCACGCGCATTCGCCTGCCGCTCGATCGCCTCAAGCGTCGCACTGGACCCCGCCACGGCAGCAGAGATCTCGACCCGGGCATTCACCAGACCCGGCGTCTGGGCCAAGGCTACTGCGGGAGCCAGAATCATCCCGACAGCGACCACAGTGGCCTCGCCCATCAGTCGTATCATCGAAACTGCCCCGCTTCATCTGCCACCTCAGTTGGCCTGAGGATGGAGCAGAGCGCAACCGGCGGAATCCGTCGGCGGTGAGGCGTACACACGCCTGGCGGTCAGTCCGGCGCGGGCGTCGCGCCAGCCAGAACTGCCTCCAGTCGAGCGACCGCCGGTCGGTCTGAAGGGGCCAGCGCGCCCCTGGCCTCCAGGTCCCGCAGGATCGTCAGTGCGCGCTCCAGCCAGCGTCGCTCTCCATTGACCTCGCTCAGCTTCAGGCAGACCAGGAAGACGTCGCGCGCCCTGTCCGCCGACGCCGGATCGGCGGCGGACAGGCGTTCGAGAATCTGGAGGGCGGCCTGATAACGCGCCATGGCCCCGTCCCGGTCCCCCTGGCTCACCAGGACATCGCCGATCTTGATCTGCGACACGCCGAGGTCGCGGGCCCGGTCCGCCGACGCCGGATTGGCCGAAGACAGGCGTTCGTTGATCTCGAAGCCGCGCCGATAGCGCTGCAGGGCACCCTCGGTGTCACCTTGGCTAAGAAGCGCGTCGCCGACCTTGTTCGAAGCGACGCTCACGTCGCGTGCCAGGTCCGCAGAGGAGGGATCGGCTGCAGATAGCCGCTCTGCGATATCAAGGCCGCGCCGATACTGCTCCAAGGCTCCGTTCGGATCCCCCTCGCCCAATGACACATCGCCGACCTTAAGCAGTAACCCGCTCAAATCGCGCGCCCGGTCGGCAGAAAGGGGATCGGCCTCAGCCAGGCGCTCGAAGATGGCGAGACTGAACTCAAAGGCTTCACTAGCCGCGCCGAATTCTGCTCTGCTGAGATAGACGTCCCCGATCTTGATAAACGGTATGGCCAGATCACGCCGCAAATCCGAAGAATCCGGATCGGCTTGAACGAGGTTTCTGCGGATGACCTCGGCCCGCCTGTAGTTTGCGATAGCGCCGTTTGCGTCGCCTTGGCTAAGGCGCAAATCCCCAAGTCGGATCAGCAAAACACTCAACTCTCGCGCTCGGCTCCAGGAAGCATCGGCGCGATTGGGCAGCGATGGAAGTTGGGTCAGCGCTGGACGCTCGATGATCTGGGTGCCGCGCGTAGGCTGCGGACCACGGCGATAGAGAAACCCCGGAGCCGTCAATCGCGGTGCGGCGAACTCCAGTGCGCCGCCCAATCTTGACGCCAATTCTGCGGACGCCGGATCCTCTGCAGACAGCCGCTCGGCGATATCGAGGCTGCGCTGATAACGTACCATGGCCCCGTCGCGATCCCCCTGGCTGATGAGAATATCCGCCGCAAACGTCTGCGCGATCATCCGTTGGCGATCGTCGGAGGCCAAGGCCTCCATTCTTTGGCTGGCGGCCAGCGCATCCGCATTCCGCCCGCCGGCGCGATAAAGTTGAAACAGCTGATACCAATCGCCGTACTCACCCGGGTCGAGCTGAGTTACCTCCTCAAAGCGCGCAATCACCGCGTCTGTGCTGAGCCGGCTACGATTGCGCGCTTCCAGCGCCAGGGTGGCCGTCGATCGGCGCCGGGCCGCCGCTGCCTGATCGGCTTGTAACTGAAGCGCCCGGGTCGCGCCTTCGATGGCCAGTCGACTTGCTTGGTCCTCTGCTGCGTTCAGTCGATCCAGGACGTCCAGCGCCTCGACCTCCTCACCACGGTTGAACTGGGCCAAAGCTGCCGCGCCCTCGGGCGTGGAGGCCACATCTGTGACTTCGGCGCGGAAAGCGGCGATCACCTCGGCATAGACCCGATCCCGCGAGGCCAGATCCGTCACGAGGGCCTCGCGCGCCGCGATCAGTTCGGCCTGAAGCCGAGCGATCTCGGCTGCACCAGTAGCTTCGGCCTCGGTCAGTTGCGCCTGCAGCGCCGCGATCTCCACCTGCCGGGCCCGGTCAAGCGCATTCGCCTGCCGCTCGATCACCTCCAGCGTGGCGCTCGAACCAGCCACCGCCGCGGAAATCTCCACCCGCGCGTTCACCGCCGCCGGTGATTGGGCCAATGCCGCCACGGGCGCGAAGCAGGCCACCGCCACCGCCACCGGACCGGCCAGCCCTTGATGCCAACTCATCGAACCGCCCCACTTGATCCGTCAGCCAGTTAACGCGACCGGCGATCTGGGCACAACCGACGAAAACCTTCGGCTGCACCCGTCTGGAGCCCGACGGGCTTGTCGTAGGAGCGCCGTTTGATCAGCTTCATCGCCGCCTGCGTATTCTGATCGCGCAGGTCCATAACTGCGAGGACGTCACCCAAATCATAGACCGCACGCCACAGGTACACGCGCCTGCAGCCGATCGAGCAAACGATCTCCGAGATGCAAGCGCGGCGAGGGAGCCGGTCACGAGCGCTTGAAACGCCTCGCGATGAACGGCCCGAACTTGTTCGTCTGACCACGGATCATTGCGGAACCAAGGTCGGTCGCCCATTGCGTGATCAAGTTTTCAAAGTCGCGAAGACCCAGGCTGATCCGGAAGCAGAACCGCAAGGCCTGGCAGATAGGGTCTGCCGGAAACCGGCAGTGCTGGAACAACATCGGGTTCACGAAAGCTTCCGTCCGGTGTGGGCAGAAACCACCAAAGCCTGGTTCGTTTTCAGGCCGAACGGCACCCGCAAACGAGGCGCTTTAGCCCTGTAGCCCCCGGATTTCGTTGACCCTGTTCACGGAAACGCTCAGGTCCCGCGCGAAGACGGCGGAAGACGGACTGGCAAGCGCCAGCCGCCTGCGGATCTCAAGACTGCGTTCGTGGTGCTCCAGCGCGCCCGCGCGATCACCTCGCAGCACCAGCACATCCCCGATCTTGAAGAGGGCCAGACTTACGTCGCTGGCCCAGTCGATCGAGACCGGATCAGCTGCCAAAAGGCGCTCGAAAATGCCTAGCGCCCGCTCATACAGCACAAGGGCTCCTGGCAGGTCACCGTCGACTTGACGCACGTCAGCGACCTTGGTCAGCGACACGGCGACATCACCGGCCAGATCAGTCGAGGTCGGACTGGCGGCAAATAGCCGTTCGGCGATAGCCAGGCTTTGACCGTAACGAGCACCCGCCGCCCCGGTATCATCCTGCTCAAGGAGGACATCACCCACCTTGCGCGAGGAAAGCGCCACATTTCTCGCCAGAGCCGCCGATCCCGGATCAGCCGCCAAAAGCCGCTCGCTGTTTTCCAGACTTCGCTCGTAGTGCACCAGCGCGCCCTGCAAATCGCCTTGGTCAAGCAGCACATCACCGACCCGTTCGAGCGATACGCTGACAGCCCGGGCGAGTTCCGTCGAAGCAGGATCGGCTGCAGCGAGGCGGTCGAACAGATCCAGACTTCGCTGAAAACGTAACAGTGCACCGCCATAATCGCCTTGGCTCAGCAGCAGGTCAGCTGAAAGGATCAGAGCGGACGAAAGGCCCCAGTCATCACCCGCCAATGTTTCCAGCTGCTGGGCAGCCATGATCGCGTCCGCAATGCGACCAGCGGCTCGGTAAAGCTGAACCAGCTGGAACCAGTCATCGTAATCGCTCCGGTCAAGGCGAGTGACCTCCTCGAACCGAAGGATGACCGCACCGGTATCGAAGGCCGGGTCACCCTTGGCACGGGCGTCCAGTGCGAGGGTGGCGATCTGTCGAGCCTCGGCGGCGCTCTGAATGTCGGCGCTGAACTGACGAGCAGCGTCGCGGGCCCGGCGCAGGCGGTCGAGTACAGAGATGGCACCGGCTCGGTCACCTCGATTGTAGCGCGCCAGAGCCGCCGCTCCTTCCGGATTTGAGGCAATGTCAGTCACCTCGCGCCGGAACCCTTCAATCTCGGCAGCAAAGGCGGGATCGCGCGCCGCAAGGTCCGCCACCAGTGCCTCCCGCGCCACGATCAGTTCGGCCTGAACCCGAGCCACCTCGGCCGCACCTCGGGCTTGAGCTTCCATCAACTGCGCCTGCAGCGCCGCGATCTCTTGCTGACGCACCCGGTCGCGCGAGGCCGCCTGACGCTCGATCGCCTCCAGCGTCGCGCTCGACCCGGCCACCGCCGCGGAGATCTCAGCCCGGGCGTTCACTGCAGCCGGAGTCTGGGCCTGAACGCTCCCGGGGACCAGCATCACTCCCACGGCCACGACCGTGCCCCCGCCCATCATACGCATCATCGAACCGCCCCCTCTCAAACCTTGCGGGCAGACGGCCCAATCGCGAATCCAAATTCAATAGGCGAGGATCGTCCAGGACAGGCGGGCTGCGCTCGTCAGTCCGCTGGCGCGGCAAGATCTTCCGGCTCGATCTCGCCGGAACGGATCGCCGCCAGCAGCCGCGCCGCACCGTAATCTGTCCGGGCCAGATCGGCCACTTCGGACAGACCAAACAACCGCCACTCCGGAGCGGCCTCAGTCAGCAGCCACATGGCATTGGCAAGCCGCTCCTCGAATGTCAGCGGCCCGTTGGCTGGTAAGCTCGATGCCCGAGGCACGGCCTCTTCCGGAACCCGGGCGATGGTCCATCCGAGCGCGTCGCCCGGCAGGACAATGTCGAAATTGCCCGCCGCTGGGGCGTCGATCAGGGTGGAGGTGAAGGCTGACGCGGCCCATTCCCGCGACTGTTGGTCCTGGACGATCTGGACGGCCGAGGCCGATCCGGACCACAGGATCAGCAGGGGGCGCGTGCCCGCGGGCAGACGTTGGGGGCCGGCTGGCAGAAAGGCACTCGCGGCCGTGGCGTTATCCAGGCCCCGGGCCTCCGTGGACGTGGCGATCGCCATGCGCGGTCGATTGAACATCAGGTCCAGGCTGGCCAGCATCTGGGTGACTGGGCCGGACAACGGTCTGCCGGATCGCCCCCGCACGAGGTAGGGACTGTTCGCACGGGTGACGACGATCGGCCTCTCATTGCCGGCGACATAGACTGTCAGGCGGGTTTGAGCGCCCCGGACCTGAATGCGGTCCCCATCGTAGAGGCGGACCAGCGATCGGGCGGGTGTCGTACCGCCGGCTGCGCGGAGCACGACGGCCTGGTCCGGCAGGTCGATGCCGCGCGCCGTGTCGATCTGGCCGACGGGCCTGTCCTGGGCGCCGGCCGGTCCTGCGCTGGCAGCCAGTGTCAGCGATGCGAAAACAGCGAGGCAGAAGCCGAGTATCTGCCACAGCGAAGGGCCAAAGATCGCCGGATGATGTCTAGACGTCTTCATCAGGCCGCCTCTCTCTCAGTTTCTTGATCAGGGACACGCTCCGCATCAATCCCCAGGCAACCAACGCCTCGGCCACATGCGCAAACGTTCTTGCGGCCTCAGCGAACCCCTCCAGTCCCAGCGCCAAAAGCGGAGTCAGCAGGTCGGTGGCCTCGGCGACCTCGGCATTCCGCTGCAGCGACGAAATTCCGCTGAACAACTCTATCAACGCCGTTAATGTCAGGACGCCGAAGAAGACCAGAACGCAGGCGACTCTGCGCATCCAGCGCGGAGCCCTCGTCCAATGGTCCCCGATCCAGAATATGGCGAGCCAGCCGACCAGCATGATCAGGGTTCCGGTGACCACGGCACCAACCTTGACGCTGAACCCTCGCCAGGCGGCAGCCAGCTTGTCGGAAAATCCCGCGGCAGCGGAAGGCTCGCTCAGTGGCGAGAACTCCGAAAAGGCACGAATGGCATTGAGCACAATCTCGGGTCCGGTCATCGGGCCGAGGGGAGTGACATGCCAGTCATGCCCCTCGGGAGCGCTGGTCCCCAGGATCACGACCGCGTCCTGCATCAGATCCTGGGGCCATGAGAACTCAGTGCCCTGGAGCAGGGCTGAAGCCGGGACGCGATCATAAAACCCGAGGTATCGATCCCTGTAGATCGCCTGCTGATCCTGGCGAGCTGCGGCAAGACCAGGCAGGCTGTAGAATATCCTGTTACGAAGTTGGGCTTGCTCACCGAACCGGATCGCAGGACTCAAGGGAGCCGGGCCGGCAGCCGCGCAACGCTCCCCGACGACCGGGTAGTAGCGGCAAAGTATCACGTCCACGCTGGAAGGGTCCGCCAGGCCCGAGGCCAGGAAGGGAGCACTGGGCAGCCACCGCGCCTCAGCACCCGTTCCGACGTCCTTAACCCGGGCGAGCAGGGGATAGTGCCGGATGACCCCGTCTGCGGCGGAGGCGTCGGTCGCGGTGACAAAGGGCGCAAGCAGAAGTCGACCCGATCGAAGCCGCCCACCTTCGACGGGTCCAAGCAGGCTTTCGCCCTCTGCGGTCAATTCCAACTGCTCACTGGAAGCACGCGGGCGAACCGCCAGAGACGCGATGACCCACGGCCCATCCCGTGCTGCCAAGCCCCGGGCCAATCGGTTCCTTTCCTCGACGTCCTCAGGAACCTTGACGTCGATCAACACCACCGCCGCACCGGACCGCCGCGCGGCCTCGGCGAATGCGATGATCAAGTCGGGCGGGACCGAACGGCCGGTGCCGCAGGGCTCAGAGGCGGTGGAGAATGCGTCGCAAGCAGGCCGATCCACATCGACGAAAACGTAGTGCGGGATTGCCTTTGTCGTCCGCGGCGAGCCGGTGAACGCGGTATAGGCGCGCATGCCGAAGTCGATACCCGCCTGCTCGACGGCCACCAGGGGCGCGACACGAAAAGCCGAACCAAGCGACAGGCATGCCGACAGCACGAGGCTGAACAGCAATCCCGCCAGAGCGGCGATGATCGCCTTGACCCACCATCGCTGCGTTCCATCCACGTCGACCAAGACATCCCCCGGTGGCGCGACCTGTTCCAGGCTTGGTCCGCTCCAAGGCAATAGTCCCGTTCGCCGATCACCAGGTCAAGCCGACCGCTTCCGACATCATCGGCGTCGGACATCGCCGGTTGACGCGAGCGACCCGATCGGACTTTGAATGGCGAGCAAGACGGGCAGGGAAGTCTCTATGACGACGCGTATTGGATTGATCCTTCTGGCCGTGCTTTTCATGGCGGCAACGCCCGCGCATTCCCAGGACGCCGGAGGTCCCGACCTGGAGCGGATCGCGCGGGCGGTGGACGAAGGCGACGTGGCCGTGCTGCGGGCCGCCTCGCGCGACCTCCCTCTCCTGCAGCAGCTGCGCGATACCGACCCGGAAGCGTTCATCGCCTTCCAGCTGGCCCTGGCCCAGGCCTACCGGGAGGCCGGCCTCATAGACGACGCGGCCGGAGCCTATCGCCTTGCCGTGCAGGTAATTCGCGAAGTGCGCGGCGCTAACGATCTTTCGCTGGCTGATCCGCTGGTTGACCTGGCCCGGCTTCAGAGCGATCCGGCCGAACGGCTGGACGGGCTGGAACAGGCCTATCTGATCCGCGAGGCCGTCCTGGGCGCCGCCCACCCGACGCTCGTCCCCTATCGAAGCGAGCTCGATGCGGTGCGTCTGGAAGCCAATCGGGACCTGGCGGCGCGGGGACTGGACGGGACGCCGGAGCCGCCCCCGGCACCGACCGAGGCACCCGTCGTCGCCGAGGCTGACCGTAATTTCCGGCTGATCGATGTATTCTGGGCCACCCACCGGGCACCGACCGGCCGCGCCGCGCCGGCCGAGGCCTTCGGTGGCCAGTCTGGTCCGCTTACGTTCGGGGTATCGGAGGTCAGCGTGCCCCGGGACCGGGCCGTGGGGTCCCTGCCCCTGCCCTTCTCATTCCTGACGCTCGAGTTTCGGCCTGACCCCGACCGGCACATGATCCTGAACAGCGTCACGCCGATCGGCGACCGGGAAACCTTCATGGCGACCGTCGCGGGCCGGGTCGAATCCTCGACCCGCAAGGAGGTGTTCGTCTTCATCCACGGCTATAACACCACCTTCGAATGGGCGGCGCTGCGCACGGCGCAGCTGGCGGTGGACATGAACCTGGACGGTGCGCCCGTCCTCTACTCCTGGCCGTCCCGCGCCTCGCTGCTGGCCTATGCGGCGGACACGCGGACGGTCGCGGACCCGGCCCTGCTGGATGACGTGGCCGGATTCCTGACCGAGCTCGCCCGGCGCTCGGGTGCCGAACGGATCCATCTGGTGGCCCACTCCATGGGCACACGCGTCCTCTTGCGGTCGCTGGACCGGATCGCCACCGACTCCCGCGGCCAAACGCCCATGTTCGACGAGGTCATCCTCGCCGCCGCCGATGTGGGGGTCGAGGAGTTTGAGACCACCTGGCCGCGCGTGCTTCCTGCGGCAGAGCGGTTCACCCTCTACGCCTCGCGCCGCGACCGCGCGCTGCAGTTCTCGGCATTGGTCAACCGCATGCGGCGCATCGGCGACGCCCGCCAGGTCGTGATCCAGCCCGGGCTTGAGACCGTCGACACCACCGACGCCTCATCCGGCCTGCTGGGGCATGAGGATTTCGCCGGCAGCGCCCTGGCCGATTTCCAGGGCGTGGTCTGGCTGTCACTGGCCCCCGACCGCCGCTGCGTGCTCCAGACGGCCGGGACGGAGACCGCCCGCTACTGGACCTTCGGGGCCGGCTGCCCGGAGGCCGAGTTCGTCACCGCCGCCGAGAGGGTCCGGACCAGCGGCTCCTACCCGCTCGCCCTGTCGTCGCTGGAAACCGAACTGCCGGCGGCCCCGCCGGAGCGCCGCTCCCTGCTGGAACGCGCGCGTGACCGGCTGCTGGGGATGTTCCAGGTGACTCGCTGACGGCGGGTGCTAGCAAACATTTTCGGAGGAGGTTGGCCTCCAGCGGCGAATTCGGCGCGCGCCTGACAGAACCAACGAAAACCGTCGGTAGGCGACCTTGGAGATAAACCCTGTCGATTTCGAGCTCGGCAGCTGATCCCTTGCCGCCGCCCGGCGGACTACAGACGCGCGCGCCCGTCTTTTGGAGACCAGCCAGGACCCGCCAGGATGCCTTCAATGTGAGCGATCAAGGTTTCATCAGAGGCCAGGGTTGCGCCCCTTCCCTCCAGATCTCGCAGGATCGCCAGAGCCTGTTCCCAATACCGCCGTTCTCCCGTGATCTGCGCCAGCCTCCAGTTTGATACAAAAACACCCCGTGCCCGGTCCGGCGACGCCGGATCGGCCGCAGCCAGACGCTCGGCAATCTCCAGACTCCGTTGGTTGTGCGCCACGGCACCCTCTCGGTCCCCCTGACCCAGAAGCAAATTGCCAATGAAGTTCAGCAAAGTGCTCACAGCTAACGCCCGATCCACCGACGCCGGATCGGCTGCAGACAGGCGCTCCCTGATCTCAAGGCTGCGCTGATACCGCGACAGCGCCCCGGCCCGGTCCCCGTCGATCACCAGCACATCGCCGATCTTGTTCAGCAAGACGCTCACATCCCGCGCGAGCTCCACTGACGCCGGATCGGCCGCAGACAGGCGTTCGGCGATCTCGAGGCTGCGCCGATAGCACGACAGCGCCCCGGCCCGGTCCCCCTCGCTCAGGAGCACGTCGCCGATCCGGTCCAGCGACACGCTCACAGCCCGCGCGAGCTCCACTGACGCCGGATCGGCCGCAGACAGGCGCTCCCTGATCTCAAGGCTGCGCTGATACCGCGACAGCGCCCCGGCCCGGTCCCCCTCGCGCACCAGCACATCGCCGATCTTGTCCAGCGACACGCTCACATCCCGCGCGAGGACTGCAGAAGCCGGATCGGCTGCAGACAGGCGCTCCCTGATTTCAAGGCTGCGCTGATACCGCGACAGAGCCCCGTCACGGTCTTCCTCGCTCAGCAGCACATCGCCGATCTTGTTCAGCGAGATGCTTACATCCCGCGCGAGGTCCGCAGAGGCCGGATCGGCCTCAGATAGGCGCTCCCTGATCTCAAGGCTGCGCTGATAGCGCGAAAGCGCCCCGGCCCGGTCCCCCTCGATCACTAGCACATCGCCGATCCGTTCCAGCGGTACGGTCGCACCCCGTGCGAGGTCCACTGACGCCGCATCAGCCGCAGACAGGCGCTCCCATATCTCCAGGCTGCGCTGATACCGCGACAGCGCCCCGGCCCGGTCCCCCTCGCTCAACAGCACATCTCCGATCCGTTCCAGCGAGACGCTCACGTTCCTTGCGAGGTGCGCCGACGCCGGATCGGCCGCCGACAGGCGTTCGGCGATCTCAAGGCTGCGCTGATACCGCGACAGGGCCCCCGCCCGGTCCCCCTGGCTGAGCAGAATGTCGGCCGTGAAGACGAGGGCGGTGGATCGGTTCTGGTCATTGGTGGCCAGGGCCTCCAGCCGCTCTGCGGCGGCCAGGGCATCGGCGCGCCGACCGGCGTCAATATAGAGCCGAACCAGTTGGTACCAGTCGTTGTATTCGTCCGGATCGAGGCCGACGACCGCCTCATAACGGACGATGACCGCCCCGGTGTCGGAGGTCGGGGTGCCCTTGGCCCGCGCATCCAGCGCAAGAACCGCGTTGCTTCGGAGCCTGGCTGCGCTTCGACGATTCGCCTGAACTTGAACTCTTTCCGCCGAGAGTTGGTCCGCCATATTCTCGGCAGCCGCGATCCGATCCAGAATAGCGAGCGCTCCGACCCGATCCCCTGCGTTGTAACGCG
>Ga0114980_10001582_pt1 | contig 16273 bp, 17 predicted proteins | sample S_140806_EF_Meta_FD_87018 | JGI IMG/M metagenome (GOLD analysis project Ga0114980, IMG submission 87018) | Freshwater microbial communities from Lake Simoncouche, Canada to study carbon cycling - S_140806_EF_MetaG | ecosystem: Environmental > Aquatic > Freshwater > Lake | place: Lake...
AATGTTAATTTTGGGTTTACTTACTGGAATTGCGTTGTATAATGACGCCTGTCGATACCTATTAGGAAGCTAATGACTTTAAGATCTAAACTAGCTTTATTCATTTCACTCCTCCTACTTTCTATAGCAGCCTTTGCTATGGAACCTTTCGTCATCAAAGATATTAAAATTGAAGGTCTTCAAAGGACGGAGCCTGGCACCGTTTTTAATTACCTTCCAGTGCAAGTTGGCGATACGATGACTGAGGATAAATCATCCGAAGCCATTAAATCACTTTATCGCACAGGCTTTTTTAAAGATGTGCGTATAGAAGCTGATCAAAATATTCTTCTTATCACTGTGCAAGAGCGACCTTCGATCGCTGATATTCAGTTTTCAGGTAACAAAGCATTCCAATCTGACAAGTTAAAAGAAGGCATGAAAGGCATAGGTCTTGCTGAGGGACAGATTTATGATAAATCTAAACTAGAATTCGCAGAGCAAGAAATTAAAAAACAATATTTAGCGCAAGGTAAATATACCGCCACAGTTAAAACCTCTGCTTCTCCTTTAGAAAGAAATAGGGTGGCAATTCGTTTCGATATTGAAGAAGGTATTGTTTCTCGCATTAAAGAAATTAATGTGGTTGGAAATCAGCTTTATAGTCAAAAAGACATCACATCTCAATTCCAACTTCAAACAACAAATTGGCTCTCTTGGTGGTACAAAGATGACCAGTATTCAAAACAGAAACTAACAGCTGATCTCGAAACATTAAAATCATTTTATATGAATCGTGGGTATTTAGAATTTTCAGTCGATTCAACACAAGTTTCTATTACACCCGATAAAGATGACGTCTATATTACGATTAATATTTCAGAAGGCCCTAAATACAAAGTATCGGATGTGAAGCTTGCGGGTGATCTCCAACAAGTGCCTGAGAGTGAATTGCAAAGCTTAATTAAAATTAAAAAAGACGATATTTTTAATCGTGAAAAAATTACAGAATCAACTAAAGGCATGAACGCTCGCTTAGGTAATGACGGTTTTGCGTTCTCAAACGTCAATGCAATCCCGGAAATTAATAAAGAAGAACATACCGCTTCGTTTACTTTCTTTGTAGATCCCGGAAGAAAAGTGTATGTAAGACGAATTGACATTGAAGGTAATCAACGTACGCGAGATGATGTTATTAGGCGTGAATTTAGGCAGGTTGAATCAGGATGGTATGCTGCAGATAAGATTGATCGCTCTAAAGTGAGGCTCAATAGAACACAGTTCTTCTCAGACGTTAATATTGAAACTCCGGCGGTTCCTGGAAGCACAGATCAGGTTGATTTAAAAGTGAAAGTCACTGAGAGAAATACAGGAAGTATTATGTTTGGTGCAGGGTTAAGTAGTAGCGAGGGTATTGTAGGTAGCTTTAATGTAACTCAAGCCAACTTCCTTGGAACAGGAGACCGAGTTTCTGCTCAGGTAAATACAGGTAGAATCAACAAGACCTATTCGTTAAGCGTAACAAAACCATTTTATACACCTGAAGGGATTAGCCTTGGTTATGACATCTATAGACGGGATGTAAATACCTCCTCATTAAATTTAGTGACCTATAACACATCCTCTTTTGGTGCGGGTATTAGATTTACAGTACCCCTTAGTGAAAAAAATTCCATTTCTTATGGGTTAACTCTAGATAACACTGAAGTAAGCAATCTGCAACTAGACACGTCACCTACTCGCTACATCAATTATTGTTCATCTGTTACCAACACAACCAATTCTACTGGTTGTACTATGAATTCATTAACTGCAAATATTGGCTGGGCTATTGATAGTCGTGATGATATTTTATTTCCTAGGAAAGGTGAGTTAAGGCGCGCAAACGCTGAAGTATCAACCCCTGGCCTAGATATTCAGATGTACAAAATTACTTTGCAAGAGAGTTGGTATAAAGATGTAACCAAGGATCTTACAATCATGTTGAATGGTCAATTTGGCTATGCAAATAGTTATGGCGGAAAAGAATTCCCATTCTTTAAAAACTTCTATTTAGGTGGAGTAAATACGGTTCGTGGATATAGACAAGGCTCAATAGGCCCCGTTTGTTTGCAAGGCGATAGTTCTTGCGGTCAAACTACGTCAACAACCAATATGTTTTTGGGCGGCAATAAGCAGATTATTGCGAATGCAGAGTTATTTATGCCGGTACCATTTATCAAGAATAATAATAATCAATTTCGCTTGAGTGCCTTTGTAGATGCTGGTAATGTATATGGGCATGATGAGTCGATAAATTTATCTACCATAAGATATTCGGCAGGTATGGGTGTGCTATGGGTGTCTCCGTTTGGACCCTTGAAACTTGTGTACGCTGTGCCATTTAATAACCAAAGTACTGATAGAACTGAAAGCTTTCAGTTCCAAATGGGCCAGCAGTTTTAAATTGTTAACTTAAAAAAATCTTAGGAGAAAGTAATTGAAATATAAATTTTTAGCTTTTGCAACCTTGTTTCTTGCAAGTTTAAGTGTGTATGCTGATCTTAAAGTGGGGTTTGTTCAGGTAGATAAAATCTTACAAGAAGCACCACAAACCATTGAGAGTAATAAAAAACTTGAAAAAGAATTTAGTTCGCGCACAGATAAATTAAAAGCAGACGTTAAATCTTTAAAAGAAAGAGAATCTTCTTTTTCTAAAGATGCTTTAACAATGAAAGAATCTGAACGTGATACCAAGGAAAAGTCACTGTCTCAACTGCGCGTTGACGTTCAACGTAAAGAACGTGAATTAAGGGAAGATATTAATATTAGACGAAATGAAGAGCTTGGCGGCCTTCAAGAGCAGATTAATAAAGCTGTTACATCTGTTGCTAAAGCAGAGGGATTTGATCTTGTTTTATATAATGGCGTTGCTTATGCTAGTGAAAAAATTGATATAACAGATAAGATCTTAAAATCATTAGGTAAAAAATAATAGCTGGCCTAAATTGTTCTTATGGGCCAAACAATCACATCTGGTGATCTAGTAAAAAAATTAGGCGGCGAGTTAATAGGCGATTCAAACTTACTTATTAACTCCGTAGCCTCACTTGAGTCAGCTCATCAAAATTCAATTTCTTTTTTTAATAATCCGAAATATTCAGATTTATTAAAAAGCACAAAAGCAGCAGTTGTTATAATTAATAGAGTTGACCTCCCTGATCGTTCAGGCACCTCCATAGTCATAGATAATCCATATTTGTATTTTGCGAAGGTATCTCAGTTACTAAATCCTAGCAAAACTTTAAAAAAAGAAATTCATAAATCTGCAATTATTCATCCGAGTTGCAAATTGGGTCAGGATATATACATTGGCCCCAATGTTGTTATTGAGGAAAATGTTTCTCTTGGTGATGAAGTCGTTATTCATGCAGGCTCAATAGTTGAGGCTGATAGTGCAATTGGTAATGCTTCAGTTATTCACCCCCATGTTGTCATAAAGGCAAATACAATCATCGGTAAAAACTGCATCCTTTATGCCGGCTGCATCATTGGCTCGGATGGTTTTGGTTATGCAAAAGATGATAGCAAGTGGCTAGCTATTCCTCAAATAGGAAGAGTGATTTTAGGTGATAACGTTGATATTGGCTCAAATTCAACCATAGATCGAGGTACTTTAGATGATACTATTATCTCTAGCGGCGTTAAAATTGATAATTTAGTGCAAATTGGTCACAACTGTTTGGTTGGTGAAAATACGATTATTGCAGGATGTGTTGGTATTGCAGGCAGTGCTAAAATCGGCAAAAATTGTGCTATCGGAGGAGCTGCTATGATCTTAGGGCATTTATCAATTACAGATAATGTGATTATCTCACCTGGCTCAATGATTACAAGATCAATCAAAACTTCCGGAACTTACACTGCGCTTATGCCTTTCCAAGATCATGAAACATGGCTTAAAACAGCAGCAAAAATTAAAAGACTAAAATAAATAGGAATAGTAAAGATGGCTGAAAATACTGCAATGGACATACATGAAATTTTAAATCACTTACCGCACAGATATCCTTTTGTGCTTATTGATAGAGTAATTTCAATGGAGCTCGGGAAAGAAATTTTCGCCATAAAAAATGTTTCAATTAACGAACCTTTTTTTCCAGGTCACTTTCCTTACTATCCTGTAATGCCAGGCGTTTTAATCGTAGAAGCAATGGCACAAGCTGCAGCTATTTTATCTTTTAAAACAATGGATACAAAACCATCAGATGATTCAGTTTATTATTTTGCAGGAATAGATAGCGCACGTTTCAAAAAACCAGTTTCCCCTGGCGATCAACTTATTATCCATGTAAAGATAGATCGCGTTTTAAAAGGTATATGGAAGTATATTGCAGTTGCCAAAGTTAATGATGAAATCGTGGCTGAAGCGAGCATGATGTGTATTTTAAAGCCTATCGAAAAAAAATAAATTTATAGAGTTGTAATATTATTTTGATTCATCCTACCGCAATTGTTAGCCCTAAAGCCAGTTTAGATTCCAGCGTTAAAGTTGGGCCTTATTCTATTATTGATGCAGAAGTTAAAATTGGAGCAGGTTCGGTTATTGGAAACCATGTAACCATAACTGGGAATACTACAATTGGAAAAAATAATCATATCTACCACTACAGCTCAATCGGCGAAGCGCCTCAAGATAAAAAATACAATCAAGAAAAAACATTCCTAGAAATTGGTGACAATAATACCATTAGAGAATTCTGCACTTTTAATCGAGGTACAGCGCAAGATCATGGAATAACAAAAATAGGTAATGATAATTGGATTATGGCCTACGTCCACATAGCCCATGACTGTGAAATTAAAAATCAAATCATACTTGCGAATAACACATCCCTTGCAGGCCACGTGTCGATTGATGATTACGCGATACTTGGAGGATTCACTCTTGTTCATCAGTTTTGTAAGATTGGCAGCCATATCATTACAGCAGTCAATACAGTAGTCTTTAAAGACATCCCGCCTTATGTTATAGCAGCTGGCTATGATGCAAAGCCGAATGGTATTAATGCAGAAGGGCTAAAAAGAAGAGGCTTCGATCCAAAGATTATTGCAAAAATTAAAGAAGCTTATAAGATTTTATATCGCCAAGGCCTCTCTCTAAACGAGTCTCAAGAAAAAATTAAATTGCTAAGTAAAGATACCGACGCTCTGAATCTTTATATCAATTTTATTGCAAAATCTACCCGCGGTATTATTCGTTAATTATGAAAACGATTGCCATAGTTGCCGGAGAATCTTCCGGAGACTTGCTAGGAAGTCACTTAATTAAGTCGTTAAAATCAACCCGTTCTGACCTTAAGTTTATAGGTGTCGCTGGACCAAAAATGGTTAAAGAGGGTGCCTTATCATATTTCCCAATGGAAGAACTTTCAGTAAGAGGTTATTTTGAAGCCATCAAAAAATTATTTCACCTTTTAAAATTAAGAAAAAATCTTTTAAATCAAATTCTCAATGCAAAACCTGATTTGTTTATTGGCGTTGATGCTCCTGACTTTAATTTTTGGATTGAAAGACAATTAAAGAAAAAAGGTATTCCTGTGATTCACTACGTCAGTCCATCTATATGGGCGTGGAGAGGGGATAGACTTAAAATGATTAAAAAATCGATAGATCATATGCTGACTATATTTCCCTTTGAAAAAAAAATTTATTCAAAAGCTAATATCGAAGCAACTTTTGTAGGGCACCCGCTTGCTGAGATGATTCCCCTCAACCCAAACAAAAAGAAAGCTCAAGCTAAACTTAAAATTATTAAAACTACTAAAGTTATAGCACTTCTTCCTGGAAGTAGGCAAGGGGAAGTGAAATGGCATGCGCAACTCCTTATTGAGTCAGCGATTGAACTTTCAAAAAAAATACGAGATGTGAAATTTTTGGTACCACTGCCTACCAGGGAGACATATGATATTTTTTCGAGAGCTTTATTTAAGAATATGCATGCTGAGTTAGATATCCAGCTTCTTATTGGCCACGCATCAGATGTAATTAATGCTTCTGACCTTGTTATTGTTGCATCAGGAACTGCAACGCTTGAAACAGCTCTTTATAAAAAGCCTATGGTAGTTATCTATAAAATGTCATCGATCAGTTGGCAAATTCTTAAGCGCATGCGTTATTTGCCTTATGTAAGCCTTCCAAACATACTTCTAAACAAATTTTTTGTACCGGAGCTTTTGCAAAAAGAAGCTACACCGGAAAATATCACTTCAAAAGCTATCGAAATTTTAAAAGATGCGCCTTATAGAAAAAATCTTTTAATTCAATTTACGAAAATTCATCATCAACTAAAAAAAAATACAGCTGATCGCTTGAATAAAATTATTTTAAAATTCATTAAATAAAAATGCATACAAATTTAATTTGTGGTGTTGATGAAGCGGGAAGGGGGCCTTTGGCAGGGCCAGTTTATGCAGCTGCAGTTATTTTGGGCCCTGATTTCGACACCGAAGGTTTGCGTGACTCTAAAAAAATATCCGAATCTAAAAGATATACTCTTGCAGCCCATATAAAGAAAAATGCTTTAGCTTGGTCCTTAGGTATATGTAGTGCATCAGAAATTGATGAGCTTAATATCCATCAGGCAACATTATTAGCTATGAGAAGAGCAATTGAAGGTTTAAACGGCTACACCTCAATCAAGATTCTGGTAGATGGATTATTTTGCCCTAAAGTAGATCATCCTTGTGAGGCGATTGTCAAAGGCGACGATAAAGTTGCTGAGATTTCAGCGGCTTCAATTATTGCAAAAACAGAACGTGATCTTGAAATGATAGAGATTGATAAGATTTATCCTAGGTATCAATTTAAAAAACATAAGGGTTACCCAACAAAATTACATATAGAAATGATTAAATACGAAGGTCTTTGTGAGTATCACCGAAGAAGCTTCTCACCTATAAAAGAAATGTTAGCATTGTAGTAAAAATACACAGGGCTTATTTTTTAAATCTGGCGTCGTTTCTTTTTTCCAGTCTTTTATATTTTTCGTTAAAATAAATTCATTTTGTGATGACATATCTAATGCAACACATAGCTTTGTTCTATCCTGAAGTTTACTTATCAAATCATTAAAAATATGCTGGTTTCTGTAGGGCGTTTCAATAAAAATCTGAGTCTCATGATTCTTGCTTGAATCATTTTCAATTGAAATAATTTTCTTTATTCTGTCTTCTTTTTCTGAAGGAAGGTAGCCATGAAACTTAAATTGCTGCCCATTAAGGCCTGATGCCATAAGGGCTAAAATGATTGACGACGGGCCTATCATGGGTATGACCTTAATATTTTTTTGGTGGGCCAAAGCAACCATTTTTGATCCAGGGTCAGCTACTGCTGGGCAGCCTGATTCTGAAATTAAACCAATATCAAAACCTTCCAAAAGTGGCCTTAAATAATTTGTAATTTCTGCTTCAATTGTAGATTTATCTAATACTTCAAAATGTAATTGATTGATAGGTTTTTGAAGATTAAGAGCGCTTAAATGAAAACGTGCTGTTTTCTCATTTTCCACTACAAAATAATCCAGACGTTCGACAATTTTTCGATGGTTTTCTAAAAGAATAGATTCCTTAGCATTTTGATCAATCGGAACAGGGATGAGGTACAAACACCCATTTGTCTTATCTATCATTACAATGCTAAACCTTCATTTTCAAGCATGTTCGATAGCTTAATGAGTGGCAGTCCTATCAATGCTGTAGGATCTTCGCCTTTAATATATTCAAGAAGAGTAATACCCAGGCCTTCAGACATGACGCTTCCTACGCAATTATATGGCTGTTCTTTCAGCAAATAAGATTCAATTATTTTCTGATTTAATTTTTTATATTTCACCTCAAAATCAACGACACATTCTTGTACTTGTTGTGTTTTTGTATTTAACAAACAAAGTGAGGTGTAGAAAGTTGCAATTTTCCCACTTAAAAATTGGAGTTGTTTTACAGCATTTTCATGTGTATTTGGTTTTTCAATAATTTGATTTTGACATTCTGCTGTTTGGTCAGAGCCGATGATCAATGAATTTGCATAGTGCGGCGCTACTTTAAATGCTTTTTCTCGTGCAAGTCTGAAGGAGATGTCTTTTGCTTTTTCACCCCTATGAGGTGTTTCATCAATATCGGGACTAAAGACATCAAAAGGTAATTTAAATCGTGATAGTAATTCTCTTCTATAAGGCGATGATGAGGCCAAAACAATCGTTAACATGCATTGGTTTCTTTATGATTCAGGTTGAATTTCAAGTAGCGTTTCATCTGGGGATACCGCTTCACCTTTTGCTACATGAATCGCAACTACAATACCCGAAGTAGGGGATTGAATTTCATTCTCCATTTTCATGGCCTCAATCACAATTACACTGCCTCCAGCCTCAACTCTGTCGCCAATTTTAACTTTAACGTCAATAATTGTTCCTGGCATAGCTGTAGTAATACAGCCCTCGTGATTGGGTCTAGGTCTTGCTGATTTAGATGTTTCTTGAGACTGTTTTTTTGAAGATTTTTTTCCATTCGTCACTTCAACTTCATGCAAAGTTTCGACTAACACCTCTTCCGAAATGCCATCTACGGATACATAAAATGGCCTTCTTGCTTCACCGGTATAGCCTGATCCCGTTAATTTGATATTGAATGTTTCACCATGAAGCGTGACATTAAATTCACTAGGTGCGAATTTTTCAGCAGACGAAAATACATTGTCTTTTGGAAGCAGTGGTTCGGGTTTAATGCTGCCCGCATTTCTTTCTTGCAAGAATATCTTGGCAACGTCAGGAAACATAGCATACGTTAAAATATCCTCATCAGATTTTGTAATTTGCTCTGCTTCAATTTTAAGTTTTGCAAGTTCAGGCTCCAAAAGATCGGCAGGTCTGGATGTCAGTGGTTTTTTTTCACCGATGGCCATCATTTGAATTTTTTGATTCACTTTGCCGGGTGCTTTTCCATATTCACCCATGAAATAACTTTTTACCTCATTGGTAATCGATTTATATCTAGCGCCTGTTAAAACATTTAAGACTGCTTGTGTGCCTACAATCTGGGAAGTTGGTGTCACAAGTGGTGGGTAACCTAAATCTTCACGTACTCTAGGAATTTCAAGAAGCACTTCGTTCATACGATCAAGTGCACCTTGCTCTTTAAGCTGATTAGACAAATTGGAAATCATACCGCCAGGGACTTGATTACTAAGCACCCTTGTATCTACGCCAGTGTAATCAGATTCAAATTGCCAATATTTTTTTCTTACAACCTTTAATTGCTCGCTAATCTCTTCAACTTTTTTAATATCAATACCCGTTTCGTAGCCTAAATCCTCTAAGACAGCAATTATAGATTCTGTCGATGGATGACTTGCGCCTTCTGCAAAGCTTGAATTACATGTATCAATAATGTCCGCACCATTTTGTACAGCAGTTAAAAGATTAATACTTGCTAATCCTGAAGTTGCGTGTGAATGAACGTGAATTGGTAAAGAGGTAGATTTTTTTAAAGACGTTACAAGCTCTTTAGTGGCTGACGGCGTTAAAAGACCCGCCATATCTTTAATGGCTATTGTGTCACATCCGTAACTTTCCATTTCTTTTGCAAGATTAACGAAATAAGGGATGTTATGCACAGGGCTTGTGGTATAGCTTAATGTACCTTCTGCGTGTTTTTTATATTTTTTGACTGCTTTTATTGATGTTGTAAGATTTCTTACATCATTCATGGCATCGAAAATTCTAAAAACATCGACACCATTATTGGCTGATTGTTTGACGAATGCGTCAACAACATCATCTGAATAATGACGATAGCCTAATAAATTCTGACCTCGAAGTAACATTTGTATACGAGAATTTGGGAGGGCTTTTCTTAAAAGTTTTAGACGCTCCCATGGATCTTCTTTTAAAAATCTTACACAAGCATCAAACGTAGCTCCACCCCATGCTTCAATTGACCAAAAGCCAAGTGAATCTAATTGCGGACATATGGGAAGCATGTCCTCAGTGCGAAGTCTAGTTGCAATTTGACATTGATGCCCATCTCTTAAAACTAATTCTGTAATATGTATTTTTTTCATAGCTATTTAAATGCCTTCATGTGCTGCAATCGCTGCTGAAATAGCTGCAGCCATTAACTCAGGTGGAAATTGACTTTGATAATTTATAAGCTCCGGATGGTCGTCCACAAAGCTTGTATTGAAATTCGCTTCTTTAAACTGTTTATTATTCATAATTTCTAAATAATAAGGGATTGTTGTTTTAACTCCAAATACAACAATATCATTGAGGGCTCTCTTGCCACGTTGCATCACACTTTCCCAGTTTAACGCCCATACAGTTAACTTTGCGCACATAGAGTCGTAATAAGGGGGAATGACATAGCCAGTATATATCGAAGCATCAATTCTAACGCCGGGTCCGCCAGGTGCATAATAACGCGTAATTTTTCCAAAGGATGGCATGAAGTCATACTTCGGATCTTCCGCATTAATTCGATATTCAATCGCAAAGCCTCGAAACTGAATTTCTTCTTGTTTGTATTGTAATGATAATCCAAAGGCAATTCTTATTTGCTCTTGAACAATATCAATACCGGTAATTGATTCAGTAATTGTATGTTCAACTTGAAGACGGGTATTCATCTCCATAAAGTAAAAATTATTTTCAGCATCCAAAAGGAATTCTACGGTACCCGCATTCTCGTAATTCACAGCTTTGGCAGCTTTCACTGCAAGTTCACCCACATAATTTCTTTGAGCGTTTGTAAGCTGAGGGGAGGGTGCGATCTCAATGAGTTTTTGATTGCGCCTTTGAATAGAACAATCCCTTTCAAAAAGATGAACCACATTGCCAGAGCTATCAGCCAGAATTTGAACTTCGATATGCTTAGGCGATACGATACATTTCTCAATAAAAACCTCGGGTTTGCCAAAGGCTTTTGTAGCTTCAGAAATCACTCGATCATAATTAGCAATGAGCTCTTTTTCATTATTACAACGTCTAATACCTCGTCCACCACCACCATTAGTCGCTTTAAGCATGATAGGGTAACCAATAGAAGAGGCAAGTTTTTTAGCTTCATCAAGACTCTCAATATTGCCTTCACTTCCAGGAATAACAGGTATTGCGGCTGCAATCATTGCTGTTCTTGCTTGAATCTTATCTCCCATTTGACGAATAATATCGGCATTAGGGCCAATAAATTTGATATCTCGTCTGGCACATATTTCGGCTAATTCTGGGTTTTCAGATAAAAACCCATATCCTGGATGGATTGCATCACATCCGGAAGTAACGGCGATATTCACAATATTATGTGCGTTTAAATAGCCGGCAAGGGGGTCTGCGCCTACATTGTAGGATTCATCGGCTTTTTTGACGTGAAGCGCATGGCGGTCAGCATCTGAATAAATGGCTACGGAAGTGATATCGAGCTCAGAACAGGCACGAATCAGCCTTACCGCTATTTCACCACGGTTCGCTATGAGAATTTTTTTGAACAATGAAAAGCCTTAAGTTTTTAGTGAAATATCACTAAATTAGGGTTAATTTAAGAAAATTATAACATGTCATTTCTTATATAATAATGATGTCTTTTACCCCGAAATCTATTGATGGAACAGCATATAGACAATATTGATTTTTCAAGAAAATCGAGAGAAATTCGTGATATAATTCGCCTCTCTGATTTTGAGCGATTGCAAGATTTATGCTTAAATCTCGAAGATTCAATTGCTTTTGTTTTAAGAGGCTTCGAAAATAAACATAGAGAAGCTTGTTTAGAACTATTCATCGAAGGTAAATTAGATTTAATTTGCCAAAGATGTTCGGAAAAATTAGAGCATACGATTTTTTTAAAATCAGGATTTTTAATTAAAGAAGAGACGCAGTTAACTGATTTTCAAGTTGACGATCATGCGGATTACGACTTAATTGAGGGTAGTGCAAAGATGGATGTATTAAGTCTTATTGAAGACGAAATCTTACTTTCTATGCCTGGTGCACCAAAACATGAAAATGATAAGTGCTACTACAAAAAAACTGATGGTGTGTTAGATCGCATTCATCCGTTTGCTGATTTAAAACAAAAATTATATAAAAATTAAATTTAGGAGTTGCTATGGCTGTTCAGCAGAATAAAAAATCACCTTCAAAACGTGGAATGCATCGTTCTCACGATTTTTTATCAAATCCCCCACTTGCTGTAGAACCAACTACTGGCGAAGTTCATTTACGTCATCACGTTAGCCCAACAGGCTACTATAGAGGCAAAAAAGTTATTCAGAATAAATCAGAATAATTCTTCTTAATTATTCTGATTTATTACTTCCATTGCTCTTAAACGTTAAGAGAACAAATGACAATTACCCTAGCAGTTGACGCAATGGGAGGGGATCATGGTCCCTCAGTCACTATCCCAGCCTCCATAAATGCGTTATCAAAATATGACCAACTTCACATTATTTTAGTTGGCGACCAAGAGCTTATCCAAATAGAGCTCCAAAAAAATAAATATACCAATACCCGTTTATCTATTCAGCATGCAAGTGAAGTAGTTGAAATGGATGAATCTCCTCAAATTGCTTTAAAAAATAAAAAAGATTCTTCCATGCGTGTTGCAATTAATTTAATTAAGGAAGAAAAGGCTCAGGCTTGCGTAAGCGCTGGCAATACTGGTGCACTTATGGCAACCGCCCGTTATGTATTAAAAATGTTGCCGGGGATTGATAGACCTGCCATCGCATCGAGCTTGCCTAGTCAAAAAGGTACAACTTACATGCTGGACCTAGGCGCCAATACAGACTGCACGGCCGAGAATTTATTGCAATTTGCAGTCATGGGCGCCATGCTTGTCAGTTCTGTAACGGGCAATCCAAAGCCCTCCGTAGGGCTTCTTAATATTGGCTCAGAAGATATGAAAGGTAATGAAGTTGTAAGGCAAGCAGGAGAATTACTTCGTCGAAGTCACCTTAACTTTTATGGTAACGTTGAAGGTAATGACATCTTTAAAGGCACAACTGATGTCGTTGTATGTGATGGGTTTGTGGGGAATGTTGCATTAAAAACAGCTGAAGGTATTGCGCAGCTTATGGGCCGATTTTTAACACAGGAATTCAAACGTAATTGGATTACAAAATCTATGGCATTTGTTTCTTTGCTTGTACTTAATCGATTCAAAAAAAGGCTTGATCCTAGAAGATACAATGGCGCTAGCTTTTTAGGTCTTAAGGGTATTGTAGTTAAAAGTCATGGTGGGGCTGATAGTTATTCTTTTTTCTATGCTATTCGGACAGCCATTGAAGAATCCAAAAATAATGTTTTAGAGAACATACAAAAACAACTTGAATTAGAAATACCCCTAGATATTTCATCGTCAGAAAATTTATGATTTATTCAAAAGTTACAGGGACTGGAAGCTATCTTCCCGAAAAAATATTAAGTAATCTTGATCTTGAAAAAATGTTTGAGACGACGGACGAATGGATTACGACAAGAACAGGTATTAAAGAAAGACATATTGTTTCAGCGCATCAATATACAAGCGATTTAGCGACAGAAGCGTCTAAACAAGCAATAAAGGCTTCTGGTATTGATGCAAATAAAATTGATCTTATTATTGTGGCGACAACTACGCCAGATAAAGTATTTCCAAGCACAGCTTGTATTGTTCAGACAAAGCTTGGCTTATCTTTATGTCCAGCATTTGATATTCAAGCGGTATGCAGTGGTTTTGTGTATGCGCTATCTGTTGCAGATAGTTTCATTAAAACAGGTGCAGCAAAATGTGTGCTAGTGATTGGCGCAGATACCATGTCTCGCATTACAGATTATTCAGATCGAAGCAATGCTATTCTTTGGGGTGATGGCGGGGGTGCTGTTATTCTTGAAGCATCAGATGAACCGGGTATCTTGTCTACACACATTCATGCGGATGGCGCTTATGAGAAATTACTCCATGTCCCCAGCGGTGTATCTCACCAAAAAGGTAAATCTACTATAGAAATGCAAGGTAACCAGGTTTTCAAAATAGCCGTGAATACATTAGACTCTATTGTAGATGAAACACTTGAAATGAATCAATTAGATAAGTCAGACATTGACTGGCTTGTTCCCCACCAAGCCAATATTAGAATTTTAGAAGCAACTGCAAAAAAATTGAATATGAGCATGGATCGCGTCATTGTTACTATCGACAGACATGGTAATACTTCAGCTGCTTCGATCCCTTTGGCCCTTGATACGGCCATTCGTGAGGGTAAAATAAAAAGAGGGGAAACGCTGTTGATGGAAGCATTCGGTGGTGGATTTACCTGGGGATCCGCTTTAATAAAGTATTAAAAATCATATAGTTAATAATAATATATCAAGTAAATTATGAATAAGTTTTCTTTTATTTTTCCTGGTCAAGGCTCGCAAACTGTCGGCATGATGGCGGATTTTAATGGCCATCCATTAATTCAATCGACCTTTAATGAAGCATCTCAAATTCTTAATATTGATTTTTGGAAAATGGCGACTGAGCCCAATGAAGACATAAACCAAACAGTTCATACGCAACCCATACTTCTTACAGCCGGCATAGCGACTTGGCGTGTCTGGAAATCTAAAACAGATCTACTCCCTAGTTATCTTGCAGGTCATAGCCTGGGTGAATATACCGCTCTTGTTGCTTCAAATGCGATGGAATTTAAAGACGCGTTAAAGCTTGTTAAATATAGAGCTGAAGTCATGCAAAAAGCTGTGCCTGAAGGTGTAGGTGCTATGGCTGCTATTCTTGGTATGTCTGACTCAGATGTCATGAATGCATGCAAAGAAGCTCAAGGAAATGAGGTTGTAGAAGCAGTCAACTTTAACTCACCAGGGCAAGTTGTGATTGCTGGAAATGTTTTAGCAGTAGAGCGGGCTATTGAAATAACAAAATCAAAAGGCGCTAAGCGAGCCATTCTGCTTCCCGTTAGCGTTCCTTCACACTGCTCTCTTATGCAAAAAGCATCTGAAGAATTAAAAGAATATTTAACAAACATCACAATTAAAAAACCAAATATTCCTGTTATCCATAATGTGGATGTTTTGGAACATAATGATGCAAATGAAATTAAAGATGCACTTTCAAAACAACTCTGTCATCCAGTAAGATGGGTTGATACCATTGAAAAGATAGCATTTAATAAAATTAGTGATATTGCAGAATGCGGCCCAGGCAAAGTTCTTACAGGCCTAACCAAGAGAATCTCTCCTGAATTAAAAGGTGTTTCTCTTGTTAATGAAAGTGCAATAGATGAATTTAAAGCACTTATACAATAAAACTATCTAGGGAAAATTATGTTTATTAATCTTGAAAATCAAGTTGCACTTGTCACTGGCGCTAGCCGAGGTATTGGACAATCAATTGCTTTAAGTTTAGGAAAACAAAATGCTTTTGTCATTGGCACCGCAACAACGGAAGATGGCGCTCAAAAAATTTCAACATTTCTCAAAGAGCAAAATGTTTTAGGTAAAGGTATTAAATTAGATGTGAATGATAATGAAGCTATCTTAAAAACTGTTGATGGCATCATTAAGGAGCATGGTGATATATCAATCCTTGTAAATAACGCCGGGATTACTAAAGATATGTTACTCATGCGCATGAAAGAAGAAGAGTGGGATGATGTTATGTCAACCAATTTAAAATCTATTTTTCGCATGAGCCAGGCCCTCATTCGCAGCATGATGAAAAGTCGCTACGGTAGAATTATTAATATCACTTCTGTAGTTGGCCATATGGGTAATGCAGGTCAAACAAATTACGCTGCCGCAAAAGCTGGCGTAACTGGATTCACAAAATCATTAGCTAAAGAAATTGGTAGTCGAGGCATCACTGTCAATTGTGTTGCGCCTGGCTTTATTGATACGGATATGACAAAAGGATTGTCAGATGAACATAAAAAGCAGCTTCTCGATCATGTGCCATTAGGACGACTAGGAAGTCCTGAGGATATTGGTGCTGCAGTAAGCTTTTTAGCTTCAAAAGAAGCTTCTTATATCACAGGTGAGACACTTCATGTCAATGGCGGAATGCTAATGATTTAGTTATTTTTTTAACTTTATTACAAAATTCTTAACAAGATTTGTTAAAATAACGCATGGCCTGAGGGTCATTTCTTAAATAAAGGGGTATTTTAGATGTCTGACATCGAACAACGTGTAAAAAAAATTGTTGCAGAACAACTTGGCACTAAAGAAGCTGATGTAAAAAATACATCATCATTTGTAGATGATTTAGGTGCTGAT
>Ga0114980_10001585_pt1 | contig 16260 bp, 12 predicted proteins | sample S_140806_EF_Meta_FD_87018 | JGI IMG/M metagenome (GOLD analysis project Ga0114980, IMG submission 87018) | Freshwater microbial communities from Lake Simoncouche, Canada to study carbon cycling - S_140806_EF_MetaG | ecosystem: Environmental > Aquatic > Freshwater > Lake | place: Lake...
CACGTCCCCTGCCAGCTGCCCGGCCAACTCAACGGTCACGCTCGTGTTCAGGCCCAACTCGTCCGGCAAGGTGGAAATCACGAAGTCCGGGCCTGTGGACACCAGGTCGGTCAAGGGGTTGTCCTCGATGCTCACCACGCTGGACGCGGGCCGCCACTCCGGTGGCGTGGTGCCGTAGGTGGCGGCAAAGTCCTCGGCGGCCAGGTCGTAGGACGCCTGAACACCCAGCAGCCGCAGCGCTTCCAGACGCACCTGCCAGAACGCAGGGTCGGCCAGGTGGTCTCCCGGCGGTGCTGCAATCTCGAGCAAATCGAGCAGCGCCCCCACTCCCTGCCACTGCTGCGGCGTGGTGCTGCTGGCCCACTCCCTCAGCAGGTTCCGCAAGGCCTGTGCGCCCTGGGCGTCCAGCATCTGCAAGGGGCCCCAGTCGATGACAGGCTTACCGACAGCGGTGTTGAAATGGGCACGCAGCGCGCCCACGGCGGTGGTGTCCAGATGCACGGGACAGCGCCAGAGGTCCGCCTGGCCCGAGCCTGAACCGGAGCCAGTGGCTGGGGCGCCAGCCGCACTGGCAGCCCCGCCGCTTTGTGCCGACGAGGACGCACCGCCGCCCACGGGCCGGCTCTCCATATTCATGGCCAGCCTGGGAATCGAGACCCAGGTGGGTGGCGTCTCGCCCAGTTCCTTTACGAACTGGGCGCAGGTCCAGTCAAAGCGCTGCTGTTGGCCGATGGCTCGGTACAGGTCCAGCAGCGCGCGCCAGGTGGGTGCGTGCCGTTGCCGTACGCCGCCCTCTGTCACCAGGGCCCGCAGCATCTTTTCGCAGCCACCAAAGTCCGCATTGGCAAAGGCCATGGTGGCTTCGTCCAGATCCGTGTCGTGCGCGAGCTCGCTCTTTGCCAACTCCACCTCCAGCATCGGGTGCCAATTGAAGGCAGCCTCGGGTTCGCCATTTGTCGGAGCTGGCTGCGAGGCAGCGCGTCTGGGCGTGCGCAACTCCGCGGGGTTGGCGAGAGTGTCGAACTCCATATCCACCTTGGGAACGGTGACCTGCGAGCCCAATCTGCGCAAAACGCCAGGTTGCGTGGGATCGGGGTTGACCGCTTGCTGCGTGGTCTCGTGCAAACCGACGGTGGTCCGCCGCGTGATGCCGGGCGGGCTAGCGGGCGGCCGTGGCGCCATGGGCAATGAGCGCGTGTTGACCACGGTGTCCTCGTAGGACATCTCGCGTTCGATGCCATCGATGCGGCGCCGCACTTCCGACGGTGGCAGCGCCCCCTGTTCTGTGGGCTGGTAGCCGGAGGACTCAAAGCCTTCTTGCCGCTGCATCTCGCGGATCTGGTCGCCCGTGAGTCCTTCACGGCGGATCTGGCGCAGCAGGTCCAGTTCCTGGCGGCGGACGAAGTCGTTGCGCCGCTTGCGCTCGATCATCACCTGCAGCTCGGAGCGGTCCTGCGCGGCGGGTGTCGATTCCGCAGGAGACGCCTCGAGCTCGCCCCACTCGGTGTTCGGATTCGAGACGAACTTCACCACCTTCCGCAGGAAGCTGGTGTCCTTGCCGCGAGAGTCCGACATCGCTGGGTTGTGGAGTCGTGAGGGCGCGGGGAGCCTGGGGGCCGTGACGGGCGAGAAGTGCAGGAAGCGCGGGAAGGGCTCGATGTGGCCGCCTTTGGGAAGCTCGCCGGACCCCCGATGGCCGTCAGTCCCCGAACATCTTCTGCTTCAACTCTCGCCGCTGCTGCGCTTCCAGCGACAGCGTGGCGGTGGTCCTGGCCAGCAGACGGGGCAGCCCGATGGGCTCGCCCGTCTCGTCGCAGAAGCCGTACTCGCCCGTGTCCAGACGATTCAGCGCCTGACTGATCTTCTTCAGCAGCTTGCGCTCGCGGTCGCGGGTGCGCAGCTCCAGCGCGTGCTCTTCCTCGATCGTGGCGCGGTCGGCCGGGTCCGGCACGATGGTGGTGTCTTCGCGCAGGTGTTCGGTGGTTTCACCGGCGTTGGACAGCAGGTCGTCCTTCTGTGCCTGCAATCGCACGCGGAAGAAATCGATCTGCTGCTCGTTCATGTATTCGGTCTCTGGCATAGCCAGGAGTTCGGCCTCGGTGAGGTCACGACCGGCCTTGGTCTTCCAGGCGTTGGCGAGCTTGGGGTCTGCCTTGGCGGCAGGTTTCGCAGTGTTCATGGGCTCAGGGAGTGTTCGGGCCACTGCTCGTGCGGGTCCGAATCGGTCAGCAAAGGTGTGCGTGGGCGGTGCCACAGGCGCTGCAACGGGCGGGGGCGCGGTCTTCTTGGCGCCACCCTTGGAAGCAGCGGGAGGTGTCGGGGAGGCAGTCTTGGAGGTTTGGGAAGCAGGTGCCCCGCCCTTGGCTGCCGCCGACTTAGCCGCGGGAGCGGGCGAAGGTGCCGTTGCAGGTGCGGGTTTGGCAGAGCCCGCCTTTACGGTTGCGCCGACGGTTTTGGCGGCGGTCTTGGAAGCTGCGGGGCTGCTGGTCTTGGCGGGAGTCTTGCTCACGGGTCTCTCCTGACCTTGGTGCTCGCATCCGCCTTCGAGTGTGCGCCGCGGTCCCGTCAGGGGCTGGGGTGCACGCGCTCAAGCGGCAGATATCCGGGCGTCATGCTCGGGTTTTCGGGCGCGCGGATTGTGCCACCACCCACCGGGGCCTTCACCGCCCCGGCTTGGCCGCCTGCGGGCGGCCATTTCACAGGGGCGGCGCGGAGGGTCCGGTTGTGTTTGACAGGGTTCAAACCAGGCACTGCTCCAGTCCTTGCAGCAGCACATCTTTCGGCAGGTCGATGCCGATGAAGACCATCTTGCTGAGCTTCTTTTCGCCGGGTGCCCACTTCGGCCCCAGATCGCTGCCCATGAGTTGGTGAACCCCCTGGAAGACCACCTTGCGGTCGCTGCCCTTCATGTAGAGCACGCCCTTGTAGCGCAGCATCTTGGGGCCGTAGACCTGCACGATGGCGCCCAGGAAGTCTTCCAGCTTGGCCGGGTTGAAGGCGCGGTCGCTGCGAAACACGAAGGACTTGACGTCGTCGTCGTGGGCGTGGTGATGCGGGTGGTCGCAGTGCTCGTCGTGGACATGGTCATGACCGTGGTGATCGTGGGCGTGGCCATGATGGTGGTCGTGCCCATCATCGGCCTTGAGGAAGTCCGGGTCGATGTCGAGCTTGGCATTCAGGTTGAAGCCCTTCAAATCGAAGACCTCGGCAATCGAGACCTCGCCAAAGTGCACGGCCTTCTGCGGAGCGCGCGGGTTCATGTGCTTGAGGCGGTGGATCAGGGCGTCCACCGTCTCCTTAGCCACCAGGTCGGTCTTGCTGATGAAGATCTGGTCGGCAAAGCCTACCTGGCGCCGCGCCTCCTGGCGCGTGTCGAGTTGCGTGTCGGCGTGCTTGGCGTCCACCAGGGTGAGGATAGAGTCCAACAGGTAGCTGCCCGCCACCTCGTCGTCCATGAAGAAGGTCTGGGCTACGGGGCCGGGGTCGGCCACGCCGGTGGTCTCGATGACCACGCGGTCGAAGCTCAGCTCGCCCTTGCGGCGCTTCTCGGCCAGGTCGGCCAGGGTGCTGCGCAGGTCTTCCCGGATGGTGCAGCACACGCAGCCATTGCTCATCTGGATGATCTGTTCCTCGGTGTTCACCGACAGGATGTCGTTGTCGATGTTCTCTTCGCCAAACTCGTTTTCGATCACGGCGATCTTCTGGCCGTGGGTTTCGGTCAGCACCCGCTTGAGCAGCGTGGTCTTGCCGGCACCCAGAAAGCCGGTGAGGATGGTGACGGGAATGAGGGACATGGCGTTGTGTGCAGTCAAGTCTTGGGAGTGAGGGATCTTGGGGCGGCGCACTGTCGTTCAACCGTCACCGGCCGTCAAGGGGCGTGAAGGTGAGACCCTCACGCTCGTTTGGCGGTGCGGTATTCTCCTGCCTGTCGTCACTTCCGGCACCGTCGTGTCAGAACCTCATTCCGGACGGTCCGCCCGCGCGTCTAACCCGCGTCAGGCGGATAAGCCCGCAGACAAGCGCAGCATTCTCGAACGCCTGGTGGAGTTCATCTCCCCCGGCCCCGACTCCAAAGACGAGTTGATCGAGTCCCTGGCCGACGCCGAAGACCGCGAGTTGATTGGCCCGGAGTCCCGCGCCATGCTCGAAGGCGTGATCCGCATGGCGGACATGACCGCAGGGGACGTGATGGTGGCCGCGCCCCGCATGGACTTGCTGGACATCAACGCGCCGTATGACGAACTGCTGGGCCTGGTGATCGAGACGGGGCACTCGCGCTTTCCCGTGCACGACGGCGAGCGCGACAACATCATCGGCATCTTGCTGGCCAAGGACTTGCTCAAGGTCCAGCGGGCCCCTGAGCTCAGCCTGCGCACGCTGCTGCGCCCGGCGGTGTTTGTGCCCGAGAGCAAGGGCCTGAACGAGTTGCTGCGCGACTTCCGCTCCAACCGCAACCATCTGGCCATCGTGATCGACGAGTTCGGCACCACCGCGGGCTTGATCACTATCGAGGACGTGTTGGAGGAGATCGTCGGCGAGATCGAAGACGAGTTTGACGAGCAGGACGCTCCCAGTGGCATCGTGACCCTGGCCGATGGCGCACACCGAGTGGCAGGCGACGCCGATGTGTCCGCCGTCAACGAGGCCTTTGGTGTGGCGCTGCCCGAGGAGGACTTCGACACCATCGGCGGGCTGGTGGCCGACCAGCTGGGGCGCGTGCCGCGCCGGGGCGAGGCCGTGCAGGTGCAGGGCCTGAGCTTCTCCGTCATGTTGACCCGGGGCGGGGCCGTGCGCTGGTTCAAGGTGTCGCGCGTGGCCGCAGCGGCCAACGAGGCGGCCGCCGCCGAGCCGGGCGGCCCGCCCGCAGCGCCGCCGGCCTGATGTCCCGCGTGCGCCGCCTGGGCGGCCTGGTCCGCCTGGGGGCCCTGGCAGCGCTAGGCGCCTTGCAAACCTTGGCGTGCGTGCACACGGGGCTCTGGTGGCTGGCGCCGTTGGCTGCGGCGGTGCTGGTGGCTCAATTGAGCTCGGCCACGCCGCGCCGCGCCGCCTTGTCGGGCCTGGTCTTTGGAACCGCCTGGCTGCTGGCTGCCGTATGGTGGCTGTTCATCAGCATGCACCGCTACGGGGGGCTGCCGGCGGGCCTGGCGGTGGCGGCCGTTGTTATCCTGGCGCTGGCCTTGTCGCTCTACCTGGCATTGGCTTGCGCCGCGTGGGTGCGCTTGCGCACGGGCCACGCCGCGCTGGATGCCCTGAGCTTTGCCGCTTGCTGGCTGCTGGCGGAGTGGGCGCGTGCGGTCATCTTCACGGGCTTTCCGTGGGCCGCCAGCGGTTACACGCAGCTTGACGGCCCCCTGGCCGCCCTCGCGCCCTGGGTGGGGGTGTATGGCTTTGGCGCCATAGTGGCCTTGGCGGGTGCCTGCTTGGGCCTGGCGTGGCCAGCACTGCGGCAGCGCAGGGGCCGGGCGTTGCTGCTGGTAGCGGCTGCGGCGGGCGTGTTCGTGGTGCCCGGTCTGACCGGAGCGCCGGAGTTCACCCGAAGTGCCGGCACGCAGACGGTCACGCTGCTGCAGACCTCGGTGCCGCAAGATGAGAAGTTCTCGGGCGAGCGTCTGCCGCACAACCTAGCCTGGCTGGCCGAGGCGCTGGAGCGCGCACGGGGCGAGCTGGTGGTGGCGCCCGAAACCGCAGTGCCACTGCTGCCCGCCCAGCTGGCCGAACTTGCGCCCGATTGGTGGCCGGCCATGGTGGCGCGGTTTGCGCGCACGGAGCAGGTGGCGCTGCTGGGGATGCCGCTGGGCAGCTTCGACGACGGCTACACCAACTCGGCGGTGGGCTTGCATCGGCCTCGGCCCGAGGTGCTTCAGCCCGCCCCGCGAGCCGAGGCCGCCGCGCAAGGCCTTGAGGCCGTCGCGGGGGTGGCCTACCGCTACGACAAGGTCCACCTGGTGCCGTTTGGTGAGTTCATTCCCACCGGGTTTCGCTGGTTCACCAACCTGATGAACATCCCGCTGGGTGACTTCTCGCGCGGGCCGCTGGACGCCCCCTCGCTGCAGGCCGGCGCGCAGCGCGCCGCGCCCAACATCTGCTACGAAGACCTGTTTGGCGAGGAGCTCGCAGTGCGCTTTCGCGACCCCTCGCGTGCGCCCACGGTGCTGGTCAACCTCAGCAACATCGGCTGGTTTGGCGACAGCATTGCCTTGCCGCAGCATCTGAACATCTCGCGCATGCGCTCGCTAGAGCTGCAGCGGCCCATGCTGCGTGCCACCAACACGGGGGTGACGGCCATCATCGACAACCGCGGTGAGGTCACGCACCGTCTCGCGCCCTTTGTGCGCGGCGCACTGGAAGGCGCCTACGAGGGCCGCGTGGGCACCACGCCGTTTGCCTGGTGGGCCGGCCGTTGGGGCTTGTGGCCTTTGTTCGGGCTGGCGCTGATGGTGCTGGCGCTGGCCGCTGGCGTCCGGCGCGGGCTCAGGCCGACGACGCTGCCGCCTGACCGGCCCTGACCAGCCGCCCCGGGCGTGCTGCCGTGATGGCACCGTCGCGTTGCACGGCCACGCCGCCCACCCAGGTACCCAGGTAGCCCTCGGCCTTTTGCAGAAAACGCCGGCCGCCGGCCGGCAGATCGCGGACGATGTGCGGCGTGCCCACCGACAGCCGTGCCGGATCGATCAGGTTCAGGTCCGCGCGCAGGCCGCGTGCGATCACACCACGGTCGTGCAGGCCCAGGTACTGCGCATTGCGCGCGCTCAAGAGATGGACAGCCTTCTCCAGAGCAAGTCGGCCTTGCGGCCGGTCGCGCACCCAGTGAGTCAGCATGAAGGTGGTGGCGCTGGCATCGCACACGGTGCCCACGTGCGCGCCCGCATCCCCCAGACCCACCAGCGCCTGGGGGTCCTCCAGCATCTCACGCACCGTGTCCAGCGAGCCCTCGTTGTAGTTGAACAGCGGAAAGTACACGAGCTGGGTGCCGTCGCCCTGGGCAAAGTAGTCGTACAGCGCCTCCAGCGCCGTGGCCCCGCGCATGCGCGCTCGGGCTGCGAAGCTGGCGGTGACGGGCTGCTCGTAGACGGGTGCGTCGGCCAGCGGGAACATGCGCCCGGCGATCAGCTCGATACGCGCGAGCAGCAGGTCTACCAAGGGTGGGATGGGCGTGCCGTCACCCGACAGGCGCTCGCTCTTCTCAGCCAGGATGCGCTGCTTGCGCGCCGTCTCGCGCAGGGCCGCAGCCCGCTCGGCCAGGGGCAGGTGGGCCACTTCCTTGTAGCCCGGAAACCCCATAAAGGGGTGGAAGCTCGCGTCCAGGCCGATGATCACGCCAATGGCGCGCACGGCGCTTTGCAGCTGCAGCGACAGGCCTTGCGCCACAGCGCGGTCCACCCGGCTGCGAATGGCCTTCCACTGCTCGCCGCCCGGGTCGCGCTGCAGCCAGGTCATGGACAAGGGGCGCCCGCTGGCCCGCGCCATGGCCTCCACGAGGTCGAACTCAGCGTCGAAACGTTCCGGCCCGCGCATCAGGTCGAAGTCGCTCACTACCTGCAGCACCCCATGGCTCAGGCCCTCGAAGGCGCGGGCGATCCCGGTCAGCTCGTCCATCGAGGCTTCCGAGGCCGGCGTCTCCTGGCCGCGCGCAGTGCGGTGGTTGTCGGTGCGGCCGGTGGAAAAGCCCACTGCGCCGGCCTGCAGCGCCTCGCGCACCACCGCGCGCATGGCCTGGATGTCCTCGGCTGTGGCGGCCTGCTGCGCCAAGGCCCGCTCCCCCATCACCGCCATGCGCACCGGGTCGTGCGGCACCTGCACCAGGAAGTCCAGGCTGTGCGGCATGCGCTCCAGCGCGTCCATGTACTGCGGGAAGGTCTGCCAGTCAAAGCGCACGCCCTCGGCCAGGGCCACGCCCGGGATGTCTTCCACGCCTTCCATCAGGGCAATGAGGTCGGCCACCGCCGTGGCCTTGGGGCCGGGCTTGAGAGGCGCGAAACCCACGCCGCAGTTGCCCATCACCAGCGTGGTCACACCATGGTGAATGCTGGGGCTGAAGGTTTCGTCCCAGGTAGCCTGGCCGTCGTAGTGGGTGTGCAGGTCCACGAAGCCCGGCGTCAGCCAGGCGCCCGGCGCGCTGATGCGCTCGCGCGCCGCGCCAGTGATGCGGCCGACCTCGACGATGAGGCCGTCGCGCACGGCCACGTCAGCGGCGCGGGCGGGTGCGCCGGTGCCGTCCACGACGGTGGCGCGCTCAATGACCAGATCGTGCATCGCGAGTTCTCCAGATCAGGGCCAATGTCATGCCCGAGACGATGTGCCAGATGCCCCACAGGCTGGCCACGATCACCATCCCCAGGTCGGCATTGAATTGCACGGCGATGATGCCCAGGGCCAGGCCCGAGTTCTGCATGCCGCCTTCGATCATCACGGCGCGGGTGTCGCGCGCGTTCACCCTGAAGGCCTGGGCGCTCAGCCAGCCCAGCAGCAGGCCGGCGGCGTTGTGCAGCACCACGAGGCCGAAGGTGGGCAGGATCTGCGCGTTCAGCAAGTGGCGCTCGCGCACCAGGCCGGCCACGATGAAGACCAGCAAGGCCAGCAGGCTGAAGGTGCCCAGCGGCTTGCGGATCCTGGCGGCCAGAGCCGGCAGGCGGTGCGCCACAGCCAGCCCCAGGGTCATGGGCACGGCCAGCAAGGCCAGCAGGCTCCACCAGATGCCCGAGGGGTCGATGGACAGCTCGCGCAGCCAGCCGGCGGTGGCCGGGTTGGTGGAGACCATCCAGGTGAAGTTCAGCGGCGTGAGGAACAAGGCCATCACGCTGGCCACCGCCGAGATGCTGACCGACAGTGCGGTGTTGCCACGGCCGAAGTGCGTGACCACGTTGGACAGCGAGCCGCCCGGGCAGGCGGCCACGAGGATCATCGCCGCCTCGGTGCTGGGGGGCAGGTCCAGCAGCAGCGTGGCCAGCCAGGTGGCGCCGGGCAGCAGCACGAATTGAGGCACCAGGCCGCACACCACCGCGCGAGGCGCCTGCGCCACGCGGCGGAAGTCGTCCACCCTCAGCTCCAGGGCCATGGAGAAGACCATGGTGGCGAGCACCAGGCTGAGAACGAGCTGCTGTGTGCTCATGGGGGCGTGCGGTGTCGGGTGGCGTCGATTACGGTCGGTTTAGGCCTGTTCAAGGCGCCCGCAGAGTGCTCTCGGGCGGTGCCAAGGCCGCGGACCCCGAAGGCTACCCTGGGCTGCGGCGCAGGTGCGCGCCTAAAATTGAGGGTTTTCGCCAACCTCCAGGCCCTGCATGACGTTGCCAGGGCTTGTCACCGGCTGCTGCCATGCTGACCTTCCAGCAAATCATCCTGAAACTGCAGTCCTACTGGGACGCGCAGGGCTGCGCATTGCTGCAGCCTTACGACATGGAGGTGGGTGCCGGAACCAGCCACACGGCCACCTTCTTGCGCGCACTCGGCCCCGAGCCCTGGAAGGCGGCCTACGTGCAGCCCAGCCGCCGGCCCAAGGACGGGCGCTATGGCGACAACCCCAACCGCCTGCAGCATTACTACCAGTACCAGGTGGTGCTCAAGCCGGCGCCCGCCAACATCCTGGAGCTCTACCTGGGCTCCTTGGAAGCGCTGGGCTTTGACCTGAAGGGCAACGACATCCGCTTCGTCGAGGACGACTGGGAGAACCCCACACTCGGCGCTTGGGGTCTGGGCTGGGAGGTGTGGCTCAACGGCATGGAGGTCACGCAGTTCACCTACTTCCAACAAGTAGGAGGCATCGACTGCAAGCCCATCACGGGCGAGATCACCTACGGGCTGGAGCGCCTGGCCATGTATTTGCAGGGCGTGGACAACGTCTACGACCTGGTGTGGACCGAGAACGCCTCCAGCGGGGCGCGGCTGCTGTATCGCGACGTTTACCACCAGAACGAGGTGGAGCAGAGCACCTACAACTTCGAGCACAGCGACGTGGACTTCCTGCTGCAGGCCTTCAGCGCCCACGAGAAGATGGCGCGCCACCTGATGGACCAGCAACTGGCGCTGCCGGCCTACGAGCAGGTGCTGAAGTCGGCCCACTCCTTCAACCTGCTCGACGCTCGCGGCGCCATCAGCGTGACCGAGCGCGCCGCCTACATCGGGCGCATCCGTAACCTGGCACGGGGCGTGGCGCAGAGCTACCTGGACAGCCGGGCCCGCCTGGGCTTCCCCATGGCGCCGCGCGCCTGGGCCGACGAGGTGCTGGCGCAACTCGCCGCCCAAGACAGAAAGGCGGCCTGAGCATGAGCGCGACTTCTCCCACCCACCTGTCGTTGGCTTCGGCCACCCGCCCGCTGCTCGTCGAGCTGTTCGTCGAGGAGCTGCCGCCCAAGGCCTTGAAGAAGCTGGGTGATGCTTTTGCCCAGGCCCTGGCCGACAGCCTGAAGGCGCAGGCCCTGGCCGGCCCTGAGTCATTCCTGACCTCGTACGCCTCCCCGCGCCGGCTGGCCGCGCACCTGAGCGCCGTGAGCGCGGTGGCGCCAGACAGGCCCGTGTCGCAGAAGCTGATGCCCGTGGCGGTGGCGCTGGACGCCAGCGGCGCGCCCACGCCCGCCCTGCTGAAGAAGCTGGCGGCGCTGGGAGCGGATGCTTCGGTGGTGCCCACCCTGCGGCGGGCGCCCGATGGCAAGGCAGAGGCGCTGTTCCTGGACGCCGTGCAGCCGGGCGTGACCTTGGCCGCCGGCCTGCAAAAGGCGCTCGACGAGGCCTTGGCCAAGCTGCCCATCCCCAAGGTGATGCAGTACCAATTGGCGGACGGCTGGTCCAGCGTGCACTTTGTGCGCCCGGCGCATGGCCTGGTGGCCTTGCACGGCGACGTGGTGGTGCCGGTGTCGACGCTGGGCCTGCAGTCTGGCCGCCAGACCCGCGGCCACCGCTTCGAGGCCGCCACCGAGACGGTCGAGATCGCGCAGGCCGATGCCTACGAACAGACCTTGCAAGACCAAGGGGCGGTGATCCCCTCGTTTGCCGCCCGCCGCGCCGAGATCGTGCGCCAGCTGACCGAAGCCGCCGCCCGTGAAGGCTTGCAGCCCATCGAGGACGAGGCACTGCTGGACGAGGTGACGGCGCTGGTGGAGCGCCCGAACGTGCTGTTGTGCAGCTTCGAGCCCGAGTTCCTGGCGGTGCCGCAGGAGTGCCTGATCCTGACGATGAAGGCCAACCAGAAGTACTTCCCGCTGGTCGATGCTGCTGGCCGCTTGACCAACCGCTTTCTGATCGTCAGCAACATCCGCCCGGCGGACCCGTCGCGCGTCATCGGTGGCAATGAGCGGGTGGTGCGCCCGCGCCTGGCGGACGCCAAGTTTTTCTTCGACCAGGACCGCAAGCGCACCCTGGCCTCCCGCGTGCCGGGTCTGGCCAAGGTGGTCTACCACGGCAAGCTGGGCACCCAGGGTGAGCGCGTGGAGCGCGTGCGCGCCATCGCGCGCGGCATTGGCGAGCAGCTGGGTGGCCTGAGCCTGTCCGACCTGGCCGACGAGGCCGCCACCCTGGCCAAGGCCGACCTGCTGACCGACATGGTGGGCGAGTTCCCGGAGCTGCAGGGCGTCATGGGCGCCTACTACGCGCGCCATGACGGTTTGCGCGAGGCCGTCGCCGATGCCATCGAGGACCACTACAAGCCGCGCTTTGCCGGCGATGTGCTGCCCCGTGGCGATGTGGGCTTGTGCGTGGCGCTGGCCGACAAGCTGGAGACGCTGGCCGGGTTGTTTGGCATTGGCCAGCTGCCCACGGGCGACAAGGACCCCTTTGCGCTGCGCCGTCACGCGCTGGGCGTGATCCGCATGCTGGTGGAACGCGAGATGCCCTTGTCGGTGCCGCAGCTGGTGGAGGCGGCGTTCCGCGCCTTCCCGGCCGGGCATGGCGCCGCGCAGGCCGAGGTGTTGCGTTTTCTGGACGAGCGCCTGGCGGGGTGGCTGCGCGAGCAGGGCGGCAGTGCGCACGAGGTGGACGCCGTGCTGGCGCTGAAGCCCGCGCAGTGGGCCGGGTTACCCAAGCGCTTGGCGGCGGTGCGCGCCTTTGCCGGCTTGCCCGAGGCACCGGCGCTGGCGGCGGCCAATAAGCGCGTGGGCAACATCCTGAAGAAGTCTGACGACGCGCCGCTCGTGGAGGTGCAGACCTCCCGGCTGGTGGAGCCTGCAGAGCAGGCGCTGTGGGCGGCCCTGAAGCAGGTGGGCCCGCAGGCGCAGGCGGCGCTGACAGCGGGCGACTTGACGGCCTCGCTGCAGGCCCTGGCGGTGCTCAAGGAGCCCGTAGATGCTTTCTTCGATGCCGTGATGGTCAACGCCGAGGACCCTGCGCTGCGCGCCAACCGCCTGGCGTTGCTGCGCGCCCTGCACGGCGCCATGAACCAGGTGGCCGACCTGTCGCGGCTGGCCGCCTGAGGCCCGGCGTGCATCTGCGGGGGCCCTGATAATCGGCGCGTGAAGCTGATCATCCTGGGCCGCGACGGCATCCTCAACGAGTACCGTGACGACCACGTCAAGGCGCCTGGGGAGTGGCTGCCGCTTCCCGGCGCGCTGGAGGCGGTCTCGCGCCTGAACCATGCGGGCTGGCATGCGGTGGTGGCCACCAACCAGGCCGGCATCGGGCGCGGCATGATCGACATGGCGGCGGTCAACCTGATCCATGCCCACATGAACAAGCTCATGCAGGCGCAGGGTGCCCGGCTTGACGCGGTGTTCTTCTGTCCCCACACGCCCGAGGAGCGCTGCGAGTGCCGCAAGCCGCTGCCCGGGATGATGCTGGAGATCGGACAGCGCTACGGCATCGACCTGGCGCATGTGCCGGTGGCAGCGGACACCTTGCGTGACCTGCAGGCCGCCCATGCCGCCGGTTGTGAGCCTCATCTGGTGCGCACGGGCCGGGCGGCTCACCTGGACGAGACGCTCGTGGCGCAGTGGTGCCAGCAGGTCCCTGGGGTGCGCGTGCATGCCGATCTGGCGGCCATGGCCGAGCACCTGATCGCGCGAGACCAGCGCGGTGCGTCGCCTCGCACGGAAGGCCTGCATTGATGCGCGCTTTCTGGGCTTTGCGCTCGGCTTTGTTCGTGCTGTTCATGGCGGTCACCGTCGTGCCGTGGGCGGTTGCGGTGCTGCTGCTGTCCATCGTCTGGCGGGGCCCTCGGCTGTACTGGGCGGCGGTGGGCTGGCTGCGGCTGGCCATCTGGGGTGCGCGAATGATCTGCGGCGTGCGGGCCCAGGTCTCGGGGCTTGAGCATGTGCCCACGGCTGAGCAGGCCACCTCGGCGGTGCTGCTGGCGCCCAAGCACCAGTCCACCTGGGAGACCTTTTTCTTTCCAACCCTCATGCCGCACCCGCTGGCGTACGTCTTCAAGAAGGAACTGCTGAAGATCCCCTTCTTTGGCTGGGCCATGGGCCGGCTGGACATGGTGCACATCGACCGCAGCCGCCGCACCGAGGCCTGGAACAAGGTGGCGGAGCAGGGCCGCCGGCTGTTTGCGGAGGGTACCTGGGTGATCATGTTTCCCGAGGGCACCCGAGCCCCGCGCGGCGGTAAGGAAAGCTACAAGTCGGGCGCCTCGCGGCTGGCCATCGCCGCCGGTGTACCCATCGTGCCGATTGCCGTGGCATCGGCGCGCTGCTGGCCGCGCAAGAGCTTTTTGCTGCGCCCTGGGGTGGTGCCTGTCTCGATTGGTGAGCCCATCGACAGCCAGGGCCGCCAGCCCGAGGAACTGATGGCGCAGGTGGAGGCCTGGATCGAGGCCGAGATGCGTCGCCTGGATCCTGAGGCCTACGGTCCCCAGCCCGGCTCGCATCCCGGCCCCGGGCCCCACCACCGCTGAGCGCGGGCAGTTCTGGGGTACCGCGATGCCGCTTCGCCGCCCGCCGCCCGAGCACCCGCAGCAGCTCTCGCTTTTTGGTGAGGCTGCGCCGCAGGTGACTGAGCCGCCGCAGCGCTCCACGCCTCCTGTGCCAGTGCAGCCTCAAACAGCCCCTGCGTCGGGGCTGCCGCAGGAGCCGCATGGGGTCCGTGATCAGGCGAACTCCGCCCCCCGCGCGGCCCCCAATCATTCGATAGCCAACGGGCACGCCGCGCCAGTGCCGTTGGCACCTGCCTTTTTTGCGCACCCCCGGGCAGACCGGGAGATGCTGCTGGACGGCCACCGCGTGAGCTTCGAGCTGCGGCGGGCGCGGCGGCGCAGCATCGGTTTCGTCATCGGCCCTGAAGGCCTCACCGTCAGCGCCCCCCGGTGGGTGGGTGTGGGCGACGTGGAGGCGGCCCTGCGCGAGAAGGCCCGGTGGATCCTGCGCAAACTGCAGGAGCAGCAGGAGCGCTCGCGCCGTCTGGCCCAGGCGCGGGTGGACTGGAAAGATGGCACCACGCTGCCCTTCCTGGGAGAGACCGTCATCGTGGTGGTGGACCCGCGGGTGACGGGCGCCGTGTTGCACAGTGATGCGGCCTCCTTGCCGGGCGTGCCGAGACTGACGCTGCACGTGGGCCTGCCACAGGGCGCGGCCGCGGCCCAGCTGCGCGACGCCGTGCAGAGCTGGCTGCAGCGGCAGGCACGGCGGGTGTTCGAGGAGCGCTGTGCCGAGTTTGCACAGCGTCTGGGCGTCCAGGTGCGCCGCCTGTCGCTCAGCTCGGCCTCCACCCGCTGGGGCAGTGCGCGGGCGGACGGCTCCATCCGCCTGAACTGGCGTCTGGTGCACTTTGCGGTGCCGGTAATCGACTACGTCGTGGCGCATGAACTGGCGCACCTGCGCGAGATGAACCACTCGGGGGCCTTCTGGGAAGTGGTGCGCTCGGTGATGCCGGACTACGAGCAGGCCCGCGGCGTGCTCAAGACCGAGGTGCTGCCCGTTCTGGATTGAGCGCCTGCGAAAAGTTCTCGGACACCCGCTCGGGCGCGCTGGGCTACTTCACTGGCTCTGAGCCCCGGGACAAAGGTGACGGCAGACGTTTCCGCTACTTTCTAGTCGCTTGTAACTTTTGGGGGAGTGACGCCGCCCAGGGCCTTGCGGACACTGCTTGGCAGCTGTCAAGAACGCCCGCCCCGGTTGATCCGGTGGCTGGTTCTGGCGCGATCAGGGACGAGGCGATAAATCGCCTTCAAAAGTGTGAGTGGAGTTCAGCGGCCTCCGTGATCGGAGGCCGCTCTTCTTTCAGCCCCGGGCCGCTCTAGGCCCCGGAGTGCAGCGGGTTGGCGTCCGGCCTTGCGGTTACATTGATTGACGTTTACGTCAACGTGAGCCTGCAATGGCCTCCCCCCGCCGCAAAGCCGAACCCGCCGCCAGAACCCAGGACGCCGCCTCGGCGCTCACCATCACCGATCTGGCGCAGGAGTTCGACATCACGCCGCGCGCCATCCGCTTCTACGAAGACGTGGGCCTGCTGACCCCCAGCCGGGCCGGCCGCAACCGCGTTTACAGCCAGCGCGACCGCACCCGACTGAAGCTCACCCTGCGCGGCAAACGTCTGGGCCTGAGCCTGCAGGAGATCAAGCAGCTGGTGGACATGTACGACAGCGCGTCGGACACCGTGCCGCAGCTCCAGGCCTTTCTGCAAGTGCTGGCGGCGCACCGTCAGCTGCTGGAGCAGCAGCGCGAGGACATCGAGATCACGCTGGCTGAGATCGCCCAACACGAGCTGCGTTGCCGGCAGTTGCTGGCCCTGCCAGCCCGGCGCAAGGCACCGCGTTCAGCATCCTGAATCCACACCACGTCACACCACGCCCGAGGAGCCCTCCCCATGAACCTGCCTGGCTTGAATTTCCAGCTTGGAGACGACATTGACGCGCTGCGCGACGCCGTGCGGGACTTCGCCCAGGCCGAGATCGCGCCGCGCGCGGCAGACATTGACCGCAGCGACCAGTTCCCCATGGACCTGTGGCGCAAGATGGGCGAGCTGGGCGTGCTGGGCATCACCGTGGGCGAGGAATACGGCGGCGCCGGCATGGGCTACCTGGCCCACATGATCGCCATGGAAGAGATCAGCCGGGCCAGCGCCAGCGTGGGCCTGAGCTACGGCGCGCACAGCAACCTGTGCGTCAACCAGATCAAGCGCAACGGCACCGACGCGCAGCGCGCGAAGTACCTGCCCAAGCTCATCAGTGGCGAGCACGTGGGGGCGCTGGCCATGAGCGAGCCGGGCGCCGGCTCTGACGTCATCAGCATGAAACTGCGCGCAGAAGACAAAGGCGGCTTCTACCTGCTCAACGGCAACAAGATGTGGATCACCAACGGCCCGGACGCCGACACCCTGGTGGTCTACGCCAAGAGCGAG
>Ga0114980_10001587_pt1 | contig 16252 bp, 11 predicted proteins | sample S_140806_EF_Meta_FD_87018 | JGI IMG/M metagenome (GOLD analysis project Ga0114980, IMG submission 87018) | Freshwater microbial communities from Lake Simoncouche, Canada to study carbon cycling - S_140806_EF_MetaG | ecosystem: Environmental > Aquatic > Freshwater > Lake | place: Lake...
AAAATCGGATTTAATTATTCGTATTCAGAAAGCAACTTGATAGCAAATTCAAAAAGTTCATCTCAGTATTTTCTTGCTGACACAAGCTTTTTCTTAAGAGATTCTATTCAAAATACAACTAAAAATCAAGGTCATCGTTTGAATTTATCTTATTCTGTTAATTTAGATTCCTTGACTTTTATCGAAGTTAAACCAAATCTAAGTATCGATTTTGCAAATAGTGATGATAACAATACTACAGGATTTTTTGGTGAAACAAATTCAAAATCATTAGAAACTGTGATTAAAAATACGAATGAATCAAAGGGCATAGCGAGCAATTCTCAAGCCTTGATTCGAAGAAAATTTATGAAGAAAAACCGCGAATTAGAATTAAAGTATATTTTGGGATTTTCAGATAATGAAACCGCTGGTAATTTGCTTACTACTACAAATAAAATTTTATTGAATTCAATTGATACAATCGACCAGAAAAAAAACAATGATAATTCATCTTTTAGTAATTATGGTATTCTAAGTTATACTGAGCCGCTCTCTGATAATTGGAAGTTGCAGTTTGAATACCTATTTGAAAATGGTTTTAACAAACAAGATAAAAAGACTTTTAATAGGGGAGATGGTTCCTATTCTGAGCTTGAAGTTCCATTGTCAAATATATTTGATAATTCTCGCATTCAGCACAGACTTTCTGCCATAGGTGTTTTTGAGAAAAAATCACATGTTGTAACTGGAGGTATAGGAATTCGTAACATAGCTATTGAAAATTTCAATAATATAACTTCTGCAGTTATCAATCAGAATATTAATAATTTACTGCCTCGTTTGAGTTATCAATATAAACCAAGTATGAGTAAAAGAATGGGAATTTATTATACTACTTCCTCATCTCAGCCTTCAATTAATGATTTGCAACCGGTTGTAGATAATTCAAATCCCAATCGAACTCAGGAGGGAAATCCAGATTTGCAGCCAAATTACGTACACAACTTAAATGCAAATTTTAATACCTGGCAGGCTTTATCAGGGCGCTATATTTGGAGTGGTTTCAATGCTAGTGTAACCAATAATGCATTTGCAAACTTAACTGAGTACGTTGATTTTGGTAGAACAGTTTCTAAAACCGTTAATGTTGATGGAAACTTATTTGGTAATGTCTATTTCGGAGCAGGAATACCTTTTTTAAGTCGCAAGTTAGAAATAGAGCCAAATGCAAATGCTTCTTACAATCGGTATACAAATTTTGTAAAAGAAGCTAATAAACAAGAAGAAAAAAACATTACTCAAAATACCTCATTTTCAGGAGGCCTTGATTTCTCCTTACAATTAGATTCCTTGGAAATTACGATTGGAAATACCTATAGCTATACTAACCCTGTTAGTTCGCTTTCTTCAGTTTCAAATAAACCGTATTCTAGTCAACGCTATGAATTTGACTTAGAGTGGCAATTGAAGCGCCATTTTACTATTAAAATAGATGCAAATTATACCATTAATTCTCAAAGAGCTGCTGGTTTCAATAAAAATATTTTCATTGTTAATGCAGAATTGAGTAAAGCTTTCTTTAAAACTGAAAATTTAATTATTACGCTATCAGGAAATGACTTGTTAAATCAAAACTTGAATTTGTCTCGTCAAGTAAATGGAAATATCGTAACTGATAATTATACATCCATCATCTCTCGGTATTTCCTACTGAAATTAACTTATAAATTTAATAACAATAAAACCAAAGAGGATGAATTTAAAGGTTGGCATTAAGCTATTTTTTATTGGGGTCTTATTGTTTTTGGCAAGCCCTGTTTTTTCTCAATATGCGCAAAGTGGGAAAATTATTTTTGAACGCCGTACAAACTTAGAAAAACGATTTACGGATAAGCGCATGAAGCGGATGATCAATGAAACAAATAAGATTAAGACTGATAAATTTGTACTGTTGTTTAACGACACGTGTTCAATTTTTAAACTAGTAGTAGAAAATACAGGTGCAGATGATATGGCATGGATGACAACTAAAAATACCTATTACCAACAATTGAAGAAAAAAAGTCAGTTGACAATTTTAGGACTTTTTGGTCAAAGTGTTTATGTTTTAGATTCTCTACCTAGCCGTCAATGGAAAATCACAGATAATAAGCGTGTAATAAGTGGTTATGATTGTAGAAAAGCAATCTACCAAAAAAATGATACTACAAGAATTTATGCATGGTACACTTCAGCGCTTATTCCAAGTGTTGGACCAGAAGGATTTTGTGGTTTGCCAGGAACAATTTTAGGTTTAGCAACAGAAGATGGGGGAATTATTTATTTTGCTAAAAGTGTTGAACTTATTTCTCCAAAAAAAGAAGATCTTGATTTGCCAATCGGAAAAAATAAAGTTTTTTCAATGCTAGAACTTCGATTAAAAATCGAAAAAGAATATGGTAACACTCCATGGGGAAAAGGAATGTTTGATGATTTATTTCGTTGGTTATAATTTTCTAAGCGAAATTTTTCGGGGTAATACAAGCAATTTACTTAATTTTACTCCAAGAGATAAAAACAAAAGAGTTCAAACATGTGGAAAAAAATTGCAGATTTTATCTTAAGAAATAGATTTTTCATAGTAGGTCTTATTACTTTAATTACTGTTTTTTTTGCATATCTTGCTTTTACAGGTCTTAAGTTAGAAAATAAGTATGGGATTGTTTTACCAAAAAATTCCCCTACTACTGAGAATTACAAAAAATTTAAAGCGCTCTTTGGTGAAGACGGTGGTGCGCTGATAATTGGCATTCAGACAGATTCTCTTTATACAGAAGAAAATTTTTTGCAATGGAAAGAGTTAGGAGATTCTATACTTCAGTTTGATGGCGTAGAATCAGTTATTTCAGAGGCCACTCTCTTTACAATTCACAACGACACTGCCGCTGAAAAATTTGTGATTAATCGTATATTTTCCGATGTTACATTTCAGGAAAAATCAATCGACTCAATTCGCCGAGAAATAAAGCAAAATCCATTGTATAAAGGGCTTCTGTACAGTGAAAAAGGAAATGTTTCCTTAATGATGGTTGCTGTTGATGAAGCTTTTTTGTCTGATAAAACCAAAATGAATGTTATTTTGGATATAGAAAAGCTTACTCAAAAATATCAAGGGAATTTCGGAAAAATTTACTTTGCAGGTCTTCCGCATCTGCGTGTGCTTATTTCTAAAAGAATTTTAGGTGAGATGGTTTTCTTTGTTGGCCTTTCATTACTTGTAACTTCTTGTTTGCTTTATCTTTTTTTTCGCTCAATTCGAGTAGTGTTAATTTGCCTTATTGTTGTTTGCATCGCTGTGATTTGTTCACTTGGCTCCGTCGCTTTTTTTGAATTTCGTTTATCTTCTTTAATGGCGCTCCTTCCAGCATTAATGATTGTTATCGGTGTGCCTAACTGCATTTTTTTAATGACCAAGTTTCATCAAGAAATGAAGGAACATGGAAATAAAGTAAAAGCCTTGTCTTTGGTGATTCAGAAAATAGGAACAGCCACCTTTCTAACAAATTTTACTACTGCAATTGGATTTTTGACATTTGCTTTTACAAACTCAAATCATTTAATGCAATTTGGAATAGTTGCTAGCACGAATATAATGATGGTTTTCCTATTGTCTCTTTGTATTTTGCCTATCTTAACTTCTTTTTTTAATCCGCCAAAAGCTCGACATCTTAAACATTTAGATAGAAAATTTGCTGTTGGAATGTTAAATTTTATTGTCGAAATAGTTCAAAAAAGAAGAAAATTAATCTATTTTGTTTCATTAATTATCGTTCTTATTAGTCTTTATGGCTTAACAAAAATTAAGCTTACCGGAAATATAACTTCTGATTTACCAAAAGAGGATTCAATTTACAAGGATGTTAAATTTATGGAAAAACATTTTGGTGGTGCAATTCCTTTTGAAATCATGATTTCATATAAAGAATCTGGTCGACTAATGACAAAGTCAACACTTACAAAAGTCGCCGAAATTCAAGCGCTTTTGCAAAATGATTCTCTTTTTTCCCGTAGTATTTCACCTGTTGATTTTGTAAAACTTATTAACATGTCTTATTACGGAAATAACCCAGAAAAATATACCCTTATTGAAAATAGAGATCGTTTACGTTTAAAAAAATATGTAGATGATTTAGCGGTTTCCAATATAAATGGTGGTGGGTTTTCATTAAAAGAACTTGTAGATACAACGACTTGCACAATTAGGATTCGTTCTCAAATGAAAGACATTGGTTCAAATGAAGTGTATGATAAAGTAAATAGTTTAAAGATTCAGGTTGATGAGATTTTAAATCCAACTAAAAAAGAGATTGAGCGCTTTTATAAAATTAGCAAAACATCTAAACAGAAAAAACGATCTAATTATATCGACTCAATTTTTGATGCAAATAGTTCAATTGCTAGTGGAGTAGGAGCTATTTATGCTCAAAAATATCCAAAGCTAGAAACGCAGTTTTCAAATAATCCAGATTTTATCCGTAGATTTTATTTAAAAAAAGATTTCTTGCCTAATTTAAGAAAAGCAATTAATGCAGAATATTTTGATGTTATTTATACTGGAGTTTCTGTTGTAGCTTCTGACGGAACACGTTATTTAGTGAACAATCTTATTTCAAGTTTGATTTTTGCTATAATTTGTATTGGAGTACTAATGGCGCTTTTATTTCGTTCGTGGAGAATGGTGCTTATTTCAATGATTCCAAATATTATTCCTTTGATTGTTACAGCTGGGATTATGGGATTTTTTGGCATCCCACTCAAACCATCTACACTTCTTATTTTTAGTATTGCTTTTGGAATTTCTATTGATGATACAATTCATTTTTTATCTAAATATAGGCAGGAGCTAAAAAATAAAAATTGGGATTTAAAAAGCTGTGTTCTAATTGCAATTCGTGAATCTGGACTTGGGATGTTCTATACTTCTATAGTTTTATTTTGTGGATTTTCTGTTTTTGCATTTTCACAATTTGGTGGAACCCAAGCCCTTGGTATATTAATTTCAATTACCTTACTTGTAGCAATGGTAAATAATCTTGTTTTATTGCCAGCTTTGTTACTTTCTATGGATAAACTAATAACAACAAAGTCATTTAAAGAACCTTATTTTGAAGCGTATAATGAAGATAGTGATATTGATTGGAATTCACTTCCAATATCAGAAGAAAATGATAAAAAAATAGATTCATAATGAAAGGAATTATATTAGCTGGAGGTTCTGGAACTCGCCTGCATCCGTTAACACTTGCTTTAAGTAAACAGTTAATTCCTGTTTATGATAAGCCCATGATTTATTACCCGCTTTCAATTTTAATGAGTGCCGGTATTTCTGAGATTCTCATTATTTCTACTCCTATTGATCTTCCAAATTTCGAACGACTTTTAGGTGATGGCTCAAAATTGGGCTGCGTTTTTTCCTATGCCGTTCAAGAAATTCCGAATGGCTTAGCACAAGCTTTTGTAATTGGTGAAAAATTTATTGGTAAGGATAAGGTTGCCTTAGTTTTAGGGGATAATATCTTTTACGGAATTGGAATGGATACTTTACTGAAAGAAAATAATAATCCTGAAGGTGGTGTTGTTTATGCCTATCATGTTAGTGATCCTGAACGCTATGGAGTAGTTGAATTTGATACTGAAATGAAGGCAATCTCCATCGAAGAAAAACCGCTTAAGCCAAAATCAAATTATGCAGTTCCTGGACTTTATTTTTACGATAATTCTGTAGTTGAAATCGCCAAGAATTTAAAGCCTTCTGAGAGAGGAGAATATGAAATTACTGATGTTAATGCCAATTATCTAAAGCAAGGGAAATTAAAAGTGGCAATTTTAGATAGAGGCACTGCTTGGTTCGATACAGGTACTTTTTCTTCACTCATGCAAGCAGGGCAATTTGTTCAAGTTATTGAAGAACGTCAAGGCTTAAAAATTGGTTGTATTGAAGAAGTTGCCTACCGCAATGGTTTTATTTCTAAAGACCAATTAAAGAAAATAGCAGAACCACTTGTAAAAAGTGGTTACGGAAAATACCTTCTTCAACTGGCAAAACAGAAATGAAACTTATCAACGATTATTCTGAATTAATTGAAAATGAAATCGCAGGTATTTCTTTTCCCAATGAACCTAAAAATTTATACGATCCGCTGAGTTATTTCTTAGCTCTTGGTGGAAAACGTATGCGCCCATTATTAACTATTCTTTCTGGAGAATTATTCGGGGAGAAGAAAGAAAATTTAATGCCAGCAGCTATTGCAATTGAGTTGTTCCATAATTTTTCGCTTATTCACGATGATATAATGGACGCTGCTCCTCTTCGAAGAGGGAAAGCTACGGTTCATGAAAAATGGAATTCAAATAGTGCGATTCTTTCTGGTGATGTTTTACTTGTTAAGGCCTATCAGTTGCTTTCTCATTATGATGCTCATATTTTGTCTGCTTTATTCTCAGTTTTTAATAAAACAGCAATTGAAGTTTGTGAAGGGCAGCAATTGGATATGGATTATGAAAATAGATTGGAGGTGTCTGAACAAGAATACCTCACTATGATTCAACTTAAAACTGCTGTTTTGTTAGCTTGTGCTTTACAATTTGGAGCAATTATTTCAAATGCATCTGAAGAAAATAGAAAGAATATTTATGATTTCGGCCTTCATTTAGGCTTGGCATTTCAAATACAAGATGATATTTTAGACCTTTACGGTGATCCCTCCAAAGTTGGAAAGCAAGTAGGTGGCGATGTAATCTGTAATAAAAAAACACTCCTTTCTATTGTCGCTAGATCTAGGGCAACTGATACAGAACGTCAAGAATTGGATTTTCTTCTTAATGAAGTAAACATTGAACAGAAGGTCTTAAAAACTCGAAGTATTTATGACAACTTAAATGTTAAAGCTTTTTGTGAAGTTACGATGAAAAAACACAATGATTTAGCTTTTAGTGCTTTTAACAAGATTAAAACTCCCAATTCAAAAGAAAATATTGAAGCTTTATGTAATTTTTTATTTTTTAGAGATTTTTAGTTTTTATTTAATTTTTAATTAATTATTTAATTTTTAATTATTAAATTTACATTTAACAAATCATTAATCTAAATTTAAACTTAAAAAACAAAAAATGAAAAAAATTTACATTTGTTTATTGGGTTTTTTTACTGCTAGTGCTTTTACAGCACAGGTACAAAACTCAAATTTTTCTCCTTTAGAGAGGAAAAATAGTCACCTTGTTGGAAAAATTAAGCCTTCTAAGTTGACTCAAAATACGAAGGAAACGATTCTTTGGTCTAATAGTTTTAATACAGCATCTGATTGGGTTATCAACAATTCAGCAGGAACTCCAGGTCTTGGATGGGAATTTTCTTCAAATCCTGCAGCTATTCCAGTTACTCAGTTAAGTCCTTTTGCTTCAACTACAGCAGCAAATGGTTTTTTATTTGTAAATTCTGATGCGAATAATACAGCTGATTTTGACGGTACGTTTATAAATACAACTGCTACAACTTCTGCTACAATTAATTTAACGGGTCAACCTGTTGTTCGTTTGCGTTATCAACATAATTTTAGATGGTGGCATGATACCAGAGGTGTAAGTGTTTCTGCTGATAATGGCGCAACTTGGACTGATTTTGAGATGTCTAATATAGATAACTATTCTTTACCAAATCAAAATGCTGGAAACCCTGAACAAACTGTTATTGATATTTCTTCAATAGCGGGTAATCAAGCTCAAGTAAAAATCCGTTTTTATTACAACGATAATGATTATTGGGGTTGGTACTGGGCAGTTGATGATGTTGCCTTATTTGTTCCTGAAGACAATGATTTAGTTATGCTTGGTGGATATTGGGGTTCTACAGGTGCTTGGGGTGCTAGATTACCGTACTACCAAATACCTCTTTCTCAGTTAGCACCTCTTGATGTTGCTGGAATAGTAAAAAATTACGGTGCCTTGGATCAAAATGATGTAGTTTTTACAGCTGCTCTAGCTAGTGGAGTTTGGTCTGGAAGTTCAGCTCCTGAAGCAGTATTAACTGGTGCGACTGACACAATTAGTTTAACAGGTGCATTAACACCTCCTCCAATTGTTGCAACTCATGTAATTAACATGTCAGTTTCTTCTTCAGCTACGGATGCTGTACCAGCTGATAATTCTATACTTGCTGCAGCTTCTGTTTCTGTCAACAATTTTATTTATGCTCGTGATAAAGGAACTGCTACAAATGGTACTTATAATCAAGGAATGGGTTTTGAAGCTGGAAATGTCTTTGATATTTATGCTGCAGCAAATCTTTCAGGAATTGATGCATATATTGATGCAGGTGCTGTTGTGGGTGCTGAGGTTTATGCAAAACTATATTCTGTTGACCCAACAGCTACAACAACAGCAGCAGCTTTTGTTTTCGTTGATGAATCTACACCGTATATATTAACGCCTGCTGATCTTGGCCAAAAAATTACATTGGCTCTTAGTGCTGGTGCTGCTCCTTTAAGTGCTGGTGTATCTTATGTAGTTGTTCTAGGTTCTTATGGTGATGGTGGAGCATCAGATGACTTAATTATTTCTACAGCTGGAGTATCTGAAGCAAGCACTTCGTATTACTATGATATGACAGATAATACTTGGTATTACACTACTTCAACTCCAATGGTAAGAATGAATTTTGACCCTTCTGTAGGTGTTAACGAAGTTGAGAATAACCTTGGTCTAAGAGTTTTCCCTAATCCTTCAAACGAAGTAATAAATATTTCAATAAATAAGGAAGTTTCAGCTTCTCTTACGCTATTAGATGTAAGCGGAAAAGTTGTTAAAACACAAGCGTTAAATGGAATATCTACTTCTATTAATACTGCTTCATTGAATTCAGGAGTTTACTTCGTAACAATTAACGATGGTACTTCAGTTTCTACACAGAAAGTAGTTATTAAAAAATAACAAATTGTAATTAGTTTTTAAAGCGGGCTGAAAAGTCCGCTTTTTTTTGGACTAAATTAGCGCTTGTCTTTAAGAATTTCTGCAACCAATTCTGGATTGAGCAAGGTAGAGATGTCTCCGAAATTTTCGAGTTCTCCTTCTGCAATTTTTCGAAGAATCCTACGCATTATTTTTCCGGAGCGTGTTTTGGGAAGTCCACTTGTAAATTGAATTTTATCTAATTTAGCAATAGGTCCAATCTGATCTGAAATAATTTGATTGATTTCTTTTCGTAGCTTTCCGTGATCTGCATGTTCTTCTTTCAAAATAACAAATCCATAAAGTGCGCTGCCTTTTATATCATGAGGAAAACCAACAATTGCAGATTCTGCAACTAAAGGGTGATCGTTAATCGCTTCCTCGATGGGGCCTGTTCCTAAATTATGTCCAGAAACGATGATAACATCATCCACGCGACCTGTAATGCGATAATATCCATCTTCGTCACGCAATGCACCGTCTCCAGTAAAATAATATCCCGGAAAAGCAGTGAAGTAGGTTTCCAGATAGCGTTGATGGTCGCCCCAAATAGTTCGAGCAATAGAAGGCCAAGGGAATTTTATACAAAGACTTCCGCTTACTCTATTTCCAATTAATTCCTGCTTCGCTTCGCCCATCAGTGCAACTTGTATTCCTGGTAAAGGAAGAGTTGCAAAGGCAGGCTTAAGTTTTGTAATATTCGGCAGAGGTGAAATTAAAATTCCGCCTGTTTCTGTTTGCCACCACGTATCAACAATAGGGCATGTTTCTTTCCCTATGTTTTTGTGGTACCAATGCCATGCTTCATCGTTGATTGGTTCTCCAACAGAACCGAGAATACGAAGACTTGACAAGTCATGTTTTTCTACCCAGGAAAGTGCTTCTTTTGCAAGTGAGCGAATAGCTGTTGGTGCAGTATAGAATTGATTTACTTGGTGCTTGTCTATAATCTCCCAAAAACGTCCAAAATCTGGGTAGGAGGGAACCCCTTCAAAAAGAACGGTAGTTGCACCATTTAATAAAGGTCCATAAACACTATACGAATGACCGGTTATCCAGCCAATGTCTGCGGTACACCAAAAAACTTCTTTTTCTTGGTAATCGAATACATTTTGAAAGGTGTAGCCTGCATAAACCATATAACCTCCTGTGCTATGTAACATTCCTTTGGGTTTTCCAGTGGAACCAGAAGTATACAGAATAAACAAGGGATCTTCTGCATCCATAATTTCTGCTTCACAAATAGTAGTAACTTTTTGAAGTTCATCTTCTAGGTAATAATCGCGTCCTGAAAGCATATTAATGGTCGAATGCGTGCGTTTTACTACCAAGGATTTAGTGATGCTCGGACACGAAAGTAGAGCTTCATCAACGATGATTTTGAGATCAAGTTCTTTATTTCCGCGAAAGCCACCATCGGCGGTAATTATTAATTTACATGTACAATCTTGAATACGTGAAGCAAGAGCAGTTGCTGAAAAACCTGCAAAGACAACAGAATGTATCGCGCCAATGCGTGCACAGGCCAAAACACTAGTAGCCAATTCTGGTATCATGGGAAGATAGATGCATACACGATCTCCTTTTTCAATTCCATTTGCTTTCAACACATTTGCCATTTTTGAAACGCGAGCATGTAATTCGGCATAAGAAAGATGCTCTGCTTTTTCCTTTGGATCATTCGGTTCGAAAATAAGAGCTGTCTGCGCTCCTCTTTCTGTTAAGTGGCGGTCTAAGCAATTGTAGGAAATATTCGTTTTACCTTCTTGAAACCAGGCAAATTCAGCCTTTTCCATCTTGCAATCCATTACCTTTTTCCAAGGACTAAACCAGTGGAAATTCGCTGCAATTTCTCCCCAAAAAGCCTCAGGATCAATAAGTGCCTTTTCTACTGCACTTTGATAAACAAAAATATTTTTGAACTGATAAGGCATTTTAATTTAATTTAATTTATTATGTAAGTTTGATTAATTATTTATAAACTTAAAAAAAAACCATGAAAAATTTATTTATTTTAACAGTATTTGCTCTTATAGCACTTACTTCTTGTAAGAAGGATTATACATGTGAGTGTAAGTACTATGAAGATGGCTATCTTTACAATACTGGAACAACAACAATAAAGGACACAAAAAGTAAGGCTAAGACTTCTTGTGACAATTTAGATGCAACAACAAATTTAGGAGGATATCTTATTGAATCTAAGTGCGAAATCAAATAATTTTATTCTAAGTTAAATTTTTTTTGAAGAGGCTTAGGCCTCTTTTTTCTACTTTAATTTAGTGAAATTTATAAATATTTAAATAATTTTTTTTAAAAAAGCCTAAGATTGGTTTTTTTTTTACATAAATTTGCTTCGATTATTAATAATAAAAAAAAACTATGAAAAATTTATTTATTTTAACAGTATTTGCTCTTATAGCACTTACTTCTTGTAAGAAGGATTACACGTGTGAGTGTAAAGCTTACTTTGATGGAGTTTATTTTGCTTCAGAATCAACAACAATAAATGACACGAAAAGTAAGGCTAAAGATGAATGTGATAAGGGTGATGCGTCTGATTCTTCAACAGGAACTTTAATAGAATCAAAATGCGAAATCAAATAAATTAGTTTATTTAATTTATTAAAGAGGCTTCGGCCTCTTTTTTTTTGCTTTTAATTAAGGTAAGTAAATGTAACTGAAAATATCTTTTACCTTTACTTCATGAATTGGAAAGAAGCAGTTAAAACCTATTTTCCCGATATTTGGCAATATTTAGTCATCATATTGATTATACTTGTTGCTGCGATTTTTATTCTTTAGTGTTATGAAGTCATCTACCTTTTTTTTCTCAGTAATTCAAAAATGTCTTTTTGTTGGATTTTTGTCTCTTTTTCTTTTCCTGCCTAAGCAAGCGTTGACACAATTAAACGTAGATTCTTTATCTCACGTTAATTACCAACAATTGCATGATTCAAACTTAAACGATGTTTGGGGCTATGTTGATGAAATGGGAAACGAATACGCACTTGTTGGGACTTCTAAAGGTACTTCTATTGTTAATGTGACAGATCCCACGAATCCTGTTGAGGTATTTTGGCTTCCTGGTTCTACTTCTATTTGGAGAGATCCTTCTTCACATGGAGATTATGCATATGTTACCACAGAAGCGGAAGATGGTCTTTTAATCATTGATTTGAGTCTTTTGCCACAAGCTACAAATTTAACAACAACGCTTTATACTGGTCCTGCAAATAATCCTTGGCAATCTGCGCACACCTGTTTTGTAGATGAAAATGGTTATGCGTATGTTTTTGGAGCAAATCGGGGCAATGGAGGCGTAATTATTTTAGATGTTTTCACAAATCCAATGGCACCAATTGAAGTTGGCGTCTTTGATAATTGGTATTGTCACGATGGCTATGTACGAAATGATACCATGTATTTGGCAAATATTTATGACGGATTTTTTAGTTTAGTGGATGTTAGCGATAAGGCGAATCCAATATTATTGGGAACTAAAACAACGCCTAGTAGTTTCACGCATAATAGTTGGCCTTCAGATAATGGGCAATATGTTTTTACCACAGATGAAATTTCTGGAGCTTATATTGCCGCTTATGATATTTCAGATCCAACAAACATTCTAGAAGTTGACCGTATTCAAAATTCCCCTGGCTCTGGAATTATTCCTCACAATACGCATGTTATGGGAGATTATTTAATTACAAGTTATTACTCAGATGGAATTGTTATTCACGACATTACTTATCCATATAACATGATTAAAGTTGCTGAATACGATACCTATGAAGGACAAACAATAAGTTACGACGGATGTTGGGGCGTTTATCCGTTTTTACCATCTGGAACCACTTTAGCTGCTGATATTACGAATGGCTTGTTTATATTAGGTCCAACTTATCAAAAGGCGGCTTACCTCGAAGGAATTGTAAGAGATCAACAGACCAACCAACCTTTAGACAATGTAACTGTAAAAATTTTTCAAAATGACCAAACAGATTATACTAATTCAATAGGTTTTTATGCAACAGGGATTTTTTCTCCTGGAATTTATAATGTCACCTATGAAAAGGTGGGATATTTTCCCAAAACAGAAAGTGTTACATTGATTCAAGGTCAAATAGTAATTCAAAATACTGAATTAATTCCTATTCCTCCTTACAATTTAGATATTAAAGCTTATGAATTAGGTACTACAATTCCAATTTCAGGAGCACAAATAAAATTAATTCACCCCTTGCTTGTTCATGAAGGTATTACTAATGGAATTGGAGAAGAGTCTTTAACTTTATATTACCAAGATGGTGCTTTTTATAACATCCAAGTTGGAAAATGGGGATTTGTTACTTCCTGTTTTGATATGCAGCTAGATTCTTCAACTGGTTCAATAATCGTGTATCTTGAAAAAGGATATTATGATGATTTTGAATTTGATTTTTCTTGGACAATCATTGGAAATGCTACAACAGGACTTTGGGAGCGTGGAATTCCTAATCCAACAAATAATACAATGATTGGAACAGATGCACCTTATGATTGTGGTTCAATTGGTTTTGTAACAGGGAATGCAGCAAATTTAAATTCAGATTTTGACGATGTAGATGAGGGTTACACGACCTTAATTTCACCTCAAATGGATTTAACTTCACTGAGTAATCCTCACATTAATTTTGCCCGTTCATTTTTCTGTTATCACGGTCCAGGTGAATTCGACGATACCCTAAAAGTATTTATTTCCAATGGTTCAACAAGCGTTTTACTCGATCAGATCGGTGGTCCCCAAGGAAATGAAATGAGTTATGCTTTTCAAAGTATTCCTATAAATGGTTTGCTAACGATTAATAATACGATGCAAATTTCTGTTACTATTTCAGATGAAAATCCAAATATCAATATCACTGAAGCTGCTTTTGATCATTTTTGGGTAAGTAATTATATTACTACAGACATTTTAGAAACTACCAAAGAGGAATTTAGTTTGTATCCCAATCCTTCGAATGAAAAAATTACAATTAAAAACGCTGAAATAGATAGTTATGTCCATATTCGGGACTTAAATGGAAAAATTCAAAAGACCATTCAGGTTTCCACAAGTAAAATGGAAATTGATCTACAGTGCTTAACTGCCGGTATTTATATTATTCAAAATTTAGGTCAATCCATTCGTTTTATAAAATTATAGAAGACAAGCAACTTCAGTAAAACATTCTTCGAACTAAATATAAATCTTATTTTTGAGTTAAATTTGTTCTATGTATAAGTTATCGATTGTAATTCCATTGTTAAACGAAGCTGAATCTCTTCCTGAGTTACATAGCTGGATTTATGAGGTTGTTACCAAGAACAACTTGTCTTACGAGCTTATTTTAATTGATGATGGAAGTATTGATACTTCTTGGAATATAATTGAGGAATTAGCTCTAAAAGACAAGAACATCAAAGCATTAAAATTTCAAAAGAATTATGGTAAGTCTGCGGCATTTCAAAAAGGATTTGAACTAGCTAAAGGAGATGTTGTAATAACAATGGACGCCGACTTGCAAGATTCTCCCGAAGAAATCCCAGAATTGTATCGAATGATTGTTGAAGATAATTTTGACCTAGTTTCTGGATGGAAAAAAAATAGGCAGGATCCTTTATCAAAAACATTACCAACTAAATTATACAATTGGGCAGCCCGAAGAATAACAGGCATTCATTTGCACGATTTCAATTGCGGTTTAAAAGCATATAAACTATCTGTTGTAAAAAGCATTGAACTTTATGGTGATATGCACCGTTATGTTCCCGCTTTAGCGAAATATGCAGGTTTTCAAAACATAGGAGAAAAAATTGTACAGCATCAAGCTCGTAAATACGGAGTCACAAAATTTGGATTAAATCGTTTTTTAAATGGTCCCTTGGATTTAATGACTGTTGCATTTATGGGGAAATTTGGAAAAAAACCCATGCATTTTTTCGGTGGAATGGGAACGCTAATGTTTTTAATAGGTTTTGGACTTCTTTTATACCTTGGCCTTAATAAATTATTTTTTCATCAATCAGCACTTAAATTAGCAGATCGGACAGAGTTTTATGTTTCTTTAGCAGCAATGATTATTGGAGTCCAATTTTTTCTCGTTGGTTTTGTATCTGAATTAATAGGAAGAAACTCAAGTACCCGAAATCAGTACCTTATTGAAAAGCAAATTTCTGAATGAGTTTAGATTGGAATATTGATTCTAGTTGGACGCTTTTTCTCGATCGAGATGGTGTAATCAATGAAAGACCAATAAATGATTATGTTCTAGAATGGGAAAAGTTTCATTTTCGCCCAGATGTATTATCTTCTTTTGCAGCTTTATGCGCTAAATTCAGTCATGTTTTCATAGTCACAAATCAGCAATGTGTTGCACTGAATAAAATATCAGAAAGTGATTTAGAGTACATTCATTCCCAAATGCAAAAAGAAATCTCAAAGAATGGTGGATTCATCACTAAAGTTTTTGCGGCAACTGAATTAAAAAATAAATTTAGTAAAATGCGAAAGCCAAATACAATGATGGCCCAGATGGCAAAAAAGGAATTTCCATCTGTAGATTTTAAGAAATCAATTATGGTTGGAGACACAGATTCTGATATTATCTTTGGAAAGAAACTCGGAATGAAAACTGTATTGATTTTAACTTCTGAAAAAACAAGTATAAAACCCGACATTTCATTAAATTCTCTCTCTGACTTAAGTGCTTTACTATGAATAAACTACTTTATATTCTTCTACTTTTCCTTCCATTTTTGTGCGTTTCACAAGTCAATCAAAAAGACGCCAAAGGTCAAAAACAGGGCTTGTGGAATAAAAAATATCCAGGAAGTAATTCATTAATCTATAAAGGTCAATTTAAAGATGACAAGGCAATTGGAGAGTTCACGTATTATTATGAAAGCGGAAAGATAAAATCAGTTATAAAACACTTTCCAAATTCAAATCTATCGTTTGCGGTTTTTTATTCTGAAAATGAAGCTGTTTTATCAGAGGGCTTTTATAAAAATCAGTTAAAAGATTCTGTTTGGTCAAATTTCACACCCTCTGGAGCTTTATCAAGCAAAGAAAGTTTTTTGAAAAATCAACTCCACGGAGAAAAAATTATATATTATACCGAAGGTCAAATTGAAAATGGTATTCTTATTCCTTTATCTGTTTCAAATTATAAGAAAGATACACTAAATGGACTTTATACTGAATTTTTTAGCACTGGAAAAATAAAAAAAAAAGGTATTTTTAAAAATAGAATTAAGGATGGAA
>Ga0114980_10001589_pt1 | contig 16227 bp, 17 predicted proteins | sample S_140806_EF_Meta_FD_87018 | JGI IMG/M metagenome (GOLD analysis project Ga0114980, IMG submission 87018) | Freshwater microbial communities from Lake Simoncouche, Canada to study carbon cycling - S_140806_EF_MetaG | ecosystem: Environmental > Aquatic > Freshwater > Lake | place: Lake...
GAGCGGGTGGGCAATGGCGGCCATGTGCACCTCAGCCTGAGTCGGGATGGCCTACCGCTTTGGCAGGGAGGTGATGGGGTGGCGGGCTTGACGGCTCCTGGAGCCGGAGTGCTGGGGGCGCTGCTGGAGCAGCTTCCAGCCCTGTTGCCGCTCGCTTGCCCCCTGGCCCTCTCCTATCGGCGCCTGGGGCCCGGGCGTTGGTCGGCGCCGTTCCAGGCCTGGGGGGTGGAGAACCGGGAGACGGCCCTGCGGCTCATTCCCACGGCTGGCGATGGTGCCCCGGCCCACCTCGAGCTCAAGGTGGCGGATCTCGCCGCCAATCCCTACCTGCTGCTCGGGGGGCTGCTGGCGGTGGTGGCCGATGGATTGCAGCGTCCCCGTCCCTTGGCCGCCCCGGTGCAGGGGGATCCTGCGGCGCTGGGGCTGGCGGCGCCGCCCCGCTTGCCCGCCAGCCTCGAGGAGGCCAGCAGGGCTTTTGCCACCAGTTCCGTGCTGCGGGAGGCGCTCGGGGACGTCTTGCATCACACCGTGCTGGAAACCCAGCGGGCGGAGCACCGCCGGGCGGCGGGCCTGGATCCTGACCAACTCCTGCTTCAGAGCCGTTGGTCGCCTGGGTGACCCCGCCGCAGCAGGGGCCGGGCCCTGGTCATTCCAGCTCGCCCCGCAGCAGGTGCCGGATCAGGCCGGTCACCGCCATGGCCATCGTCAGATCGGCGCGGATCGCTTCTGCGTTTCCGACGCCCTTGGCGACCCGCAGGGTCAGCGCCAGGCTGCGGGGCGCATCCAGCTGGAACTGAACGAAGGCGGTGTACACCAAGGCCTCCTCGCCGTAGCCCAGCTTGGAGAGGATCACGGGGTGGCGCAGCGCCTGGGCGACGCCGAGGCTGGAGAGGGCCCCATCCACGTAGCGGGCGGTGTCGCCACTGAGGGCGCGGGCCGCCAGGGCCTGGGTTGGGGCGGTCAGCCCCTCCAGGCGCTGCGCGGGCTGCAACGCTTGGTGCCAGCCCAGCAGGGCCATCAACCGGGTCAGGTCGTAGACGCCGATCCGGTTGCCGGCCTCCACCGGGCGGGCAAAGGGCAGCAGGCGGTGGCCGCTCCTGGGATCGACCAGCTCGGGGATCGCCAGTCGGCAGGCTTCGCCGTAGCGCCCTCCAAAGCGCAGGGCCTCCGGGTTGCCGCTCTGGCGGCGGATCCAGGCCACCGGCTGGGCTTCCAGTTGGTTGAGTGTGGCCGCCAGGGCATTGGAGGAGCCCACACACTCCGCATAGCTGCAGAGGTCCATCAGCACAGGGCCAAGCTGCAGCTCCTGGGCCTGGCTGCCCACGCTCCGCAACAGCAGGGTGGCGGGATCGTCCACGTCCGTGCTGCCAAGCCGGCAGAGCACGTTGAGCAGGGGAATGATCTTGCTGCTGCTGAGGCATTCCAGGGGCTGGAGCGCCTGGCGCCCCAGCCAGCGGCAGCGCAGCTCCCCCTGCTCCAGCCGGCCCACGCCCAGACAGGCTTCGGTGACGGCCGGATCGAGCAGCGTTGGCGGCAGGGGCTCGATGGGGGCGGGCAGCTGGCCGAGGGGCGGAAAGGGGGGGAAGGGGTGGCGGCTGGCCCCCTCGGCCGCCACCGGCCCCTCCGCCAGCCAGGCGGGCATCCGCTCCAGAAGGTCGAGGAAGGGGGAGGCTTGGGCCCCCATGTCCAGAACGGCCAGGTGGCTGTCACTGGCGCCCACCCGTTGGGCGTAGCGCTCCAGCTCCGCCCGGATCCGTTCCGGCTCATAGCGCTCCAGGACGTCCGGCAGGGGGGAGCCCTCCAGCAGCCGGGCCGCCGCCGCCGGCGCCAACTGCGCCGGAACGGTCACGGGCAGACCGGCCAGCCGCAGAAACTGGTCGAGGGCCGCGGAGTTGGCCTCATTCCAGAGGCCGTCCATGGCGACGCCACCGGGGCCCAGGCCCAGGGCGCCCAGGCTGCGCTGCACCGCCGCCGCCAAGTCCGGTTGCTCCGCGAGCTGATCCAGGCGGAGCCCCGCCGGGGCCGCGGCCAGACGCTGCAGCGCCCGTCGACCCCGGTGGGCCGCGACGGCCGCGGCCAGTTCGGGCCGATTGTGGTGACCCACCACACCATCGGTCAGCAACCAGGGCCGTTGCCGCTGGAAGCGGCGCACCGCAGCGTCCGTGCGGAGGTCGAAGCTGCCGCTGAGCGGTGGGTTCAGTAGCCCCAGTTCCACCAACTGTTCCTGCAATTCCCGCACCGCCGGACCCTCGCAGCCCAGCCAGAGGGCCCCAGGGCCGGCGGTGGAGGGTTCAGGAACGGACGCCATGGCACCAGGGCGGAGGGCCCAGTGTGGGATCCGGGGGGCCACGCCGGGCCAGCCGTTTCCCATAGGATTTGCCCAGGATTTTGAGCAATGACGGGCAATAAAATGACGATCGATGCTTTCGATGGCAGCTCCGTTGGGGCGAGCTCCGTTGAGGCGAGCTCCCTTGTGTCGAGCTCCGGGGATGGGGCCGATCTGGTGTTGCCCCTCACCGCTGAGCGGCTCCGGGCCCTGTTCACCCGCCCCTGGGGTGGGCCCGGCCCGAGCCGGGAGGAGTGGCGGCAGCTCTATGCCGACGGGGTGCGGTTCAGCGATCCCACCCAGTCGGCGGCGGGGATTGACGCCTTTCTGGCCGCCCAGGAGGGACTGGTGAAGCGTTGCGATGACGTGCTGCTGGACGCCCATGCGGTGGCCCTCGATCAGTCCACGGCTTTTGTGGAATGGACGATGGTGTTGAAGATCAAGGGGCTGCTATTCACCTACCCCGGAAGTAGTCGATTGATCTTGGATGGCGACGGCAAGATTGTCGATCATCGCGACTACTTCGACTTCATGTTGCCCACCTTCACGCCGGTGCCGGTGCTCGGTCCCTTTCTGCGGTGGCTGTACGGGCGTTTCGTGGCCTGATGGCCTGATCCCGTTCAGGACCCCAGCAGGGCCGTGCATTCCAGGCGTTCTTGATGAGAATCTCGACGCTGCAGCCTGTGATCGATTGCGGTGGCGATGTGATGCGCATCCTCGGCGACGCCACAGAAGCGCCCTGATCCCCAGGTGTGCAGCCAGGGCAACCCGATGAAGTAGAGGCCCGGGGCGTGGGTAACTCCCCGCTCGTGGGCGGGTTGGCCGGAGCCATCGAACACCGGCACCTCCACCCAGCGGAAATCGCTGCGGTAGCCGGTGCACCAGATCACGGCCGCCAGGTCGTCCGTGGCCAGCTCGACCGGCTGTTGGCCTGGAGTTGGCTGCCAGCAGGGGGTGTAAGGGGCCTCCTCGGGGGCGTCGAGCTGTTGGCTGAGGATGTAGGCATCGATGCTGCTGCGAATCCGGCAGTACACCGCATCGGCCTGATCCAGGCTTGCCCCCAGGTCGTCGGCGAAGCGGATCCGATCACGGCCAAGCTCCTGCAGCCGTCCGTGGAGTTCCATGCCCTCCAGGGCCCGACGGCGCAGGTCGATCTCCCGGCCCCCATCGCGACCGGTGAGGTAGTGGTTGGTTTTGCTGCGCACAGCCGTGGGATCGGCATGGGCCTCGATCGGCATGGCGTAGTAGCCCATCCGATCCAGCCAGTCGACCACATCCCTGCCGCGGTAACGCCGTGGCGAACGGGGAGCCGATCCCACGCTGAGGTGGACCTGGCGGCCGGCCAGGTGCAGATCTTCGGCGATCTGACTGCCGGACTGGCCGCTGCCCACCACCAGCACGGCTCCCTCCGGGAGTTGATTGGGATGGCGGTAGTCCCGCGCGTCCAGCTGCAGCAAGGTCGTTGGGAGTCGTTCCGCCTGGGCATGGCGCCGGGGCCGGTGGTAACCCCCGGTGGCGATCACCACCTGATCAGCCACAATCTCCCCCTCGGAGGTTTGCAGCCGGTAGCCATCGCCGTCGCCGCGCAGACGGCTGACCCGCACCCCCTCGCGCACGGGCAGGGCGGCTTGGCGGGCAAAGCGCTGCAGGTAGTCGACGATCTGATCCCTCGCCATGAACCCCTCCGGATCGTCGCCGTCGTAGGGAAAGTCGGGGAGCCGGCATTGCCAGTTCGGCGTCACCAGGCAAAAGGAATCCCAACGTTGCTGCTGCCAGGCGTGGCCGATGCGGTGCTGTTCCAGCACCAGGGGGAGCAGACCCCGCTGTTTGAGGCAATGGGCCACGGCCAGGCCGGCTTGGCCACCGCCGATAATCACCACCGGGTGCCGTCTCAGGGGGCTGGAGCCGGGGGACGCTGGGGTCATGGTGTGCTGACTTCCGGCGGGAACAGGATGATCGCCACCAAACAACTACTTAAAGGAGTTTTGGTTGGTTGATGGTATCAACGACGACCGCATGCTCTTTCTATAGCCAAGGGGGCGTGGTCGTTCATTTGGTTGCAACGGCGACGAAATGCCCCGCAACGCAAGTGCAACGATCAGGCGCCTTTCCAGACCCATCCAGGCTCTCGCCATGCCCGAAGTGTCCCGCCCCGCCAATCAGCCCGGCGACTTTCTGGTGGACTACGAAGAAAAGGTTTTTCCTGATGTGAAAGCCGAACCGGGTGAAAAGGCCCTGGTCACGTTTCATACCGTGGCCTTTGAAGGATCAATCGGCCTGGTGAACTTGTTGCAGGCCAGTCGTCTGATCAACAAAGGCTTCGAAACGTCGATCCTTCTCTATGGGCCAGGGGTGACCCTCGGGGTCCAACGCGGCTTTCCCAAGCTCGGCGATGCCGCCTTTGATGGCCATCTCAATTTCAATGCCCGTCTGCAGAAGTTCATGGATCAGGGCGGCAAAGTCTATGCCTGTCGCTTTGCCCTTCAGGCCCTCTATGGCCATGGCGAAGGCGCGCTCATTCCCGGTATCCGCCCTGTGAACCCCCTGGATGTGTTGGACATCATGTTGATGCATCGTAAGGAAGGGGCCGTGATTCTCGACACTTGGACCCTGTGAATCCTTCCCCCCGAACCTGCACGCACCCCTGAGCCATGGCCAGCACACTCAAGGTTGCCGCCGCCCAGATTCGGCCGGTGTTGTTCAGCCTTGCCGGCACGGTGCTCAGGGTGATCGAGGCCATGGAGGAGGCCGCCGCCGCCGGCGTGGAGTTGATCGTTTTTCCCGAGACGATTCTTCCCTACTACCCCTACTTCTCCTTCGTCGAACCGGCGGTGTTGATGGGTCCTTCCCATCTCCAGCTCTATGGGCAATCGCCCACCGTTCCTGGTCCTGAAATCGACCAGATTGCCGCGGCAGCCCGTCGGCTGCGGCTGCATGTGTTGCTGGGGCTGAACGAACGGGATGGGGGCAGCCTCTACAACACCCAACTCCTGATCGATGACACGGGAACGATCGTGCTGAAACGTCGCAAGATCACCCCCACCTACCACGAACGCATGGTCTGGGGGCAAGGGGATGGGTCGGGCCTGCGGGTGGTGTCTACCGCCCTGGGCCGGATCGGGGCCCTGGCCTGTTGGGAGCACTACAACCCCCTGGCGCGCTTCAGCCTGATGACCCAGGGGGAGGAGCTGCATTGCGCCCAATTCCCCGGCTCCCTGGTGGGGCCGATCTTCAGTGAGCAGACCGCCGTGACCATGCGCCATCACGCCCTGGAGGCCGGCTGTTTCGTGATCTGTGCCAGTGGCTGGCTGGAGCCGGAGGATCACGCCCGGATCACCAGCACCACGGCGCTCCACAAGGCCTTTCAGGGGGGTTGTCATACCGCCGTGATCAGTCCTGAGGGCCGTTATCTGGCGGGCCCCTTGCCCGATGGGGAGGGACTGGCCATCGCCGAGTTGGACCGTTCGTTGATTACCAAACGCAAGCGGATGATGGACAGCGTGGGTCATTACAGCCGTCCCGATCTGCTGGGTCTGCGCATTGATCGACGTGCGGCCCGCCACGTCGACGCTGTGGTAGACGAGGCGGTGCACGCGGCGGTAGGCGAGGGGATGGATCCATTGGTTCACGCCGCCGTTAACGAGCCGTTTCCCCGCGGTGATGCGGTAGCCAGGGCCCCGGAGGCTCCGATGGTTCAGGAGGTGATCCATGGCTGATCCCTCCCTGGGCTGGTTGCTCACCGCCCTGCAGGTCCATGGGGTGATCGATCCGGCCGTTCCCGGCAACCAGGGTCGCCGCGGCGGGGCGGGCCCCTCCGACCACCGGGCCCTCACCATTGAGGGCACCACGGTGATGGTGCCGGTGTACAACCGCGCCTCCCAGCATTCCCCCTATCAGCTCAGCTCCGATGCCGACGGAGCCATCGCCCTGATGGAATCCCGGGAGGCAGGCGATGGGGGGCCTGCCCTGGCCACGGTGGCGGCTCCGCCCCAACCCCGCTTTTACGACCTCCAGACCGCCGAAGGCATCCCTTATCAGGCCATCGCCCTTCTCCACGGCCGGGATGTCTTGGCCACCACCCTGCTGCAGACCTGCATCCGCTTTCGGGATCGCAGTCAGTCCTGTCAGTTCTGCGCGATCGAGCAGTCCCTCGACGATGGTCGCACCGTGGTGCGCAAGACCCCCGAGCAGGTGGCGGAGGTGGCGGAAGCCGCGGTGCGGCTCGACGGGGTGCGGCAGTTGGTCCTCACCACTGGCACCCCCAACACAGAGGACCGCGGGGCCCGGTTGATGGCCGAGACCGCCGCCGCCGTCAAGGCGCGGGTGGCGCTGCCGATCCAGGCCCAGTGCGAGCCCCCGGAGGATCCGCTCTGGTTCCAGCGGATGAAGGAGGCCGGAGTGGACAGCCTGGGGATGCACCTGGAGGTGGTGGAGCCTGAGGTGCGTCGTCGGGTGCTGCCCGGCAAGGCCGAACTCAGCCTGGAGCGTTACTTCACGGCGTTTGAGCAGGCCGTGGCGGTCTTCGGTCGTGGCCAGGTGTCCACCTACCTGCTCGCGGGCCTCGGTGATAGCGCCGCAGCGTTGATCGCCTGCAGCGAACGTCTGATCGCCATCGGTGTCTATCCCTTCGTGGTGCCGTTTGTTCCGATTGCTGGGACTCCGTTGCAGCACCATCCCGCCCCCTCCACCGACTTCATGGTGGAGCTCTACGAGGCGGTGGGTGCGCAGTTGCGTGCCTCCGACCTGCGCGCCGAGACGATGGCGGCCGGCTGTGCCAAATGCGGGGCCTGCTCGGCCCTGTCCCTCTTTTCCTGAACGTCTCTTCCCTGGGTAGCGATCCATGTTCTTCATCGATCCCTCCAGCCACACGATCGGTCGCAGTGTCAGCTCGGCCCCGGCGGCCTTCACCCCCTCGGTGCGCTTCGGCCTTGGCATCGATGCCGACGACTTCCGCCTTTCGCCCACCGCCAGCTCCGAGCGCTACTCCTTCCATCTGGTGCACCACCACCGCCAATCGCTTCAGGCCTACTGGCGCCTGCGACGGACGATCTTCTGTCAGGAGCAGACCCTGTTTGATGGCTGTGATCGCGATGATCTCGATGCCCACGCCTACCCCATCGTCGCCCTGGATCACCGCCTGGAGGGGGTCGGCCCTGGAGACGGCGTCGTGGGGGTGGTGCGGATTCTGGAGGAACGCCCTGGCCTTTGGTATGGCGGACGCTTGGGGGTCGACGCCTCCCACCGCCGCCACAATCAGATCGGCAAGGGGCTGATCTGGAAGGCCGTCACCACCGCCAATGGTTGGGGTTGCCAGCGCTTTCTGGCCACGGTGCAGCTCCAGAACGTTCGCTTCTTCGAGCGGCTGCACTGGCACTCGCTGGAGACGCAGGATCTCCATGGCGTCACCCATCACCTGATGGAAGCCGATCTCAACTACTACCACCCCTCCCGCGAGTGCCGGCCGACGGCCCTGGTGCAGGCCGCGTGAGCGCCCCCGACCTGGCGGCGTTGGCGGCCCGCTTGGCGGCGCTGCCAGGGTTGCTTGGCAAGGGGGAGATCCAGCGACCTGCAGCCGTGTTCTGCCATCAGCCGTTTCCGAGCCTTGGTGCTGCGGCTGCCCTCGGCGATGACGCGGGTCTGGTTCCGGCTCAGGCGGGCCCCCTGCTGTTGGCCTGCGAAGGTCTCAATCCCACCTTTGTGGACGACGATCCCTGGTTTGCCGGTTGGTGTGGGGTGCTGGTCAACCTCAGTGACATCGCCGCCATGGGTGGGCGCCCGCTTGCGGTGGTGAACAGTCTCTGGAGCCGGGGTGTGGAGCCTGCCGATCAGCTTCTGGCGGGCATGCGCCGGGCCTGTGACACCTTTGCCGTGCCGATGGTGGGCGGCCACACCAACCTCGCCAGTCCCTTCACGGCCCTCTCAGTGGCGGTGTTGGGCAGTGCCGGTCCGCGGCTGCTCTCGGCCCGGGCCGCCTCCCCCGGTGATCAGCTCATGCTGCTGCTGAATCCCGTCGGTCGTTTTCATCGCCACTACCTGTTCTGGGATGCGGCCACCCACGCCGATCCCCTGCTGGTGCGGCGCCAGCTTGCCCTGCTGCCGGAGCTGGCGGAGCAGGGGTTGGTGCATGCCGCTAAGGACATCAGCATGGGGGGCCTCGTGGGCACGGCGGCGATGTTCGCCGAGGCCGCAGGGTGCTGCCTGGAGATTGATTTGGGAGCGATTACGCCACCCCCGGGCGTGGACCTGGAGGACTGGATCAGTTGTTTCCCCAGCTTTGGCTTCCTCCTGGCAGTTCAGCCCGACCGCTTGGCCGCTCTGGCGGACGTTGTGGCTCCCCTGCCGGCCTTGGAGCTGGCCACGATCGGTCAGTTCCAGCCGGGGGCAGGGGTGCGGCTGCGGTTGGGGGATCAACGGGCGGATCTGCAGGGTGCCGCGCCCTTCACCGGGTTCGGGGCGTTCCACTGAACGCCGGACTGGAGCGGTACCCATCCGCACCACGCGCCGCTCCGGCTTCAGCAAGGATTCCCACCCCTGCCCTGTCTGCGTGCCGGAAGTGCATCTGCAACTGGAGTGGCCCGATGGCCGCCTCAGTGCGCTCTATTCCCCCTCCACGGTGATTCTTGAGCACCTGCGGCCGGGGGATCAGCTGGCGGTGGGGGAGCTGACGGCCCGGGCCTGTACGGCCCTGCGCTTGGCCTCCGAACGGGTGCGGGCCCGTTATGGCTTCGCCTGCACCCGTGCCGATGAGGAGGAACGGGACTTGCTGGCCCTGGCCCAGGGCTACGGGGCCGATCAGATCGTGGTCGTGGCAGCTCGGTGAGGCGGGGCTGGCCCTGGGGCTAGGGCCCTGATGGCAGCCGGTGGCATTGATCCGGCAGGTTCTCCGCGCCGCTGCCATGGCCCCCTCCGCCTCCTCTGCCCCCGCCGCCCCCCGTGAGCTGGTGTCCGGGCTGCTGGCCCTGTTGGAGGCGGGAGTGTCTCCCTGGCGGCGCCCCTGGGATCCCAGCCGGGGCCCCCAGGCCCGGCTATTCAGCGGTCGCCCCTACCGAGGGGCCAATCCGGCCTTGCTCTACCTGGGGCAGCAGCTGCTGGGGGTCCCCCTGCCCTGGTGGTGCAGCCGGGCGGAGGCCCGCGTCCACGGGTTGGTCCCCCGCCGGGGAAGTGAGGGCATCCCCCTCCTGCGGACCCTGGGCCAGGGGGGGGCGGTGAGGCCGCTGCTGGTGTTCAACGTGGCGGATCTGCGGGGCCCGAGCCTGCCGGACTGGCGGGCCCAGCGCCGCCGCCAGCTGGCCCAGGGGGCCGGCACGCGGCAGCAGCGCTGGGCGGCGGCGGCGGCGGTGCTGGCGGCCGGGCCCGTGCCCGTGCCGCTGGGCTGCGGTTCCGATGGGCCCAACGACCGCGCGGGGCATGAGCTTCCCCTGGCCCGCTGGATCCAGGCCGTGATCGGCCCATCGAGCCAGCCCCGGGAGACGCTGGTGGCGGAGCTGGGAGCCCTGCTGCTGGGGGAGCGCCTGCGGATTGGCAGCACCGGCCCTCCCGCTGCCGCCGATCTGGGGGCCTGGATTGATCTGCTGGCTCCGACCCCCTCCCTGTTCGATCAGCTCCTGGCTGAGGCCTGTTGGGCGGCCGATTTGATCGCCCCGGAGCGGAGCCCAGGGTCGCCAGGCGCTTGCTGCCGGGCCTGATCAGGCGGGGCGATCCAGATGGGCCGCAAACCAGCTGCTGGCCAGCCCACCCACCTCCTCCAGCGCCCCGGCCTCCTCGAACAGGTGGCTGGCGCCCGGGATCACGGTGAGTTGGTGGGGGCAGTGGAGGTGGTTCGCGGCCTCGCGGTTCAGCTCCAGCACCTCCGGATCGTTTTCCCCCACCAACAGCAACACGGGGCAGCGCACCGCCGTCAGCATCGCGCCGGCGAGATCCGGTCGTCCCCCCCGCGACACCAAGGCCTGCACCCGATCGGGCCGCCCGGCGGCGGCCTGGAGGGCGGCGGCGGCGCCGGTGCTGGCACCGAACAGCCCGATCGGTAGTTCCTTCAGCCAGGGGTGCTCGTCGAGGGCTTGGAGAACTCCGAGGGTGCGCCGGCTCAGCAGCGGGAGGTCAAAGCGCAGGCTGCCATCGCGACGATCGATGGCCTCCTCCACGGGGCTGAGCAGGTCAAATAGCAGGGTGGCCAGGCCGTTCTGCTGCAGAGCCGTGGCCACGGCGCGGTTGCGGCGGCTGAAGCGGCTGCTGCCACTGCCGTGCACGAACAGCACCAGCCCCTCCGGACGCGCGGGGATCACCAGGTCTCCGGCCAGCCTCTGGCCGTCCACGGTCAGCTGCAGGGGACGGCGGGCCAGGGTGCGGGCCCAGGCCGGGACTGGGCTGGTTTGCGGGAGGGCGATCGTGGCCGTTGGGGCGTGGCTGGACATGGAGGAAACCCCGGGGACGATGGTCCACCCTCAGGACGACGGACCGTGCTGGCCAAAAGGATCAACACTTCCACGCCGAATTCGATGCCGATCAGCGCAGGGCTGCCCACCACTGCGTCACCACCTCGGGACTGCCGTACCAGCGCGGGCCAAAGGCGCCACCATGGGCCACCCCCTCCAGCACCAGGGGATCGGAACCCTGCAACAGGGCCGACTCCACCGGCACCAGGCCATCGCCCCGGTCGCCGGCGTTGCCGGTGCTGTTGCGGTAGGCGGTGGGGGCCAGGCGCCGGGCGGTGGCACTGGCCTGACCGGTGGCCGGATCCAGCTGGATGGCGCCGGCCACCGAGAGATAGCGCACCGCCGCCGCCGGATCGTTGGCGAAGCGGGCCCCGGGCAGGAGACGGTCCACCCGCTGCCGCATCACCGTGGCCTTAAGGGCGGTATGGGGACTGCCCAGCATCACCAGCCGATCGGCCAGGGCACGGCCGTTGTAGCGCCGTCCCTCGAAGGGCTGATCGTCGAGAAACAGCCGCAGCATGATGCCGCCGGAGCTGTGGCCCACCAGGGTGATCCGGCCGGTGGGTGAGTGGGCCGCCAGCTCCGCGGCCACCGCCGCCACCCGATCCAGGATCCGGGCCCAGCCCAAGGGAACCACGGTGAGCATCCACTCCAGCCGACTGACCTCCACGAGCCGTACGGTCTGGCCGCTGAGGACGGCGAGCTGGTCGCGCATCGGGCCATAGGCCTCAGCGGTGATCAGGAAGCCACCCAGGATCAGAATCGGTTGCTGGACGCGCATCGGGGTGAGCAGCGGCGGAGCGGCGGGGGGCGCGGACCGCCGGGCCAGTGTCTCGCCTGGGCTGCGCACACCAGCGCCACCCCTCCACATTGATCAGCAGTCCGATCCCCACCAACACCAGCATCAGGGCCACCTGGTCGCCCCGGGCATCGGGCACCAGGATGTCCGCCAGCAGATGGGGCAGGTTGGTGAGCGTGTAGAGCAGGCTCAGGCCGAAATGGAAGCGCCGCCAGGCCCGCCAGCGGCGGGGATGGCCGGGATCGCTCGCGGCCCAGCTGATCAGCAGCAAGGCCGCCAGCGGCACCAGGAAGTACACCAGCATCGCCGAGAACAGCAGCGGCAGCTGCCCAGGGGCCACCTGGCTCTGGATCTTGGGCGACACACCATGGAACAGGGGCATCAGCCCCAGCTGCACGTGAAACAGCATCGCCAGCAGATAGGCGTTCCAGAGCTGACGCAGCCGCAGCGCATGGTCGATCGGGCCCCCCCCCGCCCGGCCCGGGGCCGTTCGGTTGCGGGGCGGAAGCGGAGCTGGCATGGTGCGCCCTGGGCACTGGTTCAGTGTGACCACGGCCACGGCTGCCGCATCTCCAATCGCCTGTGTCGTCCCCCATGGCCTTGCCGGAACTCGATGCCCTGCTGGCCCTGGAACGCCAGGGACGGCGCCAGGGCACGGGCCTCACCGCCCCCGATGTGGTGGGCTGCTGGATGCTGCGGCAGGTGTGGCCCCGGGCCGGCCGCCGGCCCCTGCCCCTGGCGGCCGCCCTGCTGCGGAGCCTTGGCGCCCGTTTGGAGATCGCCCTTGGCGAGGGTTCAGGGGGGCTGCGGCTGGTGAATGCGGTGCGGCTCGGCGGCCTGGAGCTGCGGTTTGTGGGCGCGGGGGCGCTGGGCGGTGGCCGGCCGCTGTTGCGGTTCCGCTTCGACCGTTGGCAGCTCGGTCCGGCGGCCCGGCCCTGGCTCAACCAGGCGCTGCCGAGCCCAGCCGCGCGGCAGGGGCCGTTCTTTGCCCTGATCGGCACCGGGGCCACGGAGGGCGGGGGCCGCTGGCTGGCGGCCCGTGGTCGGGGGGGTGGGTTGGCCCTCTGGGAGGTAGCGTCAGCAGCTAGCGCCTGTCTAGGTGGGGACGGTGACAACGCCTGAACCCAAGACGGACTCCCAGCAGAAGGCTCCGAACGCCGCTGGGGCGCCGGTTCCGAAGCCACCCGAGGCGCCAGGCTCGACGGGGCGCCCCTGGCTGTTGCCCCTGTTGGGCCTGGTCGCCATGGGAGGCATCGCGGCTTGGGTGGTGACCCACTGGGGCCTCGAGGAAACCGATAACGCCCAGGTGCAGGCCCACCTCACGGAGATCGCTAGTCGGGTCCCCGGCACCATCACCCGGGTGTTGGTTCAGGACGACCAGGCGGTGAGCGCCGGCCAGCTGTTGGTGCAGCTGGATGATCGTGAAGGTCGGGCCCAGTTGGCCCAGGCCGAGGCCGATCTGCTGCAGGCCCGCCGCGAGGCCGGGGCGATGGCCGCCCAGGCGGGCTCCAGCGCCAGCACCGCCGCCGCCGCCGAGAGCCAGGCGTTCGCCGACCAGCTGGCGGCCCGCAGCGAGCTGGGCCGTGCCGAGGTGGACCTGCGTCGCCTGGAGGCCCTGGCCCGGGAGGGAGGAGTGTCCCAGCAGGAGGCCGACCGGGCCCGGGCGGCCTACAGCAAAGCCCAGGCGGCCTTCAGCAGCAGCGAAGCCACCCGCCAGACCGCCCAGGCCCGGGAGGGGCAGGTGGGGGTGGATGTCCAGAAAGCTGGGGCGGCCCGGGCCAGGATCACCCAGGCCCAGGCTGCCCTTGCCCGGCAACGGCTCGAATTGGCCTACACCCGAATCGTGGCCCCCAGTGCCGGCCGGATCGGCTCCCACGCCGCCGAGCCGGGTCGTCAGGTGCTGCCCGGTCAACCCCTGATGACCCTGGTGGGCTTGGTGCCCTGGGTGGAGGCGAACTTCAAGGAAACCCAGCTGACGGCCCTGCGGCCAGGTCAACCGGCGGAGGTGAGGATCGATGCCTGGCCGGATCGCCAGTTGCGGGGCCAGGTGATCGGCATCGCCCCGGCCTCCGGTGCCCGTTTCGCCCTGCTCCCCCCGGATAACGCCAGCGGCAATTTCACCAAGGTGGTGCAGCGCGTCACCGTGCGCATCGCCCTGGATCCCCAGCAGATCCAGGGTCTGCCCCTGGTGCCGGGGCTCTCCGCCAGCGTGCGGGTGCGGCGTCGATGACCCTCAGCGTCCGCCAGTGGGCGGTCGTGATCACGGCCTCCATCGGGGCCCTGTTGGAGATCATCGACACCAGCATCACCAATGTGGCCCTGATCAATATTCAGGCCAGCCTGAGCGCCACCCTGGCGGAGGTGGGCTGGGTGGTGACGGGCTATGCGATCGCCACGGTGGTGATGATTCCCCTGAGCAATTGGCTCAGCAATGTGTTCGGCCAGCGCCGCTATTTCATCTTTTCGCTGGTGGGTTTCACGGGGGCCTCGGTGCTCTGTGGCCTGGCCCCCTCCCTGCCGTTGCTGGTGCTCGCCCGGGTGCTGCAGGGCCTGCTGGGGGGCGGACTGCTGCCCAAGGCCCAGGCGATTCTGTTCCAGACCCTGCCGGCGGCGGCCCAGGGCATCATCCAGGCGGCCTTCGGGATCGCGGTGTTGGCCGGCCCTGCCCTCGGCCCCACCCTGGGGGGATGGCTCACGGACAGTTTGGGCTGGCGTTGGATTTTCTTTATCAACCTGCCCCTGGGGGTACTGACGGTGCTGCTGGCGTTCGCCTTTCTTGAGCCCGATCAGGAAGGCCCGGCCGACGCCGCAAAGGGGCCCGGCGGGGGGCGTGCGGCGGTGGATTGGTTCGGGATTCTGCTGCTTGCCGCCGGCCTGGGCAGCCTGCAGCTGGTGCTGGAGCAGGGGCATCAGTACGACTGGTTGGAGAACAGCGGCATCCGCCAGCTGACCCTGGTGGCGTTGATTGCCCTCCCCCTGTTTGTGGTGTGGGAGTTGCGGCAGCTGGCGCCGGCGGTGGATCTGCGGGTGCTGCGGTACCGCTCCCTGGCGGCCGGCACCCTGTTTTCGATGGCCCTGGGGATGGGCCTCTACGGCACGGTGTTCATCGTGCCGATTTTTGCCCAGTCCCAGTTGGGCTACACCGCCACCCAAACCGGCATGCTGATGCTGCCTGGCGCCCTCGCCTCGGCGATGACCATGGCCCTGCTGGGACGGGTGGTGAGCCGCATCGATCCGCGCTTGCTGATCACCGTTGGTGGGGTGTTGATGGTGGTCACCATGCTGCAACTGGCGGCGATCAACCCGGACACCGGGGAGCCTTCGCTCTATTGGCCGTTGATCTTCCGGGGCAGCACCACGGTGTTGATGTTCCTGCCCCTCAGCCTGGCCAGCCTCGGCCCCTTGCCTCGGAACGAGGTGGGGGCGGGCAGTGGCTTGTTCAACCTCAGCCGCCAGCTGGGGGGGAGCTTCGGCATTGCCCTGCTCACGGTGGTGCTGGATCGTCAGCGGGCGGTCCATCGCGCCCAGCTGGTGGAGCATCTCGCCAGCACCAATCCCCTGCTGCAGGAGCGGCTGCATAGTCTGCAGATCTGGCTCAGTCAGCGGGCTGCGGGCACCGTGCAACCGGAGGGGCAGGTTCTGCACCTGCTCAGCCAGCAGGTGGATCGCCAGGCCACCTTGTTGGCCTACGGCGATGTGTTTCGCACCCTGGCGGGGGTGTTTCTGGTGGTGTTGCCGCTGGTGCTGCTGCTGGGCCGTCCGCCATCGGCCGTCAAGGCGCCGCCTTGAGGGCCGCGTCCAGCCGGCGCTGGCTGGCGGCACCGCTGAGCTTGACGGCGGCCCGGGCCCGCTCCAGGGGGCTCAGCAGGCTGGAACCGTGAGGCGCGGCCGGGGCGGCCGTGGGCGAGGCCGGAGGGCCACTGGCCTGGAAGGCCGGCCCACAGCTGGCCAACAGGCTGGTGCAGGTGAAGGCTGCGAACAGAACAGTGGTGGGGAAGCGCATGGCTGGAGCGGCGGCTGGTTTCAGGGTGGCAAGCTCCCGGTCCGCTGGCTGGCGCAGGATCCTGTCCGGCTCAGGCGGAGGCGTCTTCAGTCGGTTCCGGTTTGGTGGTCTCGGCCAGGGAGGGATAGGTGCGGCGGGTGAGCGCCAGCACCTCCTGGCGCACCGTGCGGCGAAACTGCTGGGCCACTTCCCCGGCCAGCACGGGATAGGTGCTGTCGGTGGAGTCGCCGCGCAGGGGCTTCCAGGGGGAGGGGCCGCTGGCCTTGAGGGCAGTGAGGGGGGCGAGGAAATCGAAGGCGGCTAGCCGTCCTTCCGCGGCCGCTAGGGCGGCCCAACGCTCCCGCTCGGGCTGGAAGGCCTTGGTGCGCAAGGTGTCCGGCAGGCCGAGCACGGGTTGGTAGTAGTCGAGGGCCTTGAGTTCCTCCTCCAGCAGGATCGCCCAGGCTCCCTCTTCCCCTTCCGCCAGGGTGGGAGCCTGCTCCCCGGATGTCATGGCCTCGAGGTAGAAGGCCAGCCAGCGGTAGTGGGATTTGTCCTTGGTGGCCTTCTTCTGGGCGCCTCGGCCGCTCACGCGCCGGGGCAGGGCGGCCTCCGCGTCGCGCAGAAAGACACGATCGTCGCGCTCGAGGTTGATCGCCCCCCAGCGCTGGCGGTACTCCCAGAGCTC
>Ga0114980_10001593_pt1 | contig 16218 bp, 14 predicted proteins | sample S_140806_EF_Meta_FD_87018 | JGI IMG/M metagenome (GOLD analysis project Ga0114980, IMG submission 87018) | Freshwater microbial communities from Lake Simoncouche, Canada to study carbon cycling - S_140806_EF_MetaG | ecosystem: Environmental > Aquatic > Freshwater > Lake | place: Lake...
GATAACATTGGCTCATTATAAAACATTATAACTAGCAAAAATATTAGAGTGAGAAACTCACGGAAGAAGTTTACTATCACCAGAGATATGCTATTCTTTAACGAGATAATATCGTTAGTAAATTTTGATATAAGATTGCCTGAAGAATGCTGATTCAAAAATCTAATATCAGAAAAAAGCAAGTTCTTATACAGATCAAGCTGTATGTCGTTCACAACGTTCTGACCTATAGATTTAATAATATAACTTTGATAGTAATCCGCGATACCTTTTATACAAATCGTTGTCACAACGGCAATAGGAACTAACCAGAGTAAACTTGCTTGCTTATTCATGAAAATACCGTCCATGGCTGGCTTAACAAGCCACACATGAAAGCCACTTGTTGCGGCAACTACTAACATAAATAAAATAGCTAAGAAAATACGCTTTTTATGTTTGGCCATATAAGAGCCAAATATACGCTTTAAGAGCCTTGTGGTATCATATTTATCAGCGTCTGTAACCATTCTACCTTACAGGTTGTGGCAATTCTAGACAATACCCTGCGGATCTTACCGTTCTAATAGATGGATCTGACTTACCAGGCTCACTTAAAGCGGTACGCAAACGATTAATATGCACATCAACAGTACGCACTTCCATGTTTATTTCTTTTCCCCAAACATAAGCCATAATCTCTTCACGGGAGAATATTTTATGAGGATTATCTAAAAAATAATGGAGAATCTTAAATTCTGTAGGCCCGAGGTGCACTTCTCTATTATTCTTAACAACACTGTAGGACATGAGGTCCATTTTAATGCTTCCAAAAGCAATAACCCTTTGTTTTAACTCTATTTTATGCTCATTGATCAAATCTTTAATCATCGTCACTAATTCCAACTGACTAAATGGCCTTACTAACACCTCTTGAAAGATTTCTTTCAACTCTTCAAGGCCAGTTTGCTTAGTATCGCTTTCATTCAGTATGAAAATCATCACTGGCTCTTGCTCAGCGAACCGATACTCTTTCAGTGCCTTACCAGCCTCCAGAGCCAATTTAACATCGGACGACCCCAATATGACCACTTGTGGCCTTTGGTAAGAAGGAGCGCTTCCCACAAACTTTATCGCTTCTTCTGTAGTAGGTTTAGAACTAACCATAAAACCACTTCTCTCTAAAATGTTAGAGGTTGTGGCACGAAAAACGGGATCAGCATCGATAACAAGCATCATAGGAGGCAAATGTACAGTCATAGTAAGGACCTTATAAAAAAATATAACCGAGAGAAGATAACATATTTTATGCCTAAGTAAACAAGATTTTAATTAATTTGTATTAATAATACCTAGTACATTAGATAAAAACACAATGAACGAAGCAATCCCAGCATAAAATACAAGACCATAGGCGATAAATCTAGCCCACCAAAAACAACAGGAAGATTATCTCTAATTTTCTCAAGTGGAGGCTCTATTATACTGTCCAAGAACCTCATACCAGAGCTTATTACATTATTTCTTGAGTAACGACTGATAGCGGCAAAATAAATGAGCACCCTAATGATAACCCATACCGTCAACAACATCGAATAGATATTAATCGCACTAACAACAATGCTTAGGATCTCTCTCACTAAAAACATCAAGCCACAACCATATTGAGTATTTCGTTCATCCTCCTGGAGAACTCTACAGCATTTTGTACCGGCTCCCCTTCTAAAATGCAAGCCTGATCGAAAAGTAACTTCACTAATCTGCTAGTATGTTCATCTCCCCCACCATTTGCAAGTTTTTTCGCAATGGACGAGATAATGTGATGATTGATATTAATTTCTAAAATTTTAGCAGAAGGCATTTTTAATTGCTTTTGTTCAGCTAAAAATCTTTCCATTCTCATATCCATAGCCCCTTCAGCTATAGCCAAACACACAGGACTTTCGGTCAACTTCTTAGAGATCTTCACATCTTTAGCCAAATCCTTTAATTCTTCCTTAAAGTAAGCGATCACGGCCTCATCGTTAGTTGCATTATCTTTGCTAATTTGCTCCTGATTCTTGTCAATCACTAAATCTATGTCAGCCCTAGTAACAGACTTGATGTTCTTTTCCTTATAAGTATGAACGACATTGACCCAGAAAGAATCTACCGTATCTATGAACAATAAAACGTCGATTCCCTTACTGATAAATCCCTCTATCTGTGGATGATGTTTTAGGCTTTCTTCGTCATTACCACTTATATAGTAAATATCTTCCTGCTTATCTTGCATTCCTTCGATATACTCTTTGAGGGTAATATACTTATTTAATTTTATGCTTTTGAACAACGATACATCCAATATTGACTCATGATCAGTACCATACTCGCATAGCCCTTCTTTCAATACAGCTCCAAAATTAGACCAGAAGCCCAAATAGTCATCTTTATTAGCTTCCAGTCTTTTTGTTAATTCAGACAAAACTTTCTTGGTAATAGCAGATTTTATCTTTTCCAAAACCTTATTATGTTGCAAAGTCTCTCGGCTAATATTCAAAGGCAAATCTTGAGAATCGACTACACCTCTCAAAAATCTCAGATAATGAGGAATCAAGTCAACTCCCTCATCATTAATAAAAATCTTTTTGATGTATAGTTTGACACTTCTTTTTCTCTCAGGATTAAAAAGATCGTAAGTCTTGCTAGAAGGCACAAACAATAAGTTAGTATATTCCACAGCACCTTCATTCTTATTATGCAGAGTCATCCATGGGCCATCCGGCATATAAGAAATTTGTTTATAAAAATCATTGTAAGCATCTTCGGTAATTTCAGATTTTGGTCTATTCCATAATGCTCTAGAACTATTCAGAACTTCTGACTCTTTGCCTTCTTCATGAAATTCTACTGGCAATGAAATATGTTCAGAATATGTTTTGACTATATGGCCTATTCTAAAACGATCTAAATACTCCTGCTCACCCTCTTTTAGCCTTAAAGAAATCTCACTACCACAAGGGAAATCGCTGTCAGGCACCTCAAAAACACTAAACTCTCCTTCGCCATTTGATTGCCAGCACCAAACTTTATCTTCCCCAGCTTTTCTGGATTTTACGATAACTTCATCAGCCACCATGAAAGATGAATAAAAACCTACGCCAAACTGGCCTATTAGATCGATGTCTTTCTTGCTATCTCCAGTTAATTTCTCAAGAAATTTTTGAGTACCAGAACGGGCTATGGTACCAAGATTTTCTATCAAATCTTGCTTGTTCATACCAATGCCAAAGTCTCTTATTTTTAAGATGCCAAGATTTTTATCAGTAGAAATGACGATCTTAGTCTGAGACCCAGCAGATAATTGGTCATTTTTTGCAGATTCGAACCTTAATTTATCAAAAGCATCGGAAGAATTTGAGATCAGTTCTCTTAGGAAAATATCCTTATTCGTATATAACGAATGTATCATGAGATGTAATACCTTTCCTATTTCGGCATCAAATTTTCTTTTCTCAATTTTTGTCATAATTACAAACCATATAATTTTCTCGTCAGGTCTAGATATATGTAGCAAATTTGATACTTTCAAGTGGGCGATGCCAAATCTCAAATTCAACAAGACAATGAACGAGGATCCCCGTGACCTAATTACACCATGAGCAATCCAGTCAAGATGCCATCTTAAAAAAATGAGTGTGGCATAAGAAATAAAAAAACTGAATTGTTGGCTATTGGAAAAAATCATATATATACTCATCACGATAGACGGTCTTGTTGATTTCTCTAGACTTCAGTTAACTTTTTTGTTATAGTGCATGGTTTATAAAGCACGTTTGGGAATTATAGCATGATAAAGATGTTATTAAAAATAGCAGCATTACTTATTTTAAGCGCTGGCGTTTCAGGCCAGAGCGTTGCTGCCTTGGCTGATACTTGTAATGCCTTAGACCTGGCAAAAAAAGAGGATTGGAAAGCTGCTGCACAATGTGCGAATGCACAAAAAAATCCTACCACTTTGAAAATAGTGCTATGGTCTAAGTATGCTAACCGAGGAAGCGATGCAAAAGCTGAAGAAATTCTAAATTTTGTTGCCGAAAACCCTCATTTCCCTGACAATGCTACATTAATAGCAATAGCCGAAAATAAAATTAATAACAGCACTAGCACTAGCGTATTAAAGCATTGGTTTAGCACTCACAAGCCAATAACCGATAATGGCGTAAAATATTATTTCTATCTTATGGAAAATAAGATGGATAAAAACACGCATGAAGAGTGGATAAAAAAGGCATGGATAAACAGTCACCACGATCGAAAAGAAAGTAGGTTCTTTCTAGCAAAATTTAAGAGCCGCTTATCTCTGCAAGATCATTTGGCAAAAATCAATCACATGATAGCCATAGGACACACAAGAATCGATGATGGAATCCTTACGCTTCTAGATAAAGATCATCAAGATTTGACTAGAGCCAGATTAAAGATCATCAGAGGCGAAGGTTCGCTAGAAGCAAACTTAAAAAATATACCTGAGCGCCTTAAATCAGATGCAGGGCTACTATATAATATAGCTTCTTTTTATGAAAAAAGAGGACAATATACTAAAGTAGCAGATTTACTTCAGGCTCATAAGACCCAAGACTCACTAAAAACTGACTTATGGTCAAGACTAAGATATAGAACAGCTCTAGAATTACACCAGAAAGGCAAAGACTCTTTGGCATATCAAGTGGCATCTACACATCATTATACCAACCCACTTAACTATGTTGATGCAGAACTATTCTCGGGAAAAATCGCTCTGTTCTACTTGAGCGATTACAATGCATCGCTGAAACACTTCAAGCATGTGTTGGAAACGGCTAAATTCCCAGCAACTTCGGCAAAAGCATCATATTGGTGTGGCGTGTCTTGTTTAAAATTAGGACTCAAAACAGAAGCAAATAAACATTTTACCACGGCAGCAACTCATCTTGGTACATTTTATGGTCAATTGGCAAACGTTAAACTTAACAGGAAAAGTGTAGAAATTAACAGAATAATACCGGAAGTGTCTCAATCTGATATTAATTGGGTTGAAAACAATGAAATAGTTAAATCAAGCAAAATGCTCGCCGCTAACAGTGACTTCGTGTTAACGAAAAAATTTAGTAACCACGCCTATTTAAAAGCCGACACTATGGGTAAGAAATACCTCTTAGCTAAAATTGGCGCGCAAAATAAGTTACCAAACTTGTCTGTGGCATATAATAAAATTGCTGAAAAAGACGGCGTGTTTTCTCCCGAAGATTCATACCCAGTCGTGACAATTAATCCGATAGGAGATGCTAAAAACGTTGATCCAGCTTTAGTGCTCGCTGTAATAAGACAAGAAAGCGAGTTTCACACTAAAGCTACGAGCCCAGCTGGAGCTATGGGATTAATGCAAATAATGTACCCTACTGCACAAAATATTAGTAAGATTTTGGATATACAAATTAATCAGCAGTCTTTGTACACCCCTCAGGTAAATATTGAAATAGGGTGTTACTATTTATACAAATTACTAAAAAGGTACAACAATAACTACGTTTTAACCATTGCTGCCTATAATGCTGGTCCAACCGTTGTAGATAGGTGGACCAAAAAATACGGAGATCCTAGAAACATAGGCAACTCTCCTCAAGCTACAGCTGAGTGGATAGAAAAAATCCCTTATTATGAAACTAGAACATATGTTCAACATGTTCTAAGCAATCTACAAATGTATAAAAACATTTTAGATCACCAAGAAGAACAAACTCCTCTACGTGAACTACATATAGACTTGTCTCGAGCATTGTCAAAATCTGCATAATCCAACTCTGCAGATCGATTATTTTACTTTACCAAAAAATGTAATGAAAATCTTTTGGTTTAAGTTAAACTTATTGTTGCTAGCTCTAATTTTAAATATATGCTCTTACAGACTTATATCCTATCTTACGAATGCTGAAAAAAGTTTTTTACATATTTGCGCCGATACATAAAGGGGAATGGGCCAAATTTATATGTATGGGATCGATGTTTTGTTGTGTATTATTTAACTATAATATACTCAGAGCGCTGAAAGACGGTTTAGTTGTGCCTAACATAGGCGCCGAAGCGATAAGCTTTGTCAAAATGTATGCCATAACCCCTGCGGCCATATCATTCATGATACTTTATACGTATCTAACCAACATCTTGCCCTTTCACAGAATATTCTTTTATATATCAGGATTTTTTCTATTGTTTTTTATATCTTTTGCTTTGTTTTTATATCCTTACAGAGATTTAATTCATCCATCCCCAGAACTCATAAATTCCCTAATACAATCGAAAATCACTTTTCTGTCTTTCACAATAGATATGGATCATTTCAAATGGTTCTTTAAGCTCTATGGGAAGTGGACGTTTGTGATATTCTACGTAATCGCAGAACTCTGGGGATCGGCAATGATATTTCTGCTCTACTGGCAATTTGCTAATAAAACAACAAAGACAGAAGAAGCAAAAAGACTATATCCTACCTATGCCTTCGTTGGTCATATAGGAAGCACCGTATCTGGGATGGTGACAGAATATTTAGCTATGACTGAAATAGGTAACATTATACTTTTCGGACGAGAATATAACGGCTTTATCTCTTATTCTATGCTGATCACAAGCGTCTCCACAATTCTGGCTATATCGTTCTTTTGTTATCTACATTATCGCCTAGTGCCAAAACCAATAGTTCACATTGCTACGGAGCAGAAACCCGCTCTTCTAAAAAGCAAACTTACGCTTATGGAAAGTTTCAGAATAGTCTTCTCTTCCCGTTATCTTGGATTGATAGTGATATTAGTGTTTTGTTATGGTATTTCCATCAATCTTATAGAGGGCGTGTGGAAAGACAAAGTAAGACACGTATACTCCTCAACAAGAGAGTATGCGTACTTCATGGGAAGCGTTGCAAAATGGACTGGGGTGGTTACCTTGATTTGCACTCTAATGGGCGGAGTTATACTGAGAAATCTAGGCTGGTTTGCTGGAGCCATGGCAACACCGGTGATCATGCTAATTACTGGGTTAAGCTTCTTTATATTTGTTATATTCGGACACTATTTTAATGGTTACTTGGCAAGCATAGATGTTAGCGCCGTCTACGTAGCTGTATTCTTAGGAGCATTACAAAATATTCTATCTAAAGGCACAAAATACTCTCTTTTTGATGCCACAAAAGAAATGACATATATACCCGCTAATGACCATATAAAATCAAAGGGAAAGGCCGCTGTGGATGTCGTAGGTGCAAGACTTGCAAAATCGGGCGGGGCTTTACTGCAATCAATATTATTTATAATATTCCCATTTACCACTTTTGATGCCTTAGCGCCATATTTTATGGTTGTAGTAGTATTACTATTGATCATATGGTTCTGGGACGTAATAAAACTTGATAAGTCCTATTCTGTCCTTTCACAAAAATCTCATGAATAATTTCAAACTACTTAGCCTAAATTTGTGGGGGGGTTATGTTCTAGATCCGTTACTAGATTTTTTAGAATCACACGAACATATCGATATATTTTGTTTTCAAGAATTATATCACAACGCTACACACGAGATATCCGTTGATGGCAAAAAATTGACTCTGGATTTGATGGATAGAATCGCAAAAATCTTGCCAGAACACCAATCCTTTTTTAGACCAATATTGAATAATTCTTATGGTATAGGAACTTTTGTAAGCAATAAAATTACAGTATTGGGTGAATACGAAATACTGATCCATGAAAATCCAGATTACATAGGTAGAGGCCCAACGCACTCAAGAAATATGCAATTGCTCACCTTGAAACACAATACAGATATTTTCCATATTGCAAATGTTCATGGACTATGGAATGGGATGGGAAAAGGAGATTCTCCAGAACGAATTCTACAAGCAAAAAAAATCAAAAAATCCCTGCCTAATGGTGATCCATTAGTACTATGTGGAGACTTTAATTTAAATCCCGATACAGAAAGCATAAATATAATAAAAGAAGGATTGCGCGATCTTATAACTGAAAGCAAGGTTACATCCACCAGAACAAGTTTATATGCAAAAGACAGTAAATTTGCTGATTATATATTCACGAATACTTATATAAAGGCGCTAGAGTTTTCGGTGTTGCCACATGTAGTTTCAGATCACGCACCTTTGTATCTAAAATTTTCCTTTTAGATATTTACAAAATATTTAGATAATTGTATATTTTGTAGATGGAAAATCTATATTCATTTTTTTGGCCAGTAAAAAAAGAGGAACTAAGAAAATTTGTTCCCCTATCTTTAATCCTGTTCCTTACAATATTTTGTTATAACACTTCCAAAGCTCTAAAAGATAGCCTTATCGTCCCAAGCATCGGAGCAGAAGCTTTGAGTTTCATCAAATTTTATTTCGTAGTGCCTTCAGCCATTTTAGTTGTGGTGCTTTATATTAACTTAAGCAATAGGTTACGATTTAACCAAATATACCTTTACATAGCGTTATTTTATGTATGCTTTTTTATGCTTTTTGGTTTTGTATTTTATCCATACCAGCATTATTTTCATCCAGATGAGACTGCCGTCACTAATCTAATAAATAGCGAAGTAACTCTGTTTTCTTTCAAAGTGAAACTATTATATTTTAAGTGGTTCATTTTACTTTATGGCAAGTGGCTTTATGTAGTGTTTTATGTTCTAGCAGAGCTATGGTCATCTACCATGACCTTCTTATTATTCTGGCAGTTTTCCAATAGAATAATCACTACATCTCAAGCAAAAAGACTCTACCCAATGATCAATTTATTTGGGTCATCGGGAAATGTAGCATCTGGAGTTACAATAAAAAATCTGCATATATTTCAAGGAATTTTCGGGGCCGAAGCTAAATTATTATTCTCGCTACAATTTTTACTCACGGTAATGTCTATTGCTACTATCTTGGTACTTGTTGTTTTTAAATACATCAATGAGCGCGTAATTAGCGATACGAGAATTGAAGATAAAATCATCTCGAAAGAGACGTCGTCATTGAATAAAAAATCATCATTTGGTGAAAGTCTACAAGTAATTTTCTCGTCAAAATATTTGGGACACATAGTAATTCTGGTTTTATCTTATGGTATAGCCATCAACCTTTTAGAAGGGCCTTGGAAAGCTAAGATTAAAGAATTATATCCAGATGCAACATCCTATCTGCATTTCATGGGACATGTGAATCAATGGAACGGCACAGTAGCTATTATCCTATCTTTGTTAGGAGTATTCATAATGAAAAAATACAGCTGGTTTAGCGCTGCTATAATAACACCTTTGCTCATCTTCATTACCGGCATGGGATTCTTCACTATGGTTGTTTTCGAACATTCATTTTATGTGTTCTTATCAACATTTTTTACTCTTTCAGTAACTCCTTTGTTCTTGGCAGTTATTCTTGGTGGGATGCAAAACGTACTAAGCAAAGCCTCAAAATACAGTCTATTTGACTCTACAAAAGAAATGACCTTTATCCCTATTGAAGAAGAATTGCGTTCAAAAGGTAAGGCCGCTGTTGATGTTGTCGGTTCAAGGTTTGCAAAGTCAGGTGGAGCATTGATTCAGTCGCTATTATTCACATTCTTGCCATCTGCAACTTATACATCAATATCGCCATTTTTGATGTTTGTTTTTGCAATAGTGGCAGTAGTCTGGATAATTAATCTCAAAGCTCTAAACAAAAAATATCTAGACTATTTGGCAAAGGAGTGAAAATTACTCTCTTAACAAAAGAACATCAGCGTCTTTTAAAGCCGCTTCTTGCAATAGCTTTTACTGCTATACTAGCAAAAAAACTGTATTTTGTTGTTATTAGAGAGGATGCATCATTGATGCTACCCTTTTGTGCTGGGATTTTCCTACTTTTTTTGGGATCCACAAGGAGGGTATTTCTATCTCTAGTAGTCGCATGGGCTATACCAGAGCTGATACAAAAAGCCTCAGCATTGCAGTATGAATCTACAGGCGAAGCCCTAAGCTGGCAAACCTTGCAAGTATGTAAAGCATCCGATGCGGCAGGAACAATTTTGCAGTACCCAACCTTGATTCATAAAATAACTGAATACGCACTAACATGTTTAGCTTTCGTTACCCTCTCTTTTTATATCGAAATTAAAATTATAAAATCCCGTCTTCGACTTATTGCTACGGTAGTCGGACCATTGGCTTTGTTTTGGGTTTACTTTTCATCGATTAATGAGGTAAGCTTGCCAAAATATGGCTATGGTGGCATTAAATACTTTATTTGGTCGATACATAATAAACACGAATCCCCTTATCTTATCACCAAAGATGCGATGGAAACCCAACCCCTTAATGTGTCATGCCCAACTAATCAGCCTAACATTTTTATAGTGATGGAAGAATCAACTTTCAATCCGTATGCAGACCAAGACTTTTCAAAGTATATACCTGAAAGTGAGTCATTAAAAAAATTCTTTCAGGGAAATTTACTAAAATCCCCTATGCATGTTTACGTATACGGGGGAGGAACGATATTGTCGGAGTTTGCTTTCCTCAGCGGAATTCCACATACCGCCTATTCTGGTAATTCTGGCATAGTACCGAGCGATAGACTTAATGGTATAGAGTCGTTTTCTTTACAGACCATTGTAAGGCAATGCGGTTATAAAACTATAGCCCTTTCACCAGAAATAAATACTAAAGCATGGAAATATGATGTGTTTCATTCGCAACTTAAAACAGAGGAGCTTTTTGCGATAGGAAAAGATAATGCAGGAAAGCGCTTCGAAGAGAAAGTTGACAAAATTCTTTTTGATAGATTAAAAGAAATTATAAAACAAGAAAAAGGCGATAAACCTTTGTTAGTTTACACGGTTACCGTCAGCCAACACGGCCCCTACTCTTCTATAGAAGATTATATGACAAGATTAGAGAAATCCGCTGAAGATTTTAACAACCTTGGCAATGATCTAGGCCCAAATTGGGTATATGGATGGTTTGGAGATCATCAACCTCATGTAGAAAACTATTTAACACAACCGCGCACTTCAGACAAATATTTAACATTTTCTTCTTTCTTCACAAAAAATCCATCTATAGCTCCTTTCTCAGGATTTAATAAAAATAAGCCCATAGATATACCTTTTATGTCTTATTTATTGCTCAAAAATCTTGGGTTTAAGATGAAGCCTTTAGACTCTGCTTACAAAACTGCAATTGATGAATGCCAGGAAAACCTCCAGAATTGCTCTGAGAAAACAAAAGAAGCCTTGTATCGCGCCTATTTGAAATATATTATCAAGTAAACTTTCGATTTAAGGCAGCATGAGACATAAGCCACAACAAACAACTCTCACAAAAATTCCTCTTGCGTTAAAATACTCTTGGAACGGAATAAAATTTCTATTAAAAAATGAACTGGCTTTTAGAATGGAAGTGGCGTTGTGCGCAGCTCTAGCCCCAGCGATATATCTTTTTGAGATAAGTAAGATAGAGAAGCTATTTTTGATCAGCTCCTTATTTATAATATTACTAATGGAAATGGTAAATTCGGCGATAGAAGCTGTTGTGGATCGTATCTCCAGTGAATGGCACCCATTATCCAAAGCAGCAAAGGATATTGGTAGCTGTTTGGTGCTTGTATCCTTCGTATATTCTGCCTTGGTATGGTTTATAGTATTATTTAGCTAACACCCTTTCTCAGCATATCTTTTTCTCTTAAAATTGCGGCAAATGCAATGACTGATATCAAAATAGAGATAGCCATAACAACAGCCACACTTCTAACCGTTCCTGAATAAAAATATCCAGCTGTTTCTAGCCCTATTGCTGACATAGCTAGTCTGGAAACATTCATAATAGCCGATGCCTTTCCTTTGGCGCCAGGCACCGCACTCAAGGCTATAGGGTAGAATATGAAAGAAGGGATAATTGCAGCAATATTATAAGGCATCATGCTCAAAATTATTAGCTTTGGATTATCTAATTCAAAAAATGCCATAAAAATGGTACAAAAAAAGCCAAATAGGAGTAGATTTTTTGAAAGGGTTAGGAAGTATAATTTATTACACTTCTCCACTACAAACCCGAACATTAAGCTCCCAAGAGCAAAAATTAGAGTCGAAAACCCTTGATAGTAACCAAAGCTTGTTAAACTAACGCCAAGATCTTTCATGTATAGTATAGGGGATATTCCAGAAAAAACCCAATAAGGCACAAACATAAAAGTTCCAACACAAGCAATTAGTACAAATTGCTTAGATTTAAAAAGCTTTAAATATCCCAATGGAGATAAATTTTCGCTTTCTTCCAGACTTTTGCTGCCAGGAATAAAAATGACAGTCATTAAGACTGTAAATGCAGCAAGAATTAAAAGCGCTATAAAATTACCCTGCCAATGGAAATATTTAGTAATATAGCTACCAGCCACAGGTGCAAATCCTACAGAAATATTTGTTATGCAATTAAGCATTGCTAGAAAAAATTGTTGTCTTTTTATTGGGTAATGATCAGCTATAATCAGAAAACATAGCGAGGCAGGAGCTGCTGCTCCAGTACCTTGAATAAATCTACCTATTAACAAACCATAATATGATCCACTAAACAGACAAATAATTGATCCAACGATAAAAACAAATAGACCAAATAATATCACAGGCTTTCGCCCGTAACGATCGGCCGTCACCCCAACAACAAACAGACTGAGTCCGAATCCTATAAAATTCAAAGATAATAGCCACTCCACAAGAACTGCTGATAAGCCAAACTCAGCCTGCAATTCAGGAAAACTAGGCACAAATAAATCAAGCTCAGCACCACCTAAGATATCCATAAGGATAACAGTCACCAGTAACATAATGTTATTAGGAGCTGGCTTCATAACTATTTATATGTAGGGCGTAAAATTATTCTTAGATCTTCTACAGTCCCTTCGCCACAAAAGGTGTTTATTTTCTCTATGATTCCTTTTTTCATATAGTGAATCTCTGTGCCGAAAGAATTGCTTGATACCGCTATAAAAAGAGTCTTTTTTTTTGTTTTGAAATCAAGGCTAATTTTAAAGGGCTTAGTTACAGAGAAATATCTCTTGTCTATAATTTCTGCCCAATTAAAAGCTATTTTTGCCACGTCGTAATTCTCTTCATGAAGCAGAGATGATAATACCTGATTTACCAGAGTTGGCATTGATTTAAAATCACCCATTTTTAACCTTAACATGCGAACTAAACTCTTTTACGATTGAGTGATATAAAGTTTTTTTGAAAGATACAATAAGCTCAGGAAGCATATTCATCTCAACCCACTTCCACTCAGCAAATTCTGGATTTTCTGTGGATATATTGATTTCAGAATCATCCCCAATAAACTCCAATAATAGCCACTTTTGTTTCTGGCCTCTATACTGGCCATCCCACAATTTCCCTACTAAGAAATCTGGAACGTCGTAATAAAACCAATTTTTGCTTTCAGCTAATATCCGAACGCTTTTTATGTTTGTTTCTTCTGAAAGTTCTCTTAGCCCAGCTTCAATCACTGTTTCATCGCCGTCAATTCCACCTTGTGGCATTTGCCATGTATCTCCTTTACTATCAAACCTCTTGCCCACAAACACCATGTTATCTTTGCCGAGTATCATCATGCCTACCCCTCTGCGGTAAGGTAGGTTAATACGATTACTCAAGAATCCTGAATCTTTTTTCATAATCATTACTTCTTTCCCCACAACTGCTCCACAGGTACAATTTCTATGTTTTTTATCTTTAAACTATCTATCCATCTCTTTACTTCTGCAATATTTTGATCAGAAACTTTTATCAAGGCTACAGCATTGCCACTCGATACTATTAGATTTTCTAGATCTCTGAAAGCGTATTCTTTATTAGAATCAGATACCTCGATATCAAACGCAGATATCTTAAAATCAGTTCCCTCCTCTGGTTCCAGAACTGCGGTCTTATTTTTTACGCCATAAAGAAATGTAGATTTCAAATCGTATATTTTTCTAATAGCAGCCTCAAACGCTGTTTCTTTTTTTAGAAAATCATCATTACCAGCAGAGTAAAATCCTATTCCACCCTGTACCATGTTATTGATATTGTCGATTCTGTTAATAATCTCTTTTTCTTTCAATGTAGGAAATAAATCCAGTTTCTTGCTATTTTGCTTGCTAGACACTAAAGGAATATTCACAAGAAAATTTCTGTTATTCTCAGAAAGCACAACTAAATTTTTATAGATTGACTTATTATAGGGAGATAAACCAAATGTTACCGCAGATGGAAACATCTCAATGAGATTTTCTGCTTTCATATCGCCAGAACTATCGTCTATAATTATAGCCACTCTACCTATAGATTTGTCATTATAGTGTAGGCTATGTACAACCTTCTGGCCAGAAATCTCCTTCAATCCACTCCTCTCATTTTCCTGTAGAACACCGATAAAAATAACAGCAATCCACACCAAAACTAAGCTAATAGAAAGTGCTCCCAAAGACCAAGATAATTTTTTTCGTTTGATCATATAATTTCAAAACAGCCAAACTTATTTCAACTCGATGATATGATACACCCATTTTTTAATTTTTTGCAGATATTATTTTAGTAAGTTTAGTAATTGATGAATAAATTCAAATTTATTCATTCTGTAGCCATATCCAAGCGGCTTGGATAGCTTCTAAAATTTTCTCGTTACACTTATCATGATCATCTGCAAATTCATTCAGGTCTGTAACCATTTTTTTGAGCATAGTAAAACGCAATGAAATAATGTCAAAATCTGGATGTTTCTCGTGCAAAGCTTCTGCTATATCTTCAATGTCCAACCATTTCATTGTTTTTACCTTTTAATCTTTCATCTAAATTGTGGGTAGTTTTGGCCCAATAATGCAACCTTCCGGAAAATATATCATATATAGCCATAATAACAGATATTAAATGAAGAAAATAATAAAAAGGACAAGCTAAAAACATAAGGGGATTAAATCCTTTCCATTGATTTTTTAACACTACAAATATTGATGTTGCTAGCGAGAACACAATCCATAATAAAGCATTCGTCATACTAAACCATTTTAGAAATGGGTCCATAGGAAATAAAATCTGCACCGCCACTAAAAGTTGCAAAAAATAAGTCAGTATCGGTAAAATAAGAAATATGTGAAAACCCATGATTCCAACATTCCCATAAGTCTTTTCCAATTTAGATACATTCCTGAGATGCACTATGTATGTTTGAATATGTCCCTTTATCCATCGTGATCTTTGTTTAAACCACGGCACCAAACTTATCGGTGCCTCCTCCCAGGTAATAGAGTCTAGAATCTTGGTTTTATAGCCATGTTTTGCAATTCTATAACCAAGATCAGCGTCTTCAGTTACATTATAAGGATCCCATCCTCCAGATAATTTCAAAATCTTGGTTTTAAAATGATTGCTTGTACCGCCCAAAGGGATTGGTGCTTTTATAATTTCTAATCCCTTTAATAAGTACCCGAACAAAATTAAATACTCTATTGAGAACAAGAACGAGAGCAACTTCTCTTTATAATTTATACAGAAAAGCTTGGCCTGCAAACACGCAACGTCTTTCTCGGAATTAGCAAAACAATCCACAGCTTTTAACAACTGATCTCGCTCTGGTCTATCCTCGGCATCATAAATTGTTATATACTCTCCTTTAGCAAATTTAAGAGCATAGGTGCAAGCCTTAGGCTTGGTTTTTGGATAGCTCCGTGGCACGCAAATAACTCTAAAAAGTCCATCGTATCTCACTTCTTTCAAACTCGATATTGTCTCTCGATCAAATTCCTCTACCACTAAAATCACATCAAGTTTATTCTTGGGATATTGCAATTCTCTGATTGATCTAAGCAAATTAGGCAAAGCAACACTTTCTTTATAAAGAGGCAATAATATTGTATAAACTGGCAAATCTTTGTAGTCATATTTATTTTTACTATGATCTTTGTTTCTTTGACTGCCTTTAGAAAAAAGCAACATTTTAAACAAAACATTAGTAAGAAAAATTAAATTCCCTAAAAGAGATATGGCAATAAAAGAAATCTTTGGAAAATACAGACTTACAAACACAAAAACAAATAGCCAAACACTTAGTTTGGTTTTCTGATTTGGAGACATTAACTCGTATGAAGAATATGTTTTGTCTAAAGCCTTAAGCTCATTTTCTGTTATTGAAATATTAAGATAACTGAAATGTCTTTGTATGGTCAGAGTAATATATTCCGGC
>Ga0114980_10001597_pt1 | contig 16182 bp, 12 predicted proteins | sample S_140806_EF_Meta_FD_87018 | JGI IMG/M metagenome (GOLD analysis project Ga0114980, IMG submission 87018) | Freshwater microbial communities from Lake Simoncouche, Canada to study carbon cycling - S_140806_EF_MetaG | ecosystem: Environmental > Aquatic > Freshwater > Lake | place: Lake...
GACTTTAAAATATTAATATCACATATTTTATAGTCTTCTTTCGTCTCGTTTATAAAAGGTTTAATATCGTAAAATCTCGGTTTCTTCATTTTGGCATTTTTGTAAAATAAATAGTCGCCTTTTGGGCCTTTTTTAATTGAAGTACTTGGGTTTATATCTCTAATCAAATTAGTACCTTCTTCTAAATACTTTTTCACTTCATCAAACGTTATGTTTTCAATTGGCCGGTTTCCAAGCTCTTTTAATGTTTTGGAATTTTCACCCCACGACATATAAATACCAAATTTCCCCTTTTTAATTATAACATTTTCTTCATCATATCGTCCCAGGATGATTTCATTTTTCTTTAAGCCGGTTTCATTTTCTTTTTTTTCCGACTTCGCCTGCTTCTTTAAGCCGGTTTCATTTATACTGTTTTCCCGAACAATATCTTCTAATTCGTAGTAGCCTTTTTCTAAAGCTTTTAAATCAATATCTATATCTTTTTTGATAGCTTTAAATGTAACTTTATCTTTTCCATTCGTTTCTTCAGTGCATTTAATCACTGGGCCATATCTACCTATAATATAACTATGACATTCGTCCAACTTGAACTCTATTTTTCTCTCTACTTTCAATTCATATAACCTATTTATTAGACTATTTATTTGATCGTCATAAATTTTACATAAGTTATACCATTCTAGTTGCCCCTTTGCAACTTTATCGAGAGAATTTTCCATATTACTCGTATAACAGTATTCAAATATATCTCCGAAATATTTTTCTAAAAATTCCATTACAACTACACCTAAAGGCTGGATTACTAGTTTCGATTTCTCATTCCCAAATTCTCTCTTTACTTCGGCCTCCAATATTTTTAAGCCTTGTAACTCATAATCTTTACAACTTATTTCGCTCCCTTTTATATCCGTTTTCTTTACATATTCACGTTCTTGAATTTTATCGACGAGAGAAGAATATGTTGATGGTCTACCTATTCCTTTATCTTCTAATAAGTTAATTAGTCTCGCCTCCGTAAAATGCTGTTTTAATCCTTGTATTATAACTTTAGCGCAAATTTTTTTATATGATATTTCAGCTGGTTGTTTTATAGTCCTTAAATATTGATATTCTTTATTTTCTATAGAATACTTTTTTGCAACTATTTTCCATCCAGGAAAATCGACAATTTCACTTTCAAATATGAATTTCGCATTTTGATATGCTGATATACTTGCGACTATCGAATTAAAAGTTGCTGGTGACATTAGGCTCTCTAAAGTATTCGCCCAAATCAGTTTATACATCCTTCGCTCCTTAGAATTTATTGTTTCTGGTAGTTCGTAGAGAGAAATTTTTGTGGGACGAATAGCTTCGTGTGCCTCTTGTGTCGTTTGTGTTTTTTCAGATTTAATACATGTTATAATATTATTTATGTTTTCGCCAATATATTTTTCTCCTTGATTATAATTTTCTATAATATAATTTTTTGCGCTTTGTATAAATTCTTCACTATACGTTTTGGAATCTGTTCGCATATATGTTATGTAACCTGCTTCATATAAAGTCTGGCAAATCCTCATTGTCTCTTTTGGTGAAATATGAAGCTCATTACTCGCTACCTGTTGTATTCTTGAAGTTGTAAACGGTTCTGGTGGGTTCTTAATAATCTTTATTGGTTGTGAACACGTATAAACATGAGTAAACGTTGTACTTCCGCTTAGAAACTCGCGTATTTCTTTTTCTGTCTCGTATTGTTTATTTAAGTTAAAAGCTATATTATAATTTGTAAAATAACCTGTTACACCGTATATTTTTCTCTCTTCTGAAGCTTTTATTTGTTGTTCGTTATCATATATCAGTTTAAGAGCAGGAGTTTGACATCTACCAGCACTCAACGGTTGTTCTTTTCTTTTTGTTATATAGTCCCACAATATCGGTGTTATTTTAAACCCTACCAGCATATCTAATATTTGGCGTGCTTGTTGTGCATTTACTAGGTCCATGTTTATTCTCGTTGGAGTTTTAATAGCTTCTTGAATTGCAGTCTGAGTAATTTCATTGAATATTATTCGCTTTGTAGATGTTATATCTAAATGAAATATTTTACATAAATGCCATGCAATTGCTTCACCTTCACGGTCATTATCAGTAGCTAATATAATTTCGGATGATGTATTAATTTCTTTTCTAATTTTTTCTATTTGTTTTTTCTTAATTGTTTCATCAATTACACTATACGTAGGCGTAAAATTATTTGCTATATCAATATCTTTGAGAGAAGATATATTACGTAAATGACCATATGAAGCAATACACTTATATCCTGGACCTAAATATTCTTCAATTTTCTTACATTTTGCCGGAGATTCTACTATTAATAGTGTTTTTGTTACTGTTGCAGATGAATATTTTCTTGACATAATTACATAAACATCTAAGTAAGTTTTTATGTAATTTTGTTTATATTTTATTTATCTAAACGTGTCGCTTTAAATTGTTTCCACGACACATTTACTTCAGCCTTTTTAGGTTCAGGAGCTTTTTCTGCAAGCTTATCTAATTTATCTGCCTTTTTTAATGCACTATCTACATATAACTCCTTTAGAATTGTTCCTACTAAAAATGATCCTTCGTGTTGGTCTAATTCTCCGTCTTCAATTCTCTTTAATACATTTAAAAACTGATTTAATATTTCAATACTTATTTCGTCCTTTCTTACTTTGTTAAAAATATCCGTATAATAAGTAAACAAAAAATTACATTCGCTTACGCATTCCATATATATTTTTTCTTCATCATCGGCAAATTTAGCCTTAATTAAAATCATGTTATTAATTTCTGTGCGTAAAACCTGGCTATGTTTTAATTGTCTAATTAGATCTGTCTGATCTTCAACATTATTCGCTTTAATCATATTTTGAAGCTGTAACCTTTGACTATCATCCATTTTTTTATAAGTAATACAGAATTTTGTTTTTATATTTAAACTTATAAAATAGATTTATAATTATTTTTATAAAATTGTTTTTATAGATATATAATATATGACTAGTACTGTTCCTGGTATGTATTATCCTCAAACAAATGGCATGCTCGCTGGAAATCAGCGCGACTCATCCATTGCCACGATGGATGCAGCAAATGCAACACACACTAATTTAATTTTATCCGTAGGAGGAAAAAGAAAAAAAGGAGGTGCTATAAATATTCCACAATTTCAGCCTCTATACAATGCGGGGGCAAATGGTCCAAATCAAATTATTGCTGCAAACTTACAAACTAGCACTCAAAGCAGAGCTAATGCTGGTATGGATGCGGGTGCTTTACAAAAAGGCGGAAAATATAAAAAAAAAGGAGGAAACCCAGATTGGGTTTGGGGATGCTATAGTGGTGGTAAAAAATACAAAACGAGAAGATTGAAGAATTTGAAGAAATCAAGAAAATCGAAGAAAACAAGAAAAACAAAAAGAAACTATTAAGTTGTTTGTTCGTTTTCTATCTCTCTATTTTCTTCTGTTTCTTCTAATAATGGTCTTACTAATTCAATAAAGGGTTTTTGTGTCATCTTATAAATTAAAGAAATGTATATTGTTCTTAATTTTGTAATGTACTGTAATTTTTTTGCTTTCTCTCTTTTTATTGGATATAAACTTTTTATGTCTGGAATATCCATAATTTTATTAAATAATGATATGTTATTCCAAAACATTTCGTATTTAACACAATAAATATTGTAATTTCTTTTTTTACGAATAGTATAATTGTCAAAAAACTCTTCCAGTTTGTATAGGTCATTTCCAGATTTTAATACATCAAAAAAATTTATATTACCACTGTTATCACACATAATATGTTGTAAATGCGGTATATTCGGACCATTTAGCTTAACACATCTGCTATAAATTACATCTATAGGATTTCTAAATATATAAATCACTTTATATTTATGTAGTTCATTTTCTGGAATTTTAACACCATTAAACCATTCACTATATATATTTTTATCTGTATTTTCCTTTCCTACATATTCTAGCTCATTAGGAGGATACCTATCATGAATATGATACACATTACCAAAATTTTTTAAATATTCAAATAATATTGTTGAACCTGAACCGCCATAGCTACACACATAAAATACTTTATTTTTATCGTAAAAATTAGTTGTTATACTTGTATTTATTTTTGTATTTATTTTTGTATTTATTTTTGTATTTATTTTTGTATTTATTTTTGTATTTATTTTTGTATTTATTACATTGCTTATATTATTATTTGTAAATTGCAAAGACATTTTATTCATTTAATAATAATAATAATAATAATAATGCCGTTATTTATTTATTCTTTTAAACTTATATTTATAATTCTAATTTTTAAAATATAAATTTTGTCAATAATTATATACTAATAATATAAGTTATGCCTTCTGGAAAAAATTGGTTTAATTTTATATACATTAATTTAGCTTTTGCCATATATGCAGCTGTCGTATTTTATTACGGACAAGTTTCAGAAATTAAATCAAAATGGCCCCTTTATAGATGCAATCCTATTTATATGCCTTTAGCCGATGATATACAAAGTAATTTTGTTTATTGCATTCAGACTATGCAAACAAGTTATATGGGTTACCTGTTAGAACCTTTAAACTTTGTAACTAACTCTATTAATAATGTTCTAGGTGACTTTTTAGGCGATATAAATATGATTAGAGCGATGTTTGATAAAGTTAGAACTTTTATTGCTTCATTAATTCAATCTGTTTTTGGTGTATTTTTAAATCTTGTTATTGAATTTCAAAAAATTACTATCAGCATTAAAGACCTAATCGGTAAAACTATTGGAACAATGACAACCTTATTATATTTTATAGATGGCAGTATTATTACAATGAAAAGCACATGGAATGGACCACCTGGACAAATGGTCAAAGCTCTCGGAAAATGTTTTCATCCTCTCACTAAAATGAAACTTATCAATGGAACTACTAAATCTATAAAAGATGTCGATTTAGGAGATATTCTAGAAGATGGATCTTACGTGGAATCCGTTATGAAAATTGATAATTCTAAAGAAAAATTACCTTTATATGTTATTAAAAATGCAGGTGTTGATAACGAGGACATTTACGTTACTGGGTCACACTTAGTATTTGACAAAACTACTGATAAATTTATTAAAGTTGAAAATTACAATGAAGCTTCTCTATCTAAACTTGAAACTAAATGGTTCAGTTGTTTAATTACAAGCAAACATAGAATACAAATTGGTAACACAATTTTTTGGGATTGGGAAGATCATTTTGTTAAAAATATATAACTAAATATACAGAATAAATTTGTCGCATAAAATGTCGCATAAAATGTCGCATAAAAATGTCGCATAAAATGTCGCATAAAAATGTTGTATATTTCACGCATATATATTTTTATTCATTTGTGATATTTATACACACTTTTTTTACGAGTATATTTATATGGATAATAGTGAATTAGATAAATTTAATAAATTAAAAAAAGCATATGAAGATTTAAGTTATTTCGACCAATATGGAGGCTCCGTTATATTACTCGTAATCATCACTATTATATTATTTATTTTTATTTCATACTGTCATATTAAGATTAACGCACAGCCTATTATTGATGACTGGCCTAACCAAAGATGTAAACCCAATATCCTACCTTTTGCAGGGTTTATTACTCACCCTACAGGAATTTCCGCAATTGATTATACCGCACAAAATTTTAACTATTGTACTCAAAATATTCTATCTAGTATTACAGGATATGCAGTTGAACCTATAACATTTACAGTAGGGTTACTTAATAACCTTCTTGAAGAAATCAAAAGTGCTATTAACAATATAAGAGCTATGTTTGATAAGGTAAGAACATTTTTTCAAACATTCGCACAGGAAATAATGGGTAGACTTATGAACGTTATGGTTCCTTTACAGCAAATCATTATTAGCTTTAAAGATATGATCGCAAAAATTCAAGGAGCTATGACGAGCGGATTATTTACTTTACTCGGAAGTTATTATACACTTAAATCACTATTGGGTGCTATAGCCCAGTTTATTATTACAATACTAATTGCTCTTGCAGCATTAATATTTGTGTTCTGGATATTTCCATTTACATGGGGATTAGCTATATCAAATACCGTGATTTTCATTGCCATTTCTATACCTTTGGCTATTATGTTAGTCTTTATGTCTGACGTGTTAAAAGTTCATAGTGGATTATCTATTCCTGGCCTTAAAAAGCCTAGCATGAAATGCTTCGATGAAAATACAATTATTTCTTTAGATAATGGAGAGAAAAAGCCGATTTGTGAAATAAAAGTTGGTGACATACTATGTGATAACAATGAAGTAACAGCCACGTTTAAAGTTTACGCTGATGGTTCTAAAATGTATAACCTTAATGGAGTTATTGTTAGCGACACTCATTTAGTTAGATATAAGGATAAATGGATACGCGTTTGTAACCATCCTGATGCGGTAAAATTGGCAAACTACGAAAAGCCATTTTTATATTGTTTAAATACGAGCATGAAACATATTTATATAAATGATATTAATTTTTCTGACTGGGATGAGGTTTTTAATAATAATATTTCTGAAATTTCTAAAAAATCTAAAATCAAAATAAGTAATTTAAATGATATACATAAAAAAATAGATGGAGGATTTAGCGAAACAACAAAAATAAAAATGTATGATGGGACGGTGAAAGAAATTAAAAATATATCTATAAACGATAAACTGGCGAATGAAGAGAAAGTATACGGGATAGTTGAAATTAATGGAACCGATATTGAAGAGCAATTTACATACAATCTAGGTAGTTTTTATATTGAAGGTGGACCAAATATAGCTATTTTCGATAAAAAAATTGGATATAACACAACTTTAGATTTTGATTTTATAAATAAAGTAAAAATAGAAAAAAAACACCAAACATTATATCATTTGTTAACAAATACCGGAAATTTCAAAATAGGTAATATTCGTTTTAAGGACTATAACTCAATAATTGATACATTTTTAGAGAAATAGACAAAAATAGACAAAAATAGACAAAAATAGACAAAAATAGACAAAAATAGACAAAAAATTATACCATACAAGAATAAATAGAATAAAATTTATTATCTATGAAATATGTATAATATGGATATTTCATTATTAGGATATAAGTTAAATCTTGAGGTACTTATTTTAATCGGCGTTGTCTATTTAATTTTAGTCGGGCATGCTGTTTGTGGTTGCTGCAATTCAAGTAAAATTATGGAAGGACTTACAAATCCCAGTGCAGATGGAAAGAAAAAAGAAGGCTTTGTTGGTGCTAATACAAACTACGGCGAGTCATCTCCATTTAGTTTGTCTAGTAATCCTCAAGTTAATACATCATCATGGTTCGCTCAAAATATGACAGTCGTGCCTGGCAAACCAATGAGCCAAGGTGTTAAGGACTTTTTAGCGCGTAAGCAACAACCAGTCCCTCTACCTGAAGGCGAAATGTTACTATTTGCAAATACACCATTTAAACCTGAATGTTGTCCCAATACATTTTCTAATAGTAGTGGTTGTGCTTGCATGACTGGAGAACAATATAATTGGCTCATTAAGAGAGGCGGAAATAATGTTCCTTATTCAGAATATTAGAACAAAAGAACAAAAAGAACAAAAGAACAAAAAGAACAAAAAAACACTAAAAAAATAAAATAAAAATATATTTTATATGAAAAAAACTGTAAAATATATTAGCAAAAATACAAGTAAACAAAACATAACTAAAAAAAATGTTTTAGAAAAAAAATGCCCTATAGGCTTAAAACCGTTTGAGTTTAATTTTAGCAAATCTCAATCAATAACAGACCTCAAAAAAACTAGCACATTAAAGAAAAAAGAATTCGTTAAAGAACTCTTAAGCAAGTTTGCACCCAGAGGCATTAAACCAATTGACAACTATTATGATTATATAAACTACCAATGGCTACAAAATGTAAGTGTCGAAAATCAACAAAAATATATTACTCAAGTGGATGATTTTAGGTTAGTTCAGGACAAAGTTTATCGTGATTTAAATGATATTATATTAGATTATATAAAAAAAAATAATAATAAACTAGCTAGAAACCTAAAGAATTATTATACTTCGGTTGTCAAAATGAATGACTTAGATTATAGTAAGGAATTATCAAAAGAAGTAGTTTTAACTATAGATAAATTTATCCAAGAAAATAATGTTTGGAAGTTATTAGCGTTTATTAATAAAGATGAAATGTTACACTGTGCGGCACCTTTCGTATGGACTTTAAATCCTGATGAAATGGAACCTAATATATTCAGGTGTTACGTTAGTGGTCATCAGTTTTCAATTTTGGATATAGAAGTGTATTATGATGATGGTACAAATATAGAATATAAAAAAAAATATAGAAATGCTTTTAAAAATTATTGCAAAACGTTATTTGATACATGTATCGGACCAAATCACGGTCTTAACCCGGATGACGTATACGATGTTGAAGTAGACATATTTAATGTTATGGGTTGTGTTTCTGTAACAAGAAAAGAAGAAGAACCTTATAATAAAATTTTAGCACATGAATGTTTAGAAAAATATGGTTTTGATTGGATACAATTTTCTAAAGAACTAGGGTTTTCGAAAGCTCCATCTTTTTTCATTACTCAAAGTCTCAACTATTTAAAATGCGGAACAGAATTAATGTTACAAAATTGGACTTCAACAAAATGGAGAACATATTGGATTTGGATTTTAATAAGACGTCTTGCAAGAATAACCGGAAAATGGCAAAATATAACATATGATTTTTACGGTAAGTTTCAAAGAGGACAAGAAGAAATAGTATTGAGTGATGCTGTAAGTGCTGCTTTATACATGTCTATACCTTTTAATACTTTTTTAACAAAGCAATATGTCGCAAAATATGAAAATCCACAAGCAATAGAATATGTAAGAGTTTTATGTAACGACTTCAAAATTGTGTTTGAAAAAATATTAAAACGCAACTCTTGGCTATCTCCTAAAACCAAAAAATACGCATTAAATAAGCTGAGTAAGCTTGATTTTATAATTGGAAAACCAGAAAATTTAAGAGAAGATCCTGACTTAAATTATTCTACAAATTTGTATGATAACATTATGAAAATAAATACATGGAGACATAAAAGATTTATCGAGCTAGAAGGGGAAAAAGTAATAGATATCCCTCTAATGGACTGGACCCAATATCCAGTTAAAATGACGGGAACACAAGCATATATTGTGAATGCATCATATACACCTTCTAAAAATAATTTTTATATTAACTTGGGTTATATGCAAAAACCATTTTTAGATTTAGAAGAAAGAGGCATTGAATATAATTTAGCACATATAGGGTTTACGATCGCACACGAAATGTCTCATGGTTTTGACGACATGGGTAGCCAATATGACGCAGAAGGAAGACTACATGACTGGTGGAATGCAGAAGATAAAAGAAAATATAAATCAATTCAAAAAGACATAATTAAACAATATGAATTGTTTGCGGCAAGAGATAACATAAAATTTGATGCTTCTATTGGTGTAGGTGAGGATTTAGCAGATATTTCTGGCATAGCGATATGTGATGAATATTTACAAGATTTTCAAGAAAAAAATAAGGATTTAATACCTATTAGAAACTTGTCTTATCAAGCTTTTTATACATATTTCGCTTTCCAACAAAAACAAAAAGTTACCAAAAAAGCGTTATCAGCACAACTTAAAACAAATCCTCATCCTCTTGATAAATATAGATGTAATATTCCATTGTCACGTTCTCAAATTTTTAGAGCTTTGTTTAACGTGAAAAAGGGTGATGGAATGTGGTGGCATAATACAGATACCGTTTGGTAAATAATAACATTTATTATATTTAACCAGTTATTTTTTCAATTGACATGTTAAATATAATATAAATATAAGTATTTAAGTGTTTTTCATTAACATAATTATAATGGAAGTTATTTATGCAGTCGATACTTCTGGTGGGCTATCTAAACAAGGCGTAATCCCTTGGAAATCAAAAAAAGATATGTTGTTTTTTATGGGTAAAACTTAAAATAGTAGAATATACTCGCATAAATTAGACAACGTGTTACATATTATAACTTATAAATGCAAATAAGATATAATATATGGATTTTTATGTATTTTTATTTATTTTTATCAATTGCGACTTCTTTTGCAATTTTTTTTATAATCTTATTTTCATTATCATAATCTTCGTTTCCCGAACCTCCCATTGCCTCAATAATTAATTTATTATATTGGTCTGAAAAGGGTGAGACACTTTTGATACAATCAGGGTGTTTCTCTTTAAATACTGGTAACAGTCTTGAATTTTTATTTGCTATTTTTTTTATTGCTTTTCTTAATTTATTTTTATCGTCATTTTCTTTTTCCCATTTATTTTCATCTTTAACATACATTACTTCTCTTTTAGAGTCACTACAATGCACTGGACGTTTATGTATATCAAGCGCTTTTAAATTTTTTACAATAATATTTGAAATTCCCTCTACAAAACCTAGCTTTCCTACATTTTCTAAGTCTGTTAATTGTAGTTTGAGTGAATCAACAAAATCCGTAATATTCATTGCATCTTTACAGTGTTCGTTTAAAAATACATTTAAATTAAATGTTTTATTATTAGAATTTATATTGTTATTGCTAATTGTAGACGTATTTTTTTCACATATTTTCATTACCATTTTATTTTGTTCTACTAGTAAATCCTTAAATTCGCTATTTTCTTTTATTAAATATTTAATTATATCGTCTTTGTCTAATGAATGCTTTTCATTTTCTTCTTCTATTATTGACAATTGTTTTTTTTCTTTACATTTTTTTTTATGATACCATAAACTGTTGCGAGCTGAGTATGTTTTGCTACAAAAGCAACATACGAAGTTTGGCGTAAAAGGCGTAAAATTTTGTTCTAAAATGTTCAATTTTGTTCTATTTTTATGTTTTGCTGTGGAAATATGTCGGCTCCAGTCACACATTTTAGAGCATTTAAAGTCACAAATTTCGCAATTAAAAAAATCGGCGTTTTTTGGCGTAAAATCCATTCTAAAATGTTCTATATTTATAGAACACAAAAAACGCCTAAATCGTTTTTATTAAAAATTAAAAAAAATTATCGTAACAAATTTGAAAAAACTTTTTTTGCGATGTGATGCTAATTTTTCATTATGGTCACAAAATCGGTTTTTTCCGAAACTTTTTTGGGAAAATCGATTTTGGACATTTTTTTTGTCCATTTTTGAAATTCCCAAAAAAGTCTTGGAAAAAAAAACTGAAAATTTTGGAAAAAGTTGCAAAATTTTATTTAACATGAATATTTTACTATGTTATTATGCTAATAAATTAAGTGAAAATATTTCAAAAAAAATGGAAAAAACCTTGATTTTCATTGTTTTTCTTTATATTGTTTTTTAATTAATTTAAAAATCGATAGTTTTTAAATTAATATATTATTCATGTTAAAATTATAGAGAGAAGAGAAGAAAACCGTATAAAAAAAATAAAGTTTTTTAATTGTTTATTTCCTTTTCCCAATCAATAAGTTTTGCCAACCATGCTGTTTCACCATGTGTTGATACAGAAGGTATAGCAGATACTAATGTACGTTTTTTGCCTTGCACTAAGTCTGTAAACATACCAAAATCACCTGGACATTTTCCGCTACAATGTTTTGCATATATATCTAAATCTTCCTTTAAAATTTTTACAGTTGTAGCAAATGTCATACAACAGCTGTTTGTATATTTCCAATGTGAGTTTGATGTCATAAGTACCCGTGATAATTCGCCGCCACCAGAAATATGTGGGTTAGGACCGCCTTCAGCGTAGTTAATATATTTGTCAGGATGATCATATCCTGAAGAATAATCTGAAATACGTAATCCTTCTTCTATAATAATAGGGGCTGTTTTTGTATATACATAATCATCTTCAGCAAAATAAACAGCATCGTCATCATTAAAATTATTTATAGCATAATTAACTGCATACATAAAAGCACCACTATTATTTAGAGATGTTCTTATAACTCTTTCTTTATTTGCGTTAACACAACAAAGAAATTGGTATAAATCGTCAGATACGTTGTCAGCTATTACGTATATTTCATAGTTGCGAAATACCCTTATAAAATGGAGAAAAACATTTTTAGGGTTTACATAGCTTGGTTTATTTTTTGGATTTCCCATTTCACTAATTCTATATAAAATTTTCATATGTAATTAGCATACATGTAAACTATTTAAGTAGTTATTTTTTTTATAAATATATCGGTTTAATTCGTTTTTTAGCATATCCTTTAAGTACATCTAATTATATTTATACATTTATTACTTGGTGTGACGTTTATTGTATTATTTTGTTATATTTTCGTATATTCGCATACCTGGCAATAAACTATTTTTTCCGATCTTTCTGGATCAACGTCTACATAGTCTTCTATAAATTCGTGTACACAATTATGTTGTATATTTTTACTTATTAATATTATTTGTTCTTCTGTTGCACGAATTTCTTTTTCGTATTTAGTAATTTCTTTATCTAACACCGCAATATTGTTGTGACATGCTGTTATTTTATTTTCATCGTTGCAAACGTCGAAATAACCCGCATTGAATTCTCGTAATTCATAATATATGCTGAGTGTTTCTTTTAAACTGTTTAATAAAATATCGCATTTCTTTTTTGTAAATAAAAAATAATCAATATTACTGCTATCTATAATATTAATATTATAACAATCCATTATTTTTTATTAGTTGAAATATATTTAAATCATTTTACGTTATCTTTTTAACGTTATCTTTTTTACACGTACATCGAGTACAAGGCGGTTGATAATAGGTCCTTGTCTCTCTTAATTAATTTATCTACAATATCTTTAGTCACCGTATAAGGAAATTCTACTTGTAGCGACATCTCGCGTTCGAATAAGTTAGACCCCGGTTTCATTAGTCTATATAAGTTGAGTTTTGTGTAAATAATCTCTAGACATCTTTTTAGGTTTCTTACACCGTCTTCTTTGTTACAGTAAGTATCAATTATATGTGATACGGTTGTTTCAGGAATTATGATGTCTTCACTATTAAATTTCACTTGTTCTCTTATTTTTGGCAGTAAATAATTATTTGAAATTACAATCTTTTCTTTACCACTATAACCCTTTGTCATTATTCTATACATTCTATCTTTTAATATTGGGTTTACTTTTGTCTCATCATTATAGCTGAAAATGAAAAGGCATTTACTTAGGTCAAAATTAATTTCGGCAAAATATTTGTCGTGGAATTGTGAGTTTTGACTAGTATCTGTTAAATGTGTTAATATTCCAGCAATTTCTTCTCCTCTTGGGGTGTCACTAATTTTATCTAGTTCGTCAAAATAAATTACAGGGTTCATACAGTTGCTATTAATTAATATTTGGACGATTTTACCCCATGTACTTCCTTCATAAGTATAACTATGGCCTTCTAAAAAACTACTATCAGTTGCACCACCGAGTGCAATGAATGCAAAAGGTCTATTCAATATTTTACTTATACCTTCTTTAACTAAACTAGTTTTACCTGTGCCGGGTGGTCCATGTATAGCAATCGCGGTTCCAATTGCTTTTGGGTTTGTTAACAGTTGTCCTAGCATTTGCATGATTTGCATTTTTGCGTCGTTTAACCCATATACCGCGCTATCAAGTGTTTTTTGTGCATTTTCCATAAATTCATGACACTTTTCGACACCATCATCAATACTAATCGGTAAATTCTCATTTTTACCAAACGGTATTCGCATAAAAGTATCAACCCAATTCTTTATTTTATAGAATTCGCCACTCCCAGGCTCCATATATCGCAATGAATTAATTTTTTTTATTGCGGCTGCTTTAAACTGTACAGGAATGTCTGACTCCAATAATGTCATTCTATACGGTTTTTCTATTCTGGTGATTTTGTTGATTTCTCTCAATTCTTTGATTATTTTTTTTTGTTCTGTTATTTCCAATTTTTCGTAAAATGAAAAATCATTCATCGTATTTTTGTCTTTTACAATTTTTTTAAATATACGTAAATTTTTTGCTTTATGTTTTTCTTCCTTTTTTTCCTGCTTTTCTTTCTGTTTTTTCATATCTTTTTCGCAAATATCAATACATTTTTTTATAGTTTTATCATGCGGTTTTGAATTTAATAATTCCTTTAAATTTAGGAGAGCATCTTCATTAGATTTCTTATTATCTTTTGATTTTGCATTCTCTTCTGTTTTTTTATTTTTTTCTAATGTTTCGTTGTCTTTTGTTTTTTTATTTTTTATATCGCTTTTGCGCGTTGTTTTATTATTATTATTATCAATATCTTCGTCACTTTCTTCATCTGAAGAAACAGATTCATCTTCATTTTCAGTTGAATAATCATCGTCTTCATAGTCGGAATCTGAATAGTCAGTTTCCCATTCATCTTCGTCTTCGTCTTCACTTGCACCGCCAATTGTAAATATAATGTTTAATTTTTTTGAATTTTTTTTATTATGTTTTATATCTTCTTCTTCCTCTTCTTCAGTGTCTTCTTCATTGTCATATTCGTCCTCTTCGTCTTCATTATCATCATCATCATCATCATCATCATCATCATTGTCATCGTGTTTATATTTTTTATTTTTGCTATTTTCTTTAGGAGACTTTATTTTTTTATTCACATTATATTTTTTTTTATTTTTTGTTTTGATATGTTCTTTTTCATCTGCATCTTCGTCTTCATTTTCGTCTTCATCTTCAGATGTTTCTACATGTTTTTTATTAGTTTTAATATCTTTTTGTATTTTTTTAAGTTCTTCTTTAGCCCTTATTTTTTTGTCAATATATTTTGACGGAAATATTTTAGAGAGAAATTTATCATATTCACGAACATTGGTTTCATCGCTTTCTGAACCACTACTATTATTTTCGTCGCTATCAGTATCAGCATTTCGTTTTTTCCTTTTATTTATTTCATTTTGTTTTTTTGCTGAATATTGATTTTGTTCTTTTTTAGTTTTTTTTTGATTTTCTGATGACATTTTTGTTTAATATAAAATATATGTTTATATCTTTAAATTTATATTTTTTTATTATTAATATTATATAATGTCCGAAGTCCCTGGTAATACTAATAAAACGCTAAGACGAATTATGAGTAGTGATCCGTATAACAAACCTGAAAACCAGAACAATCTTGGAAAGCGGACACTTACTGCACCCGCAACATTTAATGGACCAACTGACACATATAAAAAAGATAAATTTGTTGCTAATTTGGAGAATAAAATGGAGAATAAATTTAATGTTGACCTCGAAGCATTTTTTAATGGGTTAGAAGATAACGATACTTTTAATTCTTACAGTCAATCTACAATTGATACAGAAATTCCTAGCCAAGTCTCAACAAAAATGGATACTGAAGAACATGATGAACTTAGCCAAGTCTTAACAGAAAAAGATGCAGAAAAATCTAGTCAAACTTCAACAAAAATGGATACTGAAGAAGATAATGACCCTATAACATATTATGATGGTAAAGCATATCACCCTGATACGACAGTATATTATGATCATGTTAAAAAATTTATAGATAACATAAAAGAGAAAAGAAAGTTTATATTTGGGCAAAGTAAAATCGAGAGTGTTCTTACCGCACTAGGTCTTAATGATGGTGAACCAATTCATCCTAAAATTTATGAATTGCTTATGGATAACTACGATATTCCTATAAGTCCATTTTCATTCGCACAGCTTAAAAATATAGAAAGAAATATGGCAGTCAAAACGGTTGACGAGTTGCGGTTGTTATGTCAAATTTATGTAGAATTTTTTAATATGAGTGATACAGGTATTTTATCTATTTTGCAATCGCGTTCTCAGGAATTTATTCCGGTTTATAATTTATTGAACCCATATAATAAACTTGTTGTGATTTGCGAGAATATTGAAAAGACAAATGATATAAGTATTTTTGAGTCATCGATTAGACCTTTTGTTAATGAAGGTAAACCATATAAAGATGATTCTGTAGAAACAAAAATTAGCATAAATGATATTAAAAATATTGTAGGTGCACTTTTGGAAAAAAAAAAAAAAAAA
>Ga0114980_10001598_pt1 | contig 16181 bp, 13 predicted proteins | sample S_140806_EF_Meta_FD_87018 | JGI IMG/M metagenome (GOLD analysis project Ga0114980, IMG submission 87018) | Freshwater microbial communities from Lake Simoncouche, Canada to study carbon cycling - S_140806_EF_MetaG | ecosystem: Environmental > Aquatic > Freshwater > Lake | place: Lake...
AAAATAAAACAAGAATATCGTTGGGTAGTTGTTCATCAAGAAATTAATTATTTTAAAGAGCTCATTTTAAATGATGCAATAGAAATAAGTACATGGATTGAAAAAATTGAAAAAGCAAAAACATTTAGAATTGTAGAAATTTTCAATAAAACTAAAAATGAATTGGCTGCAAAAGCAATTATTACATGGTATGCAATTGATAAAATTTCCAACAAGCCTAAACGCATTTCTGATGAAGCGAAAGCATTGTTTCAGTAAATTTTTTACTTTGAAATTCTGATTTCTTAAAAAATTTATCCCTATTTTCCTTTCAAAACCACCACTATTTCACCTTTAGGAGCATGTGTTTCATAATAGGCAGCTATTTCAGGCAATTTACCAATTTTATGTTCTTCAAATTTTTTGCTTAGTTCTCTACAAACACATACTTCCTGTTCTTCACCAAAGTAAGTAATTAGTTCTTTCAATGTTTTAGCTAATCGATGTGGGCTTTCATAAAAAACAATCGCTCGTTCTTCCGTTTTTAATTGATTTAATAAAGTCATACGACCTTTTTTTTGAGGCAAAAATCCTTCATACACAAATCGATTGATAGGAAATCCGCTATTCACTAATGCCGGTACAAAAGCGGTGGCACCTGGCAAGCACTCAACCTCTATTGCATTTTGAACACAAGCTCGAACTAACAAAAAACCTGGATCAGAAATGCCAGGAGTTCCTGCATCCGTTATTAAAGCCATTGTTTTTCCTGATTGAATATCTTCTACTAATTTTTCAACTACTTTGTGTTCATTGTGCATATGGTAGCTCCAAATTGGCTTTTGAATTTGATAATGTTTCAGTAAAACAGAAGAGGTTCTGGTATCTTCAGCCAAAATAATATCTACACTTTTCAGGGTATCTATAGCCCTAAAAGTCATGTCTTGCAAATTGCCAATAGGCGTAGGAACAACAAATAATTTCATTCCGTTAAAGATAATTGATAATTTCTTTTCATTAAATAATTGATAATATATTATTTAAAAATTTATTTTAAAAGTAAATAAAACTATATTTACTTTAATAGAGAGTGTGATATGGAAATCATTGAGAAATACAATTTATCGCCAGAGGAAGAAAAAAAAATGATATTGAGAGAATATCGTTCGCTGTTGCGAGCAATAAAATCTCGATTAAAAAAAGGGGACAAACAATTAGTTAGGCGTGCCTTTGAAATGGCAGCTGAGGCGCATCAACACATGCGCAGAAAATCAGGAGAACCTTATATCTTCCATCCATTGGCGGTTGCTAAAATTGTGGTTGAAGAAATTTCACTGGGTGTAACCTCTGTTATATGTGCCTTATTACATGATACAGTAGAAGACACAGAACTGACATTAGAAGATATTGAAATGGAATTTGGGAATTCTTGCTCAAAGATTGTGGAAGGTTTGACTAAAATATCAAACGTAGTTGAAACTAAAAACACAACACAACAAGCCGAAAATTTCAAGAAAATTTTACTGACTTTGGCGGATGACCCTCGAGTTATTTTAATAAAAATTGCAGACCGTTTGCATAACATGCGCACATTAGACAGTATGAGCCGTGATAAGCAATTAAAAATAGCTTCAGAAACTACTTTTTTATATGCTCCGTTGGCTAATCGTTTAGGACTATATGAAATAAAATCAGAACTGGAAGATTTAAGTTTGAAATTTACTGAGCGAGATGTCTACAATGAAATTACACAAAAACTGAAAGAAACTAAACGAGAACGAACGAAATATGTCAATGAATTTATAAAACCTATTAAAGGTGCTTTGGAAGAAGCCGGCTTTGATTTTGAAATTTTTGGCAGACCGAAATCTGTTCACTCTATATTAAATAAAATTAAAACAAAGCATGTTGCCTTTGAAGAAGTATATGATTTATTTGCTGTACGAATTATATTAAAAACAGACAATGAAAAAGCAGATTGTTGGAATGCATTTTCAATTATTACGAGCAAATATCAACACAGCTTAGAGCGACTGAGGGATTGGGTAAGTACTCCTAAAAGCAATGGTTATGAGGCATTGCACACAACCGTAATGGGTCCTGAAGGTAAATGGGTTGAAGTGCAAATTCGAACTGAACGAATGAATGAAATTGCCGAAAAAGGATTGGCAGCACATTGGAAATATAAAGATGGCACATCGCAAGAATCTAAATTAGATGATTGGTTAAAACACATCAAAGAATTGTTGCAAAATCCTGATAACAATGCAATGGATTTTATTCAGGATTTAAAATTAGATATATTTACAGAAGAAATTTACACCTACACCCCCAATGGAGATATGCGGGTTTTACCTTTAGGTGCGTCTGCTTTAGACTTTGCTTTTGATATCCATTCGGAGTTAGGAAAAAATTGCATTGGGGCGAAAGTGAATTATAAATTGGTGCCCATCAATCATGTTTTAAAAAATGCCGATCAAATCGAAATCATTACATCCAAGAAGCAAAAACCGAATGATGATTGGTTGAAATTTGTGGTTACCGCCAAAGCCAAATCTCGAATTAAATATTATTTAAAAGAGGAAAAAAGAATGATTGCTGAAGATGGTAAAGCAACTTTCTTACGAAAGATTGACCATTTAAACATTCCAAATGTGAAAACCTACTTTTCTGAGATTGCAGTATTTTACAAATACGCTTCTGCGTTAGATTTATTTTATGCGATCGCAAAAGGGTCCTTCGATGTGAAAGAATTTTCAAAACTAAAATTTGGCAATGAAAAAATCATTTTCCCTGAAGAAATAAAAAAAGAAATGATCAAAGATGGCCATGATATTGATTTGCAAAAACAAATTCCTAACAAGGGCTATGAATTGATATTGTTTGGTGAAAGCAGTGATAAAATTCAATACAAACTTGCAAATTGTTGTCAGCCCATACCAGGAGACGATGTATTTGGTTTTGTAACCGCAGGGGAAGGCTTAAAAATTCATCGTACGAATTGCCCCAATGCATCAACCCTTTTAGCAAATTATGGGCACCGAGTTGTAAAAGCCAAGTGGGCTAAAAATAAAGAAATTAGTTTTTTAACCGGAGTAAAAATAAATGGACTTGATGATGTCGGAATTATTCATAAGATTACCAATGTAGTGTCTGGTGAACTTAAAATGAATATGCGCAGCATGAGTATCGACTCTAAAGATGGATTGTTTGAAGGTACTATCATGGTCTTTGTAAACCATAAAGAAGAATTAAATGAATTGTGTGTTCGATTAGAAAAGTTAAATGGAATTAATAAAGTAGTAAGATTGGATAATAATTAAACTCTTCAATCAAATATTTCTATTTCCTAAAATGATCATAGGTCAAAGTGACTCATAAACTAAATTACATACTAAAATTAGCAAAAAGTGGGTAATGATCAGAATAAGGAACAATTAGTTTTTCAAATCCAAGTAAGTTTATTTCCTCATCATGAAACAAATAATCGATGCGAAGCAAAGGGATAAATTTATTATAAGTAGCTCCAAATCCAAGTCCTTTTTCTAAAAATGCATCTTTTTTATTTCCTCTGATTTTAAAATAAACATAAGAGCTAGCTATTTCATTTAAATCCCCACAAACTATAGATGGATACTTATTTTTTTTAATAATTCTATTCACCAATGACGATTCTAAGCCTCTGTTAATTGAACTTTTTTCAAGTTTTGAATATATGGATTTTGTTTCTTGTTTTGTTTTTTCATCCCAAGAGTTCGAAGAGCCATTCGCAACTAAATCGGTTTCTTGTGAGCTAAATTTATAAGATTTTAAATGCACATTAAAAATTGAAAATGTATCATTTTTAAATTTCAGTTGAACCTCTTGCAATAAATTACTTCCAGCAACATCTATATCATGATTAATCGATTTTACAATAGGTAGTTTCGAAAAAATAATACTCCCCCATTTGCCTCGTTTGTTTTCATTAATCGCACATTCGGCGTAATATGGGTAATCACAACTATCACTAATCGCCTTAATGTTATCAATGCCTACACTGTCATTGCCTGAATAAAATTCTTGCAAACAAAGTACAGAAGATTTTTTTTCTTTAATGAAATCTAACATTTTTTTACGTGTTGATTTATCTCCACTCCAATTATATAAATCCAATAAACGAACATTATAACTCATTAAAGTAAATGAACTGTCATTTTGTTTTAATTCATTTGATGGCCAAAAATGTCCACCCACAGTTACACTCACGACACCCCAACTTAAGAAAAATGCTACAAGAGGTATTGAAACAAACCAAAATTTTTTAGTAAAAATCCAGAATAATATGAATGCGAAATTAATAACTGCAAAAACAGGTGTTAAAAAACTAAGAATACCAATTATACTTTGTTCAAAAGGATTGATGTTAGGAATGACCCTACAAATTGAGAGTAATAGCGCATTTACAATGCACCCAATTAAAAAAGAATATTTTAAAAACTTACGCAATCGATTATTATTTTTTACTAAAACTCTCTAAAATAGATTTTTCTTTGGCAGTCAATGAATCCATTCCTTTGCTGTTTATCTTATCTAAAATCATATCTATATTCGTTGTGTCTACTTGTAACTTTTTTGGTTCTGAAAAATTGTAACCATCTTTTTTGTTTACAAAATTTCGATTGTTTTCAAAGTATGCAGCTAAATTTTTGAAACCTGTAGTTAATTTATCAAAAATAAAGCCAAAGCCATAATTATAACTGATACCAACTAGGATGGCACCTAACATCAAACTTACATTATGCAAATTATACTCTTGTATGGCTACTAATTGAAGGATAAAATAAACCACTCCAAAAATCCAAACAGGAATGCCTTTGCCAAATAAAAACCAAAATTGATAATTGGGTTTGTATACAATAGTAGCTACTGCCACCGACATAATAGCAGGCATTGCGCCGGCATAAAAATTAACTTCAGTAGGCTTTAAAATACTCCCTAATAATATAAAAATAAAGGCAGAAAAAATGCCTCCAAGTAGATAAATTGGCAATACTCGATAACTACCTTTTAAATCTTCAATTACACTTCCAAAAACCCAAAGCCAAATCATATTTCCGACCACTTGCCAAAAATTATCTTCGGCAAACATAAAAGTGATCATACTCCAAAAATGAGAAGCCCAACTTGAAAAAGTGGACGTAATTCCTATGTTTCTCCAAACGTGTACATCATAAAAAGTAGTTGGTTCATCATTCATCAACAATGTAATTCTGATAGATTGAACAATCACAAAAAACAAGGTAGTAGCTACGATAATTTTTAAAATATCGCTTTTAGAAATATATTTTATAAAAGAACTTGCGTTAGACATAATTAATAAAAGTTTTTACGATTGTTTTTATTCCAAATTTTTAAAATAATAAATGCAATGAGCATTCCTCCTAAATGGGCTGTATGTGCTACATTGTCTCCTGCACTATTTTTGAACCCCAAATACAACTCGATGGCTGCATAAAGTGCAACAAAGTATTTTGCTTTGATAGGAAAGAAAAAATATATTTGAATTATTGTATTCGGAAATAAATAACCAAAGGCAAATAACAAACCAAATACAGCTCCAGAAGCACCTACAATAGGATTACTGATTGTAATTTGGTAATAATCATGGATATATGCTTTTGCTTGATTAATAAACACAATATTATTGGGATCATATTCCCATGCCGCTTTTAATTGAAAAAAAGGATCTTGCAGATTGGATGAAGCAGAATAGTTTTGAGAAAGAAAACTTCCATATTCTTTATAAGTTGGATTTGCATTAAAATGAACAATTGCATTTTTTAATGTATAAAAATCATAGCTTAAAAATCCTAAGTAAAATATGGATGCACCAATACCACAAAGTATATAAAAGGTGAGGAATCGTTTTGCACCAAACATATTTTCTAAAATTGAGCCAAACATCCACAGTGCAAACATGTTTGAAAACAAGTGCATAAAACCACCTTCAGGATCTGCAGGATTTCCTCCATGCATAAACATGTGTGTTACTAATTGCCATATTCTAAACTTATCGGAACTCCAATGATATAAAGCAAGATGTTGAGAAATGTCGATACCTTGCTTTCCTAAAATAATCATTGCTAAAAAAAACAAACCATTAATGATCATTAAATTTTTAACAACTGGGGGCAAAACTTCAAATCGGGTTGGTCTAAAATCCATATTGCAAAAGTAAGGTGTACAGTTTCTAAAAAGAATTATAAAAATCTATACTTATTAATAAATTAACAATTCCCATAAGCGGTTTATAACAAGACTACATTTTATATAAAATTTAATGGAGTTAGAGTTATTCACTCGGTTAATTATTTTCATAAAAAAAGAGTCCTCAATTGAGAACTCTTTTTCTTTTTATTTGGTTGAATTGCATCATTTGAGAATCATAAATTATTTCCGCATACGTTGCAAATCAATTCAACACATCATTTTATTATTTAAACATCTCATCGCTTACACCCGTGTTAATTTCAACACTTTGCAATTTCATGTCCATCATTTGTGGACCAGCACTTTGTTTTATTGTGTAAGGAAATTTCAAACCTCCTTTTGCTTCTTTATAATCTTGGTAATAAGTAGTTTGTGTCATACTTCCTTGTGGAGTTTCCATTGTAACTTCTGATTTTACTTTGTAGCTAGTCGCCACATCATAATACTCTGTAATTTTTTCTCCATTTGGTTTTGTAACCACTATTTGATACGCATTATTACCATCTACTTTTTCTATTCCTTTTAATTCCGTTTTATAGCTTGCAGATAGGTAAGCTAAATCTTTTACCATTGATGCTTCATCTAAATTTTCAGCAATTTCTTTTGCATCCATTTCTTTCTTTTGTCCCATTTGAGTAGTATATCCTTTTACACCATCAAATACAATTTTTTGAAATGATTGACCTGCTGCATTAATATCTAACAACATTTTATTAGGTGCTTTACGAGTAGTGTTGATATTAATCGACATTCCTTGCATATCAGTGGTCATTTTCATCGTCAAATCATTTACTTTTTTCCAAGCATCTTCACCACCTGTTACAGCAATAAATTTGCTAATGATTTGCGCTGCCGACATATTTGCTGGCAATGCTACAGGAGCTTCCTCTTTTTCTACATTACCATACATATCATAAATAGTTACAGGACCAAATTTTTTGAATTTTTCTGCTATTTGTTTTTTATCACCAGCTACAGTGATATTGGCAACACCGGGAGTAATGTATTTATTAGCTACGGTCATAACATCTTGTGCAGTTACAGCTTCTACATTTTTCAAATAGTTTTTATAGTACCCTGCTGGCATGTTGTATTTCTTTTCATTAATTGCATAACGAGCCAAGGTTTTTGGATCTTCTAAACCCAAAGCAAAAGTTCCTGCCATATAGCTTTTAAAACCTTCCAATTCTTCATTGCTAACAGCAACGGTTCTTAATTTTTCCATTTCTTTCAAAATTTCAGCCACCGAGCTATCGCTAGCAGAAGTAGTGCTATTTGATGTTGCTGAAAAACTACCAGCATTCGTTAATTCATCTGTTCTGAAAGAAGAATATGAACCATAGGTCCAAGCGTGTGTTTCACGTAAATTTTGGAATAAACGACCTGTACTTCCACCACCCAAAATTCCATTGGCTACTTTTAATTTTATTTCATCTGGATGACCTTGTTTCATATCAATCGGATAAGTAACATCAATCACACTTTGCACAGCTCCTGATTTATTTACAATAGCGACCGCAGCTCCTTTAGCTGGCTTTGGCGTTGGGTAAGTAGCACGAGGAACCTCTTTCTTTTGCCATTTAGCAAAATGTTTTTCTACTTGTGCTTTGGCTTCCTCTACAGTAATATCACCTACAATTGCCATGTATGAAACATTTGGTCTAAAGTAGGTTTCAAAATATTTTTTGCATCTATCCAATGTAATAGCTTCTATTGATTTTAACGTAGTTACTTCTCCATAAGGATGATTTTTACCATAGTTTAAAATACTGGTAATATTTTTACTCATTGCTTCAGGGTCATCCATTTCACTTTGCAAACCTGATTTTGCTTGTTTTTTCAATCGATCTAATTCTGTTTGAGAAAAATTTGGAGCGGTTAAAACTTCAGTAGCTAATGCCAATAATTTATCTGAATTCTTTTTTAAGCTTTGCATAAAAATACCATCGCTTCCAATTGAAAGTCGAGCACCTAATTGATCTAATTCTGCATTAAATTGATCTTTCGATTTTGTTTTAGTTCCTGCTTGTAAAAGTTCGCCCACAAGATCTTGAAATCCAACCATATTACCTTGTAATTCTGGTCTGATATCTAAATCAATGGAATAGTTTACTACCGGTAATTTATGATTTTCGACAACGAAAACCTTGATTCCATTTGATGTTACAAATGATTTTGCTTCACCCATTTGAAGCGTAGGAGCAGGACCCGCTTTTGGTCTAATGCTTCTATCTAATGTTTGTGCATTGGCAGTAAATGTTGCTAATGCTATTATTGAAAAAATTATTTTATTCATTTTATATTTTTTTAAGTTTTGCTACCAGGTCTTGACAATGACATAAAATAGCACAAAGTTTATTTTTAGTTTAAAAAGGAGTAGAAATTTGATTTATAAATACTTCCTCAAATTTCAACTACATCTATTTAGTTCTTACTAGAATCTGGTAAATAATAAAGTACCGTGCGATTTTCTTTAGTAAAATATTTTTTAGCTACTGCCTGTAAATCGGCTGCAGTCACTTTCATATATCGATCTAATTCTTTATTAATTAAATTAGCATCGCCTAAATAAACATGGTAGTTTGCTAAATTTTCTACAATTCCTAATACACGTTGGTTTTGAGAAATGAATTCGTTTTCTACTTGATTTTTACATTTTGATAATTCTTCTGCTGAAACACCATTTTTTACAATATTTTCTACCTCTTCATTCATAGCTGCTTCTAAATCTTCTGCTTTTACAGCCATATTTCCAATTCCAAACATCATTGACAATCCTGGATCTTCAGATGGTAAAGAGAATGCGCCTGCTTGTATAGCTTTTTGTTTTACATCCACCACTTGTTTTTGTAAACGAGAGCTTTTCCCTTCCGATAAAATTTTTGCGACCATTTCCAAGGCATAGGATTCTTGAGTGCCTTGCTTTGGTGTATGATATGCAAAAACGACTGCAGGTAATTGTACTTTATCATAAAAAGTTACTCTTTTTTCAGCTGTTTGTGCTGGCTCCATTTCTGTAGGACGAGGAATGGCTTTCGTACCTTTTGCAATGGTGCCAAAATATTTCTCAATCCAAGCCTTCGCTTGTTCAATATTAATATCACCACCTACTGAAAGTGTAGCATTGTTAGGAACATAGAAAGTTTTGTAAAAATCAATGAATTCTGACAAGCTAGCTTGGTCAATATATTGAGCTTCACCAATAGGCATCCATTTATAAGGATGAGTTGTGTATGCATTTTTGAAAACTTGCTCTAATAAACGCCCATAAGGGGTATTTTCGTAGCGTTGTTTTTTTTCTTCTTTTACTACTTTACGTTGTGTTTCTAAACCTATATCATCAATTTTAGCATGCAACATACGCTCACTCTCCATCCATAAGCCTTGTTCCAATTTATTAGAAGGCAATGTTTCAAAATAGAATGTTCTGTCGAATGAGGTGTTGGCATTAATCACACCGCCATTGTTCTGAATCAATTTCATGTACTCACCACGACCAATGTTTTCACTTCCTTCAAACAATAAATGTTCAAAAAAGTGGGCAAACCCAGTCCGGGTTGGATCTTCGTTTTTAGAACCAACATGGTATAGTACAGAAATAGCCACGGTAGGAATGGTGTGGTCTTCGTGTAAAATTACATGTAAGCCATTTGGCAAATCATATTCCGTAAACTTAATGTTTACAGATTGAGCATTCACGCTATTGATAGCCGTCAATGTCAATAATGAAAAAAGAATTTTTCGCATACTTAACTAAATTAATTTTAGCAAATGTAAAAGCAAAAACCGTATTAAGAAAATAGAAAGGATAGATGGCTTAAATTAATGACAGGTGTTTTGTTAAAATGCTGTTTTTGGGACTAATAAGCCCCAGCTATACTAATACAATCGTTCATTTTTTTTTAGTATTTCAAAATATAACATTTCTTTGTACTTCTAACTAAATGAGAATTGTATATTTGCCTTTCTACATGAAATACAATATCATTTTAATACTTTTCTTAACTTTTTTTGTAACTTCTTGCAAATCTGGATTCGAAACAATTCAGAAAAGCAAAGACTTTAACTATAAACTTCAAAAAGCTGATGAGTATTATGATAAAAAACAATGGTCAAAAGCAAACGACTTATACGAAGAGTTACTAACCATCTTTAAGGGCACAAAAAACTTTGAAACAGTTTACTACAAATATGCCTTCACATTTTATAATGACCGAAATTATTTAGCTGCATCTTACCATTTCAAAAATTTTGCTGAATTATTCCCAAAATCAAGCAACACGGATGAATGTGAATACTTAAATGCACTTTGTTTATTCAATCTTTCTCCAGAATATACACTTGATCAATCCAATACAGTGAAATCAATTGGTGAAATGCAAACATTCGTTAATACGCATCCCGATTCTAAAAAAATCAAAGAAGCCAATGAAATGATTGATGCTTCAAGAGAAAAATTAGAAGAAAAAGACAAATATGGCGCTGAGTTATATTATAAAATTTCTGAATATAAAGCAGCTTCTGTGGCTTTTGAACAAATATTAAGGAAGTATCCAGACTCTAAAAATGCTGAATACTATCAATATATGATCGTAAAATCAAGCTATTACTACGCTAAAAATAGTATTGTAGACAAACAGGAGCTCAGATACAATACAGCAGTCGCTAATTTCAAAGACTTTATGAAGGTTTATACAAAAAGCCAATATAGAAGTGAATTAGAAAAAATAAATACCTTATCTTTGCAGTCCTTAAAAAAAATAGCAAGTCATGACTCAAATTAAAAAGCTTTTAATTAATACAATTAATCCTTCAATTGAAGCAAGAGATTTACAAACATTACAAAACAAAACTGGTAATATATACGAGTCTATCGCTATCATTGCTAAGCGTGCTAATCAAATTAATTCAAAAATTAAAGATGAATTACATCGTAAACTTGAAGAGTTTGGTAGTTTGACTGACAATTTAGAAGAAATAAACGAAAATAAGGAGCAAATTGAGATTTCTCGTTTTTATGAAAGAATGGCTAATCCAGCGATTCAAGCTACTAATGAACTTTTGAATGATAAAATTTATCACAAGTCGAAAGAAGCATAATTATTCTTTATTTTACACATTAGTGTTCTGTATTTCCATTGAATAAATGAATCAAAATCCTATTTATTCAATTAATCTTGATTTATCTTATCATTTAGATAAACATATTTATTCTATTTCATTTTTACAGAACTTTATCATTTACTCATTTCATTTATAGACTTTTTGTTGCATCTTTGTAGGTAATGAAAGGCAAAAAAATAATTATTGGAATTTCTGGAAGCATAGCGGCTTACAAAATACCCATGTTAGTAAGATTGCTATTAAAAAAAGGGGCTGAAGTAAAAATTTTGATGACTCCAAGTGCAGCTACGTTTGTTTCTCCTTTGGTATTGAGCACATTAACAAAACATCCTGTACTAATCGAATTATCATCCAATGAAACTTGGGCAAATCATGTGGCATTAGGACGTTGGGCCGATTTAATGTTAGTAGCGCCTGCTTCTTGCAATACAATCGCAAAAATGGCCAACGGAATTTGTGATAACCTTCTTTTAGCTGTTTATTTATCTGCTACTTGCCCTGTTATGATAGCTCCAGCGATGGATGAAGATATGTGGAATCATGCCTCTCTACAAAAAAATTTAGTACTATTAAAATCTTACCAAAATATTATTTTAGATACCGAACATGGTGAACTAGCCAGTGGATTAATAGGGTTTGGAAGAATGCTTGAAATTGAAAAATTAGTCCTAGAAATAGACTCTTTTTTCAATACAAAACAACGCTTAAAAAATAAAAAAGCATTAGTTACTGCCGGGCCTACATACGAAAACCTTGATCCTGTGCGTTATATAGGAAATTATAGCAGCGGAAAAATGGGGATAGCAATTGCAGAAACACTTGCCAATGAAGGTTGTGAAGTAGTATTGGTATTAGGGCCTACTTCTTTAACAACCATGCATGCTAATATTAAAACCATTCAAGTGCGTTCGGCTGAAGAAATGTTAAATGCATGTACAACTCATTTTGCTGAAACTGATATTGCCGTGATGAGTGCAGCTGTTGCAGATTACACACCAATGACAGTTGCCACATCTAAAATAAAAAAGAAAGACGAGGAGTTTACGATTCAACTAAAAAAAACCACTGATATTTTAAAACAATTAGGATCTATAAAATCAAAAAATCAAATATTGATTGGTTTTGCTTTAGAAAACAAAAATGAAAAAACGTATGCCCTCAAAAAGTTAGAAGAAAAAAATGCCGATGCCATTGTTTTAAATTCCTTGAATGATGAAGGTGCAGGTTTCGCCCAAGATACCAACAAAATCAGCATTTTCGAAAAAAATGGCATCGAAACAAATTATGAACTAAAAAGTAAAACAGCAGTTGCGAAGGATATTATTGAAAAAATAATCAAATTATGTCAATGAAAAAATATTTGTATCTAATCATTATTTTACTCTTTACTATCAATAGTGATGCACAAGAATTTAACTGTAAAGTAAATGTAAATGCAGATCAAATTACTGGTGTTGAAGCCAATGTCTTTAAAACCCTCGAGCTTTCGTTGAGTGACTTTATAAACACTCGTAAATGGGGCAATGATGTTTTTCAAAATAAAGAAAAAATTGAATTGGTATTTACACTTATATTGAGTAAAAAAATTGATGGAGTGGAAGGAGGTTATTTAGGCCGATTGTCTGTTCAATCTAAACGACCTGTTTTTAATTCGTCTTATTCATCCACGATCGTTAATTATACTGACAAAGATTTAGCAATAAAGTATATAGAATTTCAACCAATAGAATTTAACGACAATCGCGTGGTTACCAATGATGCTTTATCCTCTAACTTACCAGCAATTATTTCCTACTATTGTTATATTGCATTAGGTTTAGATTATGATAGTTTTTCATTAAAAGGAGGTACAGAATTTTATAACAAAGCTTTAAATATTGCCAACAATGCACCTGAAAACAATGCGATTGTAGGTTGGAAAGCAACTGAAAGTCAGCGAAATCGTTTTTGGTTAATCGATCAATTGCACAACAATCGATTTGATAAAATGCGAACTATCTTTTATCAATACCATAGATTAGGACTAGACTTATTAACTTCAGACCCTGATTTAGGAAGAGCGAATATCAATGGATTAATTCCTATTTTAAAAGAGGTCAACCAAGAAAATCCTTCAAGTATGTTGATGCAGTTCTACTTTTCCTCTAAAAGCGAAGAATTTCAAAACTTTATTTCCGGGGCAACCATGGCAGATAAGCAAAAAATGATTCCCATCTTGTCTCAATTAGATGTAGTCAATGCCAATAAATATATTCAACTACTTAAATAAATGCGCAAATTAAATTACATCTTTATCTTCTTCTTGGCATTATTGATGATAAACTGCAACAACAATAAAGGCATTTTAACTCAAAAAAAAATGACCCAAGTTTTACTTGAATTACATTTAGCAGAAGCACTGGCTCAACATATACCCAAAGATTCTTTACAAAATGAAATCAAAAACACTGATTCATTGGTAATTTTTACGAGAGGAATTTTTACAAAGAATCAAGTGACTGAAAAGGAATTTTTGCAAAGTTTGGAATGGTACAAAAGCAAACCAGAGTTGCTAGATTCAATGTATCAAAACATATTATCAGAAATAGCAATACTTCATTCAAAAAAAGTTAAATAATCTGAAGAAAATTTTTAGGGCAATCCTTTTTTATCACTTAAATTCGCGAAAAATAATATAATTATTCATTAAATTGAAAAATGGGACAGTTAAAAGAAGCTTTTTACGAAGTAGCATCAAAATCGTCAGTAGAAATAAAAGAAATGTTGAAAACACATGGTGAAACCGTTGTTGACAGCGTAACGTTATCACAAATTTATCAAGGAATGAGAGGAATTGTAGGTTTAGTAACCGAAACTTCCTTGCTTGATTCAGAAGAAGGAATCCGTTTTAGAGGATATTCTATCCCTGAGTTGGTAGAAAAATTGCCCCATGTTGAAGGAGGAACACAACCATTACCAGAGGGGTTATTTCATTTAATGATGTTGGGTGAATTGCCTACTCAAGAACAAGTAGAACATATTTCTGCGGTTTGGGCTCGTCGTTCACATGTTCCTAATTATGTATTTGATGCAATTGAAGCTTTGCCATTGCACACTCACCCAATGACGCAATTCAGTATTGCAATCATGGCTTTACAAACAGAATCATTATTTGCAAAAGCATATAACGAGGGGATTAGTAAAAAAGATTATTGGGATCCGACTTTTGAAGATACCATGAATTTAATTGCTCGCTTACCAAGAATTGCTGCCTATATTTATAGAAGAAAATACAAAAATGGAGATCATATTCAGCCAAATGGTATGTTAGATTGGTCTGCCAATTTTGCACACATGTTAGGATATGAAGATGAAGGATTCAGAGAGTTAATTCGTTTATACATGACCATTCATGCTGACCATGAAGGTGGAAATGTAAGTGCACACACTACGCATTTAGTAGGTTCTGCTTTAAGTGATCCTTATTTATCTTTAGCTGCTGGTATGAATGGTTTAGCAGGTCCATTACATGGCTTGGCTAACCAAGAAGTAATCCGTTGGATTGAAGAGATGAATCGTGAATTAAACACCGATTTACCTACAAAAGAGCAAATTGCTGCCTATGTAGAAAAAACATTGAAAGAAGGCAAAGTAGTTCCAGGATATGGACATGCTGTATTGCGTAAAACCGATCCTCGTTTTGAAGCACAACAAGTTTTTGGAAAACAATATTGTGCAGATGATAAAATGGTACAAACAGTTTGGAACATTTATGAAGTAGTGCCTCCAATTTTATCAGCAACAGGGAAAATTAAAAACCCTTGGCCAAATGTAGATGCTCACTCAGGTGCATTGCTAAAACATTATGGTTTAATGGAAGAAGATTTTTACACAGTAATGTTCGGTGTTTCTAGAGCATTAGGTGTATTGGCTAGTCTTTGTTGGGATCGAGTATATTCATTCCCGATAGAACGTCCAAAATCGGTTACTACAGACCAAGTAAAGCAATGGTTAAATAAAGAAATTCCCACTTTAGAATAAAGTAACAATTAATAAAACTTCAAAAGCTCGTTTTCAATAAAAACGAGCTTTTTTATTGAAATAAAATCATATTGATTTCAGAAATGATATGACAGTTTATCAGTAAATTTGGCGAAAATAAAAAAAGGCATCATGAGCGAAGAAAAGGTTTTGAATTTTATTGAAGAGATTATTGACAATGATTTAAAGAGTGGAAAATATGAACAAATCGTAACCCGCTTCCCTCCAGAACCCAATGGCTATTTGCACCTTGGACATGCATCTGCTATATGTTTTAATTTTGGGTTAACGAAAACTTTTCCTGGATATACCAATCTTCGTTTTGATGATACTAACCCAGAAACTGAAGAAACAGAATATGTTGAAAGTATAAAAGCCGATATTAAATGGTTAGGATTTGAATGGAAAAATGAATTATATGCCTCCAATTATTTTGATGACTTATATGAATTTGCGTTAATTCTAATTCGAAAAAACTTGGCTTATGTAGATGATTCTACTTCAGAAGAAATTAGAGCCTTAAAAGGAACACCTGTTGAAGCTGGAAAAAATAATCAATATAGAGATAGAAGCATTGAGGAAAATTTGGACTTATTTACACGAATGAAAAATGGCGAATTTCCAGATGGTGCAAAAGTACTCCGAGCAAAAATAGATATGGCGCACACCAACATGTTGATGCGCGATCCCATTTTATATCGTATTAAACATGCCAAACATCATCGCACGGGCGACAAGTGGTGCATTTATCCTATGTATGACTTTGCGCATGGTCAAAGCGATAGCATAGAACATATTACACATTC
>Ga0114980_10001599_pt1 | contig 16174 bp, 12 predicted proteins | sample S_140806_EF_Meta_FD_87018 | JGI IMG/M metagenome (GOLD analysis project Ga0114980, IMG submission 87018) | Freshwater microbial communities from Lake Simoncouche, Canada to study carbon cycling - S_140806_EF_MetaG | ecosystem: Environmental > Aquatic > Freshwater > Lake | place: Lake...
CAGTGTGGCCGGCGTGCCTGCGGTGATGATTGGCCAGACCACCGTCGACGCCCCGGCGCTCGACATGGATCACTCGCTCTAGTCCATGCCGAATAGCCGCCCAGCGCAGGAACGCCCGGGCGATGCTCGTGTCCTGGACTGTCTTTATCGCGTCGGTGCTTTCGTAAATGCGACCGAAGACCCGCGCGAGGCCCTGGACTTCATTCTCGAAGAGATTGTGCGGACGCTCGGCGCCTCGAGTGCTTCAATCGCGCTCGTCGAACCCGCCACGGGCTCGCTGCGGATCGAGGTAAGTAACGGGCTCGATGCAGCCTCCATCTCCGAGATCATCGAGCAAGGGCAGGGCATCACCGGCTGGGTCGCCCTTTACGCCAAGCCTCAGCGTATCCCCGATGTCTCAAGGGATCCGCGGTACGTCGAGATCCGCAAGGGCATCCGTTCCGAACTCGCCGTCCCCATGGAGCTCATGGGCAATGTCATCGGCGTGGTGAACTGCGACTCCGATCGCTTGGATGCTTTCAGTGAGCAGGATCTCGCTTTCCTCTCCCTCCTGACCAACGAGGCGTCTAAGGCCGTCGGCCGTATCTGGTTACTGCGCCAACTGCGTTCCAAGGCGGCTCAGCTTGAAGCGCTGGTGCGGGCGGCGCAGGGGCTGGCTCGTGAGCGCGATGAGCCCGGGATCTCGCAGGACCTTGCCCGCCACACCCGTGGATTACTTGGTGTACGCTCTTGCGCCTACTACAAGATCGTCGACGACGTTCTTTTGCTCAAGCACCTCGACGGCGAGCTGAGCGGTAGCGAGCTCGCCCCGAGTATCGCCGTGAACCAGACCTCGCTCGGTACCGTCGTCGGCCGCGGCCGTCCGGTCGTTGTGCCGATCGCTGGTAAGACCGAGGAGCATCTCTTCGTTAGGCTTTCCGAGCCAGTCGCATCGTCTTCGCTACTGGCCGTACCGGTGCGTTACGAAGACGAGACCTTCGGCGTACTGATGTGCGTCGCGATGGGGGCGTATCGCTTTTCGGACGACGATAAGCATCTCGTCACTGCGCTTTCCTCGTTCGGCGCCTCCTCGATCCAGAACGCGCGTCTTTACGCCAAGGTCTTTACCGTCGAGGAGGGCTTGCGTCGCAGCGAGCGTCTCACGGCGCTCGGCCTGCTTTCGGCGGAGGTCGCCCATGAGATTCGCAATCCCCTGACGGTGATGAAGCTCCTTTCGGACACGCTATCCCAGGGGATGGCTCCGGATGATCCCAAGGTCGAGGACCTTGACGTCATGCGTGAGAAAATCGCTCACATGGAAGGCGTCGTCTCGCGCGTGCTCGGTATGAGCAAGGCCCAGTCGGGTGCATTCCGCGTCGTCGACATTCGTAAGGCGACGGAGAACGCCGTGTTACTCCTTCGCCTCAAGTTACAGCAGCTCGGCGTGAAGGTGGAAGTCCATGGAGATCAGATCATCCCGGCCGTCGAGGGTAATCCCGGACAGATTCAACAGGTCTTCCTTAATCTGATGATGAACGGCGTGCAGGCCATGACCGGTGGGGGCCTGTTGTCTTTGCGCCTTGGAGTCGAACCGGGTATGCAAGGAGAGCTTGTCGTGGTCCGGATCACCGACACTGGTACAGGCATACCTCAGGAAATCCTACCCAAGATCTTTGAATCTTTCTTCACCAGTCGCGAAGACGGAACCGGCCTCGGGCTCGCCATCGTGAAGCGCATCATGCGCGACCATCGCGGTGATATCATCGTCGAGTCCACGGGACCCGGCGGGACGACGTTTAAGTTTTGGTTTCCCGTCGGGAAGTAAGCCAGACCTTGCCCGCTTTAATTAGCACGGGCAGGAAGGAGACGAAGATCACGCTGATGGTGACCAGCCCGAGGTTCTTGGCCAAAGGGGTGTTGCCGATGAGATGGCCGAGCAGGACGAGTGAACCAATCCAGATGACGGCTCCGGCGACGTTCCAGACGAAGAAGCGGCGCGGTGGCATTTTGCCCATACCGGCGACGAACGGTACGAAGGTCCGGATCACAGGGATGAAGCGCGCCATCACGAGCGAGGCCGCGCCTTTCTCGGCGTAATAAGCTCGTGCGGCCTCCAGGTAGCGACGCTTGTAGAGCCAACCGTCTTCCCATTGCTCGACGCGTTCGCCGAACTTCACCCCGAGCCAGCGTCCGAGCTCGTTACCAATGATGGCGGCGATCGTGAGCGCGAAGAAGAGGGTCCAAGGGTCGAGCAGGGCGGGGCGTTCGCCGTTGGCGATCGTGAGAATACCGGCGACGACAATCATCGAATCTCCCGGCAGGAAGAACCCGAAGAGCAGGCCGGTCTCGGCGAAGACGATCAGCGTCATGACGGGTACGCCGCCAATCTTGATCATCTCTTCGACGTTCGACATCGATTGGAGGGCGGCCTTGAGGGTGCTAAACCAGTTGTCCATGCGTTTAAATAGGAAGGGTGCGGCGGATTGGCAATCGCCCTTGAAGGAATCGGCCTTTCCCCTCACGGTGGCGGCGCCGCATGTCGCCTGAATACGAATCCTCCTCGGTCCTGCTCCGCCGCTCCGCGTTGCAGCATGGTCTAGCCGGCCAGGCGGCCTTGGAGGGAGAATTCGTGCCGCGGGCTAAGGTCTTCTTGGCCGAGGCTCGCGAGATCCAGCTGGCGGCCCATCGTGCCGGCGTTCTCGGCGGCGAGGTTGCGAAGCTCCGCTCCGACGCGATCGACATCCTTTTCGATGCGCTCTTCTTGAAGGCAGGTCCCGTAGCTGCCGCGATTAGCCTCGTGGCCACAGGTGGTTACGGACGTGCCGAGCTTTGCCCGCTCAGCGACGTAGACCTACTGGTGCTTGTTCCTAGGCACTCCGCCGCCACGAAGGCGCTCGTCGAATCCATCCTCTATCCGCTCTGGGATCTTGGACTCAAGGTCGGGCAGTCTGTCCGCACGGTCACGGAATCGACTAATTACGCGAAGGATGACCTGCATCTGCATGTCGCCTTGCTTGAGACCCGCCACCTGTGCGGTTCGGCTGAGCTCTACGCCCAACTCGAAGCCAAGACTGCCGCCTTGCTTTCCGGGCAGGCTTGGAAGCCGTTCGCGCGCGCCATCGTGGAATCGCAGCGTAAGCGTCGCGAAAAGTCCGGTGGCAGCGCGTACCTCCAGGAGCCTGACCTTAAGAACGGCGTGGGCGCCCTGCGTGACGTCCAAGGCTGTATTTGGATCGCTCGCACGGCTCGCAATGGTGTCGGACCGGCCGGCCTGGCGGCTTCTGGTTTCTTGCCTTCCGTCGACCTGCAGAAGTTCGAGGAAGCCAATCAGGTATTGCTTCGCCTGCGTTGTGAACTCCATTTCCAGGTCACCCGTCCGACGGAACAGCTTTCGCTCGAGCGCCAGAACACGATGTCGGAAGGCCTCGGCTATAGTGGCACCCTTACCGAACGTATCGGCGGGATGATGCGCGAATATTTCGATGCCGCTGACCACATCCGCCGTTGTGCGGAGATCGTCGAAGGTGCGGTCATGGGCGAGCCTGAGCCCGAAGGGTGGGGCGCCCCGTTCATCATGGACGGTCTACGCGTCGTGCCGGGCGGTACCGTCACGGCTGAACATCGTCTGGTCTTCGAAGAAGATCCCGGACGCCTGGTACGCCTGTTCCGTATCTGCCAAATCCATGAGGCCCGGCCTGATCGCGCTCTGTCCCTGCTGGTGCGCGAGCGGGCACACCTACTGACGCCCGAGCTCGCCGCTTCCGAAGAAGCCAGCAGCGCCTTGCGGGCAATGCTCACCGAGGGCGGTCGCGTCTACGGCACCCTCAACGCACTGCGCGAGCATGGCCTGCTTTATCGTCTCGTGCCAGAGTTCGCCGGGCTGCACTGCCTCGTGCAGTTCGAATTCTACCACCGTTGGACGGCAGACGTGCACACGCTCCGCTGTCTGATGGAGCTGGATACGATTTACGCGGGCGAGACAGACGTTGATCAGCGCTACCGCGCGGTCGTCCTCGGCTCCGAAGCTCCTTCGCTGCTTTACGCCATCCTCTTCCTGCACGACATCGCTAAGTCCGGTGGCATCGAAGGCCATGCGGAACGTGGCGTCCCCATCGCCGACAAGGTGCTGGAGCGCCTTGGTTTTGATACTAGGGAGCGTGAAATCGCCGCCGGTGTCATCCGCCATCACCTCGTGATGGGTCTCTACTGGCAACGTCACGATATCGATGACCCCGCCAACATCGATCGCTTCGCCCGCCTGATGGGCGACGAACAGGTCCTCCGGAGCCTCTTCGCTCATACGCGCTGCGACGCGCGGGCCACTTCCCCAGATCTCTGGACCGAATTTAAGGACGGCCAGCATTGGTCGCTCTACCGCCGGGCCCTCGCCAAACTGGCCGGCGAGGCGGAGCATGATCACGGAGCCGTCGTGGCTGCCCTGCGGTCCGCCACCGCCGTCATTCTCGGCGCGGAGGTCCCTTCCGACGAGGTCGAAGCCCACTTCACCACCATGCCGCAAGGCTATTACCTGCATGCCTCGGCCGAAGACGCCGCGCATCACCTGCGCATGATTCATTGCCTCATTGCTTCGGTCTCGGAAGCCGATGCGGAAGTCTCGTTACGTCCGATCGTCGAATGGCACGACGACGCCGGTTCCGGTCAGTCTCTGGTGACCGTCGTGACTTGGGATCGTGCCGGTCTTTTCAGCCGCATGGCCGGAGCCTTCGCTGTGGCCGGTATCAACATCGTCTCATGCCGCGCCTTTTCGCGCGATGATGACGTCGCGATCGACTTCTTCAAGGTCGTCCTGCCCGTCGGTAACGAAGCCGCTTCCAAGGAACGCTTCACGTCGGCCTTGGCTAAGTCGCTACTTGAAGGTACGGATCTCGTGGAAGACGTCGCCGCAGAAGAGCAGCACGCCCTCTTAACCGCTCCGCGTCGCAAGGCCTTCGTGCCGCTCGCCGCCAAGGTCGAGGTCTACTATGAGGTCGAGCTGACCCGGACCGTCATCGAGATTCAGTGCAACGACCGTCTCGGCCTATTGTTCCGCGTCGGCCGCGCCATCCGTGAGGCTGGTTATGCCATTACCTTCGCCAATATCGCGACCGAACAGGGCTTTGCCATCGACACCTTCTACCTGACGCCCGAGCGTGGCCTGACCCGTGACCCGCATCCGTCGGAAGCCTTGGCCGAGGTCTTGCGCGGAGTGGTCTCCTGAGCGTCGTCCCACCTTGCTTCGGTCAGGGAATCGCCCAATGTAGGGCGGTCCCGCCATGAACAAGCTGCTCGCCCTCCTGAAGTCCGGCCTCGTCGCCTGCGCCGCCTGTGGTCTCCTGCTTGCGGCCGACACGAAGCCTTCCACCGAAAAGACCATGACCACTCCTCCCAAACTCGAGAAAGCCACCTTCGGGGCCGGCTGCTTCTGGGGCGTTGAATATCAATATGCCAAGATTCCCGGCGTCCTCTCGGCCGTCAGCGGCTATGCCGGCGGTAAGATCGACAACCCGACCTACGAGGACGTCTGCTCGCATACTTCTGGTCATGCCGAAGTCATCGAAGTGACCTTCAATCCAGCCAAGGTGGCTTACCGCACGTTGGTCGAGTATTTCTTCAAGATGCACGACCCGACCCAGGTCAACCGCCAGGGCCCGGACGTTGGCGACCAGTATCGCTCGGTCATCTTCACCCACTCTCCCGAGCAGCAGAAAGTAGCCGACGACGTGAAGATCAGCCTGACCCTTGCCAAGGCTTTCAGTCGCCCGATTGCCACCCAGATCGAGATCGCTCCTAAGTTCTGGCCTGCGGAACAATATCATCAGAAGCATTACCAGCTGCGCGGCACCAAGCCTTACTGCCACTTGGTGCCCTTCGCGGAAGAGAAGTAAGTTGTGGCTGAACGGCGCCTTCGGTCGGACGACGCTCTGCCTGGCTTGGGTCAGGGTGTGCCTGATGCCATCCCTGAGCGACGTCGCCCGCTGGCTTCGCGCATGCGGCCCCGTAATCTTTCAGAGGTCGTTGGCCATACCGGTTTGCTCGGATCCGAGGCCTTGCTGCCGCGCCTGATCAAAGCCGACAACTTCGGCTCGCTGCTTTTCTACGGCCCGCCCGGTTGCGGGAAGACCACTTTGGCTGAAGTCATCGCCGCCGAGACGCAGTCCTTCGTCGTCCGCGTCAACGCCGTGCTCTCCGGCACGCCGGAGCTGCGCGAGATCCTGGCCGACGCGCGCCGCCAGCCTTCGCGTAAGACCGTCCTGGTCGTCGACGAGATCCACCGCTTCAACAAGGCTCAACAAGATCTGTTATTGCCGGATGTCGAAGCGGGCGTGGTGCGCCTCATCGGCTGTACGACCCATAATCCCGGCCTCTACGTCGTCCCGGCCCTCCTGAGTCGCAGTCATCTCTTCCGACTCGACCCGTTGTCGCCGACGGAAATCGCCACCTTCTTGGGCACGGCGCTCGCGGACAAGGAACGAGGGCTCGGTGCACTCGGTATCAAGGCTTCGGAGAAAGTGCTGCAGCAAGTCGCCGAGATGGCGTCGGGTGACCTGCGGCGTGCGTTGAACTGCCTCGAGACCTTGGTCCTTTCCGCGCCTGCGCTCGGCAGCGTCACCGACGACGCTGTGGCTTCTTTCGCCCGCGAACGTCGCATCCGTTATGATGATGGTGGAGACGACCATTACGACACCGCTTCGGCCTTCATCAAATCCGTCCGCGGCGGTGATCCGGATGCCGCCCTCTACTGGCTGTTTCTCATGCTCGAAGGAGGGGAGGAGCCCCGCTTCATCGCCCGGCGTCTCGTCATCTGCGCTTCCGAGGATGTTGGTCTGGCGGATTCCCGTGCCCTGGGTGTGGCGACCGCGGCCTTTCAGGCCTGCGAGATGGTTGGCATGCCCGAGTGCGAATACGCACTCGCCCATGCGACGCTGTTTCTGGCGCTCTCGCCGAAGAGTAACAGCACCACCGTGGCGATCTCCGAGGCCAAGGACGCGGTGCGCAATATGCCTCGTCAGGAGGTGCCTCTGCACCTGAAGGATGCGCACAACAGTGTGAACAAGAGCCTCGGAAACGGTGGCACTTATCGTTACAGCCACGATTACCCTGAAGCCATCAGTGGGCAGGAATACCTGAGCCGCCCGCTTTCGCTTTATCATCCCGGTGACGCCGGCGCCGAGCCGCAGATCGCCGAACGCCTGGCTCGCTGGCGCGAGCTCAAGGCCGGCCTGAAGAAGAAAGACGGACGTCCGTGAGTAAGGTCGCCCCACGTCTGCCGTGGTTCGGCCCGGGCAAGTTCCCGCTCTACCTTGCACCGATGGCCCGTCACACCGACGTGGCCTTTCGCCAAGTGTGCAAGGAGCAGGGCGCTGACGTGATGGTCACGGAATTCGTGCAGTCCGAGGCGCTGATCCGCGACAACGTCAAAGCCTGGGAGATGGTCGACTTCACCGAAGGCCAGCGTCCGATGGGCGTCCAGATCTTCGGCGCCACGCCCGCTTCGATGGCCAAGGCCGCCCGTCTAGTCTGCGACCGGGTGAAGCCGGACTTCCTTGATCTCAATTTCGGCTGCCCCGCGCATAAGGTCATCGAACAGAACGCCGGCTCGGGGCTCCTGCGTTGTACGCCATTGCTCTACGATCTCGTGAAGGCCGTGAAGGATGCGATTCCGGATGTCCCGCTCACCGCGAAGATGCGTCTCGGCTGGGATCACGCCACCATCGTGGCTGTCGAAGTGGCTGGACGGCTCCAGGAGTTGGGTGTCGAGGCCTTGGCGGTCCATGGTCGTACGAAGGAGCAGGGTTACTCTGGAGAGGCCCATTGGGGCTGGATCGCCCAAGTGGCCGCTTCGGTCGACATCCCGGTAATCGGTAACGGCGACGTGAAGGACGGAGTTTCGGCGCTACTTCGCCGTCGGGAGGCCGGGGTCTCCGGGCTGATGATCGGCCGGGCCGCACTTGGTAACCCCTGGATTTTTGCCCAGATTAAGGCAGCGATGGAGGGCAGGGAAGGGGTTGCCGCCGAAATCGGCATGCAGCAGCGTTGGGATTGTATGATTCGCTTAGCCGAACTCACAATCGAGGTGCATGCCTCGCGCCTGGGCACACGCGACGTACGTTGGATGCTCGATCGGATGCATCCGCTGACCCATGGGCTCCCCGGATCTCGAAAACTGCGCGACCGACTCCGGCACTGCCTGACCTTGGACGACCTTCGCCGCCTGCGCGACGAGCACCTCGCGGAATCGGTGAAGTGAATTAAAACCCCTATTCGCAAGGCGACGGTGAAGGTGTGTCAGTCGTGCAACAGAAACCTCATTTTCTTATATACAGGGGTCCTGTTAATAACCTGTGCAGGGCTTGGTCTTGTCCCTCGTCACGGCGTGTTCACAAATGTCTTCCGATTCACCCCCCACGGATCGAAGCCGGCCCCTCCGCTGGAAGATAAACGGGCGAATCCAATTTTAACCTCTCAAACGCCCGCTCACCAACGACTTATGCAGCACCTGCCGCCGATCACCCCTTCGGCTGGTAAGCAGTTAAAACCTTAAGGTCGTTCTATTAACATCCCTTTTACAAAAATACCTCACTTTCGGGCTTCCAAATAGCCTGTGAACAACCTTTCTCAACCCTCCCCCTTTCTCATGTCCCCTTCCGTCAGTCACCTATCCCTTTGGGAGACCGCAAAAAGCGAACTCCGTAACACACTTCCTCGCGCCGACTTCGAAACCTGGATCTCGTCGTTGCAGCCCTTGAGCATCATCGAAGGTAAAGTCCTCGTCCTCGAAGCTCCGTCGGTCCTCACGGAAGCTTGGGTGAACAGCAACTACGCCGAGATGCTTCGTCGTCAGCTCACGCTCGTCGCCGGACGCAACATGGATTTCCGTCTGACCGCTTCGATCGACGCTTCGCGTGAAGCCGTTCCGGCTCCTACCCCTGTCGCGCGTTCCTCCCGTCAGGTCGCCACCGCTTCGCCGGCTCCGGCGATCAAGGCGACCAACACCTTTGACAACTTCATCGTCGGCCCAGAAAACGAAATGGCTCATGGTGCTTCGCTCGCCGTCGCCAAGGAACCCGGACACTACTATAACCCACTCTTCATCCACGGTCCGACCGGTCTCGGCAAGACCCACCTAATGCACGCGATTGCCCACTCGGTCTACGCCGCCAACCCGCAGGCCCGCATCGCCTACATCTCGTCCGAAACTTTCACCAACGATTTCATCCAGGCTCTCCAGACCGGCAGCGTCGCCTCATTCCGTCGCCGTTATCGCGAACTCGACCTGCTCCTGATTGACGACATCCATTTCCTCGCCGGCAAGGAGTCCACGCAGGATGAGTTCTTCCACACCTTCAACGAGCTGCATAACAATCATAAGCAGGTGGTCCTCACGAGCGACCGCCCGGCTTCCGAGATCGCCAAGCTCCAGGAACGCCTCGTCTCCCGCTTCCAGTGGGGCATGGTCGCTTCCATCCAGGCCCCCGGCCTTGAGACCCGCATCGCAATCCTCCGCAAGAAGGCCGCTGCCCGTGGCCTCGACCTCCAGCCCGAGATTGCCGAGTTCATCGCCTCCCGTATCGCCCGTAATGTCCGTAATCTCGAAGGCGCCGTCACCCGAATCGTCGGCCTGACCGGTATGACCCGCAAGCCCCTCGAACTCGCCCAGGTCGAGAAGCTTCTCCACGATATCCTCGTCGAGGAAGCTAGCCACACCCTCACGGCAGAAGTCATCCAGCGTAAGGTCGCCGAGCACTACCGCATCCAGATGTCGGACATGACGTCCAAGCGTCGTATGCAGAATATCGCTTTCCCCCGTCAGGTCGCCATGTACCTCGCCACCCAGCTCACCGGCATGTCCCTCGTGTCGATCGGCCAGGCTTTCGGTGGTCGCGACCACGGTACGGTCATCCACGCCCGCAAGACGGTCGTGAATCAGATGGAAGTGGATGCCAACGTGCGCCGCACGGTCGAGTATCTCCGCGCTCAGCTGTCGATGAATCGCTAATTCCCGGTTGTCAGTGATGCCAACCAGGGCCCGACGTGTGTCGGGCCCTTCCTTTTGGTGGGATGCTCGCCGGGGGAGGGGTTGCCACTTGCTACTTGGGGCCTTTCCATCTTCATAAGGGCGTTCCTTCCTAGTCTTTCCCAGGGGAGTCCGCAACCGGACTGAGATGAGGCTTGGCCTCGAACCCTCGTACCTGATGCGCCTCGGCGCCGTAGGAAGCGGATTGTGCAGCCCATAACATCCCCGTTTCCGCGAATCTTTCAGGTCCGCGCGGATAGTCTTTGGTCCGGCCCTTCCATTCACTTTTCCACCCATTCTCCTTTCTTCCATGGTCTCCGACAACAAGCCTACCACTTTTCCGAACTCGACGCGTGTTTACGTGCCGGGCTCGCGCCCTGATATCCTCGTGCCAATGCGCGAGGTGAAGTTGGCCGACACTTCCCGCCACGATGGCACGAAGTCCACGAACGAAGCGGTCCGTATTTACGACACTTCTGGTCCTTGGGGCGATCCGGCCTTCCATGGCGACGTCGAGAAGGGCCTGCCAGACATCCGCGTCGCCTGGATTCTTGAACGTGCCGATGTGGAAGCCGTCCCTGGTCGCGAACTGAAGCCGGAAGACGACGGTTACCTTTCTTGGAAGCACGCCGAGACCGCCCAGCGTGCCACCTCCCGCAATCGCCTCGTCCAGTTCGACCGTGCCGATCGTAAAGTCTACAAGGGTAAGCCGGGGCAGCGCCCGACCCAGCTGGCCTACGCCAAGCAGGGCATCATCACCCCAGAGATGGAGTACATCGCCATCCGTGAGAACATGCGCCTCGCGACTGATCAGCCGGAGTCAACTCGCCGCCATGACCTGACCTTCCAGCACAAGGGCGAATCGTTTGGCGCCGCCATTCCAAAGGTCATCACCCCTGAATTCGTCCGCTCCGAGGTCGCTCGCGGCCGCGCCATCATCCCAGCCAATATCAATCACCCTGAGCTCGAGCCGATGATCATTGGCCGTAACTTCCTGGTGAAGATTAATACCAACATCGGCAACTCCGCCGTGGCCTCGTCCATCGAGGAAGAGGTCGAGAAGATGCGCTGGTCCATCAAGTGGGGAGGCGACACGCTCATGGACCTTTCCACGGGCAAGAACATCCACCAGACCCGCGAGTGGATCCTGCGTAACTGCCCCGTGCCTGTCGGTACAGTGCCGATTTACCAAGCGCTCGAGAAGGTCAACGGCCGCGCCGAAGACCTGACGTGGGAGATTTTCCGCGATACGCTCATCGAGCAGGCCGAGCAGGGCGTCGATTATTTCACCATCCACGCGGGCGTCCGCCTGGCCTACATCCCGATGACCGCGCGTCGCGTCACCGGCATCGTCTCGCGCGGTGGCTCAATCATGGCTAAGTGGTGCCTCTCGCACCATAAGGAGAACTTCCTCTACACCCATTGGGATGACATCTGCGACATCATGGCCGCCTACGACGTCAGCTTCTCAATTGGCGACGGTCTCCGTCCCGGCTCGATCGCCGATGCCAACGACGATGCTCAGTTCGCTGAACTGAAGACGCAGGGTGAGCTGACTACGCGCGCCTGGGATCGCGGCGTGCAGGTCATGAACGAAGGCCCCGGCCACGTGCCGATGCACATGATCAAGGAGAACATGGACAAGCAGCTCGAGTGGTGCCACGAGGCGCCGTTCTACACGCTGGGACCCCTTACGACTGACATCGCCCCGGGCTATGACCACATCACGTCCGCCATCGGCGCCGCGATGATCGGCTGGTATGGCACCGCGATGCTCTGCTATGTCACGCCGAAGGAACACCTCGGCCTGCCTAACAAGAACGACGTCCGGGAGGGTGTCATCGCCTACAAGATTGCCGCCCACGCCGCTGACCTCGCCAAGGGCCACCCCGCCGCGCAGATCCGCGACAACGCGCTCTCCAAGGCCCGCTTCGAGTTCCGCTGGCCCGACCAGTTCGCCTTGGCCCTCGATCCCGAGCGTGCCCAGGAATACCACGACGAGACCCTGCCGCAGGAGTCCGCCAAGACCGCGCACTTCTGCTCCATGTGCGGCCCGAATTTCTGCTCCATGCGCATCTCTGACGACATCCGTAAGTTCGCCGACGCCCAGGGTGTCTCTGAAATCGATGCGCTCACCAAGGGGATGGAAGAGAAGTCTAAGGAATTCCGAGAAAAGGGTGGGGAGATTTACCAGTAAACTTACTGAGGGGGTCTGCTGGCATGGTGAACTGCTGCGAAGCAGGTCGCTATGCCAGTGGATGCCATTTCGAGGCCAATGATGAGCAAGTCTTCTGAGAAATCCGCCACCGCGTGGTACGACTCGCCGTTGTATTACGACATGGTATACGCGGACTACACGCCTAAGGAGACGCGTTTCATCGAGGGTATCATGAAAAAGCACGGACCGGTGCTGGATGGCCCCATGCGCGTCTTCGAGCCGGCCTGCGGTTCCGGTCGCCTGCTCGAGTCGCTGGCCGCCCGCGGGCATGTCGTCCACGGCTTCGACCTGAACAAGCACCAGATCTCCTTCGCTAAGAACCGCCTCAAGGCCAAAGGCCTGAAGGGCAGGGTATGGCGCGATCGCCTGCAGGATTTCAAGTTACCCAAGGGCGCCCGCTACGACGTCGCTCACTGCTTAGTCAGTACCTTTAAATATATCGATACCGAAGCCGGGTCGGTGAGTGCCTTGCGTCGTATGGCTGCGGCCTTGCGTCCGGACGGGCTGCTGCTCCTAGGTCTGCACCTGACCGATTATAAGAACACCCCGCCCGACCATGAACGTTGGATCGGCCGCAAGCCTGGCATCCGCGTGGTCAGCGATACCTGGTCCGCCCCGGCCGACCGGAATGCCCGCACGGAGGCCATGCGTACCCGCATGCGCATCACCGAGAAGGGCAAGACCCGCGTCGAGGAGACTCACTGGGATTTCCGGACCTATTCGCCCGCGGAGCTCAAGGCGCTCCTCGCCAAGGTGCCGTCGCTTCGCTTGGTGGCCTGTCACGATTTCCATTACGACCTCACCTCGACCCGTAAGATCGATATGGAGTATTCCGACGTCTTGCTGGTGTTGCGTAAAGCCTGAGCCCTGCAGGTTTTAGATCCGCTTCATCACCGACTTCGCAATTCCTTGGATCGTGAGGGAGGTCGTGGGTATGAGGTCTGGGTAATTCTGGTTCTCGGCCTTAAGGTAGACCTTTGAGCCCTGCTTGATGAGGCGCTTGAGGGTCGTCTCGCCGTCGATCAGGGCGGCTACGATGTCACCGTGCTTAGGTGTTCCGGGTTCGATGATGACCGTGTCGCCGTCGTTGATGTCGGCATCAATCATCGAGTCACCGCGAACGCGGAGGGCGAAAGCTTCGGGAGCACGACGACGGGAGCTGGCGGAAATCGGGACCTGCATCGAATCGAGAACGCCGGAAGATTCGGTGTAGTCGGGGAAGCCGGCCGCAATTGAGCCGGCGAACTTGACGCTCTCGAAGGCGATGGCGTCGTCGCCAGGGCCTTCGTAGCGGATGACCGTCTCGGAGGTGTCGCTGACGACTTCGGGGACGATCTTGTAGGCGCGGGCGGCGCCGGGGATGCGCTGGAGGACGCCTTTGCGCTCGAGGGCCTGGAGGTGGCCGAAGACGGCATTGGTCGAGGCGAAGCGGAACTTGGCCTGGATGTCCCGGATGCTCGGCCAGTAGGTGTGCTCAGCGACGTGGGCCTTCATGTAGTCGAGGATGGCCCGCTGCTTCTTGGTCAGTTCTTCCATAGTGAACGCATGTTCTATGAAAACTTGTTCACTGTCAAGCGGACAGCCATAAACCCCTTATAATCATCAATAAACGCCAAACTTGGCCTCGAATTCGGCCACGGTAAGCTGCATTCCGGGGTGGCCCGACGCACGAGCGTATCGCTTATTTCGAGGCGCGCACGGAACAACGCAGGTCGGTCCAGGCATTAGGCTTGGCCGCTTTGGTCAAGGTGAGCTCGACCTCGTTCCTGCCTAATCGGAGGTCGGCTACGTTCAGCGTGTATGAGACCCAGTTGTTCGGTTCGATTTGCGGGTGCGATAGTGTCGCTCCGTTTAACTTCGTCAGGAGTTGCGCGGGGTCGGTCGCGGCCTTCGTCTGGATGTGGAGCTTGATCGCGCGACCAGTGAGTTCGGCTTCGTTGGCATAGAAAGCCGATGTCGTAGCGACGTCTGCCTTCAGCGAGAGGACTTTCCCAGGGTTGAGCTGGGAGGTCCTAACGTAGGACGCATAAGGCAGGCTGTTGCCTGAGGCCGAGGCGGCGCCACGGATGCTGCCGAAGTAGTCCTTATCTAGGCCGGCGAGCGTGCGCATGTCACCTAGTTCCCTCCAGATAGGGTTGTTCGGGTTAAAGGAGTTGAAGAGGTATACTCCGTCCGCTCCGGCCTGCCAGACGGCTGCCGCCCGTCCACGGTAGCTTCCCACGGTCGAGCGCATCGCCTTGGCGTTCAGATCGCGTACACGCGATTCATCTAAGGAAGGGTAGACCTTGACGCCATACTTGTGCCCGAGGGCGACGCTGTAGTCCCATTCGTTGAGACGGAAATAGCCGCTCGGCATGAGCATGTCGACGAGCCCTTCGGACAGCCACTTCTCTAGGTCGAGGCCGATGTCGCGGCAGTAGTCGGCCGAATCAGGTAGGCGGACGGCAATCAGGAAGGGCCGGCCTCTGCGAAGCCCTTCGGTTTCGGTCATGGTGCGGATACGTCGAATCAGGTCTGTCATCAGGGCCCTTTCATTGTCGTCACAGGCCGTGCCCGTCATCGCGGCTCGGCGGAAGAATACGGGATGGCGGAAGAAGTCTAGCTCGACGCCTTCGACGTCGTATCTCTGGCAGACTTCCTCCACGTACTTGAAGGCGAGGTCGCGGATCTCCGGTAGGGTGTAGTCCACGGCGGTCCACACGCCGAACTTCGGTTTATTCTTAGGCGTCCCGATTAGGTATTCAGGGTGTTCGATCTTCAGCTTGTTCGCGCGTAGCATGATGGGTCCGTACTCGGCCGACGCGCCGTCATGGGTATCGTTCATACGGAAAGACCACATGACCTCCATGCCGTGCTTGTGCCCGAAGTCCGTGACGACCTTCAGGGGGTCGGTCCCGGCGGCGAGTAGTTCCGTCGTGCGGTTAGTGGTGAACATCGCCTCTTTCGTCGCGAACACCTGGCCGACCTTGGTGTCATGCGTGAAGAGGCCGAAACCTGAGCTCCAGGTGCAGTAGAAGATGCTGTCCACCTGCGAACCGACAAGCGGGGTGGTGCGGAGGGCGAGGAACTTCTCGGGCGAATTATCCTCGGCCTTGTAGACGGGCTCGTTGCCATCGTTGTTGAAGATGATTCGTCGTGGCCGGTCCAGCGCTGTCGGCGAGCTTCGCGTAGCGCTGGCAGGTCGGCGGGTGCTGGGGCGGCGTCGGTCGCGACGGTTCCAAAAAGCGCGCACAGCAAGAGGGCAGGACCGAGGAAATCTCTCATGGGGTTGTTCGGATCGTGTCCGCCGTGCTTCGGGTGACAAGGTATGTCCGCGAAGGTTGATCCGTTCGCCTACCTTTGCGTCTCCTGACCGATTGGAAAATGTGGGCGACTTTGCTGGAACCAAAGCTCGGATTAGGTGTTAATCCTAACGTACCCCATACCCATGAAGCACCTACCCTACGTCTGTCTCCTTGCCCTCGGTTCGGCCTCCGCCTTCGCGGCTTCCGCTCCGTCTAGCCTCTTCGCCAGCAATGTCGAAGTCAGCTACGTCCAGCAGTCCACCGACGCTGTCGCCGGCCATCTCAATGGATGGGAACTGTCCGCCACCGCCTACCTCGGCAAGTCTGACGCCTTCGTCAACGCCCAGACCTCGGTCGGCGGCGACCTCGGCAACGGCGCTGATGCCGTCTCCCTTGGCTACCGCTTCAAGAACGTCGGCGCGATTGCTGACGTAGCCCTCACGGCCGGCTCCAACGAGACCTACGGCATTGCTCTCCACCGTGCCCTCGGCGCCGGTTTCGGCGCTTGGGCTTCCTACGAGAACAACGCCGCTGGCCACGATGTCACCGTCGTCCTCAGCAAGATGATCACCAGCAACATCTCGGCCGACCTCGGTTACTCCTGGATCAGCCGCGACGCCCTCGCGGACCAGAACCAGTGGAGCCTCGGCGTCCGCTTCAAGTTCTAAGCCTCGCTTA
>Ga0114980_10001602_pt1 | contig 16163 bp, 12 predicted proteins | sample S_140806_EF_Meta_FD_87018 | JGI IMG/M metagenome (GOLD analysis project Ga0114980, IMG submission 87018) | Freshwater microbial communities from Lake Simoncouche, Canada to study carbon cycling - S_140806_EF_MetaG | ecosystem: Environmental > Aquatic > Freshwater > Lake | place: Lake...
AAATCCAATATCTGGTGTTCGTCGAAAAGACGACATACCGCAGCTTATTCATGAACATTTGGATCATAGTCAATTTGATTTCAAAATTAAAAGCTCAAGTTACAAAGGTCAGGCAATTGAAATCGCAAAAGAAGCGATAGAAAAAAACATTGATATAGTCTGTGCTATTGGTGGAGATGGTTCAGTGCACGAAATTGGAACCACTTTAATCGGATCAAAAACTAAATTAGCTATTATTCCAATTGGATCTGGTAATGGTTTAGCACGGCATATGAATATTCCGTTAACGATTCCAGAGGCAATTTTATGTATTAATTCAACGAATGAAATTCAGATGGATACTGTTCTTGTAAACGACAATCCTTTTTTAGGTTTTGGAGGCTACGGAATAGATGCGCTCATTGCAAAACGATTTGATGAAGACAAAAAACGTGGTTTTTGGACCTACGTTAAACATGTTTTTAAAGAGTATTTTAAATACAACCCCATTAATATTTCAATTGATACAAACGGACAAATTAAAAAAATGCCCGTTGTGATGTGTACAATTGCAAATACCTCAGAATTTGGAAATGGCTTTGTTTTTTCACCAAAGTCAGATGCTACAGACGGAAAAATAGAACTAATCTTATTGAAACCATTTTCGAGGTGGCGAATTCCACTATTGGTATACCAATTCTTCATGGGGCGTTCAGATCGCTCACAATTTACCGAGGTCATATCCTTTAAAAAAGCAAAAATAAATATCTCTCAAGGTCTGGCTCAATATGATGGTGAACCAACTATGGTAAAAAGTGAATTAAATGTTCAAGTAGTTCCAAGAAGTCTTCACATCTTAGTCGGAAAATAACAAATGGAATTTGTTCAAGCAGATTTATGCGCTTTTCTTAAAATCCTAAAAAATTTAGACGAAAAAATATCAGCATCTTGGGGAAAAATGACTCCTCAAAGGATGATTGAACATTTAAGCGATTGTATTTATATGTCTTGTGGCATAGGAAATCATGAACTCCTAATTCCTGAAGAGAAAATTAAAGGAATGCAAGCTTTTTTAATCAGCGATAAAGAAATGCCTCAAAATATTCAAGTTCCATTTGCAAAAGAAAATACCCCTCTTCGAAATACTGACATAGAATTAGCTTTAGATGAATTTACTATGGCTTGGGTTGATTTTGAAGAAATGTATTCAGAAGATTCAAAAAAAACAGCGCTTCACCCCTACTACGGCAATTTGAATTATGAGCAATGGCTTTTATTGCATTCAAAGCATTTCACACATCATTTCACTCAATTTGGATTAATGTAATGAATCCTTTACTCTTATCGCTTATTATTGGCGTCCTATTAGGTACTGGAAACTATATAAGAATTAGAAAAAAAGGGTATAAATCACCAAGCCTGTTATTCCTAAGTATTCTTGTTTTTTTTGGATTGACATTTACTATTTTGAAGTACTTCTACAAATAGCTTACAGGCGGTATTTCTTAAAAAAAGCATCCCAATTCCATACAAAATTACCCATTACTTCATCCATTCTCTTTAAAAACAATGGATTTGGTGCCTGCATTCTGCGGAAATATTCATCCTGAAATTCATTTAATTTATATTTATGAAAAACTGCTTTAGACATTCCATAAATCCAATTTTTTGATGGATGATTGATCCGTAAAATAAAATTCTGATATTCTTTTACGATTTTTTTAAAAGCGTTTGCATCGAGATCATAAAATTTCGAGAGTTTTTCGAAAATAATAGTTTCAACTCTTTCAGCTTGGTCAGCATCGAAAGTGCTTTCTAAATAAGATAGATTACCAACAATAACAATTAATCCAAATTCTCCATTATTGTACTTATCAATATTTGGGGAAGTTGTAAACGCTAAATCTTCATTAATTAATTGTGCAACTTCAGAAAAGCCATTATCAATACTGTCATAAAGTGCATTAATAAAAATATTTGCTACTTGATTATCAGTTAGTTTTCGCTTTATCAGTGTGCTAAACATCTCTATAGTTTATTAATGTGGATAATTACAAATTTAAGGTGCTACTTAACTGCATTGATTCTTACTTTTAAAGTGTTATTAACCAAGTTTTCAACAGAGATAGTAATACTAAATTGTTTACAACTCTATTTTTCTTTTTTCTAAACTAAACTTACCTTTGCACAAAAATTAAGATATGAAAGCAGTAATTTCTACGAATAAAGGACAAATGCATGTTGTATTATACGATTTAGACGCACCGAAAACAGTTGCTAATTTTGTAAAATTAGCCGAATCAGGTTTTTATACTGGCCTTAAGTGGCACAGGGTTATCCCTGACTTTGTTATTCAAGGAGGTTGTCCAAATGGAACTGGTGCAGGAGGTCCGGGATATCAAATCGATTGTGAATTAGATGGTGAAAATCAATTTCATGATACGGGTGTTTTATCTATGGCTCATGCTGGAAGAAATACTGGAGGTTCTCAATTTTTTGTTTGTCATTCAAGAAGAAATACAGCTCATTTAGATCGCAACCATACTTGTTTTGGAAAAGTAACCGATGGACTGGATGTTTTAGATCAAATTCGTGAAGGTGATTCAATTGATTCAATTGAAATAATTAAAGAATAGAATTCATTGATTTTTTAATCAACGCAAATTTTTTCTGCTTGAAAAAAGCCGCTTTCAACATCGATGTCTATTCTTCCTAAATAAACACCACCCCATCCAACTTGATTAACTAAAACATCTTTGTTTTTTATGTTTTTAAGGACAAGCGGTTTATCAAAAAATGTATGCGTATGTCCTCCAAGAATTATATCAATATTTTCTGTTTCTGCTGCTAATTTCCTATCCGAATTAATTGATTTGTTCTCGTACTCAAATCCCAAATGTGAAAGGCAAATTACTAAATCACAGGATTTAGATTTTAACTCACTTGCTATTTTATTTGCAGTACTTATAGCATCTAAATAGCGTGTATTACCATATTTATCCATAGGAACTAAGCCTTTAAGAGCTACACCGATTCCAAAAACACCAATCTTTATTCCTGCTTTATGAAAAATATGATACGCTTTTGTTTTACCAGATAGAATTGTTTCTGAAAAATCATAATTCGCACATAAAAACGGGAAATTAGCAAATTGTTGCGCATTTAAAAAGCCCTCTAAACCAATATCGAAATCATGGTTTCCCATTGTTGCAGCATCGTATTGAAGTAGCGACATCAATTTCATTTCTAGCTCTCCATTGAACGTATTAAAATATGGTGTTCCTTGGAAAATATCTCCTGCATCCAATAATAAAACATGCTCTTCTTCACTTCTTATTTTTTGGAGAATAGTGTGGCGTTTGGAAACACCTCCCATGTTAGGGAATTTAGAATGCTTGCTTGGGAAAGGCTCAATTGTTGAATGTGTATCATTTGTATGCAAAATCACAAGGCGTTTTTTTCTCTTCAGAATTTCTTGACTAAAAAGTGAAGGTGAAACAAGTAGAGTTCCTGTTCCTAAAACTATATTTTGGATAAAATTTCTTCTTTTCACACGCGCATTATTTTATTCTTACTTCTTCATTAAAAATTAAAGTATCTTGACTTTTTACCTCTTCAATAAATGCATTTCTAAGTAGTTTGCCATTCATTATTGCATTTGTTCTTTGTTCAAAAAAACTCATTTTATCCCCACCATTCATCAAATAATCTGAGGTAAGAACCCAAAAATGAGTCATTTTTTTATTGTTTCCATTTATTAGTAATTTTCCATTTTCCAATTTAGCATTTGCTATTGGTTCACCTCCAGATTGACTTAAATATTTTTCAATCTCGGCAATAGAACTTATTGGAAGTTCAACCCAAACGATTGTGTTGTCGAAAGGCATTAATTTATAAATATCTCCTATGGAAACAGTTCCTTTGCCAATTGTAGAGCGCAAACCACCAGTATTGAGTAAGCAAAAAATAGGCTGTGCTAATTTTATATTTCTTGTCTGGTTCGCAAAAATTGCATCAGCGCACCAATTCATTAGTGAGGAAGAAGGTCGTTGAATTTCAAAATTATCTTTTGAGAAACCAATTACTTGATTCATTTCTTTGTCAAGTGAATCTTTGTAGGGCTGAATCAGTTCGTCAATTTTTGACGAATTAGACACAGAAGAATCTATCGCTTGTTTTGGTGATAAGTGATGTATCATTAAATGGGAAGAGCAAGCGAAAAGGCTTGCCCCAAAAAAACTCATTAAAATGAGTCTAATCATTATTCAATAACAATTGATCGTTGTGCTGTCCCAAATGGAGTTACGACCTTAACCAAGTAAGTTCCTTCATTTAATTTTGAAATATTTGCTTTCACGAGAGCTAAATTATTAACATCAGCAGATAATACAACTCTTCCTTGAAAATCAATTATTTGATATGAAGATATAGTTGTAGCATCTACATGTAAATTTATTTCATCCTTGCTTGGATTTGGATAAGTAATAAATCCATTGTTTAATAATTCATTAATAGATGCCTCACAAGCTAATGGTTCATAGGTCATATTTGAGAAATTAACAAAACATGCATAATCAATACTATCAACAAATGGATTTCTATTATTTTGAAGAGAGTCAATAAAATCATTTCTTGCAATTTCCCAATTATCTGGCGGATCTTGAAAATGCCACTGCTTTAGTAAGTATTGATTTTGATAACTTGGTAAAGCCCAGCTATTTCCGCTAATGGTTGTATAGCAAATTGCTTCGTACATCATTGCCCTTGCTGCATCTCCTTTGTGTTCATCTCTTGGTTCGAAAACAGTCTGTCCATTTGCATCGGTTCCATATTTAGATCCTAAATAAGTTGATGTTACATTTACAACAATACCTAATGCATTATTACTACGTACAATATTTACATCATTTAAATTCGTAGGAAATAAATGGTGATAATCACTATATTCTGGTAAAAGTGTTGCAGGATTTGTAGGCATCCAACTATGACAATAAGTGTGTTCTCTACTATAACCATTCGAGGCCCAATCAAAAGGTTCAGTATAAATTTTATTTTCTCCGCTATAAACGCAGGTAACAACTCTTCTATCTAATGTTGTATCTCGCGCTTCAAATGAATAAATCATGGTATTGGCGTAATAGCTATAATATTGTACTTGATGAGGATTCACCAAAGCATGTAAATTATTCGCAAATGAGGAATTCCCTGTGTTTAAAGTACTATAATAAGATGCAGGAAGCATTGTGGCAGGAGTTGTACTATTTCCTAACAATGGAGCCGTTATATTGTAGTTTCTAAAATTATTGGGGCCATTATATGTATAAATAGCAAAATAATAAGTTGTTCCTGCTATAATATTATTTGGCGTAAAAGAAGTTGAATTTCGGCTAAAAACAACCTGTGCATCACCAACTATATCTCCTCTTTGATAAACTGTTCCATCTACTGGAACTCCGGTTATTGGAGAACCTTTTTTTCTCAGAACAAGATAACCATCAACAGCTGCTGTTCCTGTAAACGAAGCATTTATTCTGTATGTTTTTACATTTGAGAAAACTAAATTAGAAGCTTGTGAACTTGGTTCTGTTGCTAGAGTACCTCCAACACCATTTAAATTTACGATATAAGAAGATTCATCCGCATCATTACTAGCAATTGTTAAAACTGCAGTCCTTGTTCCAGAAGCAGCTGGAGTAAAATTTAAAACTAGATTACCAGTTGAAGTAGCTAAAACACTTGAAGGAAAAGAAGCAACAGAAAAATCAGCTGCATTTGTTCCAGAAATTGTTGCTGAAGCAATATTCAATGTATTTAAAGTACCAAGATTCTCAATTGTAAAGGTTGAAGGGGTCATTGATGTAACTGAAGAACTTGTAAAATAAGTTCCGCCAGAAACAATTGTTGTTGCTCCTTGTTTCACATTAATTTCTTGTGCAGGTGTTGCTGCGCCAACGGTTATATTTACATCGTCTACTCCGATATTTCCAGAAACTTTATTCGTATAGATAAAGCGGATAAATCTTTTGTTGCTAATGGCACATCTGTAAACATTGCGTAAGTTGCACTCGGCGGTGAAGTATGAGAATGTAAGGTTGTCCAAACGCTTCCTAAATTCGATTCTTCAACAGTAAAGGTTCCACTTGCAAAACTATTTCCTGTAAGATAATAAGTTAAATTTCCAGCATTGCTATTAAAGTTGATAAGCAAGTAATCTCCTGTATTGTCAAATTTCATGGCGGGAGCTGTATTTCCAGAAGCAGCATAAAACATAGTTCCAGATTCACTCCAACCAGTTGGGAGAATTGCAGTTGTAAAACTCCAGCTTGTTGGTAAAACAGCTTGAGTATTTCCCATAAAACTTAGTAGAACTAATAATACGGTAAAGTCGATATTTTTTTTCATGTTATTTATTTATTTATTTATTTATTTATTTATTAGAACCCAACTTTGAGTCCCATACTAAACCTTCTTCCCATTCCAACAAATACTGTTGAAGTAGCGCCATTAAAGTTAGCACCATTTTGTGCATCTGAAATATAAATAGTATTAGCAATATTCATCATTCCACCAGTAAAAGTAAAATTTATTTTTTCATAGGTGATATCGTAACCAAAGTTTAGATCTAAAAGTCCATAGCTTGGCATTTTCCATGATTCTCTGTTGATATTCTTACCTGTTAGCGCAAGTGGATCAAAATTTGAATAGTTTTTATCAAAATAGGTGAATCTTAATTTAAAATATAGATTTTTAATGATTTCATAGCGAAGACTAGTCCCTAATTGCACCTGAGCAGCATCGCCAACATGCACATTGTCTGCGCCAAAATAAAATGAAGTAACTATAATATTATTATTATCAACAATATTTACAAGTGTTGAGTCTTTACTGTTTGTTATTGTTTTCCAATCTCCAAGAGACACCAAACCTTCAAAATCAAGATTTGGTAAAATTTTATAAATAAAATCAATTTCAATTCCCCTGTGAAGTGCATCTAATCCATTTATGTTGTATGAAAATGTTCCATCAGGGGTAACAACCGTTGGCGTATTTTGTGGTGGTTTGTTTCTCCATAAAGTGTAATACATATTTAAATTAGAAGAGAATCTTTTACTCTTGTGACCATACCCCAATTCAAAAGATGAAACTTCTTGGTTTTTTATTTGCAAGAATTCTATGTTGTTATTATCAAATACAGCATTCATTTTTGGAGCAATGCTTAAATATCCCAGGTTACAAAAAATATTTTCATGTGAATTGATATTGTAATTCATCCCCGCTTTAATCGTTGCTCCCGAAAACCATTTTTGATCAGTAGTTGCAAATCGTGCTTGAGTTGAATTATTGTTGTATGAAATACCATTATAAACTAGTGTATCACCATAACCGACGGCTTGAACCAATGTTGTATCTGAAAGCACAAGATCTTTCTTCTTAAAGTAATCTGTTCTTTGATAACCAGTCATATTGAATGAGGAGGTTAAAAAAGAACTCCATTTGTCTTTCTTGTATTCAATTTGTCCAAAAAACCCTGCCCATTTAACAGTTGCATCGTTGTAATAAGAAACTTTATCTCCAATTCTCTTCATTCCATAGGATGTGTTTCCTGCGCCTACTGGTTGATTTTTATTTGAATTATCAATTGCATAGTCTCCACCCATCAAATCATAAACCGATTGGTAATGTGCTCCTTTGTAATATCGTGCATCAACTCCAAACATACTTGAAAGACTATTGTTAAGCTTATAATTAAATGTTGACAATAGACCAAACCACTTATGATCGTTGTTTGCTGCACGTAAATAATTACTTGAAACATGCTCATCTACACTGTAAAGTGGAGAATAATTTGTTTTATTCAGATCGTAAACCCCTTGAATATCATACAAGCCATTTGTCGTGTCCCTATCTGATAAAGTAGTTTTCATAGATGTGCCTCCACCTTTTCCAATTGAAACATAGGCTACAGTTGTGAGATTTATTTTTTCATTTGGGTTGTATGAATGTGTAAGATTAAACTGCGGTTTATGAAAGAAATTGATTTTCTCATTAAAATCTTCGCCATTTAACATCCCGTAATTGGGATTGTAGCGAATTCCTCTTGCTCCTTGTGAAGTAGTTGTAAACTGGGAACTACTTACTAATGCTATTGAATCCAGTGATTGTTGGTAATTTATCCCAGATCTTTCAGCTAATCCTTTATCTATAACTGCTATTGGTAAACGAGTAGTTCTTTGACCATGTGATTGGGGAGCGCCATTCACTCCAAAGCTCAATAAATGTTTATCAAATTTCTTTTGAACTTTCATAAAATAAGAATAAGCATCGTCAAATGTTGCATCTGCATAACTTGAACCCCATTTTTTTGATCCTGCAATAGTTATTCCCCAGTTACCCTTTAATAAGCCCGTATTATATCCAAATGCTGTTTTAAAAAGACCATAACCGTTGACTTCTTGTTTAATTGAAGTGCTCATTTTAGAATCTATTCCCTTGGTTACAATATTCATTGTTCCACCAACAGAAACTATGGATAATTTAGAAGCTCCTAATCCTCTTTGCACTTGCATGTAGCGCGTAATATCTCCAATTCCATCCCAGTTACTCCAGTAAACTTGACCATTTTCCATGTCATTTACAGGAACACCATCTACTAAAACAGCAATATTTCGTTGGTCAAATCCACGAATTGACACACGAGCATCACCCACACCACCACCTTGTTCAGTAGCATACGCTCCTGGAGTAGAGTTAAGAACCATTGGTAAATCTCTTGTTCCTAATTCTTCAGCAATTTGCTTAGAACTTAAAGTTGAGAATGCAATAGGTGTTTCGCGTGCTTTTGCTATTTCTGCTTTTACAACAACCTCATCAATTAACTTTTCGATAGGTGATAGCGTTAGATCAATTTTTAAAGCGGTACTTCCTGCTTGAATAATTTTAATTAAGGTGTCATAGCCAATGTAGCTAACTTTTAGGTTATGAGAGGTGTTTGCAGCAACTGATAAGACATAATACCCATCAATATTTGTTTTTGTTATTAGCGTATTACCACAAACTATTCGAACACCAATAAGAGTTTCTTTGGTATACTTATCATAAACAGTTCCACTTAGTTGTATTTTTGTCTGCCCAAAAGAAACAGACAAAGCAAAAATAGAAACAACAAGGAAAAATAATCTTCTCATATAAAATTACAGTTGCTAATCAAAGAAATGTAATTACTTATTTATTGAATAATGATGTTTGCTTGAGCAACGGAAGCATCTGAAAAATACAATCTAACAGAATAAATTCCTTTAGTTAGATGACTAGAATCAATGGTACTAAACTTAGTGTTGCTTGATTTTTTTTCACTTATAATAACTTGTCCCAAAATATTCACAACTTCAATAAATTCAATTGACTCAGAGCTTGAAATACTAAAAAGACCATCAGCTGATGGATTAGGATAGACAGCAAAAGAAACACTATTTACTAAGTCACTTACTCCTGAGATGCAAGAACAAACATGCGTTCCAAGATTAGACCAAGTATTTTGTGGTAATGAATCCCATTCATTTGAAACAATAAATGAAGAAGGATTTGCACTTACTCCAATCTGAACAGATGCCTTACGAACTAAGGTATGATTTTCTGTCCAAACTGCTCCAACAGAACCATCATAAGGAAATTCATCACCCCATCCACTTGAAGAAGTCATAGAAGCATCACCTGTTTTCCCTAAAATATCAATCATTGTTGAACCATTAAACAATGCGATGGCATCGTTTCCATTCATATAAGTTGGTGCAGGATAAACACCATCTAATTGATTTGCCATTGCTTGTAAAATTGGGTCACAAGCTGGAGAAGAAGTTGTTGTTGTAATCTGACCATTTGCAATAACAAAGGCAGAATTAGCAGCAATTGATCCTGATAAATTTAAAACACCACCACTAGCAGAAGTTCCAGATCCATTTGAAAAACGTTCAATGCGATAACCTGATAAATCGATTGCAGAAGCTGTTGGATTGTATATTTCTAATGCTTTATTATTTCCTGAGCCTTCAACATATTCAGAAATAAATAATTGACTACAATTTTGAGCAAAAGAAAAAGTGGCCGCAAAAAATGATAATAATAGTAGATTTTTTTTCATAAGGGTTAATTTAGATAAATGAATAAACGATTAGAAGCTTTGTAAAAAAAATAATTTTTAACAAGTAATTTCATTTTTTTTGAATGGTTTTAGCATAAAAATTGCCTCTAGGAGTTCACTCAAAAAATTATGAAACAAATTTAATTCTTTTTTTTTGCTTTGTGATTAATTTTTTGTTAACAATTCGAGAGATTTTAAGTCAATAATGTTTGAATTTGGCATAAAGTGAAAAAAAAAATCTTAATTTCGGCAAGTAAATTTACACTCATGAAAAATATTTTTTTTAGCGCCTTTTTGTTTTTATGTCTTACTAAAACTGTTGCTCAAGAGCTTTCAATTGAAAAAATATGGAAAAAATACGAATTTTCCTCAAAGGGAATTGCAGGTTTTAAATCCATGAACAATGGAACGCATTATACGAAACCAGGAAATGATTTATCCATTCTAAAATATGACATATTAGACGCTTCAGATCTTGGAAAGACACTTGTAGATTCTAAAAATTTAGTTTACAAAACTAAGATGATTGAGTACGATGATTATGAATTTAATTCTGATGAAACAAAAATTTTATTTTTAACTGCTACACAAGCAGTTTACCGCAGGAGTTTTACAGCTGAATATTTTCTATTTGACATTGCAACAAAAAAATTGGAAGCACTAGATGAAAAACATCATCCTCAAACCTTGGCGGAGTATTCTCCCGATGGAAAAATGGTTTCATACATTTATGGAAATGACTTATTTGTTAAAAATCTGCAAACTGGAAAAATCACAAAATTAACATTGGATGGAAAACGTAATAAGATAATCAATGGAACGACAGATTGGGTTTACGAAGAAGAATTTTCAATAACGAAAGCATATGCTTGGTCACCCGACAGTAAAACAATTGCGTTTTTGCGCTTTGATGAAAAAGCTGTTAAAGAATATTCTTTGGAAACTTACGGAAACCTTTATCCCGAACATTACGAATATAAATATCCAAAAGCTGGCGAAGACAATAGTAAAGTTACAGCACATTTAGCAAATGTAAAGTCTGGTGCAATTAGCAATTTAACCCTAGGTGAATATGAGTATATTCCGAGATTAAATTGGTCATCATCTTCTAATCAATTGATTCTTCAAACGATGAACAGGCATCAAAATAATTTGAAGTACCATTTAATTGATTTAACTAAAGGGAAGCCCAAGCACAAAATTATTTTTGAAGAAAATTCTGATACTTATATCGATGTCGATGACAATTTATTAATTTTAAAGGATGGCCAAACCATTCTTAGAGCAAGTGAGGTAGATGGCTACAAGCACATTTACAAGTTAGGTTTTGATGGAAATGCAACACAAATAACAAAAGGATCTTGGGATGTGATTGATTTTCTGGGAATAGATGAATCTAGCAATACCATTTATTATTCTTCAGCTGAACTATCTTCTATACAAAAATCAATTTATTCCATTCAGCTAGATGGAACAAATAAAATAGATTTAACAAAGGAAGCAGGTTACAATGAGGCGGAATTTTTATCAGGCATGAAGTTCTTTATTCATACTTACTCAAATGGAAATACACCGTCTAAAATTTCACTTTGTAAAAATGATGGATCTCTTGTTCGTGTTTTGCAAGACAATAAAGAGCTAAAGGATCGCTTGAAAAGTTACAACTTAAGCAAAAAAGAATTTTTAAAAATAAATGCAAATGGTGTTTCTCTAAACGCTTGGATGATTAAACCACCAAATTTTGATCCGAGTAAAAAATACCCCGTTTATTTTAATGTTTATGGCGGGCCAGGCCACAATGAAGTCCTTGATTCATGGGATGGTTCAGATTTTATGTACCATCAGTTATTGGCACAAAAAGGATACATTGTTTTTTCCGTAGATCCAAGAGGTACAATGTATCAGGGAACGAAATTTAAAAAATCTACTTATTTAGAATTAGGAAAACTTGAAATAGAAGATATTATTAATTCAGCAAAGGAATTGACAAAATTGCCTTATGTTGATGGAAATAGAATTGGAATAATGGGTTGGAGTTATGGTGGATTTATGGCTTCTTTAGCAATCACAAAAGGAGCTGATGTTTTTAAAATGGCAATAGCAGTTGCACCGGTAACAAATTGGCGGTATTATGATAATATCTACACTGAGCGTTTTATGAGAACTCCGGCAGAAAATGAAGCAGGTTATGATGGGAATTCTCCGATTAATTTTGTTGATAAAATGAAAGGTAAATTCTTTTTAATTCATGGGTCAGCGGACGATAATGTTCATTATCAAAATTCAATGGAAATGATTAATGCTCTGGTAAAAGCAAATAAACAATTTGATTTATTTATTTATCCTGATCGAAATCATGGAATTTATGGTGGAAACACACGTAATCACTTGTTTACAATGATGTTTGATTACGTTCTAAAGAATTTATAAGCCCGATCTCAAATTATTTTTAATTTTTTAATAAATTATTCATATTCTGTGATAATTTTTATTAGAAAAGTTTCGTAATTTTATAGACTAGTTTTTTTTTCTAAAATTACACACGTTTATATATGTCAGAAATTGCAAAAATAGAGCTCGATGGTAAGGTTTATGAATTACCTGTCATTGAAGGTTCTGAAAATGAAAAAGCCATAGATATCTCTAAATTGAGAGAACTAACAGGATATATCACAATAGATACAGGTTACAAAAATACAGGTGCAACAAAAAGTTCTATCACATTTTTAGATGGTGAACTAGGAATTTTACATTACAGAGGCTATTCTATTGAGCAATTGGCAGAAAAAGCTTCATTCCCAGAAGTTGCACATCTTCTTATTTATGGAGAATTGCCAAATCAATCAGAATTAAATGACTTTGAATCAAGCATCAAAAAGCACACTTTGGTTCATGAAGATATGAAGCAGTTTTTTGAAGCATATCCTGCCCAAGCACATCCAATGGGTGTTTTATCTTCTATGATATCTTCATTGGCTACATTTTATCCTGAATCACTCGATCCTAATAGAAGTACAGAAGCAAAAAATTTAACTGTTCATCGTTTATTAGCAAAATTACCAACTTTGGCTGCTTGGGCATATAAGAACTCAATGCGTCACAAGTTTATGTATCCAAGAAATAATTACAATTATTGTGAGAACTTCTTGCACATGATGTTTGCAATGCCAACAGAGGATTACCATGTAGATCCTATTATTGTAAGTGCCTTAAATAAATTATTAATTCTTCATGCTGATCACGAGCAAAATTGTTCTACTTCAACCGTTCGAATAGTAGGGTCCTCTCAAGCAAATTTATATTCTACTGTTTCTGCTGGAATTTCAGCTCTTTGGGGTCCGTTGCATGGTGGAGCAAATCAAGAAGTAATCGAAATGTTAGAACAAATACACAATGATGGTGGAAACGTTGATAAATGGGTTTTGAAAGCTAAAGACAAAGAAGATCCTTTTAGACTAATGGGATTTGGACATAGGGTTTACAAAAATTTTGATCCACGTGCGAATATTATTAAAAAAGCATGTGATGATGTATTAGAAAAACTTGGCGTGAACGATCCTTTACTAGCAATCGCTAAAAAATTAGAGAAAGTTGCCTTAGAAGATGAGTATTTTAAATCTCGGAATCTATACCCAAATGTTGATTTCTATTCTGGAATAATCTATAAAGCAATTGGGATTCCTACCGAAATGTTTACTGTAATGTTTGCACTTGGCAGACTACCAGGATGGATTGCTCAATGGAAAGAAATGACTGAAAATAAAGAGCCAATTGGTCGACCAAGACAGGTTTACATTGGTAAAACTTCCAGAGAATACGTGCCTTTGTCAAAAAGATAAATTACTGCTCACAAATTTAATGTAAAGCTATTCCTCGGAGTAGCTTTCTTCATTTTTAGTCTTTTTGGAACCGTCATAAATCTCAAATTTCCTAAAACTACATTCTAAATCGCCATTAAAAACTTTTGTTTTTTTCGTAGGTTTTAAGCCAATATTTTTCCAACCCTCCTCACTTGAAGAAATAATCCATGCTTCAGAATTTGTCATTGAATGTTTCATCCATGTACCTAAAGTATCATATAATTCAGGAATATCTGTTTCCATACGTTCACCATATGGAGGATTAGTTAGAATAAAGAGTTTTTCTTCTGTTTTTGTAACTTGATCAAAGGGAAGCACAGAAGTTTTTACAAAGCGTCCAAAACTCATGCTTCGAAGATTTCTTCTCGTTTTTAGAATCATTTCATCTGAAATATCTGAGCCAATAATTTCACAGGGCAAAGACCTAACAATACGTGGTGCGCTTCCATAAATCTCATTCCAAAGCTTTTCATCGTAATTATTTAAATTTTTGAATGCGTAATGCTGTCGTTCAATATTTGAGGGGATTCCAGTTGCTAAAAAAGCAGCTTCTATTAATATTGTCCCAGACCCACAAAATGGATCCATAAATGTTGTTGTTCTATCCCATCCTGATTGACGAATTAGACTTGCTGCAACAACTTCATTTAGAGGTGCTTCACCAACTTCTTCACGGTAGCCACGTTGAAACAATGGAAGCCCACTTGTATTAACGGATATCGTAACTTCATTTTCTTTTATGTACAAGTCAAAAAGAACTTGAGGTTTTTTAAGATCAATATTTGGACGTTCGTTTTGTGTTTCTCTAAAACAATCTACAATTGCATCCTTAAGAACTAAAAATGGATAATGCGTATTTTTAAAAAGAGTCGAAAAAACTGCGCCTTTAATAGCAAATGTTTTGTTTGCAGAAAAAATCTCATTCCAATAAATACCAGACGCTTTTTTATATAAGTCATCTTCAGATTTTATAAAGAAATGTTCTATTTCTACTAATATAGAAATTGCACAGCGAATATATAGATTGAGAAAATAAACGTCTTCCCATGAGCCATTTATTCTTACAGCTCGATTTAAAAATTCTATTTTATCGTAACCCAATTCAATTAGTTCCTCTCCTAATGTTTGTTCAAATCCAAAAAAACATTTTAGTGTTATTTTGAGTTCACTTTCGCTTGTCGTTTCTTTTGATTTCATTTTAAATTTTTATACTCTAACTTTGTACAAAATAACAAAATTGTCCAGACTCAGCTACCTGTTAGCTCCATTATTTATCATCATTGCATTCTTTACAAGTGCTCAGCAGCGCGTTGGATTAGTATTAAGTGGTGGTGGTGCTTCTGGAATTGCGCATGTTGGAGTTCTTATGGCACTAGAGGAAAGAGGCATTCCTATAGATTTTATTGCAGGAAGTTCGTCTGGCGCTTTAGTTGGAAGTTTGTATGCATGCGGTTATTCTCCGGAAGAAATTGAAGCATTTGTATTAAGTCAAGAATTTAAATATATGACTTCAGGTGATTTAGATGCAAAACATCACTTTTTATACCGCCAAGAAGATGCAAATGCTAGCACCTTTAATTTTTCAATTTCACGCGATAGTATTTTACGAAAATCAATTCCAATGAGTATCATTACTCCTATATTGATGGATTTTGAAATGCTGCGTTCCTTGGGAATTACCAGTGCAGCTTATAAGGAAGATTTTGATGCCCTTTTTGTGCCATTTCGTTCTGTTGCATCGGATGTTTTAAATAAAAAAAGTGTTGTTTTTCGATCTGGTAATTTGAATGAAGCAATCAGAGCATCCATTACTTATCCTTTGTATATTAATCCTATAAAAATTGATGGAAAAATTTACTTTGATGGGGGCTTATACAATAATTTTCCTCTTGATGTTATGTACAATGAATTCAGCCCAGATTTTATTATTGGAAGTAATGTAACAAATAATTCAAGTGTTGTAGACGAACAAGATTTTATTGGCTTATTAAATACGATGATGACCAAACCAACAAATTATGAGATGCCCTGCAAAAATGGACTTGTAATTAGGCCAAATACCAAAGTTGAAACCTTTGATTTTAATAATATTAAACAAGCAATTGAAGATGGTTATAATTCAACATTATTGTATTTGGACTCAATAGAATTATTTGTTAAAAATAAAGTTCCTAAAGAGTTTGTAA
>Ga0114980_10001604_pt1 | contig 16146 bp, 15 predicted proteins | sample S_140806_EF_Meta_FD_87018 | JGI IMG/M metagenome (GOLD analysis project Ga0114980, IMG submission 87018) | Freshwater microbial communities from Lake Simoncouche, Canada to study carbon cycling - S_140806_EF_MetaG | ecosystem: Environmental > Aquatic > Freshwater > Lake | place: Lake...
ATGATGTGTATGACACTTGCTGTGTTTGTTTTGCTAAAAAAAGTAGTATGTATAAAACAACCAACTTGCCAGCCAAAACAACAAAACAACCAAACAACCAAACAACCAAACAACCAAACAACCTCGCAACCCTGCAACCAGTTGGTGCAACTAACCAGCTAGCAGAAATGTCGGCCCAGCAAACTGATTTCGTGGACCGCCAGGTTGGTCAGTCGCAGTACAGTCTGCTGGCCCACTTGCCGGGCAAGGACGACCCGCTGAACCAAATCAGGCATTTGGAGTATGCCAAGCCGCCAATTGTGCTGCCCAGCAAACCGCCGCGCCCGGTGGTGCAGCAGCACCGCCTGGCCAGCCACTTTGACCTGGACAAGAAGCCGGTTTACGCCACCATTTGGAACGCCCAGACAGTCAACGAGCAGCACGCCCAGGCCAAGCGGGTCGATCCTGCACAGCAAACCAGAGTAGACGAGCAGTCGAGCAAGATGATCAACAAGCAGCCTGTCGTTCTGACCCAGAAAGTGCAGCTCAGCATGATCGAACCAGGACAGTCGCAGCCGAGACCCAACCAGGACTTGAACAGGCTGCCCAATGTGCCGAGCATGGAAACCGACACGCAGCGCCAGATCAGCATGGCCCACTGGTACGCCAAGCAGTACCACACGACCGACAAGAACGCCACCTACTTCAACCGTCTGGAAAGGTCGCAGCCAGTCAAGTTCCAGTTCGACCACACCGTGCAGTCCGACATGTGGCGCAGCAGCACGACCCACCGCGTGCTGGGCGTGCGCGAGCTGGCAGACCGCCAGCTGGATTCCAGCACGCACGTCGCGCCGCCCCGCCAGTTCGACGAGCACCACACCGACTACGTGCTGCACAACAACTTGCTGGCCGAGAAGCAAAACACCCACACGCCTGGGCCGTCGAACGACGTGTCGCTGCACCACTACCTGCCGGACCAGCACGTGGTGTCTGGCCAGCACGACCAGAACCACCAGCCGCTGTACAACACGCGGCTGGCCGACCTGGCGTCCAACGACTTGCAAATCGACGAAAGCCTGGCCGACATTCAGGAAGAGTCTGGCTGGTACTGATCAATACGGCTGCATTATGTTTTGTGTTGTCCAAACAATGCGTTTGAGTTTCACCAAAAATACAAATTGTTTGAAATAGCAACAGTTTATCTGCCAAGCAAAGACACGTTTACAGCCATGTTGTCCGCAGCGGTTGAAACAGTTGAAGCAGCACATCCAGCACATCCAGCGGTTGAAACAGTTCAAGCAGTTCAAGCAGCACATCCAGTCCAACCGAGCGAACCGGTGTATATCAATTGGAATTGGTTGGAAATGTTGGACAACTTTCTTGTCTACATGCGAGGTTGTGCTGGCATGAAGTATGTCTAACTAGCTGGTATATTGGTCGACAGACTGACATCTCAAACAGTCGAGCTGTAAACACACCAGTCGTGTGGCTGGCTGATTGGCTACTTGGTTCTTGTCATGCATCATATGTAAGCTTAAACTTTGCCAGACTTGTTGGACTGGTTGTTGCCACACTGTGTAGTTTGGTTTGTTCAACATGGCCGAACGCGATCAGAATACAGTCAAGGCTGCGCAGTCTAGCCCAACTGTCTCGGCAGTTAGTGACTTGCCAAACATGTCTGTCGTTGCAAAACCCGATGGTGGTAGCAATGGCAGCAAGGATAGCGATGGTGGTGGTGGCAGTAGTTATGTTGTAGAGTTTGCCAGCCCGAATCGCCGCATTGCTGGCGAAAATGCAAGCAAGCTGCTAAAAGTCGGCTCAAGACTCTTCAACTGGGTGCAACAGGTGCGCCAGTACTGCATTCGTGCAGGCATGGTGTGCGACACTAGTCGCGCGCCGCACATCGAGGTGCTGCGCCAGAGCGAAAAGTATTGCAAAGACGCCGAGGCGCTGGTTGCAAAGCGTGCCAACGAGCTAGAAGGACGCGTTGTCGAGCTGCAAATTGATGTCATGAACCAAAAAGCTGTTGTGGTGTCAACAGGTATGGTGTCGGGCTACGACATGACGCACCTGACGCTGGTCTACTTTCGCGACAAGCTATCCGTGGAGCAGCTGGCGCAACTGCAAGCATTTACAGCAAGCTCGGGCGAGTAATCATAATCAAACCATTTGTTGTTTGTACATTGGTAATAATATGTTTAAACCCATAAATATGTTTGTTGCTTGTTTGTGGCTGCATGATTAATACTTACCGACCAGGTAGCCAGCAGACCTTGCTGTAAAGTTTGGTACACATGATGGATGCAACACAACCGTTGATGGCGCCTCATCCGGCGAAACGACCAGTCGATCTAGCCGAACAATCCAAACCATCCGAATTAGCCGAACCATCCAAACAAACCAAACAAACCAAACAATCCGCACCAGCCAAACTGACCAAATTGACCAACGCAACAACACCAACCGCACCCACCACAGCAACCACACCCACCACATCAACCGCGCCATCCACACCATCCAAACCATCCACACCATCCACACCCACCACACCCACCACACCATCCACACCAACCACACCCACCACACCCACCACACCTACATCTGAGAAAAGTTTGCCTGATACAGTTGATTTCGACTTGACAGATGACAACCCAGACGACGACAAAAAAGTGCTGTATGCGTTCCGTCTAGATCTTGGCGATTGGTGTGTCGAGTCGCTTTTTGTGTCGACGCGCCGACAATACAAGCACGCACTAGGCCACGAGGTCGGTATTTTTGGAGTGACACATCCGTGGTGCGAGGTAGACGTTTGGTTGAAGCCAGACCATTTCGACGAAATCGCAGTTATTTCAGATATTTCGACTGATAGTGATTTGCACACCTTGCTCAACTACCTGCCCATTGGATATGATGTTGTTGGCGGCTTTATCGACAACCTTGAAAATCAAAACAGCACGTACTGTACGTGCAAGCGATGTGTCGACTACTTTAGCCGAGAGCATGACTGACGTGGCATTTGGAGTTTGGGCGTCTTGCACAACATGCAAACATGTAAAAAATAAACAAACTAGCATGTCGACAGGAATCGAACCTGCCTACGCAGAGCGACATCCGGTTCAAAGCGGAGCCGACCAAAATGTGCATGTCTGTCAAACAACTTTCATTCAAAGCCAGTAGTCCTGGTCCTGCTCGTCCTGCTCGTCCTGCTCGGCCTGGTCCTGGTCCTCCGACTGGTCCAGCTTTGTACGCTTGGCATCGTCGTTGGTGCTCTCAACACGCTTCGACTTGGCCAAGATCGTAAAGGTCTGCAAGCTGAAAATCTGCATGTTGGCGTCGCGAGCACACAGCCGAAGCATGGTCTGGCCAGCGTTATCAAGCAGCACGCGCGCCGAACTGCCCGGCACCAGCTTGGCGCCTTGCGAATCCACAGCAAACGTTTGCTTGTTGGGCCAGCGCGTCGTAAACGTCAGGTGGTCCTCTGTGCCTGAAAAGACGTCCAGCACACACGACTCGGCGTCCAGCTCGGCCGGCAGGTAGACTTGAAGCTGGATTTGCTGGCCTTGCCGGTCGAAAATTTCCAGGTCTGGGTATTCCTCGCCAAACTGGTCCAGATCAGAAGCAAACTTGATGTAGTTGGGCTGCTCTGCGGGTGGCGCAAGCACCAGCGCCTTGCGGGACTGCTTGGAGCACAAAATGCCGCCTGCCGAAGTCTCGAACCGATGGTTCCTGATGCTCCACTCGCGGTTGGCAAACTCGAGACTTGTGCTGGGCGTCATGCGGTCGCCAAAGTGGAAAACTTTGTCAGGACCTGCGTGGTACGTCAAGTAGTCCATGCCCATCTCCAAGTGGCCTGAGCGCTCGCCTGTCCGGCCGCCGACCTTTTCGTTGAATGTGTTGCACTTGGCGCTCGGCACCACAGTGCGGAACCTCTCGCCTTGGGCAAACAGCCGCCACTTGCCAAGCTGGCCGTCTGGGCGCACATGCGCCTCGTCGAACCACGCCACAAAGAACCTGTGGAAGCCGCCTTTGGCAGTCTGGCGGTAAACTTGACTGTCGATGCGGCCCGCATAGACGTACCGACTGGAAGTGTTGTTTGCAAATGCCGTGTCGTAACCATCAATTTTGACGCCGCTGCCTTCGTGCGAGTAAAAGCTGGTCGTTGCAGTTGGGTGGCCGATCCGAACAAAGCGCGGCATCTCGTTGATCGGCGGCAGCGGCTTGCCGTCTTTGGCGGCGTGCATGGTGAAGTTCATGCCGCCCTTTTGGTCCACCGAACCGTCCGGGTTGAACGAGTTGCCAAAGTACTGCGTCCAGCCAGGCAGGATCGGCGAGTAGGAACCCATCTTGTCGGCAACGTGCATGTCGACAATTGACGACATGATGTTTTTGACCTTGGAGGACCAGTGAGATGTGTACAGCGCCTCGGGCCGCCACCTCTCGCGGGCCAGCTTGACGACTGCCTGGTCGGTCTGGCTGGTCTGGCTGGTAGTGAGCCGCACGTAGCGCAGCACGCCAATGCCTTTGCGCCAATAAAACAAGTCATCGAGTTGCAGCACCAGGCGGTGCAGACCAGCTTCCAGGTTGGACACGGTAATAACAACAGCGTGGTTGTCTGTGGAAGCCTGGAACTTGGCAACACACGAGCTGTTGTCGATGCTGACCACCAGGTTTGGATCCAGCTTGCCGTCTTTGTTTTTGCTGTCTTTTGAGCTGTACACAATCGGCAAAACAGCCACTTCCAGCAAGACATCGCATGCTCTGTCCAGCCAAAAGTACCAGACCATTTGGTCGTTGGCCTGGCAGATGTTGACAATGCCGTCAAGGAACTCGTTGCGGTTAAAGTCGTCGCCTGGCAACTCGTTGGACGTCTTTGCCATCAGCATATCGGGTGTCGTGAAAAAGACCGAGTTGGCTGTGGCGTAGACTTCCGAGTCAGAGAAACCTGCTTGGAGCCGGGCATACTTGTCGCCAACTGGAGTCAAGACAGCTGGCTTTTGGTGCATGACCTCGAAGCGCTTCATGAAGTCGGAGACGATTGGCGTTGGCTCGACTTGCAACAAGACTGCCGACCCAGAAGTTGGAACAAAGGCCATGGTTGCAACGAGTTGGTTGGTTGGTTGGCCGGCTGGTTGGGCTGGTTGGTTGGCCGGCTGGTTGATTGGTTGGTTGGTTCGACTGTTTTTAGTTGATGGTCAAGTTTTTAGTGTTTTCAAATTGACGTAAACGCAAATATTTGTCATGTAAGCAAAAAATGTCAAACTACATATGTTGCATGTCGACTTGACAACCACACCAACTAACATTAACTAACAAACCAAAAAACAAATCTGCAACCAATTGACCAATGCTCAACTTTTTGACTTCCTGCTGGTTGGCAAGCATGTCGGGCAAGCATCGTGCTGCCGACTTGGTGATCCAAGCCATTGCTACCAACAAGCTGCATGTCATGGCGTCGAGCCAAGTCATTGACAGTCTGTCCAAACTGGGCACCATTGTTACGCATTCAGGCATGCACGAGCAAGCATCAACTCGGTTTTACTTTGTTGACGACAGCGCCAGTTTGAACAACCCGGTTTGGCCAGTTGTGTTGAACAGCATCCGCGGCGCAACAAGTATCTTTACCAATCCAGGTGGTTCAGGTGGTTCAGACTGGAAGAGTCACAACAACTACTACTCGGCAAGCATCACACAGAACAAAACGTCGCTGACTGTCGAGCTGATTGTCAACAACCAGCAAATGTACAGTGTGTGGCTCGGCAAAAAAGGCCAGCACCTGTTGCTGGTCATCTGCCAGGACTACCAGTCGTGTTGGTTGTTTGGCTGACTGGTTGACCAACATATGTTTAACTAGCTTCATTACAGTCCAAGCCATCCAAAACCATCTAACAACTTGCCCGGACCTTGCCAAACAAACACCATGGAGACACCCACGCCAGCAGGTTGTGTTGAAAGTGTAGGCACACCTAACAAGCCGAACAAGCCAAACAAGCGTAAACACACGTTGGTCAAAAACAGCCAAGCACCGACTGTGCTTCCTACCGATATCACCGATGCAACCCAACCAACTGTGCTTTCTACCATTCTAACTAATGCAACCCAGCCGACCCAACCAACCCAGCCAACCCAACCAGCCAAACCAGCCCAACCAAACCAAACAAACCAAACAAACCAAACAAACAGTTCAACCAAATCTAGTGTGACAACCATCACTTGGCGCAACTTTTTGAAAAGATGCAGCGCAGCAATGGACCGAAACGTAATGGTCACCCAAATAGTACTGAAAGCAATCCAGCAGCAGACACTGCACATTTTGGTGTCCAATCGGCTGATGTCACGTTTGGAAAAGTTTGCCAAATCCCGGCATAAATACATGTACGGATACGATTCCGATTCAGACGAATCATACGAATCGTACGATTCCGACGATGACGACGGCTTGCTTGCAGCGACTGGTTTGACTAATCCAACCAATCCAACCAATCCAACCAATCCAACCACAAAAACCAGTACAACTAGTTCAAACACTGCATGCGACATTATCAATGCCAAGTTAGCAACCAAAGAGCGCTACACGCCGTACCAGTACGTTCAAGCCAAACCAGGCCAGCCGGTCTGGCAGGCAGTGTTTGGCAGCATCACTGCTGCAACCGCCATTTTATCGTCGTCACCGAACGGCGCGGTATGGAACGGCGACGACGAACAAACAAACATCAAGTACTGCGCACACGTCACGCAAAACGCAAAAACCATCACAGTCGAGCTGATGGTTAGCGATGAGCTGATGTGCACTGCCGTGCTAGGCAGAAAAGGCAAGTTGCTGGTCCTGGCGCTTTGCCGGGACGACCAAGCATGCAACCTGTTTGAGTGATGCATATGTTGTTTTTTTGGTTCAGCCATGATGAAATCAGTTACACCAATCGTACAAGATATGTATGTTTATACATTTTCAAGTCAAACTGTTTCCGACTTGCACAGGCCTGCCCAACTAGCCCAGTCTGTTGTGCAACCAAACAAATGAGCACACAAACCACCCCGACCTCACCAACTGGACCTACCAATGATGCCAACCCGGAAACCTTGTGTTTGAAGCGTAAACACAACTTGACCAACTTGTCAGATGCGTGTGCCAGTTCAACCCAACCAACTCCAACAACCCAAACAACTCCAACAACCCAACCAACCCAACCAAGCGATGCGAACCAACAAATCGATGCAACCCAACCAGCCAGTTCAACCAATTCAACCCAACCAGCCAAACCAACCATGACAACCAACACTTGGCGCAACTTTTTGCGCAAGTGTCACAAGGCAATGTCGTCTGGCGAAATGGTCACCCAGCTGGTGCTGGATGCAATCCAGCAGCAAAAGCTGTGGGTTTTGGTGTCCAAGCAGCTCATGCCCAGCTTGGAGGAATTTGCCAAGACAAAGAAAACAGCGTTAGGCGATTCTGGCGATTCCGACGACAACTCGGTTGCAGCCAGTTTGACAAATTCAACTAGTACTACCATTACAACCAGTCCAAACAGTACAACCACCGATCCCCAGACCAGTTCGACTGGTTTGGATGTCTTTGCTTCACAATTGGCAACCATCAAGCGCTACAAGCCGTACCGGTATGTGCAAGCCAAGCCGGGCCAGCCAGTTTGGCAGGCAGTGTTTGGCAGCATTACTGCTGCAACAGCCATTTTCTCATCTTGTCCATCTGGTGCCGACTGGTCAGGCGACGACCAAGACTCGGACACCGAGTACAGTGCCAGCATCACGCAGAGCGCCAAGACCATCACAGTCGAGCTGGTCGTCGACTGCGAGTTGGTGTGCACCGCCGTGCTAGGCAGGAGAGGCAAGCTGCTGGTGCTGGCGCTCTGCCGGGACGACCAGGCGTGCAAGCTGTTTGATTAATTAATCAAATGATCAATGGTACGGAACCCATCTGCCGCTGAGTTCCTTACCGTCGCGGTTGTAGGTAGGCGGGCTGACAATCCAGCGCCTGCCGTCGCGGCCGTAAGCAATCGTGCCCGACTTTTCGTTGCGTGCGCACCTGCCCAGACCCTTGGGCGACGGCTCGGTGCCCTTGTAGCTGCACCGGCGGCGCTGGCTGGCCGGCTTGGTGGCACGGACCCGGATGTATGCTGGCGACTTGCCTGGCTTGCGCATGAACTTGGCGCGCTTGGCAACAACGCCAGAATGTGCAGAACGTGCAGAATGTGCAGAACGTGCAGAATGTGCAGAATGTGCAGAATGTGCAGATCTGGAAGGTTTGCGCATCTTTTTCGGGCGGTGCGGCTTGTGGACGCTGTGACGACGCGAAGTGTGCTTGACCATGTTTGAATTGGTTTGGTTTTGGTTTAGTTGAACTGGTTTAGTTTTGTTGTCTAATCTTTTTTACAATGTCGCAAAAATGTACCAACACTATCCTATATGCTATTTGAACCATTTAAACCATTTCAATCCAGCATGTTAGCAGCCCAGACACCCCAGCTGCACAAACAGCTTGCGCATATCCTGCAGCAATCTAATGTGCTGGTCAACCAGATGCTTGGCTTGCCAGCCCAGCAAACCAACCAGCTGGCTGGTCTGGCCAGAAACGTCGCAGTTGTTGAGCACCATGTCGCGCATGACTTCCAACAAGTCCTGGCATGCTTGGACTCGACCAGTCGGCTTGGCAAAGTGTAACATTTTTTGCTGATTAGTGTCCAGCAGAACGTCGTAGTGCTGCATCAGGTCCAAATGATTCATTGCAACAAACAGCCTGGTTTGTCCTGGTTTGTGCTGTTTTGTCCTGGTTTGTCTTGGTTTGTCCTGGTTTGTCTTGGTTTGTCCTGGTTTGTCTTGGTTTGCTGTGTTGCTGTTTTGCTGTTTTGGTTGACGTTCGGTTTGGTATTTCATTCAGTTGCATGAATTGACAATATAACCAACCTGGTGGTGCAACCAACCAGCCGACTATGCAACACATTGCATACTGCTTACTAGTTCATTAAAGTTATGGTTTGGTTGGTTGGTTGGCTTTCAGCGGTGCAGAGCTGCCTCGGCCAAGTAGCGCGCCCGGCGTGCCTGCCGCAACATGCTGGCTTGCCATGCTGCTTTGCACTTTCGACGGCGCAGCCGGCGCTTGACTCCCATGGAATCGCCCAGCAAGGCGATGCCGCGCAGCTTGAGCAGCTTTTCCGAAAAGCGCTTGCGTGCTCCGCGCGGCAAGCCGACCGGGCGGATCGGCAGACTGACAACACCGGTTTGAACGTCTGTGCCAGTTGGGTCGGTTGGGTCGGTTGGGCTAGTTGGGCTAGTTGGGCTGGTGCGGCTGGTGCGACTGGTGCGACTGGTTGGAAATCCTGGCGGATGGTCCAGCAGGTCGTGGCTGTCCAGGCTGTTTACCAGGTCGTCTGTGCAGATGCTGGACTGGTCAGTCTGGTCGCCATGCCACTCGTCGTCTTCCGGCTCGTACCACGGATCAGTGTAGGCGTCTTGGCTTGCAGAGTTGACTGACATGGTTTGGTTTGGTCGGATTGGTTGGATTGGTTGGATTGGTTGGATTGGTTTGTTTGGTTGGATTGGTTGGATTTGGTCTGAAACTCGAATCCAAGTTGCTACACATCTTGCACATTTGAATTGGATGAAAAGCAAGGATTACACATATGTTTATTGACGAACGATTTTGAAACTGCAAAACATGAAATAACTGCAAAGACTGCAAAACCAATTTGCAAACCAAACAAACCGAACAACTTGTATAAACTTTTTCCAAACCGACCAGTCATTACCACTACCATGATCGGCATGATCGGCATGATCGGCATGGTAGGCATGGTCTGCGTGGTCGGCGTGGTCGGCATGATCTTGACTGAATATTCTGTGCAAACCATTAAAACGCTTTTTGCAGACAAACTCTTGACGATGTCCATCATCATCTGCACTGGCCCCACGGCATCGGGCAAGACGTCGTTGTACCGCGTGCTCCAACAAGCCGGGCCGCTGGTGCATCTTGAGTGGCCTGTTGACAACAATACGATGGAGCAGCCAGGCAACAAGTTCATCGAATGCCCGGCCAACCGGCTTGTAGCGGCTGTGCAGGCAGCCAATTGCTGCAGCGACTACGTCTGTGTCGCAGTGTGCGTGAGCCACCATCATCCGGCACAGCCAGATATTGAACTGCCCGGCATCCAAGTGGTCACGTTGGTGCGCGCCGAGCAGTCCAACATTGACGAGCAAACCTGGACGGTGCAAGGCCAGACGATCACGTCTTCCTCGCCGGGTGAAGTTCACGAGCTGTTTGGGCTTGCAGACTCGCATGATGCCTAAAACAGCCTGCATCCAACTGATTTAATAAACCAAATTTTAAACCGGTGCACATATATTGTTGGCATGTTGGCATGCTGGTTTGCTCGTCGGCCGTCCAAGCAACAATCCAGCTAGTTGCCGGCTTGTGGCAGCAAAACCAATTTGCAAACCAAACAAACCGAACAATTGTATAAACTCTTTTCAAACCGACCAGACGTGACCACTACCATGATCGGATACATTGGCATGATCGGCATGGTCGGCATGGTCGGCATGGTCGGCATGGTCGGCATGGTCGGCATGGTCGGCATGGTCGGCATGATTCTTACTGAATATTTTGTGCAAACCATTCAAACGCCTTTCGCAAAAGTCTTGACTATGTCCATCATCATCTGCACTGGCCCCACGGCATCGGGCAAGACGTCGTTGTACCGCAGGCTCCAACAAGCCGGGCAGCTGGTGCATCTTGAGTGGCCCGTCGACAAGACTACGATGGAGCAGCCAGGCAACAAGTTTGTTGAGTGCCGAGCCAACCAGCTTGTCGCGGCTATGCAGGCAGCCATACACTGCAGCGACGACGTGTGCGTCGCACTGTGCGTGAGCCACCATCATCCGGCACATCCAGATATTGTACTGCCCGACATCCAAGTGGTCAAGTTGGTGCGCGCCGAGCAGTCCAACATTGACGAGCAAACCTGGACGGTGCAAGGCGAAACGATCACGTCTTCCTCGACGGGTAGAGTTCACGAGCTGTTTGGGCTTGCAGACTCGCATGATGCCTAAAACGGCCTGCGTTCAACTGATTTAACAACCCAAATTTTGAACCGGTGCACATATATTGTTTGCATGTTGTTTTGCTAGTTGGTTGACTAGTTTGCCAGTATGCTAGTTGGTTGTCTAGTTTGCTAGTTTCAACAAACCATGGATTCCACAGCATGTGCAGACGAAACGCAAAATGAAGCAAACAGACCAATCGAACAAATCGAACAAAATGAACCAAATGAACCACATGGTGCCAGTCTGACCAGTCAAGAACAGTCTGACCAGTCTGACCAGACCAGTCAGCCTGGTCAGCCTGGTGTAGATCAATGCGCCGAATGGTCCCACGTTATGTGGGCTGGATACACGACGCCAAGCGGATTTGGTTGTTATTCGTACATACCGCGTCAACCAGCCGACCAAGAAACGATCCAGATAGTTGTCGACTTGTGGCAGCAAAACGAAAGGTTAACAACCAACGAGTTTTGGGAGGCATTCGACTGTCAAGCCTGCACAGACTGGAGCAAGATGCAGCCTGACGGCACACCATTCGGAGGTGCCTGGCTAACTGATAGAAGCAACGCATGGAATCTGACACGCTTGCAGAACTTTGTCTGTCTGGCCAAGTTGCAGTTTCCGCGCCGGACCATTCTGTATGCAATCGACTTTTTGTGTCCAAGACGATGCGAAAGTGTCATCCAAGTCAAGGAGTGGCTGGAGTGGATTCGCCAGCACGTCAAAGCGACAGAGCAGATTGACTTGGCACTGGTGCAGCACGACATGCAAGAACTCGACGAGTTTGCCAAGATGCACAACGTATCTGTGGCGCACGATTTTTGACTTGTTATTATAAACCAACCAACTAAACCAACCAACCAACTGCGCAACCAACCCAACTAGGTGCAGGCGCAGACAGTACGGGTGCGAGTGGTGCAACTAGACCAACAATCCAGGTCATGATGAATGGCTTGACTGGCTTGCAGAAACAAAAACTGAAACGTATTCGAGCAAACAACGCCAAGAAACTGGCCAAGTTTGACGACAGGTTGATCAGATGGTCCAACACGATGCGCCTGCCAAGCAAGATTGTGCTGCGAGCCAAGTTTGATGTGACTGAACAATTCAGTCGTGTGGATGCAAAAATCATGACCAAACTGTTTAAAACCTGGTTTGCCAAAATGACTGCCAGCCCAACTTGGCGAGCAGTGCTTGCCAGCAAACAAAACACCAAGCAAGTTGCTACGTCGTTCAAATCGCTGCCAGGCGGCCTGATGGTCGGCGCAGACTTCAAGCCTGGCATGTTGAATCGCCAACCAGTGCTGGTTGGTCTGCGCATCCTACAACGCCGCCCAAGCCTTGTTGTGGACTTGGTGTTGGACATGCAGATTAACAAGTCGATTCCACACCGCAAGGAAACATTGAAAGTAATGACGCGCTGCATCAAACAGACCATGCAGCAGTTCCTGGACAAACCAGCCCAACTGGCCGGACTGACACCCAATGGCGTGTGGACAGCCAAGTACGACAAGCAAGAACTGCCTAAAAAGCCAAAGCAGTGCAAGCTTGTAGGCCCAAACAGCGATCTCAACAACATGTGGCTGGTGATGACTTTCGACCAGTTGGTCAACGAAACCGAGTTGGTTGCCAAGCTGGCTGAGCACGCCAAACAAACTAGGCAAACAAAGTGCATGCACTGTTCTGAGCGCGGCATGTTTGACGTCGCACTGTCCAAGGATGTGCAAGACTGCTATTACGTTAGGAAAATCAACATTGTGGACCAAACTAACCAAACCAACCAAACTAACCAAACTGGCACCAAGTTGGTTGTTGTGGCCGACCTGGTGGCGCCAATAGAAGGCTTCAGTCCCGACTGGCTCGACGACATTTTGTTCCATGTGACCAGACTGCTGAAACCAGTTCTGCCGAGTCTGGCAAAAATCCAGCTGGCCAGCCAAGTTGCACATTCCATCAAGCAATCCTTTTCCAACAAACTGGCTGGCTGGTTCGGCTGGTTCGCACAAACTCCTAGCACGTTTGTAGTGTCGTTTTACCTGGTTTCAGGCTCGCAAACCAAAGGTGAGCATGTGACCAAGCACATCATGAAGTTGCTTGGCCAGTACAGCCAGTACGCCAGGTCGGTCCGACACAGTTCCGAACATCCGAACCAACTAGCCAGTCTGGGCAAATACAAGCCCATGATTCGCATCATCAACATTTTGCTGGTCGGGCCGTACCTGGAACACCTCCAGCAACGGCTGGACAGCCAGACACGATTGTTGAAGCAAGCAGACATTGACAAGTTTCTAGTACAACCAGTATTACTTTGATCTTTTACTAGTTGGACCAGTTTGATTACTGTGACTGATTGAACCAGTTTTGATGTTTGCATGCTGACTGGTCGAATTGGTCCAACTTGCTTGGTTGATGCCGCGTTTGCTAGCTGACCGCAGATTGTAAGCATGCTTGCTTGGTGTATCGCCAAAACTTGCACTTTTCGAATTTGCTTTGTTACTTTCTGCACTTTCCATACTTGCAGCGTTTTGGAGTGTTCCTCCACTTTCGGAACTTTCATTTTCTGCACTTTCACTTTCTGCATGACTTCCCACACTCTTACTGTCTGCACTTTCTCTTCTTCCTCCGCCTCCACCTTCACCACCACTTCCACCACCACCTCCACCACCACCACTTCCACCACCTCCACCTCCACCACCTCCACCTCCACCACCTCCACCTCCACCGCTTGCCTCACTTCCGCTTGTACTTGCACCGCCAGTGCTGCTTTCATTACCTGTTGCACGCATGAGTTCCTGCACAATAACTTCGCAGTTGGCAGCATTGAATGCAAACGGCTTCACCATCATGTCGACAACCAGGCAGCTGTCGCCAACCGTCCAAGCAAAGTACTGCAACAACTTGGTTATGGCTCTTACATGCATGTGGCCACCATACACCATCGAGTAGGTCGAATTATTGCTCAGCATCAAGTAAAACAAATAAATGTCTGTCAGCGCGCACTGGTATTGTTGGTAAGCCGAGCACACACCAGCATCGCACAGCACTCCCTTAAGCTCGTCGACAGTGATATGGCGCTTTATTTGTTGCGGCAAACTAATCTTGTCAAACACCGAAATCAGTTGCTGGTGCAGAGTTTGCATGTATGTTTTAATTGTTGTCGAGTATGCTTGATGTGCTTGCTGGTTGTCAAACCTGTCGCGCTGCTTGTCGACATAGGCGTGCAGACTCGGCTCGACTTTGTCGTGCGTGACATGGTCGATCAACGGCTCGACGTCTTTCTCCCACTGAATTGCTTGCCTGTCGCGCGTGTCCCAGCAGTGCAGTTTCAGCAACTGCTTGGCATCCAGGGCTCTGCAAACTGACGACATGTTGGACAATGAAAACACTACTTGCCCGCCCGACAAACGCTTGAAGAGCTTGCACTCGTGGTACACATGAAGCATGTCTCGCTGCCTCACACTTGTAGCTAGCTGCTCGACGAACAGACTCCAATAGTAGGTTTCGTTGGTGTACGATGTATGGTCCTCACCGACCATGAACACATGCCAGTCCAGATGTGGAATATGGACGACTTGGGCGACATGCACGTTGGTAATGTAGTGTTTGGTTGCTCCATCGGTCAACATGTTGAATCTAGGCACATACCTGTCGATCCAGTAGTTTAAATCGTAGTCTGTGCACAAAGCCACTGCCTCACATGGAAGCAGGCACCGCGCCGGCAGTGTGTCGATCAGCCTCCACGAAACATCGTAGTAGCCAGTTTTAAAAGTCTTGACTGCCCAAACATCGCCTTTTTGGGTCATGACATGTATTTTCCTGGCGCCTGTGGTAGCAATTTGACGAATGACCTCGCCTGGTTCGAGAGTGTAGACTGGTGTCACTTGGTTGCTCAAAAAGTTGTAGGCTTCAACACGTTGTTCTGTCTGGACGTACCACACCACGCTGCAGGCACGTACGTTGAAACCGCTGTGGCTCGCAGCCATGTGCGTGACCTGAAGGTGTTCAATGGCAAAGCTTTTAACGTGCTTGCAGTACATCGTGTCATAGATTGATACTTGATCGTTGGTCATGACAACCATGGCCAAACTAGTCATCACCACCAAACTGGACGGTTCAACTTTTAAACCGCGAAAAGCCTCATTTCCGGATTTACAGACTCCGAGTTGGTCACAGACCACGAATGGCCTGCCTTCAAACTGGACGTTTCGTATGAAAATGTTGTTGCCGGTTGGGTCGTAGACGACGCACCGGCGCGACATGTCGTCCGGAATAGGTTGTGCAAAGTCTGAATGGTCGACATGACATGGTATGCGAGTTGTGCCGTGCAGATGACTGCAATACAGTTGGTTTTCGTCAAGATCGTAGTAAACAAACCGCTGCGCGTCAAAGACTGCCAGTTTGACAGGCAGCTTTTTACTTGGCAAGCCTACACCTGCAACCACTTGGACAGGCTGGACAGGCTGGACGGGCTGGACAGGCTGGACAACAGATTGGTTGTTTTCGACTTGTTGAAACTGAAATGTTTGTGCGCACAGCCACGGGATGTACTTGAGCGAGTTTGGTGCGTTTGCAACAATATAGTTGCATACCAATCGCGTTCGGTGGTCCAGATTGTTGTAGTTGTTGAATTCGGATTCGAGCCGAGTCTGTGCAGCTTCGTTGGTTTGGATTGAAGCCACGTCACCATCGAGGCGGTAGTTGAGCTGACACCAAACACGTCTCAACACAAACTTGTCAAAGTTGTAAACTTGAAAGTTGTCTTTTAGCGCGGTTTCAAATGTGCGCAGCAACATGTCGACTTGGTCTTCAATAAAAAACCCAGCGTCAACCGCGTGGTCCATGTCGGGATCGCTTGCATAGTTGTCCAGTTCCTCATACATGTCTGGACTCATTTGCGATTGTAAAGTGCATGGTGTTGTGTTTGCAACCAGCGTCAGGTCCAGCAGATACTTGTTTGCAGTGACGATTGTCTTGTCTGCCAATTGAATGTTGACCGGTTGCGGCACAATCGGGAACTGGCCAGGCCTAAAGCCAGCTTGCAGTGGTGCATGCACAGGCCGAACAGCACGAACAGGCCGAACAGGCCGAACAGGCCGAACAGGCCGAACAGGCCGAACA
>Ga0114980_10001610_pt1 | contig 16132 bp, 26 predicted proteins | sample S_140806_EF_Meta_FD_87018 | JGI IMG/M metagenome (GOLD analysis project Ga0114980, IMG submission 87018) | Freshwater microbial communities from Lake Simoncouche, Canada to study carbon cycling - S_140806_EF_MetaG | ecosystem: Environmental > Aquatic > Freshwater > Lake | place: Lake...
AGAACCTGACCTAAAAAAAAGGGGTTTTGAGCGTGCGCCTTTCGATTGGTTACAACGACGGCATGCACTTGTTAGGTTCTCTAAATTGAAAATGTCCCCACCGGATACTCTGCTTTGTATGTGGTCTACTTGATCTGCCTCTTGTCCGCAGTAACTACAAATGTAACCGTCTCTTGCTAATACGGCTAACCTAGTTTTCTTCCAACGAGAAGTACCTAATGCTTTCTTACTCAATGCCAACCTTTGTTCTTAAAATGTTGTAACGCTTTACACGCATTAACATTGCCGTACTTATCGAACTTATACCTATGGGCTATGTACTTGAGTCCGTAATCTACTTGCTCGTAAGCGCTCTTAGTTAACATCAATGGGTTCTTTAATTGTGGTATGCCATAAACAGGGGAAGTACCATTAAGGTTACCAATAGCCCTATGATTCCACGCTGACTCTTTACCATACAACTGCGACAAGCACACCCATTGGTCTTTTGATTGAATCTTTTGAGCAGCATATTCTTTAACCGATACATAAGGCTTTAATGATAACGCATTTGAGGAATCAATAGTTTTAGAATCAAGGTTTAATACCATTAAGCAAAGAGATAGCCCAATAACTAACAGCAACGAACTCGCGAGCAATCCGCTAAAGCGGCTCGCGTTCGCGCTTACAGGCGCGTCGCTTGCTGATAGTGTACTCACCCTGTCAATCATGTGGATAACTTTCCGCATGTTATCGGCGTGTCCACACGGTTATCCCCAACCTTCAACCCAATTGTGTAAACAGTTTTTGCAATCAGAAACATAATCCGAACCTGCCTTAATAGTTGTAGTGTTGTAACTTAAACACTCAGGGCATTGATCTTTTTGCATGTGATACAAGAACTGCTTTCCATTTTCCATGCACCACATTTAGCACAATGAACAACCTCTTTATCGGTTATAGCCTCAATTCTAGCCTTTACACCGGTGTTTTCGCACTTGACACACATAACAACTACATGTTCTTCACCGGCGTCAAATCCTGCTATTTGATAAAACAACATGGGTTTGCCACACTTATTACACTTAAATACCCAAGTTAAATCATGTATCACTTGGATTTGCCAGCCCAACCGTCGCCCTTAAAATGAATAGGGACGGTAGACCATACGCGCCTGAGTAGTCCCCGACAAATTTCGCACCTAGGCACTTGCTGATCTACCGCCAATACGAGTTCCACCTGCGTCGAGCAGAACTCGCAAAGGAAATCATATCTAGGCATGAGGCTTTATGTCAGGAATATGATTAACGCAACCACATGCGACGCATTTCTTAACCCCTTCAACAGTCATAACTCTAGGGTCATTACACATTTCGCAACACTCAGATAATGGCACTATATCAAGTGCAACGCCCTCATCTGTAAAGGTTGCTCTAAGACCGCTTGGTTCAATGATTTCTAAATTACCCATTTTTACTTACCTCACAAACGGGTTTGCACTTAACTAATCTAAACCGAGTACCTTTGCAAGTTATTAAATAATAACCTTGGTCATCAATACCCATTTCCTCAAAGACAATTGGATAGGTTTTCATTATTCATCACCTTTAAAGAACCAGCGCCCATTTGGCGACATGGTTGCCCAAACTGCGTGTTCTTTAATGTTACTTTTGCAAACATATCCATAGTAAGGCTTGCCACCTTTACTGATACCAGTCTTGAGTATGCTGCCATGTTCACACTCAGGCGGTGGGTTGGGTGTTGAACTACCAATTGCGTCTACAACTTCCCCAACTGTCCACTTAACAGGTTCGGCTTCTTTTGTTTCCACCTCAAAAGAACTTCTTAAAGCCTGTTCTACTGCTGCTGATCTTGAGTTTGGTCTGCCGTAGATCGTTTTGGGTTCACTTTCTGCTGCAATGACTTTAGCCATTTCGCTTTGACTTGGTCGCTTGCCTTTAGCGGCGTATCCAGCGTTAGCGAGGCTGCGCCCAATTGCAGAAGTTTCCGCGTTCTCAAGTGCAGAAGTTGAATTGACACCTCTATCCGTAACCACTTCATAAGCAAGACCAGTTGCCCAAGGATTAGCGTCCAACTCCGTACGGTATATCGAAGCCCTGACAATAAAACGCGTAGGACTAGATTCCAACAACTCAGTATAAATCCTAAAGTCAGGATATTCAGCAATAAACTTTCCAAGGCGCACCTCTACCGTTTCATAGTCGTTGATATTAAATGCCATTTACTTCACCCCCAAAATCGTTTTCATAAGAGTTTAAGAGTTCGTTGTAAATCGCCGCGTAACCAATGAGGTCTTTAATACTGTCTTGATGAGTTGGTGTCTCGGTAAGTCTTGAGACTTTGACCAAGAGCATGCACATTGAGGCTTGCATAGGCGATATGTAAGTTCCAAGGTAACCAGTCCACAATTCTGAGATTCGTTCGTGATTTGTTCGACTGCTTCCATAAACGCGCCCTCTTGCATACAATGTCTCCCTTACTTCCTCAAGTAATTCACTAGTGTTTTTCATAGTCGAAAACCTCATCTGACTGTTTCGCTATGTTTGTAATTCTGCGGTGAGATTCAAAGCCCGCAGCGCGTCCCTTCCAGTAACCATTTTGAAAGGCATTATCTCTTATTAAAGAAATTATGTACCATACAAAAATTACACCTGTCATAATTGCACACCAAAGCAATCCAGCGTCTCTCATTAGATATTCCAAGAACTTGCGTAATCAGTTGTGAAACAATACATTTCAACTGCTTCGTCATAGGCAATTGAATAACTGTGTTTAACTTGATCTAGGAAATGTGTAGCAAGTATCAGAGAAGCATAGTTTTCTACCCAAAAAATGTAGTCATGATTGTAATTCATTTCTTGGTCAAATCTATGATCTTGGATTTCCCAATTGTGTCCTTTAAACTGCATTTGACTTTCAGTTAATCTTTCAAAGTCCAATGGGTTTAATTTAACATTGGCTAAAGCGTTAGCATGTTTTATTTTCATTTAAAGCCTTTCCGTTACACCAAGTTCCGTTAACTTGGATAGGGAAAGCATGACTCATGTGGAAGACATTTACAACGCCGAACATGGCGTGGCGTATAACGATTTGGTAACGAACCCTAAAGTATACCTAGAGAGTCAAACTCATCAATCTGCTCATCAATGGTTCTAGGCACATAATCTGTTTCTCTACTCATACAATTTACCTTCAAATATAAAAGTGCCGTTATTGATAGGTATAGGGACTACCTGAACTTTACGGTCTTTAACATAGGCAACTGCGAATCCTTGCTGCCAGTTAGCATAGCCCCTTGTGTAAGCCATACCGCTTGAAGCGAGATCAACAAGATTTCCGACCTCTAATCCCCATACTGTACGCCCTAATTGCCCTCTAGAAGCCTCTGTAAAGGCTGCTAAGCCTAGTCTATGGGTGTGTCCACACACTACGCTCTTTCCTAGTCTCCTAGCCCCATTTAAAGCCGTTTGTCCACCGACCTGACTAAGTGGAAAAGCGTCCCCATGAACTGCCGTCCAACCATAAGCCCAGTCAAGTCCGTGTGGGTGAAACTTGATACCAAGTTTGTCGTATCCCATAAAGCGTTCATACTGTAATTCGGGTAAGTTAAGAAAACTTGGAAGTCTTTTCTTGATTGATCTATAAAGTCTAATTCCATGGTTACTTCCTACTACATCTGTAACGCCAAGGTAATCAAGAACATCTTGAGTTGTTTTTCTATCTTCGTCTAAGTTACCAACCATTTCATCAATAGTTCCGGCATTGAATCCACCAAGTTGAGGCAGGTCAATCTCATCACCAATTTGAATAGTTTGGTGGGGTCTCCATTTATTTAAAAACTTGCCTACTACCTTCACACTCTTTTCATCAAAAAACGGGGCTTGTAAATCGCTGATAAAAGCGACGCGCTTAATCGTCGTCCTCGTCGTCCGTAGGGTCAATGCGCGGGATTAAAGAGTCCGGCGAATCATTGCTTACCCAATCAGGTAGTGCGTGAGGCTCTTGCATAAAGAACCACGCAACCTCATTGCTGAATCCAGCCTTTTTAGCGGCTTTGTAAATTTCATGCTTGGTAATCATAAAAACATCTAGTTTAGATAAAGGTTCAGGCGAACGGCGAACCACACGCCTATTGATCTTCTTACGCTTACGAGTGTTAGCCATGAGATAAGTTTACTTCCTACTAATGACAATAAAGAGTTCATCTATTCGATCAGAAAGGCGTGTCGTTTCTTTTTGTAAAGAGGTGAGTTGATCTTTCATGCTTGACCCACCGTTCGGGCGAAGTTCATTTAGCCAACCTTTTACTAGCCAGCGTAAGCCGGCAAGCAAACCTATTAGTGTGGTAGTTATTCCAGCCGCAAAGCCAGCCCACTCAAGGGCTGTCATTACTCTTTGCTACCTAGACCGTATTGCTTTTCGGTTGGGTCAATTGCCTTGATAACAGGCGCTAAAACGCTACCTAAAAGAATTGCGTACTCAGGGCGCATATCTGCGGCAATAGCCAAAATGACTGTAATACCGCTTGCGATTACTGCTCTTGCGTAAGACTTAATTGCTGCAATGTGTTTGTCTGATAGTTTCATTGATTACCCCCTAGTAGTGGTATGTTAAAAAACTCTGAATTATGATCTTGGTCTGCACGAAATGAACAATGTATGTGGTGGTTATGTTTATTTATGCCTTTGTACTTTCGCCATTTCCAACCAAGTAAAGGCGAAGCAATCTTTTCCTCAAAAATTACATAAGAGATACGCCCGTGATTTTTCCCGAACAATCTAATTTGATCTGCCAAATACGCTGGAAGCCGTTTGTCGTCAGATAACCCAATAGAAATATCAATTGCACGGACGCAGGCTGTTTTTGGGTCAGGGTTATGATCGGATTTTGGCGCTCTAGACACATGTGCCAAAGAAGCAATCCACCCATCACTTTTACGATTCCTGTCGGGGTAGCAGTCATCAACTTGATTTCTAAATTGCGCCGCAGCCTTTGATAACCACGGTTTCATTATGAAAGAAGTAGTGCGGCTTCCTCGGCAGTAATGCCAAGTTTCTCTAGCAAAGCAGATTTAGCGCTTGCGTTTGCTAGTTCTTTATCAGCCTTTATCTTATCAACAATTTTTAACGCTTCATCATGTTCTTTTTTAGTAATAGGTTCAACGTCATCATCATAAACAATAGTATCAAAATCATTATTAGTAATAACCCAACCACCATTTGGTCTTAGGTATTGAAGTACATTTATTGTAGTTGCCATACTATGCTCCTATTTCCATTAAAATAATTTGTGCAGATAACCCACCACCTTGGAAGTTTAATTGGCTTGAACCGCCCAATGCTGCTTGAGTTTTATATGTTGTTGCACTAGTCGTAGCAGGTGAGTCTAAATAAGTTAATGCCATATTTCCGCCTATTTCTTTATTCTTGTCATTGCTTCCAATGTAAAAATAAATCCATTGTCCGCCACTTGTAGTTCCCCAAATGGTAGTTGCACCTCTAACCAATTTGTAAAATGATGCCATTTCGCTATTGTTAATGAAACTGCTTTGAGTAATAATTAAGTTTTGAGATAAAATTACTAGAATCTTAGAAGTTGCAGAAGTTGGAGTAATTGTTGCTGTTAATCCAGTATCAATAAAACTTGCAGATGTTGATGTTACGGCTGTTGTTGTGGTGCCTTGCACAACCTGTAAAACTTTACCGCCACCGCCAGCAGGTGTAGCCCATGAGGGCACACCGCCCGCAACAGTTAATACTTGACCAGTTGAACCAATACCTAATCTTGCGGGTGTTGAACCACTTGATGAATAAATTGTGTCGCCTGTTGTAGTCATAGGGTTAGTCATGCCTGTTGTATCTAAATTAGCCCATGCGCTACCTGTGTAATAAGTAGTAACATTTGTATCTTTTAGATAAGCAAACTGTCCTTCTTGCGGTGAAGTAATTGCAGCGTCGCGAGCCGCCGCACTTGCAAAGACTAAAACTCCCTGCATTAAATAACCGTTTACATCACCGGCGGTTAAAACCTCGCCCGTAGTAAATGTCTTGAAACCTAATCCTGCTGCCATATTATTGTCCCCCTAGTAGGTAAGTATATCGTCATTTAATTGACCGTATGTCGTATTGCCTAAAATAAATCCGTCCGAGATTGGCTCGGTTGTAAGAAATGTCGCCAGCATAGTGTTCGGTGTTATATCCCACCTGACCCCTTGAATTGATAGGTTCTTAGTAATGGTTGAACCGTCCGGTTGGATATTGCTAACCAAGGCATTTGTAAAATAATCAATCCCTAAAATGGTAGCCGTGGGTACATTGCTGTCCAACATATCAATAGTCATTTCATCAATTCTAATGGTCGTGTCTGACCTTGATGAGATAAACAAAGCGGCTGCATTTAAGACTTCCGCGTCCGTTTCTAAGATTAAATTTTCAGCCGTTAAAGTATGTGGAAAATAGGTTGCTACACTTGCTGCGTCGCTGTATACCTGCTCAGCACCACCCACGCGTTTGAACTTACCCACATTTAAAATTAACTTGTCATCAAATGCAAACTTTAGGTTTTTGTATGGAATTCCACCTGTTTGATTGAAAGAAATAGGAGTAGTGCCTGAAGCGGCTATGGTGTTTGTTCTATTTTTAAAAACAACATTTCCTTCGGAGTTAACATATACCGCCCCTTGTTCTGAGAACTCGGCGGCTTGAATTGCTGCTAAAGAAGTTCTAATTGCACCTGTATCTGCTTGAGCCGTAGAGTTTCCTGTATTTATTTCACGCATACTTGCAGGGAAGTCTACGGTGTCTAAAATCTTATTTATGCGAGTACCAATATCTTGTCCAGCGGCTTGACCCGTGATTGTGTTAATAATCGCTAAGTTAAATAATCTGAAAGCGTCGCTGCAATAAATATCTGTATAACCTACATTTTCAGCCTGATCGTATCTATAAGCATAATTTTGTACATAACCGCTATAAAGAAAATACTCCGTGCCGCCATAAACCGCTGCAACTCTAAGTTTTCTTAACGGAGTAACATACGGATAGTAGGGACTGCTCAAATTTTGGGGATTGAACGCGCCTGTATTGTCGTAAACGGTAACAATAGCCGTGCCAGCCTCATAAGTATCGCGCCCAATACTGCGACCTCTTGTTATGTTAATTTGTCTTGTTACGCTAGTTAAATCTGCAACTACACTTGCGCTACCTTCAATTCCTAAAATTGCTTGGTCAAGTAAACCTGTTCCCAAGACCATAGGAAACCCAAAGGTTGCGCCTGAACTAAAGTCTAAAGTTACCTTAAGAGTTACAGGTAAAGCCATTAGTTGTAATCTCTAACTCTGCCAATACTTGAGAAAGAACCTGAAGCAGAGGAATCTACCAACCCGCTTCTTAATTCATTAAGTAGGCTTTGAGTTGCACCGTTAATTATGTAAGTGTTGCCAGCGCTAGCCCTGCGGTTTTCTCTTGCAGTTTCGGCTGCTTGCGCTGCAATGTCAGACAATGCTTGCGCTGCGGCTGCGGCTGCTCTAGCGTCCTCTCTAAATGTTTCGGCTGCTTGCGCTGCGGCTGCGGCGCTGCTAGTTCTGTTAATACCTTGATCTCCACCTAAACCTAGATCAGCAATGCCCAATGTGCTAGCGCCAGCCGCAGGTTGAGGTGGCATGAATCCACCACCCGCGCCACCGCCACCGCCACCACCCGCGCCTTCAAATATTGTCTTAACTTTAACTGTAAGTTCAGGTGCTGTTAATTTGTCTAATTCTTTTTGTATTCGCTGAATATCTGTTATTGCTGCATTTATATAACTTGGATAATCTTTTAAAGGATTTAATGCAGGTGGTAAGTTAGCAATTGCTAACGCAAGGTTAGTAGTCTTTAGTTGAGAAGCGGCTAGTAAGTTACTTAAACGGTCTGCCTCTGTTGCATTACCTTGAATTAAAGCCAATTGTAAAGACAGTCTTAGTTTCTCGTCCTCTGTAACTCTGCTTTGCAGGGCAGCAATAATTTGGATTTGATCTATGTCAAAAAGGGTCTTTGCTTTGCTTAACTTAGCCTGATCTTGTTGGGCTTTAGTTTGTGCCTTAGTAGCCTTTAATTGTGCGGCTGCCGCGTCCTTAGCGTCCTTAGCGGCTCTAGCGGCTGCACCTTCAGCAAACTTAGCAGCACCGCCTTGATCTCCACCAACGCCAAGGGCTTTGCTAGCACCAAATAAATTAAGTAAATTCTCTGTTGCTCTAGTAGTTGATTCACTTAATGCGTCCACGCCTTTTATGACTAAACCAATTGCAGCAAACATGCCAGCCGTTATTGCTGCACCCGCTATTGGATTTAATAAAAAGTTTCTTGCTACTGCACTTGCAATTAAAGCATTTCTAAGTTGCTTGACTACCTTAACAATTGTTTCTATAGAGGCAATAAAGGCAGCGATCTTGTTTACAGTAAACGCTGCGGCTAATACAATTGCAAAGGTTTTAATTAAAACTATGTTTTCTGAAATTAGTTTACCAACATTGCCTAATGTTTGCGCGGCAGATTCTCCGAAGTTTATGATCTTAGTCTGAAGTTGATCTATGTCAGTTGATTTAGAAATCTGCATTAAGGCTTCAACCAAACCTGCACCAATACTTACCTTTGCTGAATCGGCAGCAACTTTTATCTTGGCTAATTTACCTGCAAAGGTATCTGCGGCGGAGGCGGCAGAACCTTTAGTAACATTTGTAATTTCTTTTAATATGGCAGCAAAATCACCTGAAGCAAGCGTGGCTTTACTTATGCCTAAACCAAGTGCGCCTACGCTCTTTGTATTGCCAAGGTAAGCCTTGCTTAATGCGTCTGCGGCGGCAGTAACGCTAATGTTTTGACGAGCAGCAATATCAAGAGCAATGTTTGTAAGATTTTGAGTAGCGGCAAGACTGCGTGTAGTTGTAAGTAATTGCTGATAAGCAGGAATAAGTTGGTCATCAACAACACCAAATTGTAATTTTAGTGAGTTTAAAAATGCTAATGAATCTGAAGTCGCAAACTCGAAACCAATAGTTCTTAATGAGTTCTTGAATAAGTTAAGTTGTTTCTCTTGCGCTGCAAACGCTGATATTGCTGATTTAGCAAACGCCGTTACTCCTACGCCAATCAAAGCCGTTTTAACAGTTCTGCCTAGTTTCTCGGCTGCGTTCTCTGCTTGGTCAAATGCTTTCTTGCCTGAGAATTGTCCGACAATATCAATTACTAAGGACATTAAGTAACCTTCCTAAAGTATTGTTTCTTTTTAAATTGCTCATTAACATTAAAAATAGCAGTTAAAGCGGCTGCGTTTGCCTTGCCGTAATCTTCAGCCCACGCACGAAAGATTAAACGACCTTTCATATACCGACCACGCTTTGTTGAACTTTCAGCATTTCCTTGCTTAAGTTCGCCCATTGATTGAATAAAATCTGCACCGGCTTGTGTATTATTTGAGTGGCTAACCGAGTGATCGTTTGGGTCGCCTTTACGACCAACCCAAGGTTGACCATTAGGGTTTTTTCTACCAGCGGTTTCGTAAATAGCGCCTTCCGCTGATTTGTTAATAATGTAATAAACTGCCTTAAAACCTTTTTTGTTTGTCCGTCTTGGAGTAGAACTATATTTAATTCCTTTTACAACCCTTGCTGAGTTATACAACGGAAATTTTCTTTGACCTTCAGCATTTTTTTCAGATCGTTTTCTGTAACTCCAATTGCTTAAAGGAGAATCAACGGGTGCGTAAGATTGCGCCTTTTTAACAATACCACCAAGGGCTAAAGCCATTTGATCGTCTAATTGCGCGGCAAGGTTAGGGGCGTAGTCTTTTAGGGCTTTCTTAAGTTCAATTAAGCCTTTTACCTCGGTTGCCATTTTCCCTAGCCTTTGCGTCGTCTTTTAGAACAGCCAAGGTTGCCCTTAATAAATCTCTGTCCATATCAATAAAAGTTTGGTGAGGTAATCCGGTGGTTATTGCTAACCGAGCCACAAGATAGTGGAAGGAGTCCCTCGTTATCCATTTGGGGAGTCGGCGTCCAAAATCTCTACTTTAGATAGAGTTTCTAGGTAGGAATCTCCAAAAGGCGTAGGGTGTAATCCATTACGCCTTTCAGATTCCCAAGCCAACCAGTAGACCGCACTTTGTTTTTCTTCTTCTCGAAAATATTTGTGAAATCCACTTTTAAAATGTGTTTCAAATGCAAACTCAATAGCAGGTGTAATTTCATATTCTAAAACATCACCTGAAGCCTTGGTTATTTTAAGTTTAATCATTGTTATCCTTTAGTTATTAAAATGTACCTGTTGTTGCGACAACGGTCTTTGAATTACAGGTAAATGTAATGTCAATAGTTCCAATGTCGGCAGGGCTTGGTGCATTTATGTCGGTTAGGTTATCAACAAGAATTGTACCTGTGTAAAGAGGATTTGTCGTTGAAACCGCCGCGCCTGTGTCTTGCATTGCTGAGAAAGCAACTGTTGTACCAAAAGCAGCCTGAAGGGTTGCACGAACTGAACCTGCACCTGTCGCAATGTCATTGTTTAGGAAGGTTACAGTAATTGTATCTGAAGCCAAACCAGTCGCAAATTTGTGGCTGGTATCTCCCATTGCAGAAATTTCTATCTGATCCAGTACGCGATTTAATACAAAAGATTGTACATACGCGCTCAGGTCTACGGTTGCCACCTTAAACCCAACTTTGTTATTTAAAAATGTTGCCATTTAATTATTCCTCGTCTTTCTTAGTGATTGTTGGTTTTGGCTTGTCTTGCGGTACTTCTTGACCGATCTTTTTAAGAAAGGCAATATCTTCGTCTGTAAGTGTCATTTATTTAACTCCAAGTTGTTAGTGTGCTTATATTTATTGTGGAAACCATCATTTCTTGGGCTTCCTGCAATACTGAAGGTGCAGAAACGCTTTCGACATTAAACTTAATAGTTGACGCGCTTAGTTTTAAAAACACCGCACAAACCATTTCCTCTAATGCAATTAAAGAAGCCTGATTATCCAACATTGGTACTATGCAAGTAATTGTGAAGTTTGCCTTAGCCCCAACATTGTATTGATTGTTGCTTGGCTCAAGCATTGGGTCTGCATACCTGAGTACAACGCTATTGGCGGTGGGTGTGGCTGGTACATAACTAAATGTATCCCACACCCCCGCGTTACTTAACGCAGACTTGATTGATGCTCTGAGAGTTGTAACGGCAACTGTCATTAGCCTATTAGTCCATTAGGCGCTAAGTGGTTCGCAAGTAAGCCTCTAACTTTAGCAATTAAAGTTGAACCCATTTTAAAAGGAGACGGTTGGAAGTTAGGGTCTAATGCGCCCCCGTTTGCTGCCTGTATTGCTTGCCAAATCTCAGTACACACCATAAGCGTCGCCAACCTAACTTCGGGCACGGTGCTATACGAAACATAATCCGTTGCAGCAACAGTTCCATAGGGTGCGGTTGGGTGAATTGGTTCAACAGTTGAGTGTGAAGTAGCCATTGTTATTGAAAAAGTATCTATGTCTGTAATTGTTTTAGTTCCGTTAAAAGTTGCGCCGTTACCGCTGATTGTAACTACTTGACCCACAAAGAAATCGTGAGGTGTATCAAAATATAAAGTTCCATAACCAACAATATGAGAGTGAGCAGAATTGAAGGCTTGGTTTTTCCAAAGATAATCACTAATGATATTTTGTCCAGCCTGACAAACTTCTTCAACAGTTGCGGAAGTATACAAAGAACCCAGTTGTAAATTGGCTCTAAGTTCGGCTTCGGTGCAAAATGTGGCTGCCATAATTACCTTTCTTAAAAGTTAAGGGGCGAAGGCTTCCAACGCCCCTTAACGCTATTGATCTAACTACTTAGATCAGGACTTGTTCCAACGACGGATTCCGCCAGCAAGTTTAGTTGCAATTGCGTAATATCCGTAGACGGCTACCTGTAAGCGACCATTTGAAAGTGCTTCGACTCTCAAGGTTGTCTTAGGGGCTTCATAAAATGTTATTGCTGAAGGATTGATTAGGAACATTGAATCATCACCTGTTCCAGCACCAATAAAAGGGTCTACATAATAGTTTGTACCCAATACTGAACCAACAACCGATTGTGGTGAAGCAATACCAGCGTTGTTAACAGGATTAGCGGCTGCATAAATTGGGCGCTTTGTTGAATCTTGCGCACCAAGTAATACTGACCACCATGAACTATTTGAAACTAAATTAGTTGCAAAACCACCGGTTGCAGCATAAGCAGCCGCAGCCTCAGTTGCAATAAATGATTGCAGTCCGTCTGCGTCCGCAGTTGCAACGGCAGTTCCAGCAGTTCCAGTTGTAACAAATTGTGTAAACATTGCTTCATCTGTTGCTTTTGCGTATGCACGATTTAATTCACGAATTAACTCGTCATAAAAAATTGGAGATGATCTGTCAAGCAATTCCCAACTGATTGTTTGCAAACCGGCTGCTTTTTTAACATCAACTGTAATGTAACCTGAAGCCATTTCAGTACCGCCAAGTGCTTCGCCTTCTGTTGAGTTTGAATCAATTGTTGGTGCAGTTGTTAACTTAGGAATTGTAAAAGACATGCCTGAAGTTGGAAGTGCGCCACGGCTTACTGCTTCTACTGAAGGACGAACATCAAGTGTATTTGTAATGAACTCAGTTAGGTGTGGTGCAAGTGTAAGACCGGTGTTAGTTGTAGTGTCATCTGTTGCAAGAATTGTTTGACGAGCGTTCTCATCACCCATTGCTGCTTTGATAGTTGCTTCAAGGTATTGTCCTGAAGTCATTGGTGCAATGCGAGGCTTTGTATAAACTGCTGCCTGTACTGTTGGTCTTGAGGCTTCAACCGCAGGGGTCTCTACTACCTCAGTCGCAACAGGTGTATCGGTGTTTGTGTTTTCCACAATTTCCTCATTTTCTGTTTTGTTTTCGGTTGAAACTGCCTCTGTATTTTCAGACGCAGCAACGCTTGTTACCTCAGCAGATTTAAACGCTGCTGCCTGTACTAGCGAAACTTCAATTAGACGAGCCGCGCTTACGCGATAAACTCCGTCTTTGTTTTTTCCTTTAATAACTTCAACTCCAACACTCAGACCGGAACGAAGATTTTCGCTTGCCTCAATAAGGCTGTCAGTTCCACGAGTGGTATTCGAAACTTTAAACTCAGCAAAAATTCCTGAAGAATCTTCAACCATGCTTTTCATGCGACCTAGAGGTTTTTTTGCGTCATGCTCTAACAATAATTTTATGTTTTTAGGGTCATCTATTTGAATTGAGTTTTCTTCAAATACAACTTTACCGGCGCTTGTGTTTCCAATTTCATCACCGAAGGGAACGATTTTACCTGCAATAATTCTGCGTGATTCTGAAGCCTCTAAATCTGCGCTAAAGTTAATTATTTCCATTTGGGCTTAATTCTTCCATTTCTCTCGCTTGTTCAACAGTTATTAGTTCTAGTTGTAACATCTTTTCAATTACTGCAAGTCTTTCCATTGGGTCAGTTCTTAAGAATCCTGAGTCAATGTCAAAACGGATTTCTTGAGTCATTGGAGAAAGATCATCTAAAGAAAATCTTTTTTCAATCGCTTGGATATAAGGCGCAAGCGTAAAAGAAACAAGTTGACGCCTGTTATCTAATATGTTCTGATAAACCATACTATTGTTCATGTCCGCATTTAAATAAAACGCGTCTATGTTAAATAATCTTGAAATTTGGGCGGCGCTGTTTTGAAGTGCGTCCACATACATCATATCTTTTGGAGAAAATGCTGTTGGCTGATATTCTAAACTTGCAGTTAAATATGCTGTTGATCTTGTGTCTCTAGCGCGACGCCAAGCAGACAATAATCCAGCAACTTCTTTTTCTCCCATATCTGCACCGTTATTTTTAAGTATGCCGGCAGGTTGCGGAGTTGCTGAAGCGATTGAAACTGCTTTTTCTAAATCAACTGCTGATTTAAGTATTCTTGCGCCTGAAGTAAGAAGTGGGTCTTTACCTAGTTGTATCGTAACCAAACTGCCAATTCCTGACATTGGTACTGAATTCCCGTCAACAAAGTATTGATCGACAAAAGTGTTATTTTTATTTAATTCAACTGTTACTCTTGAATTTCTAATGTATTCAAATCTTGAAGGTCGTAGATCGTCCGCATATTGCTCAACTACTTGCAGATATGCTACCGAATACCAAATTAGTGAATCAACAATCCAACTGAGGGTTACATTGTTAGGCGCGCTTTTTTCTAATTGATTTACCCAAGGCAAGTTCGGTATTTCTTCTCCAGTTGCTTTTGAATAAGTAGAAAGTTCCATGCCACTAATAATTCCGCAGATTATATTTCTTGCTTGTTGACATGCAGGAACAGTAATAGCCTCAGCACGGTCAATTGTAAATGCAGAAAGTGGTGTGTAATAATTAAAAGGGTCGCCCATAACCGCAGGGGCTAATTGAGCCTTAATATCTGTTTTTGGTGTTACGCCGATTAAATCGCGGAAAAATCCCATTAGAGAATTATATCACTTTTGACCGTCATGCGTAGATCATTGGAACAGAAATTGGTTTACTTAATAAATGAACACACATTGCCGTCGAAATACTTGCGGTTACATCTCCGGCTGATTTTCTGCGAATAATTCTCCAACCTGAGTCATTTTGTTTACTTGCGCAATTATTCATAGATTGAACCCAAGATTCCTGACCGCTATGAACTATTCGATTATTTGTCAGACTGTCGGCAAGTTCTCCACATGCCTGATAAAACGCCTGTCCACTAATATCAACCAATTTATGACCTTGCTGCTCTAATCTTTGAGCAATTGAGGCTGTTGCGTATTTATCGTAAGCAATTTGTTGCGGTCTGTATTTCAAAGCCCAATCATGGATAGCCTGAGTCATTTTAAGTTCGTCAATCGCTATTTCTGAGTTAAATGTTTCCATAACTCCCACACCAATCTTTCCGTCAACAATTTGAGCAGCGACTAAAGTACCGGTGCGTTTTGAAGGACTTACATCAAATGCAAAGACCGTCATTGCCCCAACCGGCAAGATCAAGTCAGAATTACTACATGCTTCAATACTGCCAAAAGTCCAAGGACTTACCTGCGAATCAATCCAAACCGAAAATGTTTCTGTCAAAGTTGCTTCAATAGAGTTTGTCGCAATACTTTCCTCGATTGCCTGTTCTGTGATTGTATGTCCGAGGGCAGGGTTACTTATTGCCCACAATTTACGATCATGTAAATTTTGTCTAATAGACATAGGTGCTGAGTATTCATAAAAGCCAAATGTGGGGCTTGGGTATTCCATAGCCTTACTTCGTAAATCATTAAGCACCGTACTAAAAGCGTCTCCGGCATTTGAGCAGTAAAGACTTTGGGCGTTAGGACGCGCTCTAGTGGTAGGCACGGCGGCTTGAAACCCCTCAACTGATATTTCGCGTAATTCATCAATAAATAACAAGTCTGCGTGTTTTCCGCGGCTGCCGTCGCGAGTGGCTGCAACAATTTCATAACGAGTGTTATCGGTTAATGTAATTGATTCTTGTCCGTTTGTGTATCTAATTGCTTTTGTCTTTTGAAGTAGCACATCATTTTCTTCGATTGTGTTTGCAACTGCTCTAAACACATCAAAAGCCATAGATCGGTTAGATGAGAGTCCGATTATGTTCTTTGACTCAAAAACGAACATGTGAGCCAAAATCATTATCTTTGCGAGTTCAGTTTTGCCATTTTGTCTTGGGGTCACCAAGAGATTGGTGCGTCTTGCAAAATTGCCGTCCTTTTTAACCTTCAACATATCCTCTAAGCAAAAACGCTGCCAAGGTAGCAAAGTAACATTGATAGTTTTCAAAAATTTCTCAACTTCGGCTAATCGAGACTCACCTTTTAAGAAAGGTGTGTGAATACGAGGCTTTATAGCCCCTATAAGCGCTTTTGGTTTTGCCCCTCGTGTCGGGACATCACCGGCAACTTGTTTAGGCTTCCTAGGGCTACTCATGGCTTCTCAAAGGGGCTTGGTGGCTTCGTCATGACCGTTTCAGGGAGAGGAACGCCTGAAAAGACAGGGGGGGTAGAACCTGACCTAAAAAAAAGGGGTTTTGAGCGTGCGCCTTTAGATTGGTTGCAACGACGGCAAGCTGAAG
>Ga0114980_10001611_pt1 | contig 16129 bp, 13 predicted proteins | sample S_140806_EF_Meta_FD_87018 | JGI IMG/M metagenome (GOLD analysis project Ga0114980, IMG submission 87018) | Freshwater microbial communities from Lake Simoncouche, Canada to study carbon cycling - S_140806_EF_MetaG | ecosystem: Environmental > Aquatic > Freshwater > Lake | place: Lake...
GTGAGCTGTGAGCTGTGAGCTGTGAGCTGTGAGCTGTGAGCTGTGAGCTGTGAGTTGTGAGTTGTGGCGCTCGGCGCTCCGGATGTAAGGCGAAATTGCCTTGTAGAGTGGAAGATGTGCTCAACCGTTGGGGAGCTAAAGGGATAGAAAATATTTGATTTTTCATTTTGAAAAGAATGAACAATGTACTTTTTAGGGTTTGGGTAATTCGAACTTTGAAAATTAAAGCTAAGGATATTTTTTTATACTTCATGAGTTTAATGTTATTATTTTGTTAAGTGAATGTTATTAAATCTTTGAAACATATAAAATCCCTCACAATTACGTGATTCGTTGTAAGATACACTATTCAAACCGAATTTTTGTAATACGAATGAGTACCCTTGCAAATATTTTCAAAAACCAAAAAAGGCTGCTTCGTAATGAAACAGCCTTTTTTAGGACATTAATAGTACTGATACCTTACCGTTTATTAACTACAAGTTTTGATTGCAGCATAACTGAACCGCTAACAGATACTAAATAAGTTCCGTTTGTAAGGTCAGCAACAGAGAAAGAAATATTGGAATAATTACCATTTCCTTCAAGGCCAAATTCTTTAACAATTCTACCGGAAAGATCGGTAACTCTTACCCTATCGCCTTTTTTAGCTGGCGTACGTAATGTTAACATAGTGGATTCTGAAGCTGGATTTGGAGAAACGAGTAAGCCATTTTGTCCCGCCTCAGTTTGTTCTGAAACTCCTACTGGCCATGTTCTGTAGGTATAGCTATAAGTAGTAACAGTATCTGAAATGCTATCCACCTCAAAAGACATTACGGCGCCAACATTGGTGTCGTAGAAATCATAGAAAATACTTGTGTCGGCAGTAATTTGAAAAGGCACAAATCCTGAACCGAAATTAACTTTTACTGTATCTCTTCTCAGAACTCTAGATTCTATACAAACTACATTCTGGTAAAACCCAGCAGGTGTAGCTACTGTTCCCCAACCTTTTGCTACCATGTTTTTCCATCTTTCGGTGGTCAGTTTAGCAGGCCAACCAGTATAAACCCCTTGAACCAATGTACCAGAATAGTCATATATGCTGTCCTGATAATTGAAAGGAGTAGGCAAAGTTATTTCATTGGGCATTGTTTTCCCCATGGTATCAATTCCATCCCGATAAATATATATCCCAATTATTTTTAAGCCAATAGAACTTGAATCCAAAAAAGTGACCAAGGAATCGCCTCTATCTACTGCAATTTCAGCTGAAGGAAAAGAATCTCCACCTAAAGCAAGAGTAGGATCAATAAATGTATAGGTTAGCATACCTGTTTGGGAGAAATTGGTGAAATCCCAAGTCATGTTAGGGCCCATAGTTGGAGCAGTAACACCAATTGCCAATGTATCTTCCACATTAATAAACATGTGCCCTATTGAAGGGATAATTGAACCTGTTATGGTAGTCTGGCTGAAACCAGTAAACGTACAAAACAGCAAAGCCAAAGAGAATAGCAGTCTTTTCATCATCGTAAGAGAATTTTCATAAAAATAAGGATTTTGTTCCTTCACTGGTGAATAATCCTCCTGAATGGTTGAATTGCTTGTTTTATCAGGCGAGTTTAATACCTGTGTCTTGTAAAGCTTTCGGTGTAACAGGTCCCGGAGCATCCAACATCAGGTCGCGACCAGAACTATTTTTCGGAAAAGCAATCACATCTCGGATCGTTTCTCCGCCTGCCATAAGCATAACCCAGCGGTCCAATCCAAACGCACAACCAGCATGCGGTGGAGCTCCGAATTTAAAGGCATTAAGCAAAAATCCGAATTTTTCCTGCTTATCTTCTTCACTAAGTCCCAAAATCCCAAAGATTTTATCCTGGATTTCTTTTTGATGAATACGAACAGATCCGCTCACAATTTCATTGCCATTCATCACCATATCATAGCACAAAGCCCTGGCTTTAAAGGGTTCAGAATCGAGAAATCCTATATCTTCCGGATGTGGTGAAACAAAAGGATGGTGCATAAATGTCAGTTCACCGGTTTCTTCATCCAAATCAAACATTGGGAAATCTACTACCCAAAAAACAGACCATCCACCGGGTGTCCTTAGGTTTTCTCTGTTACCAATTTCAAGCCTTAAGTCTCCAGCCACTTTTCGAGTGGTTCTTTTTTCTCCTGAGACCATCAAAATTAAGTCGCCAGGTTTTGCCTCACAGGCATTTGCCCAATCTTTGAGCTCAGTTTCTGTGAAAAACTTATCTGCGGATGATTTAACACTTCCATCTTCTCCTACCCTTGCATAAACAATGCCGTTTCCTCCTCTGGAACGAACATATTCTGTAAGTGTATCAATTTCTTTTCGGGTATACCTCGCACAACCAGGAGCTGTCATAGCAACAACGATTCCATTGGCAGTCAACGCATTATGGAAAACCGGAAAAGGTTCTGCTTTGTCTTTCAATTGCGTAGTGAAAAGCTCCGAAAGGTCACTTAATTCCATTCCGAATCTCAGATCTGGCTTATCACTTCCGTATTTTTCAATTGCCTCCTTATAACTCAATCTCTTGAAAGTTGGTAAATCCACCTGCATAATTTCCTTGAACACCTGTCGGGTCATGCCTTCAAACATGTTCAGGATATCCTCCTGCTGCACAAAGGACATTTCACAGTCAATCTGCGTAAACTCTGGTTGACGATCTCCCCGGAAATCTTCATCGCGGTAGCATTTTACGATTTGATAATATCTGTCCATACCGCCAACCATAAGCAATTGTTTCAGGATCTGAGGGGATTGAGGAAGTGCGTAAAAACTACCCTTCTGAAGGCGTGAAGGCACAATAAAATCTCGCGCTCCTTCCGGAGTGGATTTAATCAAATTGGGTGTTTCAATTTCCAGGAAACCATTCGCATCCAAATATTTACGCACCGATTGGACCACTTTTGCCCTAAGAATCAGATTCTGACTTAATGCCTGCCTCCTGAGGTCGAGATATCGGTATTGCATGCGCAATTCTTCGTTTCCATCGGTCTGGTTTTCAATTTTAAAGGGCGGAACCTCTGCCGAATTCAGTATGGTAAGCGAAGAAGGCTGAATTTCAATTTCTCCGGTTGGATTTTTAGGATTTTTATTGGTACGCTCTACCACAGTTCCAGCAACCTGAACCACAAATTCGCGACCTAAACTTTTTGCTGTTTCATACATTTCAGGAAACAAATCCGCATCCAGAGAAATTTGGGTGATGCCAAATCTGTCGCGCAAATCAATGAAAGTAAACTTGCCAAAATCACGGGTAGTTTGAACCCATCCGCAGAGGGTAACGTTTTTCCCAAGATCTGAAATCGTCAATGCCCCACAGGTATGGGTGCGTAAGGTCGTTCCTGAATGCATGATGCAAAGGTAAACATTGCAGGAATGAAAAGGGGAAAGAGGGAAATACCTTTAAAAAAGGATATTCGAATAATTCCTATTTTAATGAATCAGAGAAATTCAATTACAACCAATTGAACTATTTTACTTTCCAAGCAATACTTTGTATTTATAAAGTTTAAGTATTCCAGTTTCATAATTCGATCTGTATAAAGTTAACAAACCCTTTGCATCAAATGATGCATAAAAAAAACCATAAAGAAATTCTTTTCCAGTAACATCGGCAATCAATTTTGGAGGTGTTGAATTTAAGTCATAAATCTGAATCCCTTGATTGGGCAAAGGTGTATTCTTGTAAACTTCATTCATATATAAATCAACCTGGCCTCCTTTTTGTTTTTTAGGTCTGGGTACAGTTAATGAGTCTGGGTGAATATTCATTAAGACACCATCCTGATAGGACCTAATAAGGATATTCTCTTTTAAATTAATTGCACAATACTTATAGGTTGCTGCTGCCCGCATAGAATAACTATCTTCTCGGTAATAGGAATATTTAGAAATAACTGAATCAAATGTTATAAATTTTCCTTCATCTCCAAACGAAAACAAGGAATCTCCTTTCATAGAGAAAACCTCGATTTCGGGTTCACCATAAGAACCCATAAATATTCTTTTATTTAGGGTATCAATATCAAAATAAGCTCTTACTTGATGAGGAACAATTAAACGCTCTGGATTTTTAGGATTTCTGCTTCCATATTCGTTCATTAATTTTACTTTATTGTTTTCAATTCCCAAAGCAATTACTTCAGGGGATTTGCCATTATTTATCTCAAGTGATCTTAAAGATTTTAGACTATTTAAAAGTGGCATACTGTTAAAATATAGTTTATCCTCGTATCTTTTACATTGGGTCATCATGTCATCAGGGTAAATATATTTACCATTTTTATCCTTGAAAAAACTAGATTTTACATAAACTGGTTTATAATCCGGAGGAGACATAACCGTAAAACCATATCCGTTGAAAAGGATAGTTTTATCACCAAGTTGATATATACTTCGAATAAATTTTTCCTTATTATTCCGTTCAAGTGCCTTAATAAATTTTAATAATGAATCCGGATATGTATGCTTTGTAAAATAATATCTATCCTTAATTTTAATGGCAATGATACTACCTTCTTTGGAAAGGGTAATGCCTTGCTCATTCGGTTTGTAAATGGTGCTGTCAACCAATTCAAACCCTTTAAACGTAACAGTGCTTTGTGAAAAAGCATTTTCAAACGAAAGCAATAACAGGAAAGTACTAAGCAAGAATTTCATAAGGTATCAGGATTTAAAAGTAATTTAATAAAAAATAAAATACGTTTTAATAAAATATTGATTATTATTAAAAATAACTACAGAATAGATACTTAAACATACGGAATTACAAAAATAATGCATTACTGAAAAAACACTACTTATATTAAAACTACTTTAGTTGCTTAACATTAGCCATTACTTTTCCATTAACAATTTATATCGAAACTTTGTAATTATACCTTGTTCGAATAAATAAGTATACCTTACCAAAAATCCATCTGCATCAAAATAAGCACGATTCATGCCTCCTAGTTTTCCTTCTTCTTTTACATCATCAATTAAAGAAGGAGGATTTGTATTCATATTATAAATTTGAAATGCAAAAGTTGGTCTCGGAGAAGTACGACTAACCTCATCTAAATATTGGTCTACAAAGCACCCTCCTTTTTCTTTAGTTGAATTTATTTTTAAAGAATCCGGGTGAAAATTCATAAAAACACCATCATTGTAAAACCTGAGTAATAATTGTTCCTTTGAATTATAGGTACAATATCTATAAGATGCTACAGCCGAAAATGAATACACATCCATTCTTTGAGTATTAGGGCCATTTATTACTGAATCAATAGTTATAAATTTACCAACCTCTCCAAAAGAAAATAAGGAATCTCCATCCATAGAATATACCTCTATTTCAGGTTCGCACCTTGAACCAGAAATCACTCTTTTTTGAAGGGTATCAATGTCAAAATAGGATCTTAATTGATGAGAAATTGAAAGACGTTTAAGATTTTCAGGATCTCTGATTCCATACTCCTTGCTTAGATTTAACTTGTTATTTTCAAATTGTAAGGCTATTACTTCAGGTGATTTTCCATTATTCTTTCTTACTGATTTATAAGATTTATAATTTTTAAAGTACGGCATTGCATTCGTGTAATATGTATTGTTAAATATTCTCCTTTCAGACATCATATCATCCGGGTATATTGGATTACCAAATGAATCTTTATAAAAATCAGATTTTGTATAAAATTGATTATACTCTGGAGGTGAAATTATAGTATATCCATAAAAATTATTAATAATCGTTTTAGTATCAAATTGAATGATTTTATTTATAGATTTTTCATTTTCTATTTTTTCTAAAACTTTACCAAATTTTTGAATAGAATCAGGGAAAGTATGGCTAAAAAAATAAAATCTATCATTTATTTTCATAGCCATAATCTTTCCATTTTCTGAAAGGGTAATGCCCTGCTCATTTGGTTTATACACCACAGAGTCCAATAGCTCAAACCCTTTAAATTTAACGGTGCTTTGTGAAAAAACATTTTCAAACGAAAGTAATAACAGGAAAGTACTCAGCAAGAATTTCATAAGGTATCAAAATTTAAGAGTAATTTAAGAAAAAACAAATTACGCTAATAATTATAGTTACAATATTTTACAAAAAAAATAGGCCGATAATATGAAAAATTCCTTTTAAGGCTAAAAGCCGAATAATCAGTTCTTGTAAAGATTGAATTCTGTAATCCCTACTAAACCAGAACCTTCTCTGTCAGGCCTAGCACTGCCTCCATTATCCCCTCTACGCCAAAACCACATTCTGTATTTCATTCAAGTATCAATTTGTATCTAACCTTTTTTAATATTCCAGTAGCATAGTTAAAAAAATCAGTTACATAATGTCCACTATTATCAACATATAGACGATTAATATATTTAAAATCAACTGGGCATAATACATCATCAATTAAAATTGGAGGATTCTGATTTAAATCATAAAACTGAATTCCAGTATTTGATTTTGGAGAAAGTTTATTAACCTCATTCAAGTATAAATCCACGCTACACCCTTTTGAATTTATTGAAGGTAATGCTTCTAATGAATCCGGATTGAAATTCATTTTTCTTCCTTCAACATAAGACCTTATTAAAAAATTATCTTTTTGGTTAAATACACAATTTCTATATTGGGCAACAGAATTATAAGAGTTGTTATTCTTCCTTTCAGAATATAATTTTTTATTAGTAGGAAACAAAATAATAGAATCATAAAAAACATATTTACCTGATTCTCCAAATTCAAATAATTGATTACCATCAGGTGAAAATACTTGAATTTCAGGTTCACTCCAAGAGCTTACAAAAATTCGATCTTTAATTTTATCTATTTCAATGTCAGATGTAAGTTGATATCCTACACAAAGGCGCGTAATATTTTTTGGTGACCTTCTTCCATATTCATTTACAATTTTAATTTTTTCTTCAACAACATCAATTAATAGTGCCTCAGCGGAATTTCCATTATTTGTTGAACTATCTAAATATGATCTCCAATTTTTATAATATGGTAATGCATTTACAATTAGTTTATCCTTAAATTTTTTTCTTATGGGATATCTATCATCCAAATACAAGTATTTGCCTTTATTATCTTTAAATAAACTTGATTTATTATATTTTGGTTTGTATCCATGGGTAGATAAATCTGTTAGAGAAATTATTGTATATCCATATAAATTTTCTACTATTAAGTAATTGTTAATCTGACTAATGTTTAAAATATTCTTTTTTTGCTTTATGAATTCCAATACTTCAACTAGTTTTTTTATAGAATCAGAATAAAACAAACTTTCAGAAAAGAAATAAAATTCATCACCTACTTTTAAAGCACCAATTTCTGAATTAATAGAATCAATGTAAACAACACCTTCTTCATTTGGCATAAATATTATACTATCGATATTTTCAAAATTTTTAAATTTTTTTGAAAATATTTGAGAGTATACAGTACTAGATAAAATACCAACCCAAATTAAGGTAATAAAAATACGCACTTTTATTTTATTTAGGGGTGTTGCCAATTCCACTGCAACCATGGGGTGTTTGGCAATTGATTTCTGAAGAACATCTAGTACCAATGTCACCTAATCCGCAACCCCATGGGCTTGGGTCTCCTGGATTCTCTGGAGGACAAGAGTAACAATACTTCTTCTGCACAATCCCTCTCACCAAAGGCTCCTCCTTCCACCAATTACCTTTTTCCGATAAAGAAACTGAAAAATCGTAGGTCAGAAATAGAATTGGGTTTTCATACAATTCCTGCAAGCCATAGTTTTGGCTAAGTATGGTATTTGGGGGTACTTTGTAAAAGGTTTCGAAGGTAGGAGTACTATTAAATTGGCCCGCGCAGGTGCGGGTTATTATGGTATCTTTATTTGTACAATCTTTAACCATTTTATAATCAATACTTCAATTCCATACACATACGATTGTTTCTAAAAAACAACTTTATATCTATAAAAAGTAACACTACCTGTGATATGGTTATTTACTCGAAAAACCAACAGACCGTTTTTATCAAAATACATATTGTAAAAATCAGGTAAGTTTGAAGGATACAAAATATCACAAATCAAATTAGGAGGATCATTATTCAAATTATAAATCTGCATCCCTTTTTCAGGTGGTGTAGAATTTTCAATTAAATTTAAATAATACAAATCCAAACCGCAAGATCCAGGTTTTTGGTTACCCTTTGATTTTAATGAATCTGGTTCAATTTCAATTTTTTGACCATTGGTATAAATTCTAAATAACAAATTATCTTTTATGTTTAAAACTAGGTTCTCATACTTAACTAACAATCGATTATAGTAATCAAATTCTCTTTTAGTGAAAAATGCACTTGAATCAAATTCAATATTTACAATTGAATCAAATGTGGCTAGTTTACCATTTTGTCCAAATGTGGATAATAATTCACCTTTTAAATTATATTTAGAAATTTTACTACCACTCCAATAATTGCCATAAATTATTTCTCTTGTTGTATCTAGCTGAATTCCTGTTAGCCATTGGTATGATGCGTATAACCTATCATAATTTGTTGAATCAAGTTTTCCGATTGCATTTTCTAAATATAATTTATTATTTTTCATATTAAAAATTAATAAATTTGGATTTTCTTTAACATTTTCTCTATTTATAAATGATGAATTAGTATAAAGTTTTTTTCTATGCCAAACCCTATTTGGAACCATCTGGTCAGAAAAAACCTCAATATTGTCACTAGTATTATAAATATCGTTTTTTATAAATTTTGACTTTAGCGTTGTAGGATTAAGAACAGTATATCCAAATGCGTTCCATATAATTAGTAAATCATCTATTTCCTTTATGTATCTTATTCTTTTCTTTAGTTCTATTTTTTTAAGTTCCTTAATTAATCCTGAAGAAATAAGTTTACTAGATATTTTTGTGAAATAAATGTGCTTGTTTAATTCTATCGATATTATTTTTGAATCATACTCAGTAATGCCAATTTGATTTGGATTTACAAGTATAGTATCAATTGGAACAAACTTCACCGAAGTTTGTTCCAATTTTTGACTATAAACATTCTTCCAATTCAAAGAAACGATTCCAATGAATAGAAAGACTATAAAAGTATACTTTATTAATTTGGTGTTCCAGTACATGATAAATCAGTACAAGGTTGGCCAGTATTCACATTACATCTTTCTAATTGGCATGCAGTATACTGGCATTGAGTATGACCTGACCAATTTACACATTCACAACAACGTGCCTTTTGCACCGGACCCCTCACCAAAGGCTCTTCATTCCACCAATCTCCTTTTTCGGATAAGGGAATAGAAAAATCGTAGGTAAGAAACAAAATTGGGTTTTGATACAATTCCTGCATTCCATAGTTTTGGCTAAGTATGGTATTTGGGGGTACTTTGTAAAAGGTTTCGAAGGTAGGAGTACTATTAAATTGACCCGCGCAGGTGCGTGATATTAAAGTTCCATTCCAATTCTGATTTGAAAACTCTCCAAAAGTATCCTGAAAATGGAAGGAAAGCATTGGCTTTAACATTATTCCAGATATAACCAGACTCTGATTATACGCATTAAATTTCGCTAAATCCGGACCCGAAAGATAAACTGCCATTTTTGCACTTATCGGTTCATTGGGTAACCAAATGGAATCCAATTTATTGATATGAATTTTATTATCATAATCTAATTCATTTTTTGCCGTTTCACGGATTACAGTATTTGTAAATCCAGTATCTGATAATAGATGTGTAAAACACTTTGACAGAAACTTTAACTTGATGTTTAAACTGTCTTTCTGGTTGACAATTTCAGTTAATTCTGTACTTCTGGAACCTCCAAAACGATAATTATATTCGCTTTCAGAGATTTTTTTCTGGCAACTAGTACTTAGTAGTACCAAAAGTAAACAAGCTAAGAAATGCTTGATGCTTGATGCTTGATTTCATGATTAATTTTAATTTTTATTCAAATCTAATGACATAAAATATCAATGTCAAGCTTTTTTACGCATTATTACCAAAATACGTTTTTTATCGTATTATTTAGGTTTCCCTAAACCAGAACCTTTTCTGTCAGGCCTAGTACAGCTTCCATAATACCATTTACATCAAACCCACATTCGGTATATAATTCATCCTGGGTGCCATGCTCAATAAAGGCATCTGGAATGCCCAGACGTTTCACTGGGATTGCATATCCATGATCTGCCATAAATTCAAGCACCGCTGAACCCATGCCTCCCTGGAGGCAACCATCCTCCACAGTTAAAATGGCTTCATAGGAAGTGAATACTTCATGTAGTAAAGCATGGTCTAAAGGCTTCACAAACCGAAGATCATAATGACCAATGTAATTACCGGAGGCTTCAAGTTGATCCAAAGCTTTGGTAACATAATTTCCAATATGGCCTATGCTCAATACTGCTACTTTATCTCCTGAACGCAATCTCCTGCCTTTCCCGATTTCAATTGCCTCAAAAGGTGTTTGCCAATCTGAAAGTACCCCATTTCCTCTTGGATAACGGATAGAAAACGGTCCCGTTACATTGTCAGTTGTAGCGGTAAACATCAAATTTCTTAGTTCCTGTTCGTTCATTGGCGCAGAAACAATCATATTTGGGATACAGCGGAAATATGCCAGATCAAATGCTCCATGATGAGTTGGGCCATCAGCTCCTGCAAGTCCTCCACGATCTAAGCAAAAAATCACCTTTAGATTCTGCAAAGCCACATCATGCACTACCTGATCATATGCTCTTTGCATGAAGGAAGAATAAATATTGCAAAAGGGCAGCATACCAGCAGTTGCAAGACCTGCAGAAAAAGTTACTGCATGTTGTTCTGCAATTCCAACATCAAATGCCCGATCAGGAATTTCCCGCATCATAATATTCAGACTACACCCGGAGGGCATAGCAGGCGTAATGCCAATGATGGTTTTATTTTTTCTGGCAAGCTCTACTATCGTTATTCCAAATACATCTTGATATCTGGGTGCTGAAGAAGCTTTTGATACCACCTGAACAAGAGACGCTCCGGTTACTTTATCAAAAGGGCTGGCCTGAGCATGCCATTTGAGCTGGTCTTTTTCTGCTGGTGCAAAACCTTTTCCTTTTACAGTGATGCAATGCAACAATTTCGGGCCGGGGATTTTTTTAAGGTCTCCAAGCGTACGCGCCAAATGATGCACATCATGACCATCTACAGGACCAAAATATCTGAAACCAAGTGCTTCGAAAAGCATGCCTGGTCTGGAAAGCAGCGCTTTAATTCCATCCTCAAGTTTGGAGGCAGACTGTTGTCCTTGCGGTCCCAGCACTTTTCCAATCAGCTTCCACAACTCATCCCGCATTTTATTGTAGGTGCCTGAGGTGGTAATGTCGGTTAGGTAGGCCTTCAATGCTCCGACATTCGGATCAATGGACATGCAGTTGTCATTCAGAACGACCAAAAGGTTGGTGTCTTCGACTCCGCCATGGTTCAGCGCTTCAAAAGCTAAACCGGCTGTCATGGCTCCGTCGCCAATAACTGCCACATGCTGACGGTCTTTTTCACCTTTCAGGCGACTGGCAACAGCCATACCCAATGCTGCAGATATCGACGTAGAGGAATGTCCAACGCCAAATGTATCGTATTCTGATTCGGATCTTTTCGGAAAACCGGAAAGCCCTTTATAAACGCGGTTTGAAAAGAACCGTTCTCTTCTGTCTGTTAGAATTTTATGTCCGTAGGCCTGATGCCCCACATCCCAAACCAGTTGGTCGTAAGGAGTGTTGAGCGTATAATGCAAGGCAACTGTCAGTTCAACAACACCAAGGCTTGCACCGAAATGCCCCCCGTATTGAGCAACATGTTCGATAATGTACGTGCGCAACTCGTCACAAACGGTTCCCAGATCCTGGAACTTTACTGACTTTAAGTCTTGTGGAGTACGTATTTGGGCTAAAACCGGTCCTGGGGTTACTGACATCAAATTGAATATACGATTAACGCTGATTGCCGGATTTTCGTTTCATGATAAACCCTGAACAACTTAAAATTAGGAAATTTTTAGAAATAGAAATTATTTCCCGGGAATTACGGCCTCTGTTTTACCAAAAGAACTTAGCCATAATCCCACAAAGGTAAGCATCCCATTTAGGAGGAGCAATTCAAAACTAAACTGGTACCCTCCAAACCAGGCACTTGAATTCATGGAGATGATGTAACACAAAATGGGGCTTATGATACAAATAACAGGTACCCATATTCCTCTGGGCATTTTACGGGTAAACAGGCCAAAAGAAAACAGCCCCAACAAAGGGCCATAGGTATATCCCGCTGCAGTAAATACCGCACTGATTACAGAATCATTATTTAAATCCCAGAAAATTAATATTATCAATGCCATTACCAGCGAAACAAGCACATGTACCAGTTTGCGTATCATCACATGACTGGCCTCTGGGTACTTTTTTAAGGAAACTAAATCTAAAGAAACGGAGGTAGTTAATGCAGTAAGTGCCGAATCTGCGCTGGCAAAAGACGAAGCAGTAACTCCCAATAAAAAGAAAATCCCGATAGCCTGAGGCAGATAATTTCCAGTAGCTATCATAGGAAAAAGCATATCACTTTTTTCCGGAAGAGGAATATTTTGTTGCAGGGCAAAAAGGTACAACAATGCGCCAAGGCTAAGAAAAAGAAGATTTATGGGTAAAAGACTAAGGGTAAACCAGAACATATTTTTCTGGGCATCTTTTAAATTTCGGCAGGCAAGATTTTTTTGCATTAAATCCTGATCCAGACCTGTCATCGCAATGGCAATAAAGGCCCCACTGATAAATTGTTTGAAAAAGAACTTCTTATCTCTCCAGTCATCAAAGAAAAACACCTTGGAATAATCGCTTTCGGAAACTGTTTGAATGAGCCCACCAAAACTCAAATCCATTTTCATGGCGATTAACACAATTGCAGAAATAAGGGAGGCTACCAGAAATATAGATTGAAAGCTATCGGTATACAGAATGGTTTTTTGTCCTCCCCTAAAAGTATATACCCAAATCAGAAAAATAGTAAAAACTACTGTCAGGGAAAAAGGGATGCCCAGTGGTTTAAACAACACCAATTGTAACACACCAGAAACCAAAAAAAGTCGAAAAGAAGAGCCAATCAATCTGGAAACCAAAAAAAGTACTGCTCCTGTTTTATAGGCTTCCGTTCCAAAACGATGTTCCAAATAGGTGTAAATGCTGGTTAGGTTGAGACGGTAATACAGGGGCATTAGCACTGTTCCAATCACCAGATATCCTACAAAATATCCCAAAACCATTTGGAGATAGGAAAATTGTGCCGTTCCCACCCAACCGGGAACTGAGATAAAAGTCACCCCTGAAATGGAGGCTCCCAGCATTCCAATAGCCACAAGGTACCAGGGAGCCGTTCTATTGGCTACGAAAAATGATTCGTTTGAATCATTTTTTCTGGATGTAATCCATGCAATAACCAATAATATTGAAAAATAAATCGCTAAAATCCCGAAGGCTAACCAGGGTGACATGCAGTAAAAATAAGGATGCAGGCGTAAGCTTCGTTAATAAAACCAAAAAATGGCAATTAGGCGTATTTTTGCAGGCAGCTATGTCCATCCTCGTTAAAGGACTTACAAAAACATACGATGGGCAAAAAGCCCTCAATAATATTTCCTTTGAAGTGAAAAAAGGGGAAATACTGGGCTTCTTGGGACCCAATGGTGCGGGCAAAACCACCACCATGAAAATTCTCTGTGGATACCTACTCCCAGATTCCGGAATAGCGGAAATTTCTGGACTCAGTGTGTTTGAAAAAAGCCTGGAGGTTAGAAAAAAAATCGGCTACATGCCGGAACACAATCCCCTTTACCTGGATTTGTATGTCCATGAGTTTTTAAAATTTGCTGGAAAGCTTTGTGGCCTAAAAGGAAATGACTTGATGACCCGAATCAAATCGGTCATTGAGTTAACCGGTCTGGGACCCGAACAGCATAAAAAAATTGCCATGCTTTCGAAAGGGTATAGACAACGTACTGGTTTAGCACAGGCAATTCTCCATAATCCGGAAGTACTTATTTTAGATGAACCAACCACCGGATTGGATCCTAATCAAATTCTGGAAATCCGAAGTCTGATTCGGGATTTGGGTAAAGAAAAAACAATTTTGTTTTCTTCTCATATTTTGTCTGAAGTGGAAGCTATCGCTGAAAGGGTGGTCATTATCAACAAAGGAAATATTTTGGCCGATGATCAGATAAATCATTTGAAGCAAAGCGAAAATGCAAGTCCGATTTTGATTTTACACATGGAAAAGCCGGGATTCGACTTCAGCAGTTTTGTTCAAATTCCAGGATTTGACCGCGTGGAACAAGTAAATCCACTTGAATTTAAGCTGTATACCACAGGTGCGGTTGATTTACGCAAAGCAGTGATGGAAGCCAGCATTCAACAAGATAATCCGATCCGATCCATGACACTTGAATCCTCCAGTCTGGAAACTGTTTTCAGGGAATTAACTCAATCAGGAGGCAAATGAGCGCTGTTTTAACTTTGTTCCAAAAAGAAGTTCAGTCCTTTTTTAATGGATTAATAGCTTATTTGGTTATGGCTGTTTTTTTAATAGGAATCGGACTATTTTTCTGGCTTTTTCCGGGAAATGTACTTGAAACAGGCGCAGCTCAAATGGACATTCTTTTTGAACTGGGACCTTGGTTTTTCCTGTTTCTGATTCCAGCAATAACCATGCGAGCCTTTGCTGAAGAATATCGAAATGGTACGATAGAATTTCTGCTTACAAAACCCGTTACCGAATGGCAGATTGTCCTTGGCAAATATTTTGCCGCTGTTTTTTTGGTCCTTTTTGCGCTGATTCCAACTTTAATTTACCTTATTACTATTATTCTGTTGGGAAATCCCGTCGGAAATATTGATACCGGGGCTACCATTGGCGCGTATATTGGGCTTGCCGGTTTGGGATTTAGTTTTGCTGCAATTGGCATTCTGGCCTCTACTTTTACAGATAATCAGATCGTTGCATTTATTTCTGCACTATTTCTGTGTTTTTTCATGTATACAGGATTTGAATTTCTCTCAGATCTTGAATACCTGACCAGTATAAATGAACAACTTTCTGCCATTGGAATGCTGGCACATTACCGTTCCGTGAGCCGCGGAGTAGTAGATATCCGGGATGTGTTTTACTTTGTGACGATCATCTTTATTGCACTGCTGCTTAGCCAAAACAGACTGAAAGGAAAGAAAAAATGAAGATAAAAAATCTCTTTTCAGGATTAAATATATTTTTGGTAATTGTACTGGCAATATTGGTAAATCTCATTTTATCAGGATTGCTGTACAGAATAGATCTCACTGCGGAAGGAAGATATACGCTTTCCGAAACCAGTGTTAATATGCTCGATAGCCTGAACCGTTCCTTAACAGTTAAAGTCTATCTGGAAGGAGAATTTCCTGCTCCTGTAAAACGCCTCCGCGATGCCGTTCATGATATGCTTGTCGAAATGAAATTGCATTCGGGAGAACAGCTTGAGTTTGTTTTTTTGGATCCAGCGGATAAGTCAGAACTGATTGATGAATTTCTTAAAAAAGGGATTAAACCTATTCCTATAAATATCCGCAACAGCTCAACTCAGGCATCCCAGCAATACATTTTTCCGGTTGCTAAAATCAGTTATGAAGGTCGCACTGAATATGTTGATCTGATGAAAGGTGCACTCAATCCGGATGGGTCAATAGATATGCTACGTGCGGAACAGGATTTAGAATATAAATTAATTAGCGCAATTCGAAGAATCACAAAAGACAATGCAGTTATAATAGGACTTCTTGAAGGACATAAAGAACTCAACAGAAGCAGACTTTCAGATTTGCTGAAGGATTTGGAAAACATGTATCTGGTTAAAGAAGTTAATATTTCAACCGGCGAAGCCATCAGTCCTTCAATTAATGTCCTGATTGTTGCCCAACCAGATTCTCTTTTTACGGAAAGAGATAAATATGAAATTGATCAATACATCATGCGGGGGGGTCAGGTTTTCTGGATTTTGGACCAGGAAAAAGTTGACCTGAAACAGGGTCCCGAAGTA
>Ga0114980_10001613_pt1 | contig 16110 bp, 12 predicted proteins | sample S_140806_EF_Meta_FD_87018 | JGI IMG/M metagenome (GOLD analysis project Ga0114980, IMG submission 87018) | Freshwater microbial communities from Lake Simoncouche, Canada to study carbon cycling - S_140806_EF_MetaG | ecosystem: Environmental > Aquatic > Freshwater > Lake | place: Lake...
AATTGAAACGGCTCAAAAAGACAAAGTAGTTTCTGAAATAAAAGGGAAAGAAAAAGAACTAACCCTTGATTTAGCTAAAAAAAGAAAAGAAGCAGAAAATTTAAATAACGCAATCGCTGCCGTTATTAGAAGAGAAATAGAAATTGCTCAAAAAAGGGCAATAGATGAGAAAATGCGCTTAGATAAAGAGCGCAGACAAAAAGAATTGGCATTAAAAAAAGCAGAATTAAATAAAAAACTAGAAGAAGAATCACTAGCTCAAAAAAGAAAATTAGAAGAAGAAAATAGAAGATTTGCTTTGGCTAAAAAGCAAGCGGAAGAGAGAGAGCGTCAAGCTTTAGCAGATAAACAAAAAAGAGAAGAACAAGAACAGAAATTATTGCAAGAACGTAAACTACGAGAAGAGCAAGAACGCAAATTGGCTCAACAACGAAAAGAACGTGAAGAACAAGAACGCAAAGCTTCTAAAATGCAAGAAGCTAAACGTATTGAACGAGAAAGAGAGCTCGCCATTGAAAAAGAAAAACAAGAAGCACTAGAAAAACAATTAGCTAAGGCTAAAAAACAACAAGAAGAAAAACAACGAGATTTATTGGCAGAAAAACAACGTCAGGAAGAGTATCAAAGAAGATTAACTGAAGACAAAAAGAAACGAGAAATTCAAGAGCAACGAAATGCGAATGCTCAACCCTATAACAACCCTCGTTATAACCCTTCATTGGCCAGTTCAGAAAAAGAAAAACAATTGGAACTTGCTTATGATGAACCCATAAAACCGAAAGCGAATAAAACATTGGCCAGTGATGATTTCAAGTATTCATTAACCCCTTCTGAACGAGAATTGACCAATACTTTAGAAGCCAATAAAGGTCGATTGCCTTGGCCTGTTGAAAAAGGGTATGTAGTAGAGCATTTTGGAAAGAATAAACACCCTGTTTTTAATATTGTTTCAGAAAATTATGGAGTAGATATTAGAACAAGCAGAGGTGCTTCGGCAAGAAGTGTTTATCCTGGAGAAGTTATTTCAATTTTATCATTGCCAGGAACAGGCAATACGGTTATTGTAAGTCATGGATCCTATTATACCGTTTATGGAAAATTAAGCAGTGTGAATGTTTCTAAAGGAAGCAAAGTTGGACTTAAACAAAAAATTGGAACCGTTATGATCAATGATGAGGGGAATGCTAATTTTCATTTCGAAATATGGAAAGCAGGAATCAATGGCGGTTCGTCCAAGCTAAATCCTGAGTTTTGGATTGCTCAATAAATCACTTTCATTTTTGTTAATAGGCAATAAGGGTAAAAATACTTACCCACATATGTGAATTACTATTTCTTGCATTATTTTAAAACTATTTTACTTTTACTATACTAAAAAAAGTAAAATGACGATAGAACAGATCATGTTGCAAAGTGAGGCTTTGATATTTGGATCCGATAAACCATTAACTGCAATTGACATTGCTCAATTAATAAAAGATACAGAGTCTGAAGATGAATTGGATTTAGCAAAATTACCCAATGCACTTGAAGCAATAGTAGAAAAATATGCCGCTGATTTTTATCCTTTCGAAGTAAAACAAATTGGTGGTGGATATCAATTTTTAAGCAAAAAAGAATTTTATCCAACCTTGGCAAAATTAAATGGTGAAAAATACACTAAAAAATTATCTACTGCAGCTATGGAAACGTTAGCTATTATTGCTTACAAACAACCAATTACTAAAACAGACATAGAACATATTCGTGGAGTAAACTCTGATTATTCTGTACAAAAATTACTAGAAAAAGAACTTATTTTAATTTCAGGTAGAATGGAAGATGCTGTAGGTAAACCATTGCTTTACACAACTTCTAAAAGCTTTATGGATTATTTAGGTTTAAATAATTTAGATGAATTGCCTAAATTATCAGAAATATTAAATCAAGAAATTGTCGTACCTACTTTAGCTGAAGAAGCCATGCCAGAAAGCACTCATTTAGCAGTTTCTGCAGAAGGTGAATTACTTGAAGTAGAAAAAAACGATCCCTCAAATTCAGAAAACTAATCATACTTTTTAGAATTTGAAAACCGACTTTCGAGTCGGTTTTTTTATGCTTTACTCATAACGCAATGCATTAATAGGATTTAATTTACTGGCTTTTATTGCAGGATAAATACCTGCCAATAAACCTACCATTAAACAGATTGAAAAACCAATCAATATCCACAACCAAGGTATTAAAAAGTCTGTTTTTAATGCCAATGAAATTAAATTGCCTATTAAAATACCGATCGTAATTCCAATAAAACCTCCTTTTAAACTGATGTAAATTGCTTCCGTTAAAAACTGCATCCGAATAGTTACACTGTTAGCCCCGATGGCTTTTGACAATCCTATTTCACGGGTTCTCTCGGCCACTGAAACCAACATAATATTCATTAAACCGATAGCCGCCCCTAACAATGTGATAAAACCAATTAAACTAGCTGACAAGGTAACAAAACGAAGATTGCTGATTAAAGAGTTAGCAATTTCATCATTTTTATTTATCGCAAAAGTATTTTCCTCATTTACTTTTAGTTTTCTAGATTTTCGCATAGCGCCTTCTGCTTCATCAACTGCCATATTCATATATTTGATGTCATTTACCCATACAGAAATAACAGCTGATTTAGTCGAAATCGAATATCGCTGACGAGCATTTTGCATAGGAATAATAACCATATTGTCGGTTCGATTTACAAAGCTCGAACCCTTACTTTCCATGACCCCAAGCACTTTGTATTTTTCATCTCCTATCGAAATCGTATTATTGATTGCTTCTTCTTCACTACTAAAATATTTGGTAGCAATATCGTTTCCTAAAATACAAAAATTAACCCCTGAAGCAGTTTCTGTTGTAGTAAAATTTCTACCACTGATTAAATTCGTGCCTGATACTTTTAAATATTTTTCATCAGAACCCATGATAATTACATTAGGATTCGATTTTTTTGTACCTTTTTTAATAGTAGCTCCATTATTTGCCACTACGCTCAAACTGACTTCTGCTGGGTATTGAAAATATTGTATAAAATTGTCTGCATCTTGCAATGAAATTCTACTTTCAGTTTCACTTTGATTGATGCGTTTTTTACCTCCATGTTTTTTTGATTTAGATAAAATACTTTGTGATGTAATGGTAAATGTATTAGCACCCATGCTCGTAAAATTATTGTATATAGAGCCTTTTAGCACTTCAATAATAGTTACGATACCAATCAAAGCCGTAATACCAATTGCAATAATGGCAACTGTTAAATTTGCTCGCAAGCGATTACTTTTGATCGCATTTATTGCTAATGATATGATATCTTTTGTTTTCAATCTGTTGCAAATATAGTTGTATGCTAGCGGATGTCAGTTATATATAAATATTTTTTATATCAGCTTAAGGTTAAAAATTTAGTCCATAATAATATTAAGTGGATTCTTCCTTTTTTATAATGCTCTAAAAAATGTCTTTTTCTTTAAATTATAACTACAACATGCAAAAAAAATCCGAAACGAATTTGTTTCGGAAATTATGATATAACTATTTTTCATTGGGTTTGTCGTTGAGTTAGCTCTTTGATTTGCTGAAATAAATTTTTCATTAAAGGTAGATAATCTGAACCAAGCTGTATCACTTTGGGTGAAACAGGTTCAATATAAGAATACGTTTTTGCATCTTTTTTTAGCTCCGGACCCAAAATATTTACTTGATTAAATAACCAAACCAAGGTGCTGACAATAAAAATGGTCATGCATGCATAAAGAACACCTCCCAGTATTTTATTTATCCAACCAAAAAATACGGCATCCAAAAATTTTTCTATTAATTTAATTCCAAATCGAAAAAGTAAAACTACCAATACAAAAATGAGTACAAATGAAATTAGCAAAGTATATTGACTGGTCATAATATTTTGTTTAAACAAATAATCTGCTACTTGATGCGACAATTTCAACGAAAGTAAAATACCTATTACTACAGATACCATTGAAAAAACAGCCCATAAAATTCCTTTTTTCCAACCTCGATAAAAAGAAATACAAATCAATATTAATATGATGCCATCAAAAACCATTAGCCTAATAATTGTTTAGCCATTGCCGATATAGCTTTGCCATCTGTTTTACCTGCTAATTTTTTAGAAGCCAATCCCATTACCTTACCCATATCGGCACCTGATGTAGCACCTACTTCTGCAATCACTTGTTGAATCGCTTCACGCAATTCTTCTTCTGTCATTTGTTTAGGTAAAAATTTCTCGATAACTTCTAACTCATCTCTTTCCTTTTGTGCTAAGTCTTCTCTGTTTTGTGCAACAAAAATTTCCAATGAATCTTTGCGTTGTTTTGCTAATTTTTGTAAAATTTTTATTTCTTCTTCTTCAGTTATTTCGCTTACTTTCCCTTCAGCTGTTTTTGCTAGTAATAAAGCAGCTTTTATTGCTCTTAATCCACGAAGTGCTGCCTCGTTTTTTGCAATCATAGCTGCTTTCAATTCAGTCATTATATTTATTTCTAAAGACATATTTTTAAATGTTTAATTATTAATTATTGAGGGTCAATTATTTTTAAAGGTTAGCATGTAAAAATTGAATTTAATAAGGAACTGTATATTGTAAACTGCTGATATGCTTTTCTGCCAACATAAATCTACTAACTTTTTTTTTAAAGCTGATTCTTCTTCATTTCTTCTTCCATTTTCACTTTAAACCCTGCCGAAAATGTTCTTATTTCATCCGCCAATTCTTTTTGATTGGTTGCTCGTTCATAAGTATCCGCCATCGTCATCATAGTTTGAAAAAAGAAATCATTCATTTCATCAACCATCATTTTTTTAGTCCATAAATCGATGCGAAGTGCGGCACTTTCATTTAAATCCCAGATACTCAACATAAATGCTTTTGCCTCTACAGGATTAACTACGCCTCCTTCAGCAGCTTGCCAATATATTTTTTCGGGCATTTTATTTTCATCTAATTCTACATCTAATTGTATTGTGGAACCTTTAGCCATTTTTTATATTTTTTATTGACTGCAAAATAAAAGTATTCTGTTCAATAATTGCATTAAAATTTAAAAACGAGGACAGCCGTATGACTTAGTATACTCATTTGCACTTTTGTAATTGCCTTGCAAAATTAAAGACAGTTCAAAAGCACCTATTCCATTATTCCCTATTGCCAATTGAGATATCGTGTGGTCATAACTAAACATAAATTTATTGTTTCCAAATTTATAGCCAGCTACAGCTATAACTGCATCCTTCTTTCTGATGTAAGTGCCTAAAATGAGTTCGCTTGCTTTTGCAGAAATATCATTGCTCGTATTAATATTAATAAGTGTACCTGCAACTAACTCACTGGCTCTTTTTTGTCGAGTATAATATACCGATGGCGATAGCATAATTTTGGCACTTGCCTTATAAATAACTTCTAGATTTAATTGAGGTCTCAAACCAATTTTATTTGATTCGCCATAAAACGTTTCCAAGGGCTGATTGATATGCATTGCAGCAATACTGGCTTTTAAGTAAAAATTAGAATTGTTGTAAAATGCAAAGTTCATTCCTGCTCCAAAATCTAAAAATGTTGTTTTTTGAGTGGTATTGGTTTCGCCAGAAGGAAGCGTGGTATTAAATGAAAACTCATCCCATTGTCTATCAAAAGTTAATTTACTAAAATCCACACTTCGTTGATTGTAAGAACCATATAACCCTGCAGACAAACTGCTTTTTTCACTCATTAACACATGATAAGCTAGATTGGTTTGAAATTTAGTCAAAGCCAAATCTCCTTTTCCTGCTACATCACGCCAAACAGCTACTCCAGCTCCAATCCAACTCGTTTCTAATTTATTTTTCAGCAATGCCACATCGGCAAATACACTCGAAGTATTATAGGGAATTGGAATGGTAGCTCCTTGATTTCTATAATTTACACCGGCTCTCCAATCATAATCTTCAATTAAACCAGTATTGGCTGGATTAATTAACATAGGAGCATTGTAGTATTGTGAAAAATGAAGTCCTTGACCAAATATTGATGTAGTAAAACAACAAGAAAATAATATGATTATTAGTTTTTTCATGATAATTATTTTAGTAAAGTGATACTTCCTTTTTTTGTAGTGTTTGTTTTATCAAAGAAGGTAACATTTAATGTATATTGATAAACTTCCATTTCTTGCATCACGCCTTTATATCTTCCATCCCATCCATTATTCATATTGGTTGACTCAAATACTTTTTCACCCCATCTATTAAAAATTCTAAATGTCATTTTTTCAATGCCATAACCTCTTACATACACTACATCATTTACCCCATCGCCATTCGGCGAAAACCCAGATGGAACATCTACTAATGGAACAACTATTCCTCTTACTTTTTTACAAACTGTGTCTTTACAACCTACTTCATTTATTGCGGTTAGGCAAACATCATAAAGTCCATCAGCATAAAAACTATGGACAACATCTTTATCGGTTGAAGAAGTGCCATCTCCAAAGTTCCATAAATAACTCGTTGCACCAGTAGAAAAGTTTTTGAAATCGGTAGGCGTATTCGGAGTAGGTGGATTCGGAGTCCAGGTGAAATCTGCTACAGGTGAACTAAATATAGAAATTTGCTGTTGTGCCGTGTCTTTTTTATTGCATGTTGCTGGATTTGCAGAAATAAGAATAACATTATAAACCCCTGGAGTAGTGTAAGTATGGCTTGGAGACGAAGTAGTTGAGTTTCCTCCATCACCAAAATTCCAATTCCAGCTTGTGGCATTGGTGGATTGATCCATGAAAAATACATTGGCAGGCAAACAAACGCTATCGGGTGCGTTAAACGAAGTAGACATATTACTCACACTATAATTTGCAGTAGAGGTAAATACTGAAGGACTGTTGCAAGCGTTGGTATCCGTCATGGTTAATGTGATGGTATAAATACCAATAGCAGGAAAAGTATGCATCGGTGGATTTTTGCCTGTAAACCCTGTTCCATCACCAAAATTCCAGGTGTATATTGTAGTCGAATTATTAGCCAAATTGGAGGTGCTGGTATTTACAAATGTTGCAGTAAAAGGATTACAAGAATCAACTTTTACTACGGTAAAATTTGCATGAATGGTATCCACTTTTACTACTATTTTCATATAATCGGTATCTGAAATGGCAGTACACCCATTTGGATTGTTGGCAATTAAAGAAACGGTGTACACACCAGGCGTTGTATATGTGTGCAAAGGATTTAAAGTACTCGTTGTGGGCGATCCATCTCCAAAATTCCAAACAATATCGGTAGCACTTGTACTGCTATTTTGAAATTGAACCACAAAAGGAGCACAGCCAATGGTATCCCCTCCTGCAATAGCTTCTGCATCAGGATTTTGGAAATCAAATTTTATTTTAAGTGCAGTTAAGTTGCAGTTTTGACTTAAATTATTAGGGTAAATAACGCCTGAAGTAGTTGGAATAGCATATCCTCCACATCCTCCACAAATTGCTTGATAAATTACTCCATTTTCATCAAAACGACTGGTTCCACCATCTACATGTTCGCCACCACCTCCGTTTAATCCAAAAAATGTTCCATATTGTAAACTTAAAAAATTCTTATTTAAAACAATCACATAAAAATCCTGACCGTCCGTTGTGGTTTGAATAGCTCCTGTTGTGGTTGGTAAATTATTGGTTGTAGAACCAACAACATTTGAGCCACCTAATAATCCACCCCATCCTGAAACATATACATTTTGGCATTTGTCAACTAAAAATGCATTGATTGAAATATCAGTAGTAGCGGTTGTGCCTCTCCCAAAAACTGTACTTGCTAAAATAGAGGATAAATTATTATTTAATTTTGAAATGAATTGGCTTGAATTGGGATTGGAGTAAACCCCTGCTGTTACTGGATAAGCGCCTAAAGTTTGACCTGTTATATAAACATTATTGCTATCATCTGTTTGAACACCATAAACTTGATCGTAGGCATTGGTACCAATATAAGTTCCTGCAGTTAAGACTTTTGTAGCGGTATTAAATTTCAACAAAAATCCATCAGCTGTTCCCCCTTGATAGGTGGTATGCAATGAGCCCGCAGGCATATTAACAGTACTTTCTGTTCCACCTGCTACAAACAATTCTAAAGGATTTGTTTTATTGATAGATAAAACATATCCTGCATCATTACTTGAGCCTCCCCAAAATCTACTCCAAATTAATCCTAAATTTGGATTCATTTCAAATATTACTGCATCTTGCTGGCCTCCAAATACAGAACTCACAGCTGGCATTTTTGGAAAATCAGCTGATTTAGATGAACCAGTTACGTATATATTATTGTTAGCATCTACTATGACTTCACTTCTTGCATCGTCTGCATAATTTCTCTTTAAACCACCAATAACTGTTACATCTACATTCATATTTACCCCATCTTCACCAGTGCCACCAATATAACTCGATGCAATTAAATTAGTCCCTAGCGCATTGAATTTACAAACAAAAATATCACCTCCGCCATTGTAACTGGCATCAAAAATGGCACTGCCTGCTGTTGGAAAGTTGGAAGAAAATGTTCTGCCGGCAATAACTAAATTATCATCATTATCTACAATCATACTATGAGGCTGTTCATTATTCGTACCACCCAAATAAGTAGCATAAATAACATTCGTACCGGCAGGATTAAATTTAGTAAAACATGCATCGCAAGCTATAATTCCAACACCGGCAACTCCCCCTTGAAAAGTAGTTTGTATTGCTCCTGTTGTAACTGGGTAAGGCGCATTTAATACCACACCACCTGCATAAAAATTCCCTGAGCTATCATATGTTGCCGTATACCCCCAGCTATCTCCTACTGAACCTACAAAAGAACAAAATACTAAAGTAGGATCTATGATGAGTTGGTATTTTGGATTGTATTTTTTACCGACTTTAAAGGAAACAACCCCTTCATTTAAGATGTATTCACAAGGAATTTCTACTTTTTCTCCATCAATAAATTGGTAACTGTAAGGTTCAGATTCTATCATTTCACCCAATGATGTTTTTACAACCAACTTATTTTTTACAACACTCAATCCGTCTACCCCTTCGTATTGAATTTTAATTTTAGAAATGTCGCTATTGGGAGAAACTAACAAATCATATTTGATATTATTGTTTTCAGAATACACATGCATGTTTATTCCATCGTACAATTTTGTGTAATTAACAGCCAATGAAGGATGTATTGCATGTTTCCATTTACTAGAATCGGCACCTAAATAGTAATTATAATAATGCTTTTGTGATTTTTCTTGCGATGTAGTAACTGAAGAATTGCTATTTAAAAAATTCACTTTATAAGCATAGTAATGTAAGGTTTCAGAAACCAATTTGCCTCCATGATGCACGGCATCTATCTTGGCAGCGTTGGCCATATCACTCAAAAAAATAGTAAATCCATTTTTACATAAATAAATATCTCCAGATTTAGTTGAGCCTTTGTATGAAAAAGGGCCATCCCATTGACCTTGATTTTCGATAAATTCGATAGGAGTTTGTGCTTCCACTTTTCCATAAATAAATAGAAATGAAAAAGACAATAAGAGTAAATATTTAAACATAAATTGGTATTAAATTGTATCAATGTTGATTACCAATAGTAAAATTACTAAAATAATATAATACTCATATCATATAGATGTATTTTTCACATCAATTCGTTTGAAATGATTTTAAACATGTATTTTTGCGTAAAATTTATACATCATGTTAAAAACAGGAAATCCTATTGTAAGTATATATACAGAAATGACCCCAAATCCGGAAACAATGAAGTTTGTTGCAAATAAATTATTGTATCCTAGTAAAAGTATTGATTTTCAAAACGAGCAATCAGCTTCTCCTTCACCTTTGGCGAAAGAATTGTTTGGTTTTCCATTTATTAAAGGTGTTTTTATTGCGAGTAATTTTGTTACGCTTACCAAAACAGTTGAAACAGATTGGAACGAAGTCATTCCATCGCTTCGAGAGTTTTTAAAAGAATATTTAGAAGAAGGCAAAGTGGTGATTAATGAAGATGAAATTGTGAAACCAATTGAAAGCAATGCAACAAGCGGAGACGATGCTGAAATTGTAACTCGAATAAAAGAATTATTAGAAAACTATGTGAAGCCTGCTGTAGAAATGGATGGTGGTGCTATCTCATTTAAAAGTTACCACAATGGCTCGGTAACGTTATCTTTACAGGGCTCTTGCAGTGGTTGTCCGTCTTCTATGATTACCCTAAAGTCTGGTATTGAAGGCATGATGAAACGCATGATTCCTGAAGTAAAAGAAGTATTGGCAGAAGCTGTGTAAGCAATATTTTAGCTTTGAAAAAAGGATTTTAAGCCAATCAATATTCTAAAAACGAATCAATATAGTATAGGTAAAAGTTGTTTAAATAGTAATGATTTAGTTGTTGTTTTTATGGTTCTAATGTATATTTTTGTGCATAGGTACTTATGCAGAGACTTTCACAGCAACAAAAACTATTACAGAAACTATCTCCTCAGCAAATTCAGTTAATGAAATTGCTGCAAGTTCCTACGTTACTGTTGGATGAGCGCATTAAAGAAGAGATTGAAGAAAATCCTGCATTGGAATTAGATGTGGAAGATTTTGATGAAAAAACACTTTCTGAAAAAACCAACGATGAAGTGGATGAATTTACGACAGACAGCAATGAAGAAGAATACGGAAATGAAGAAGAGTATGGACATATTGACATTGCAGAATACGTAAAAGAAGGAGACGATGAAGATGCCGATTACAATTTCCAAAAAGATGTTTATCATAATGGAGACGATGAAGGGGCCATTTCATTTCAGCCTAAATTTGAAACTACTTTTTATGACCACTTATTGGCTCAAGTGAATATGCTCAATTTGGAAGAACCTTTACTAAAAGTAGCTGAGTTTGTAATTGGTAGCATTGATGAAGACGGCTACCTAAGACGTGACATCCCCTCAATTATCGATGATCTGTCTTTTAGACAAAATATTGTTGTAACAGAAGATGAATTAAAGGAAGTAATTAAATTAATTCAAGAATTTGACCCTACAGGTCTAGGTGCCAAAGATTTACAAGAATGTTTATTATTGCAATTAAGAAAAAAAGAAAAAAATTCCGTTGTCAATTATGCAATAAAAATTATTGATAAATTTTTTGAAGAATTTATTAAAAAACACTATGAAAAAATACAACGTTCATTGGCTTTATCAGACAATGATTTAAAAGATATTATTCAACTAATCGTTAAGTTAAATCCGAAGCCAGGTGCAATATATGAAGTCACAAATAAGGCTGCAACCTATGTGCTACCCGATTTTTTTGTTCAAAATATCAATGGCGAATTAGAATTGTCTTTAAATCAAAAAAATGCACCCGATTTAAGAGTGAGCAGCTCGTTTAGAGATATGCTAAAAGATTATGACAAAGGTAAGAAAAAGGATGAGCGTCAAAAAGAAGCCTTACTCTTTATCAAACAAAAAATAGATGCTGCAAAATGGTTTATTGATGCAATTAAACAGCGGCAAGAAACCTTGCTATTGACCATGAACCGAATTATGCATTTACAAGAAGAGTTTTTTTTAACTGGCGATGAAAGTACATTGAGACCCATGATTTTAAAAGATGTATCAGACAGAACAGGTTTAGATATTTCTACAATTTCAAGGGTGGTTAATAGCAAATATGTTCAAACAGAATTCGGCACATATAAACTTAAATATTTTTTTTCAGAGTCTATGTCAACAGACAGCGGCGAAGATGTTTCTACAAGAGAAGTGAAAATTTATTTAAATGAAATAATCAATGCTGAATCAAAAAAACAACCATTATCTGATGAAAAACTAACAGATTTACTCAACGAAAAAGGATACAATATAGCCCGACGAACTGTTGCTAAATACAGAGAACAACTCAACCATCCCGTAGCTCGATTGAGAAAACAAATATAAAAGGTTGCATTGGACAAATTGGTAGTGATTTTATACTTATACACCCATGAAATATTTGAATTCCATATTCTCGGCTTTTTATAAATATGATCAAAGATTTGACAATTAAATACAATTGGCTTTTATGAAAAATATACCATTTTTAACTACATTTGTAGCCTTTCAAAGAAGATAATTATGACAGAAAACGACATTTATTTTATTAAGGATAACCAAGTTTTTTTAAAAGCCAATAAGTGGTTTGCAGAAAGACCAATTGGTGAATTAAGAGAAGCCAATCATCAAAATACGATTGCTTCTATGGAGGAACGATTTTCTGAATCGGTAGAAAAAGTGAATGAAATAAAAAAAGATTTTGCTGCTGCTGATGATATCATTAAAGTTGCTGGAAAGGTTTCCAGAACCAAAAATTATTTATGCAATACCAAAGCCATTGGTAATTATTCTATTTTATTCGAAGAATTGGATGTTTTGGAAGCTGCTATAAAAGTTGCCGTTGATGAAAATTTAGCCAAAAAAGAAGCCTTGTGTGTAGAAGCAGAAGCCCTTTTGGAAGCCAAAGAATGGAAAGCCGGCACTGAAAAACTTCGAGAAATTTTAAATCAATATAAAGAACTGGCCATTGTTCCCGATTTAAAAAATGAAGAATTAAAAGAAAGAATCGAAAAAGCAAAAGATTCATTCTTCAAATTAAAACAAGCAAAATATGAATCCTTTGAAAATGATTTATTAGATAATTTATCGCAAAAAATAGATTTATGTGAAAAAGCAGAATCTATGAAGGAATCTTCTGAATGGAAAAAAACAACAGAAGAATATCAAGCACTAAATGAAGAGTGGAAAAAAATCGGTATGGTTCCTAAACATCGAATGGATGAAATATGGCTTCGATTTAATGCTGCGAAAGATGTTTTTTTTGCGCGTAAAAAAGAACATTTTGGTGATATCAAAAATGAACAAGAAGAAAATTTAACCAAAAAATTAGCATTAATAGAACAAGCTGAAGCATTAAAAGATAGTCAGGAGTGGAAAAAAACAACTGATTTATTTAACGCTTTAATGGATGAATGGAAAAAAATTGGACGAGTACCTCAAGAAAAAAGCGATGAAATTTGGAATCAATTTTTAGCCGCTAAAAATCATTTTTATCAAAATAAAGATGGTCATTATGGCAACATTCGAGTGCAATTAGAAGATAATTATGCCAAAAAAATGTCCATTGTAAATCGTGCAGAAGAACTTCAAAATACCATGGATTTTGAAAATGCAACCCAAGAGTACATGGAACTTTTCGAAGAGTGGAAAAAAATTGGACGCATTCCGAAAGAATATGGTGATGAGCCTTGGGAACGTTTTTTAAAAGCAAAGAAAAACTTTTTTGATCGGAAAGATGCCGACAGAAACCAACGCAGATTAGAAAACAATAAAGATGCCGCAGAAAGAGTCGCAAAAAATAGAAGTTTTTACAATAAAATTAGCCGTGAGTTGCAACAAGAAGAAGACTTGTTGCTAGACGTGCAACAACGCATGGAAGAATTGCCGCCTACATTGCGCTCTTATGAAAAAAGAGATGAATATTTAGAAACCATTGAGACATTAAAGAAAAAAATTGAGGAATTAAAAGTAAAATGTAAAGAGGTAAAAGATAAATTAAATCAAGACGAAAGAACGATTGGTGGACCTCGAAATTTCAACAGACCAAACAACAATGATCGTCCACAACAAGAGCGCCGTGTGTATCCAAAAAGAGATGAAAATGAGGCCAGTCATCAAGATATTGCTAATCATCAACAAAAACAAGCAGTAAAAATTGAAATGCCTGAAGTTGAAATTTCAGCAGAAGAAGCATTGAAAAATTTGATGAATAAATACAAAAAATAATTTTAAAACCGTAATAGCAAAAACATGTCAAATAAAGTATTTGAGTTAATGCAAGAAATGGGACACGAACAAATCGTGTTCTGCAATGATCCGCACTCAAAATTAAAAGCAATTATTGCTATCCATAATACCACGCTGGGACCTGCTTTAGGAGGAACAAGAATGTGGAATTACAATTCGGACGATGAAGCAGTAGTAGATGCCTTGCGTTTATCTCGAGGAATGACGTATAAAGCGGCTATTTCTGGCTTAAATTTAGGCGGAGGAAAAGCAGTGATTATTGGTGACCCTTCATTGAAAGGTGAAGCATTGTGGCGCAGATATGGCAAGTTTGTAAATTCTTTAAATGGAAAATACATTACTGCAGAAGATGTCAATACCTCTGCTTCAGATATGGAATTTATTCATTTAGAGACCAAACATGTTACAGGTATTCCAGAATACATGGGCGGGAGTGGAGATCCATCTCCTTTTACAGCCTATGGAGTTTTTGTAGGTATGAAAGCTTGTGCATTTAAGCGTTGGGGCAACGATGATTTGACAGGCAAAAAAATAATGGTTCAAGGTGTAGGACATGTTGGACAATATTTAGTTGGGCATTTAGTAAATGCGGGCGCTAAAGTATACATCACTGATATCAATCAAGAAAGAATACAAGAAACCATCAATAAATACAAAGTAGAATATGTAGATCCGGCTCAAATGCTTACGATCGATATTGATATTTATGCACCTTGTGCGCTAGGAGCAACTGTGAACAGCGAGACCATTCCTCAATTAAAATGTTCCATTATTACGGGTGCTGCTAACAATCAATTGGCAGAAGAAAAAGTGCATGGTCGTCAATTAATTGACAAAGGAATTATTTATGCTCCTGATTTTTTAATCAATGCAGGAGGCCTAGTCAATGTGGCTGCAGAAGCAAGTGGATCATACAATCAAGAAAAAGTAACGAAAGAGGTTGAAAAAATTTATGGTCGAATTTTGGATATCTTTAAATTAACGGAAGATGAAAATATTACAGCACAAGAAGCTGCAATGAAAATCGCTCAAAAAAGAATGGATGATATTGCCAATATCAAATCAAGATTATAATTTAAAATAAATTCATATTTAAACATCCATCTTTTAAATCAAAAATGCCCCAAAAGCAAATCACTATTTGGGGCATTTTTTATAGATATATCTATATTGAAATAGCGTATAAAAAATGAGTCCGATAAAAAATCGAACTCATTGCATTCAAAATACAGTATAAATTTAAAAACACTTTTCAGGAATTAAACAAATTCAATTAGTATTGATTGAATTTATAGCTGTTTATTTTCCAAAAGTTTTTTTAGCTTCCTCAGCTGTTTTTTTAGCAGCATCTTTGAAATTTGTTGCCGCTTTTTCTGCAACTTCTTTTGTTTTTCCAGCAACTTCTTTTGCTTTTTCTGTCGCTTCTTTTGTTTTTTCAGCTGCTTTTTTTGTTACTTCTTTCGCATCGCTTAAAGCATTTTCTCTTACTTCTTTGGTTGCTTCTTTTGCATCGCCTAAAGCATTTTCAGCAACTTCTTTGGTAGCACTTGCTGCTTCTTTAATTTTTGCAGAAGCTGAATCAATAGATGCAGTTGTTGTTTCATTTGATCCTGAAGTTCCTTCTACTGTTTCCGTATTTTCAACAGGAGTCGTTACGGTTTCTTCTTTTTTTGGTTTCTCGTCACATGCTACGAAGGATGCTAGGCCTAATGCCAAGATTGCGAATTTTACTTTTTTCATTTTTTTATAATTTTAATTGTATGCCTATTAATACTCATTTATAAAATAGGTAACCTGCTAGATGAAGTTTCAAAGTGTTAAAATTTTGCCTATTTTATTTTTTTCTTTAAGTCCAACATAATATCTCTCAAGCGTGCTGCTTCAATAAAATCCAAATCTTTGGATGCTCTTTCCATTTGTTTTTTAATTTGAGCTATGTCTTTTTCTAATTCTTTTGCGGTTTTATAATCTGTTTTAGTTTCTTCTGCAACCATGCCATAATCCTCTTCTTTGGAAGCATAGTATTTACTTTCGTCATAATTTTTTATTTCTAAAACAGCAGTTTGGCCTAAAATTTCTTCAATCGATTTGGATACGGTTGTGGGTGTAATATTAAACGCTGTATTATGAGCAATTTGTTTCAGTCTTCGTCTATCAGTTTCATCCATGATATTTTGCATGCTCTTTGTAATTTTATCTGCATAAAA
>Ga0114980_10001614_pt1 | contig 16106 bp, 10 predicted proteins | sample S_140806_EF_Meta_FD_87018 | JGI IMG/M metagenome (GOLD analysis project Ga0114980, IMG submission 87018) | Freshwater microbial communities from Lake Simoncouche, Canada to study carbon cycling - S_140806_EF_MetaG | ecosystem: Environmental > Aquatic > Freshwater > Lake | place: Lake...
CTAAGTATTTAGCGAATGTTGGAATTAGAACGCGGTACATCCATTCTGATGTAGATACTTTAGAGCGCGTGCAAATCATGCAGGATCTTCGTAAAGGAATTTTCGATGTGCTAGTTGGTATCAACCTGTTGCGAGAAGGTTTGGACTTACCTGAAGTATCATTGGTTGCTATTCTCGATGCTGACAAAGAAGGATTTCTTCGCTCGGAGCGCGCATTAGTGCAAACTGTCGGAAGAGCGGCACGAAACGTAAATGGCAAAGTAGTGATGTATGCAGATCGTATTACCGATTCAATGCGCAAGACCATAGACGAGACCGAACGTAGAAGGAAACGTCAGATCAAGTATAACTTTGAACATGGTTTGACTCCGCAACAAATTATCAAGTCTAAAGATTCACTTTCTGCCGTACTGGAACAAACCCGTGGTCACAAACAGAAATCAGCGGGCGCGGCATATACAGGAGCCGAAGATATGACATTGAATATCGCAGCAGAACCTGTTTACCAATACATGAACGCAGAGCAACTACAAAAGGCGATTGCGAAGATTAAGAAATCGATGGAAGCCGCTGCAAAAGAAATGGATTTCATTGAGGCGGCACGACTTCGTGATGAGATGTTTGCTTTGGAGCGACTCAGCAAGGAGAAGAAATAATACAATTCAACACAAAAAAAAAGCACTCCGAATTCAGAGTGCTTTTTTTGATTTGAAGGATTTCTTATTCTCCGGCAGAAGTTTCGAGAGCATTAAATCCGCTCATGAAAGTTGTGCCTTTTTTAATGCGCTTATGGCGCTGACGTTTTTGATGCTTTGTTCCGCAAGCGTGTTTCTGACCACATGATTCAGCAACAAAAGCCACTGTACCAAATGCAAGTAGAACAAGAATCAATTTCGCCGAGATGATGTTTTTCAAAGATTTCATGTGTCTGCTGTTTTCAGTTGTGTTTTACAATAATAAGAAATTATTCCGCTGAAAGCAAGCTTCTAATAAGCTCCTTGGCGCTTGCGAATAAACCATTCCAGCGTGAGTAACCCAAGGATGATGGCGAAAACCCACCACATTTGCACCAATTCGAGCAGTTTCTTCGGATTGTAAACTACTGGCTTAATGTCTTCACGTGCATTGAGAATATCCACTAAAGAACCCATGGTGCTGGGATATACCACCTGACCATTGTGCGCTTCGGCAAGATTAAAGAGCGCGCGATGATTGGCAGTAGTCACACTTCTTTCCGCCATCAATGCGGTCACAACAAACTTGCCTTCTTTCACGTATTTTTCATTGCCCACCTGTACCCTTGCTTTCCATGAATATTCTCCTGGTGTGAATCGACCTGCTTCCAATTGATACGCCCTCGTTGTTTTGGAAAACGTTCGTTTGTACGTTGTTCCCTTCTCATCTGTAATATCAACGAATACATCAGGAGTCTGAATCAATTCGAAGCTTTGATTGTACACTTCTGCATCGAATGAAACCTCTTCATTTTCCGGAACAGAATTGGGAGCCGTTACCCTAAAGAAGCTTCTCTCCTCTTGCAGCGACAAATACTGAATCGTTTTCCCGATAAGTTCATCAAATATTTCATGATTCCCATGATCAGCGAAATCAGCCATACGCCAACGCCATAAGCCTTCACCTGCGAAAACTGAAACCTTACGAGAATCTTGTTCTGAAAACACCCACAAAGGATAATCTGTTGCGAGTGTTCCTATTCGTTGCACCATGAATGGGTTAACGGCATTCGACTGCTCATAGTTAGCAAAAGGAGCCTGCACTGCGGGCAATCTCGATAGATAAGCCATCGCTTCTTCAGAAACAGAGAACAGCGGAAAATCTTTCACACCTACCGGCTGACAGTCATTCGGACGCGAACCATTCACGTTAATTGTCAGTCCGGTCCCTAACGCATTAAATTGCGAATACCTCCCTTGCACACCTGTAATATACCACACAGGAATACCCGCAGCTTCTAAATCGCCCAACAACTTTTGTCCAAGCGTTGATTCCGTCGGAATTGAATGCAGAATAGCAAGATTATATTTATTAACGGGTTCGGTTAACTCACCGAGTATTCCCGTTGTCACTTGATAATTATCGTTGCTTTCAATTGACAATTTCAGAGCGCCAATATCGGGATGCGGACCAGCACCAATGATCAAAACCTTTTGGCGAGAGTCAAGGACCTCAATGAAAAAGTCTAGTTTGTTGTTAGCCACATTTTCCTCACCTTGTAATGTAGCAACTTCGGCTGTATACTTCTGAATGCCGATAGCACTTGCTTCCAACTCCACAGGAAGGGTCGTTGTGTATATATCCTGATCAGACGTTACGTGTTGAGAAAACAAAATCTGTCCACCTTTCTTCAAGGTCACTACAACATCTTCTCCTTTAGCTTTCGACGATCGAACGACCATCTCTACAGGGAACTTGTTACCAAGAAAAGCGATTGAGTTATGATGAACATCTTGGATCGCGACATCTTTCTTCACCGCGGTATCACCTAAAGCAATACAGAATACAGGTGACTTTACCCATCCAGCACTGTAAACTGGGCTCATTCCACGATTGAAAATTCCATCGCTGGCAACGATTACAGCGCCCAGATTGCGATTACTGTATCGCGTTTCCAATTCATCAAACAACGTAGAAAAATCCGTTTCCTTTTGGTCGAACAAGGAATCTTCTCCTTCAGAAAAATGATCACCAAACGAATAGCGCACTACAGTAAACTTTTCTTGCAAACGATTCGCCATTGAATCAAGCGAAAGAATAAACTTGTTCTGATAAAATGTAGAATCTCTTCCAGAAACAATTGACTCTGAATGGTCCGTGGCCAATACAATTACAGGTTTTTCAACTTCACGAAAAACCGTTTTGAGCAATGGCGAAAGCAAAAGAAAAGCCAGAATAGTTACGGCAAAACAGCGGAGCGTACTCAGTAGCCAAAGTATACCACGCGAAATACTGTTGTATCGGCTGTCTCTGAAGTACAAAGCACCGGCATATGCAGTTCCTGCCAAAACACACAGCAGCAGAAACCAAGATGGCGCTTCCGTAACGATACTTAATTTCAAATCTTAATTCCTTTCGGTTGACTCACTAGGTTAACATTCCACCACACACATTGATTACCTGTCCGGTAACATATGCCGACATTTCACTCGCAAGGAATAAGCACACGTTTGCTACATCTTCGGGAGTTCCGCCTCTTTTCAGTGGAATACCGTCGCGCCAAGATTGCACTACCTTTTCATCCAGTGCACCAGTCATTTCAGTTTCAATGAACCCAGGAGCAACAACATTGCAACGAATATTTCTGGATCCCAATTCAAGCGCTACAGACTTACTAAAGCCGATGATACCCGCCTTAGACGCCGCGTAATTGGCTTGCCCTGCGTTTCCTTTCACACCAACAACAGAACTCATGTTGATGATTGATCCTTTGCGCTGCTTTAACATTGGACGCTGCACTGCTTTGGTGACATTGAATACTGATTTCAAGTTAGCCGCAATGACTTCATCCCACTGTTGCTCCGACATTCTCATCATAAGGGTATCACGAGTGATTCCCGCATTATTTACTAAAATATCAACTGTTCCAAATTCAGCAACCACTGCATTTACCAACTCATCTGCGGCCTTAAAATCGCCGGCGTCTGATTTGTATCCTTTAGCACGAACACCCAAAGCGGAGAGTTCGGCTTCCAAAGCACGCGCCTTCTCGTCGGAAGAAACATAAGTAAAGGCAATATTTGCCCCTTGCTTTGCAAAAAGTTCAACAATTCCCTTCCCGATTCCACGGGTAGCACCGGTTACCAATGCTGTTTTGCCTTCAAGAGTTTTCATAGCGTTAAAATTATAGCTCCGAAACTGTAGCGGAGTAGCGTTCCAAAGATAAGAGAATGAATGATGATCGGTGATTGAAAACTAGATTTAACTCAATTACCAGAAGTACGAACGGACTGGTACATTTCACAGTTGTTGGAATTCGACGTGCTGACAGGCTTTTGACAAAAATGCGGAAAGAGAAATATTTTTTGGCGCAAGACTACAATGCCAACAATTCTGCATTATATTTGCGTAGTTCTGCCGCCCGGCAGGACAATATTAAGAAGAGCAGCGCTTTTGGGGTTAGGCGTTGCTCTTCATTTTTTTGCCCGTTTCGTTCCCCGATTCCTGTTTGTTTTGATGCTAAACCAATCATCAATGGGTATCAATTCTGGAGTCCCGTATTTCCATTCAGTATCATTGGCAGTAGCTAATTTTCATACCAGCACCTCTGTTCTTTCAGAGTATTCAGTGAAAGGGACTGATGATTTCGACCAGTTTTTCAGGAAGCGAACGCTTTAAATAGCTCTTTTCGCAATGTCTCTATTTCAGGCAGGCCTTTGCACAAAACGACTACTATTACTCAAGCTTGTTCCGATATAGTTTTGTCAATTGAAACTGCAAAATATTGATTGCGCACTACTAGCGTTTCTTTGAAAATAACGTGTGATCTTTCCGTAACTTACTCTAACACCAATTTGAGAATAATCAATTTAGAACACACTACGACGCGTTGAATGCCAGTCTGAACGCTATCGCGTCTGAGATTTTTATTTTCGAGAATTATTCTAATCGCATTTGTTAAACATTATTTTAGCACCAGAATTAATAACTCCGCGGAAAACTCCGCCTCAAAACCTAATTTATGGCTTCCCCAACATTTAAAGAAAAAATGAGGTATTCGTTTGAGAATACGCTCTCTTCCGGACCAATTGCGATTATTGGATGGTTGGCTATCGTATCAGTGCTAATAGTATTAGTTGCCGGAACAGTATTGTTCTTTACTGACACCTCGTATGGCGACGACAAGAGTTGGATAGAAGCAGCATGGAACAGTTTGATGCGCACATTCGACGCAGGTAACATGGCAGATGATGGCGCTCCAGGAGAGAATTCGGCTGCTGATTGGGTCGTACGTATCATTGCATTAACCGTGACTGTTGGTGGTATTTTCATTGTAAGTACATTGATCGGTACGATTACTTCTGGTATGGAAGGAGCTATCGAAGAAATGCGTAAGGGTCGTTCAAAAGTTCTAGAAGCTAACCACACGCTTATTCTCGGTTGGTCTCCAAAGATTTTCACAGTTATTTCTGAACTACTCATCGCAAATGAGAATAAGAAGAAGCCACGCATTGTGATTCTTGCAGATCGCGACAAGGTGGAAATGGAAGATGAAATCAGATCAAAATTTCCAGATACCAAGAATACAAAAATTATTTGCCGCACTGGAAGTCCATTGGATCTTGACGATCTAAAAGTGGCAAATCCGCATGAGGCGAAATCTATCATTATCGTTTCTCCTGAAGAAGTTGAGCAACCAGATGTATATGTAATCAAATCTATTCTCGCTATTACGAACAATCCGGAGCGCAGAAAAGAAGCATATCACATCGTAGCAGAATTACGTGAAGAGAAGAACATCGAAGCTGGTGAACTTGTTGGTGGCAATGAAGCGTCATTGATTCTTTCATCAGACCTCATTGCACGTGTTACGGCTCAGACGTGTCGTCAGTCTGGCTTAAGCGTTGTGTATACAGAGTTAATGGATTTCGATGGAGCGGAAATCTATTTCAACGAAGAACCTAAATTGACCGGACAGACATATCGTGCTGCAATTGATGCATATGAAGATTCGGCAGTGATGGGCTTTATGAAGTCCGACGGAACTGTAATGATCAATCCTCCAATGGATACCATTATTCAAAAAGGAGATCAAATTATTGCTATTACGGAAGATGATGAATCATTAATCATTTCTGGAAAGGCAACGCCTAAATCTGATGCTGGAGCAATTCGATCGGGCGAACGTACTCCAGCAGGAAAAGAGCGTACGCTTGTATTAGGTTGGAATGAAAAAGGAATTATGATCATCAACGAACTTGACAATTACGTTGGTGTTGGATCAGAGATTGTTGTTGTGTCGGATGTCTCTTCAGTAGAGGCAGATACTACAGCATTGAAGAGCGGCTTGCAGAAGCAAAGGCTTTCGTATGTGAATGCTGCGATTACAGAGCGGTCTGTGCTTGACGCAACGGATGTAAAATCTTTTGACCACATCATCATACTATGTTCAAATGAAAAAGATGTTCAGGAAGCCGATGCTGAAGTACTAATTACACTACTCCACTTACGGAATATTTCGGAACAGCACGATGTGAACATGAGCATTGTAAGTGAAATGCGCGACGTTCGTAACAGAGCACTTGCAGAGATCGCCAAGGCCGACGACTTTATTGTAAGCGACAAGTTGGTTAGTCTCTTATTGAGTCAGATTTCAGAAAACAAGCATTTGGAAAAAGTCTTCAAAGACCTGTTCCGTTCTGAAGGGTCTGAAGTATACATCCGCTCAATGAAAGATTACATTCAGCCCGGCAAAAAAGTTGATTTTTATACAGTAGTCGAAGCTGCTGCACAACGCGGAGAAACTGCAATCGGCTATCGAATTACTGAGCATGCGCAGAACGCAGACAAAGCATACGGAGTGGTTGTGAATCCAAAGAAATCAACACAATTAGCCTTCTCTGAGAATGATAAAATCATCGTGCTCGCGGAAGACTAAACGGTAATGCGTATGCAATAAAAACGGCGACAGAGTTTGAAATCTGTCGCCGTTTTTTTTACTGAATCTTTAGCGTGAAGTCCTTTTGAATTTCCGGTTTGAATGAACTTTTATCCAGAATATTAATCGTTTCTATTTGGGTTTCGCAGCCTGGTGCTTCTACGGCAATTGAATATATGCCAGGAGAGAGAATAATCACATATCGCCCTGTATTGCCGTTGGGGACATACGTACCTACCAACTCCCCACTTTTCATTTCATTGACTGTTATAAAAACAGAATTGTAGACAGGAGCTGCTGTTGTTCCATTGAATTTCATTTGTCCATTTACAACGGAGTAATTCGGTTCAACATCATTGAATGTAACACGGTAAATGTCGAGATCACCTAAGCCATCTTCCCTACGTGCCGAAATATATCCGAAACGACCATTTTCTGAAATCCGGAAATTGCTGTTGTCTTCTGGCGTGTTAATAGGAAAGCCGAGATTCTTCACAGCTCCAAATTTTCCGGTCGCATCACTCTTCTCCGCTTTGAAGATATCATACCCACCCATGCTCGTATGTCCTTTGGAACTGAAGTACAATGCCTTCCCATCAGAAGTCAGGCTTGGAAAATCTTCATCGAAAGGCGTATTGATCTCTTCTCCGAGATTTACGGCGGGTCCCCACTTACCATTGGGCAAACGTTGAGAAACGTAAATATCCATTCCTCCTATACCACCGGGACGATTACTAGCAAAATAGATCGTGTTACCATCATTGGTAACAGTGGCCGCAATTTCGTAGAACTTCGAGTTAATGGTTTCATCCAACTTCATTGCTTTGCGATACATTCCCTTCGACTTGTCCATTTCTGCAATGTACAAGTCTCCTGTTCCGGCTTCATCATCATAATACAAGATCATGTAATCACCATTTGGCGACATTCCTGCCACCTCAGCATTTCCATCCGTAGTGCTGAGCGGAGCGCCAATATTTTTCGACTTCATGAATCCTCCTTCGTTTACTCTTGAAATACTGAGTGTAGAAAAGTACGATCCGTCTTTTTGTCTTAGATTACCATTATCTGATCTTTTGGTAGAATACACCATAAACGATTCATCAGCGGGAACAAATGGAGAAAAATCAGGGAAGGGAGAATTGATTGTACCTCCCAAGTTTTCGAATGTTACATTCACTGGATACTTCATCAGCTCGCGCGCGTTAAAGCAATTCTGAAGTTCGCGGTCAACATCCGCAAGATTATCAGCAGAACCTTTACCCGCCATTTTGAATTTGTTGTAAGCTAGAATTGCGTCGTCAAATCGGAATCCGAAATGATAAGCACGGCCAAGCAAATACATAGCGTCAGGCTCGAAATTAGGTTGACGCGTTACCAACTCTAGATACGGAACCGCTTTGGACTTGTTGATGTTTGTATTGAGATAGCACACACCGATTCGGTAATTGTACTGCATGTTTCGTGGATCTTCACTTAGCAGATCAAGATACAGCGTTAGTGCTTCATCGTAGTTAGCAGCAGTAAATCGTTCGTTAGCCGTTTTAATATCCGACTCTGCAACATCGTTCGTTTGTGCACGACCAGCCAAACTTGCCGCCATTAACATCAAGGAAAAAAGTAATTTCATTCGTCATGGGTTTAAGGGGCAAATGTAGTGAAGATGGCTGCTAATGTGTTGCGACAAATTGTTTAAGAAAAAATAAAAACATGATCAAAATCATTAAAAAATGACCAATTTCTGCGTTTTACGCGCTTATCAATGTATTTTACGGCTGTTAACTTCCTATCTTTATGGTGCGCCATTCCAGTACCCTCAGATGACCCCCCGTTCTGAGTTCTTAGTAATCAATTTACGGATTTTCCACCGTGATTAGTTGTTTATTAAGTGGCTCAAGCGTATTTCTACGGTTGTGGAAGGCAATGAAATGCTATTCTTTAGAAATAAGTCTATCTACATACAGTACCACTATGCCCTACGATAGCCCAGCCTTAATGGAGTCAGTTCCGATTGGAGTTGTACTTCTTAATGAAAGTTTCGCGATCCAACATATCAATAAAATTGCCTTAGTCAACTTCGGGTTAACTATAGATACGTGCACGAATAAGCAAGTAGACCACTTATTCCAAACTGCAGTTGATACCGAAGGCAAAAAGTTGCTCCCCCAGAATGGTGCTGTAGATTTCCTTATTGCGAAGATGCAAAGTAATGAGGGACTTTCTTTTGGTGTAATTAAGCCTACTTCAGACCGAATGTTCTTGCATGCCCGCTTACTCAAAACTGCAAAAGGCTGGGCGATATCTCTTGAAAATATCACTTCAGACGTTTTGCTGAGCGAAACATTAGCATTCCATCACAGGCTCCAGGATCTAATGTTTTACACGATGCAGCAGTATTTCCGTTTCTCTCCTGAAGAAGCACTGCAACATATTTCATCGTCGTTACAAATGGTTGGAGATTTTATTGGAATAGATAAGTTATATGTCTTCCGCTACAACAGCGATTGCACAATGCAACAAGTAGTTCATGAATGGCACTCTCCGGATATCAACATGGACTTTCTTCCAACTGTAGCATTACCTACAACACAGTTTCAAGAACTCTTGCAGTTGAACATAAAAGGTGAATCGTATTACGTAGAAGATTTCAATCAACTACCGGATAATACCGCTACTAAAGAGGTAATGCGTCGTCACGGAGCTTTAAGTTCGCTGACCATTCCAATTATGCGACGGGGTGTTTGCATTGGATATTTAGGTACTGTTTTTGTAAAAAAAGTACATACATTTTCAGAAAATGAAAGAACCTTATTGAACGTACTGACTGAAATCTTAGGCTATGCTCTAGATCCATTGGCGCATGTTGACGCAAAGCGCATGCTAGGAATGGTTAACTCGCAAACCAACTACGTCATCCGAATAAATACTGCAGGCAAACACACTTTTTGGAATGAGAAATTCGAAAAGGACTTTGGATGGATGTATTCAGAAAGCGGAATTGCAGAAGGCGATGCCATGAGTTCCATTTGCGAGTATGATCGTGATAAAGTAGCGGGAGTTGTATTTCAGTGCACGGCTAACCCAGGGGAAATTCGCAAAGTAGAAATTGACAAACCCGCTAGAGATGGAGGAATCATGTCAACTCTTTGGGAATTCGTATGCTTAACAGACGATAATGGCACACCAACAGAAGTACAGTGTGTAGGCATGGATGTAACCGAGACAGTGAAAGTACAGCGCAAGCTTGAGGAAAGTGAGAAGAAATATCGCGTTTTGTTTGAGCGATCTCCTGTGCCCTATTTGGTAATGGTAGATCACAAATTTATTGAATGCAATGTAGCCGCGCTTGAATTAACTGGTTATACCAAGGAAGAGTTAATTGGATTAACACCTGTAGATATTTCTCCTGCCTTACAGCCCAACGGTATGCCAACAATGGAGTATGCAATGATGCAAATTCAGAAAGCCTTTAGTAATGTTGGTCATGCGTTTGAGTGCGTGCATACGCGAAAAGACGGATCTGAGTTTACCGCCATGGCTTCGATTACAGTGAGTGATTATGAAGGTAAACCCGCGCTTTTCGTGACCTGGAGAGATGTTTCAGCGTTGAGAACTATACAGAACGAACTCGAATTGAAAGAGCGTCGATATCGTGAGGTTGCGGAGCATAGTCATACAGTAGTGTGGGAAACAAATCTGGAAGGTATGTTCACTTATGCCAGTTCTATTTTAAAGGAGATTTACGGATATACACCAGAAGAGCTAGTCGGCAAGAAAAAGATCTTGGATCTTTTCCCTGAAGGCACTACGCAGCGGTATATCGATCAAGGTTTAGAAATGATTCGAAAAACAGGGAAAATGCAAGGAAGCATTGTCCCTATTGTACGCATCGACGGAAAAATCATTTGGGTTACACGCAATTCAAGTCTGCTTTATGATGCGAATGGAGTGCATATTGGATATCGCGGATCTGACAACGACATAACGGAGCGTCGTAATGCAGAGCAAGAACTTGAAAAGTTCAGAATTATTTCTGACCAAGCAAGTCATGGTACGGCCATCGCAGACCTTGCTGGCAATATTACTTACGTTAATGATGCGTGGGCGGCGCAACATGGTTACAGCGTAGGAGAACTCATCGGAAAATCACTGTCAGTATTCCACCCAGAAAGTGAACTTCCTAAAGTGATGGATTCGGTGAGAGAAATTCAGGTTACCGGAGGCTTTGCCAACTTAGAGATAATTCACATGCGCAAGGATGGGTCAACTTATCCTACTTTGATGAGCGGAAGACTTGTTCGCGACCAGAATAACGTTCCGCTTTTTATGACATCGAATGCTATAGATATTAGCGAACAGAAAGCGAACGAAAAGAAGATTAACGATATCAATCAGTTACTCGAAATAAAAGTTGAAGAACGCACGCGCGAACTTCAGGATTCGAACGTGCAACTGATAAATGCTAAGGAAGAAGCCGATAAGGCCAACCACGCGAAGAGCGAGTTCTTGTCGAGGATGAGTCATGAGTTGCGTACTCCTATGAACTCCATTTTAGGATTTGCTCAATTGCTTGAGATGGACAATTTGGGTGAAAGGCAACATCGCAATGTGAAGCAGATTCTGAGCAGTGGAAACCACCTGTTAGATCTGATCAACGAAGTATTGGATATTGCTCGAATTGAATCGGGACACCTTTCACTTTCAATGGAGCCGGTAGATGTTATTCCAGTAATTAACGAGTGCGTTTCATTGCTGCAGCCGCTTGCGGCGTTACGTAACATCACTATTTCAGCTATAGCCTGCGATAATGAAGAGTGTTTTGTTCAAACAGATCGTCAGCGAATCAAACAGGTTTTGCTTAATCTGATGAATAATGCGATTAAGTACAATGTTGAAAACGGAAAAGTCACAGTTCGTACGCAAACAATTCGCAATGAAGGAAACAAATTACGTATTTCCGTAGTTGACACGGGGAAGGGAATCAATCCCAAATACATGGATCATATCTTCACTCCATTTGAGCGAATAGGAGTAGAAAGTACGGGAATTGAAGGTACAGGTCTTGGATTATCCGTAGTGCGTCAGTTGATGAACTTGATGGGAGGAAACGTAGGTGTTGAAAGCATACTTGGATCAGGAAGCATATTCTGGGTAGAGTTGAGTGAATGTGATTCGCGTCTATCGGAAATTGAAAATAATCTAAACTCCAATAGTACGGGTAAAAAGGAAAGCACGTTCAAAGGGACGATTCTTTACATAGAGGATAACAGTTCGAATGTGCAACTGATTGAACATATCTTAAAAGCCAAAAGGGAAAATATACACCTGATCACAAGCCCGATTGGCACTAATGCTGTTGATCTTGCGCAAGAGCACAAACCTTCACTTTTGTTGTTGGATCTGAACCTGCCGGATATGCATGGCGCAGAAGTCCTGCGAATTTTGAAAAATACACCCGAAACAAGTCAAATTCCGGTAATTGTATTAAGTGCAGATGCATTACCAGAACAAATTGAAACATTAATAAACCTAGGAGCAGTAGATTATATCACTAAACCGATAGACATTACTAATTTCCTATCTCAAATAGATAAGTACACCCACTGAAGGCTTAGCACTCCCCTCTGACATGAATAACGACCTAAAAAATGCGCGAATACTTATCATTGATGACCAGGACTCCAACATCCTGGTGTTGGAAGAATTACTGCTCATGAAGGGTTATTTCAATATTCATAAAGTCAATGACGCAAGAGAAGCATTAGCTGCTATGGCTAACATCAAACCGCATTTGGTTCTTCTCGATTTGATGATGCCCCACCTTTCCGGATACGATATTTTGGATTTGATGCGTGCCGAAGGATATATGGATGGTTTTATGCCAGTACTTGTACTCACAGCAGATGCCACGAGCGAAGCGAAAAAAATGGCACTCGAAAAAGGTGCGAGTGACTTTCTCACCAAGCCATTCAATCTCTCTGAAGTAAATGCGCGAATTACCAATTTACTGCGCAATGTGTGTTTGCTGTTGATGCTTTCCAATCAGAACACCTCGCTCGAACAGAAAGTTGATGAACGCACAAAGGAAATCCAACAACATATGCGTCGCATTCAAGAGCAAAATGATGCACTGCGTAAAATTGCTTGGTCACAATCACATCAAGTGCGAGCACCGCTTGTGCGTATTATGGGATTGATTTCTATACTGGAAAACGGTTACGACGTTTCCGGAGCGAAGAAAAGCGACGTAGTGGCCATGATCAAAAATTCAGCAAAAGAGTTGGACGCTGTAATTCATGAAATCACCAAGCAGATTACACCCCAATAATCTCGACTTGGATAGATTAAGGCAAAATCATCTTAAACGGTTTACCTTCCGTTTCTCCTTCAATCGCCAATGGAAAATGTTGCGCATCAAAATTTCCCATGAACCAATTTCTTCCAGTGTTCACGAGCAATAACAAACCGTGATCATCTCCCATGGCAGAAAAAGTATCCGTGTTTTCATGGCGTGAGAATGGCTGAACACCGTGTACTGTAGCTATCCATTCCCGCATTGCAGGAACATCTCCGGTTACAATTCCAATTTCACTAACCCCAATTAGCGACTTCGCACTGAACTTCGTAGTATTTCCAATAGGCCCTACTCCACCACGCGCAATTATCTCTACAATGTTTCCAGCAGGATCAAAAAAGTAAATGGACTTTGCCCACCAGTTTGGAAAATCGACAAGTATTCCTTTGTCTTCCTGACTGTGCAGAAGTTCCAATCCACGGTCGTGTGCCCATTCAATGGCAGTGGACAATTGATCGGGATAAACATTAAACGCAAAATGGTAGCGTGCATCTCGATCACCTGGAATAATAGTAACGCGGGTATGTCCTGCTTGAAACGCAAAACCATCGCTTTCACTAACGGCAGGAATTTCAGGAAACCCGATTTGCTCACCATAAAATCGTTTCAATTCTTTTGGCTCGGGGGTAGACAAAGTGAGTTGAGTAATGCGCATGGTATGCAAAGTTAGAATAAACCAAATTCACTCACCTAATTACCCGTTATAGTATTCTCGATGTTGGTCTTACTCGTAAAATGAATAAGTAATCTTAATATTGCGTTTACATATGCCCCAGCAGCACATTCCACGTATTTTTTTTGTGTTCCTCATGGTGTTAATCAGCCTATTGCTGCCCAACTCCTACTGGAAACGTAGAAGTGCAAATGGTGCATGGAAAGCGTTCCAAAAATGGGTCAAGCGATCTGGCTTTACTTTGGAGAAGCGCCAACCCACATGGAATATTCCCGATGCTCCAACGGCTAAAGGGAATATCAATAACGTTCCGGTAGAAATAATCGTTACACCACGCCACAAGCAGCGTTCATTCTTTGCCTCGCCAGAATATCATACGGTAGTGCGTGTACATGCTGAGGCCAATTCTGAGTTAGAATTTTCCATTTCATTGGCTTCGATTACAAAAAGCTTAGCCATTAAAGTCGGAATTGAAAATTTCAAAACGGGCAATGAAGCTTTCGATCATACGTTTGATGTAGATAGTAATGATGAAGAAATGATGCAGAATTTGCTTGATGACCTTACGCTTGAGAATTTGGTCAGAAACAAATTTCTGTTTCAGTTCAGAGGATTGGAATTCCGCCAAAACTATCTGCGGTACGAAAGGAACGCTGCGCCGAATACAGAAAGTGAAGTTCAGGAATACTACTCGATTGCGGAATTCATGGCGGGTATTGTTGGCAAAATTGATCAATACAACCGCACGCAATTCCGATCGTAATTCTCTTGTAATATTACGCGTAGAATATTTTTCCTGGATTCAGAATCATATTCGGATCAAATAAGCTCTTGATGCCTTGCATGAGTTCAATACGTTTCTGATCAATAGCGATGTGCAAGTAAGGCTGCTGTACCAATCCAATTCCATGCTCTCCAGAAATCGTTCCTCCAAGGCGAACACATAGTGCAAAAATCTCTGCGATACCTTTCGGAAGTTCTTCATTCCAGAAAGTGTCGCCCAGATTTCCTTTGATAATGTTGACATGCAAATTACCATCACCTGCGTGTCCGTAGCACACCGACTTAAATCCATAGCGCTTGCCAATCTCTTTCACCCCTATCAATAATTCGGGAAGTTCAGCTCGTGGTACCACCGTATCTTCTTCCTTGTATACGCTATTGGATTTGACTGCTTCTGCCACTTTGCGACGCATTTTCCAGAGCATTTCTTTTTGTGCAGCCGTATCCGCAAAAAGAACTTCTCCCGCATCAAATCCAGCAACGACTTCTGCAATTTTCTCAGCATCCTTGTAGAGCACATTCATGTCGTTACCATCCACCTCAATGAGCAGATGTGCTTGGACTTCATCGGGAACTTCGACGGTAATATCGGTATTGAATTCTCGCACCCAATCAATAGCATCACGTTCCATAAATTCCATTCCAGATGGAGTGACTCCTGCTCTGAACACTGCGCTCACCGCTTCACACGCTTTTTCAGCCGAATTAAATGGAACCAACATCACCAAATTATGCTGAGGAAATGGCAATAATCGGAACACAATTTTTGTGAAGATTCCGAGTGTTCCTTCACTACCAATCATTAAATGCGTGAGATTGTAACCCGTTGAATATTTTAAGACGTTTGCTCCTGTCCACACGATTTCTCCGGTAGGCAACACCACTTCAAGATTCAAGACGTAATCACGCGTAGTACCATATTTTACGGCTTTGGGACCGCCTGAACTATGCGCAATATTCCCACCAAGGAAGCAGCTCCCTTTCGAAGCGGGATCAGGAGGATAAAATAGTCCTTTCTCACGCACGGCATCTTGAAAAATCTCATTGATTACACCTGGCTCAACCGTAGCTTGTAAGTTTCGCTCATCGATCTCAATAATCGTATTGAACTTTTCCATTGAGATGATCACACCACCATGAATCGGCAAAGCACCACCACTCAATCCCGTTCCTGCTCCTCGAGCGGTAACCGCAATCTTCCGCGCATTACAATGTGACAGAATAGCACCAATCTCTTTCGACGTATGCGGCACAACAACAATACCCGGAAGAAACTGCAAGTCCTCCGTCTCGTCTTGCCCGTACTTCGTTCGCATTTCCTCTGCTAGCAATACAAAATCAGTTCCGCAAATCAACTGAAATGCCTTAGCATCTGAATCATCGGGTTGGTTATAATTCATCACAGTAATTTTCCTTTGGTAATCGTTTTCATCCATAAAAAGAAGGTTCACTTCAGCTCAGGTAGAAATGTTTAAATTCACACCAAAATTATCGTATTCATCCGCATCTTATGAAGAAAATAACCCTCGTTTTTGCACTGTTTATCAGTGCACTTTGTGGACAAGTTGCTGCACAAAGTTCAACCAAGCTCATTACCAATGAAGATATTTACTTGAAAGGCACTTTCCGCCAGGAGGGCTTGATGGGAATGACTTGGCTGAAAAGCGGAGAACATTACGCAG
>Ga0114980_10001615_pt1 | contig 16105 bp, 20 predicted proteins | sample S_140806_EF_Meta_FD_87018 | JGI IMG/M metagenome (GOLD analysis project Ga0114980, IMG submission 87018) | Freshwater microbial communities from Lake Simoncouche, Canada to study carbon cycling - S_140806_EF_MetaG | ecosystem: Environmental > Aquatic > Freshwater > Lake | place: Lake...
AATACTGGTGTTTGTATATCACCAACACCACTATCAATATTACCTGTGCGTGGGTATCCAAGCACTAATGTTTTTAACGGTTCATTTGTAACTGGGTCATAATCCACAGAAATATTTACATCAAAACCATCATCTTGTCGGCTTAAATCTTGAATAGCCTGATATACCTGTTTTAATTCGTAAGCATAATAGACACGGTCAATTAAAATACCTGATGTTTCAGAACCAACAATTACACCAATATCTCCTGATGCAGTTGATTGCGCTTGATTTATTAAATTTCTAACAATTTGAAGTTGGTCGGTATTATTATAAGCAACAGTTGTGCTAATTAATCGTTTTTCAAAATAACTTTCAAACTCTCTAGCAGTTATTTGTAATGTTTGGGCTTGACTAGAATAAGTGCGATTCCAAATAATACCGCCCCAAACTAAAATGCCATTTCTATCTACATATAAAGCATTACGAGATGGTTGAGTAGATGCATCAACATTATATTCATAAGTATTTATGCCAGATAAAAGTAAATGACCAGTAAAAGTTCCAGCCTGATTTAATTGCTGAGTAAAAGAAACACCTGTAAAAGGTAGTTCGGCAATTATCTCATTAGTTAAAAGGTCAGCAATTAAATACCGATAAGTGGTAGTTGGCATACCACTAGATTACCAGCAGATTTGCTTCTTCTTCTGTAAGAGGTTCTCCAGCAATAAGTTTTGCTTTAGCAGAAATCTTTAAATCCGCAATACGCTTTTCTTCGGCTTTTTGTGTTGCTCGTTCTGCATCTGCTTTAACTATATCTGCTTTTACTTGGTCAATTTCAAGTTTGGTTAAAGGCATAATTTCTTGTTCGCCTGTTGAACAATTTACTATTACCTTATTATATGTTTCGGTAGTCATTTTTTCTCCTTAGTTAAGCGTTAGATATTCCGTATAAATATGCTGATGAATTGGTAGTAAATTTATTAGTTGCTGCATCATAAATACCAACATCAATAGTTGTTATAGCGTCAGTTCCACTCCACCAAACATTATTATACAAAACATAAGATTGGTCAGGTGAACCACCTATAAAATTAGCGCTTTTTGGGGTGCTACTTGTAGAATAATTTGGAATATAGTATTCGGCAAATGATTTTGCAGATGTAGTGCTGTATTGAGCCAAAGGCCATGATGCTTCTTTACTACTATCAGTAGCAAAAGAACCTGACCAACGAATTCTTCTTCCTGTTATGGTAGATGAATAATCCGTATTGTTAAACCTTATATAAAAACCACCATAATCGTTTGCTGTATTACTACCACCTACTACAAGAACTAAATCTGTATAAGTTGATGGAATAGAAGCAAAAGTAATATAATTTACGGCGGTAGTAACCGTATAACTTGCTATAAGATTATATGTAGATGCCATTATGCTGCTGCAATTCCGTAGATTGAAAACATGCTTCCAATAGAAAAGTTATGTGTTGGGCTATAAAATTGAACACAATTTATTGCTGTAGCATCTCTCCATATATTTGCGGATATATAAGTTAAATTGTCGCCAGCAGAAGGTTTAGGACCGTTGCGGATTAAAACAGGTTTATAGATATTAGGATTTGTGTAAGAGTGAAGAACCATTACTAAATTAGTGTTTTCATTATATGGACTAAAAATAAAACCATTAAGACTTGCTATGGTATCTACAACTAATCCACCACTATATCCAAACATAAAATGTCGGCTATAACTAGCACTAGAATCAGGTGTATTAGAACCACCAACTCTCACTTGTGCATCTGTGTTGTTTGCAGCCTTTCCACTAAATACAATAACTAAGTCAGTATAAGTTTGTGGAATTGAACTAAAGGTTACTGTGCTTGTTGCCGATACTAGCGTTGTTGAGGCTATTTTATCGTAGGTTGCTCCTGCTGCCATGTTATGCTCCCTTTATTCCATAAAGCGCAAATTGAGTATATTGATTCATAGTGCTTCCATCAGCATAACAATAAATATCAGTTATAGCATTAGTATTAGCCCAATATACATAAGTTAATTTTGTTTGTCCTGTGCCGTTTCCATCAACTCCACCCCAACCCACAACTCGCTTATACAAATTTGTTTTAGCGTATTCATAAATTTTAGCAACCATAGCAGAACTATAAGATGCCGAATTTTTTGCTCCAATACCTACTAAAGCGCCAGTATCTGTGCCAGGTCCATCGCCCCCACCGTTTGTAGGGTTATAACTAAATAATTGTGAATAATTATAATTTGCCCCACTATCGCTATTAAATCTTAATTTAATAGAATAAAAATTAGAAGCATTTACCAATGTTGCTCTAATTTCTAAATGTGTAAAAGTGCTTGGAATTGAAGTAAATGAAACTGATGTTGCTCCACCAGCACCTACGGTTGCAGTAGCAATAGATTGATATGATGTCGTAGATAATCCTTGACGAGTTGAAGATGCAATAACTCCAATATTAGGACTCATGCTATATCTCCTACTATATACCATAGGTCGGTTGAGGCTTTTATTAAAGTTGCAGATGAATATTGCGCTCTTAATTTAGGAGCAGTAGCAGTAGCACCAGTAGAAGCAACAGTAGTTGTTCCGCTAGTAACCGCTTGAATTGTTACCTGACCAGCACCAATTTGAATAATGTTTATTTGAGTTCCAGTTGGAAAGGCTACCGAAGCGTTTGTTGGAATTGAATAAGTTTGCGCAGAAGCATTTGATGCAGTAACTAATTTTCCGTTATCCGTTAAAACAAAAGTATAAGTAGTTCCAGTTTGAGCGTTTAATGAAAGGTTAATAACTGGGGCAGTAAGAGTTTTATTAGTAAGCGTTTGTGCAGTAGTAAGGTCAGCAACCACAGAGGTATCAATAGCCAAAGTTCCGCTAGTTGTAATTGTTCCACCAGTAATACCTGTTCCACCAGCAACGCTTGTCACGGTTCCAGCACCAATATAACTTAATGAAGTCCAAGCAGTAGAACCACTACCAATTTTTATTTTGCCTGTATCAGTTTCATACCCAAATTCTCCAGAAGAAAGTGTTGGGTTAGCAGAAGTCCATTGTGATGCAGTTCCTCTGCGTATTTGAATTGCGGTTACAACTGCCATTATGGTGTGCCTCCAGTTATCGTTTGTGTTGCCGTAGTAGTTGGGTCGCCACCATTATAAGGTGAAATGCCATCAAATACTCCAGCATCTAAATCTGTTAAACCACTAGCCGTTCCAACCGTAGTCCAAGCACTACCAGTATAAACCATTAAACCGCTTATAGTGTTGTAATACAAATCCCCTGCTCTTAGTGTCGGCGTAGAAATATCTGTGGCACTTGAAGGAACATTTGTTGGCGTTAATGCTAAACGGCTCATGCAATATCACCAGCAACTAACCAGTTATCGGTAGAAGTTTGAATAGCGGTTAAAGAAGAATATTGCGCTCTTGTTTTAGGAGTTGCCGCAGTTGCGCCAGTAGATACAACTGTTACTCCGCCAGCACCAACAACTGTTATTTGTCCTGCTCCATATTGAGCAATATTTAATTGTGCGCCAACTGGATATGCCACGCTAGAATTTAACGGAATAGTTGTTGTAATAGCAGATGCATTTGTTTGTGTAATTAACTTACCGTTATCAGCCAAAACCGTAGTATAGGTTGTGCCAGTTTGCGTATTAATACCTAGATTTATTAAAGGTGAAGTTAAAGTAGGGGTTGTTAATGTTTTATTTGTAAGTGTCTGAGCAGTAGATAAATCTGCGGTAATAGCAGTATTAATAGTTAATGTAACCGCACCGCTTGAACCACCACCGCTTAAACCGTTTCCTGCGGTAACCGAACTTATATCTCCGCTTTCTGGAATATTTGTTGTTACCAAAACTCTTGTGTCAGTAATATTTGCATTTGTAATAGCAGTTGCGCCAGCACCTACGGCTACTGTTGCTAAAGAAATAGAGTTTGCTGGTAATGCTGGCGCTACTGGTGAACCAGCAGGAGTTCCAGCAACTACTTGTAAAATAACATCGTTATATGCGCCTGTGTAATAAGCATCACGAACAGTTGCGCAAACTAAATCAATTCGTGGGTTAGTTGGGTTTGCGGTAGTAATAGATAAAATTGTTGTTGCATCATTATAAGTTGTATAAGTTCCCATATTTGATTGCGTTGTTCCAACAATAGCCGCCCAACCAGATGCTACAAGAACAGATAAACCAGTAGGAGAATTTTGCGTAACCGCTAAAGAAGCAGAATTAATTATGCCTGTTGTAGCCCATAGTGCTTGTGTGCCTAAACGGTCATTTTCGGCTGGGTGAGAACCATTTTGTAACCATGACGGTGGTGTGCGTATTGCCATTTATTCTCCTAAATGTAAGCCGAGTTCCATACTACCGTAGCGGCAGTAGTTCCGATAAGTGTGCTACCAGCGTTGCCTGTTAAATAAAAACTATTATTTCCGGGCTGAGCAGAAAACCACTCTCCTGAAATAAGTAAATTTCTAGCAGGTTGTCCGTTCAAGGTAATAAGTTTATTATACAAATCAACTACCAATAGGTCGCTTGATGAGTATGTGCCAACAAAATCTAAAGAGGCATTTTGTGTGCTATTACCAAGAATAGGGTTTGTGATAGGTCCATTTAGCGTAATTATAGGGTAAGTATCTGTCCAACCGTTATTTGTAATGGTTGTGGTAATAAGTGTTGAACCGCCACCATAAATTAGATTATAAATACGGTCATATGTGCGACCAGTAGGCGGTGTATAAGCCATTGTGGCGGTCTGTTGATTGCTACTGTAATAACGAGGGTCTGGACAATAAACTTCTAATTGTGAGGTAATTTTGCCGTATGTGTAATCTGGCGTAATAGAAGTTCTCAAACCACGAACACGGCAATTAATAAATTGGTCGCCTGTAATGGCTGGCATTTTAAAATATAACGGTGTAGTGCCTGATGTTTGTGGTAATAGAACCGATTGAAGCGTGTTGAAATTGACTTGTGCTGAATTTCCGCTAGAACCAAAAGTTTCAATAATCATTGTAATGGTTCTGCCAGCCAAAAAATCTCTACCTGAAAACATACCGTCAGCAAATCCTCGGTTATCATCTTGATTACGAATTTCTGGCAAACTTTCTAATCCATCAATACTTGTTATTTGATAAGGAGAACCAGCGCCACCAAATACTTGTGTGCCAAATTGAAACGAATATAATTCAGTAAGTGCCATTAGTCAATAGCCGTTCTACCCATAGCATTAAGTTTATTTGTAACACCTTGTTTAGTATTAACAGAACTGTATAAACCTGAACCAGCATAATTTGTTGTTACTGCTTGACTAAATTTAATAGCATTAACTACGGCAGTAGCAGTTGATTGTGGAGATGCGGTAGTTGTTTGATTAACTGTTACGGTTGTAGATGGACCATAAGGTGTATTACCAACCCCACCATTAGAATTAAATGGAGCATTTGTAATATAAGGTGTTGAAGCAGTAGGGGTTGGCATAGGTTGAGCGGCTAATGCTCTAGCAGAATTTAAAGCAGCAACCATAGCGTTTATAGCAGCAGTTGTGCTATTTGTAGCATTATTAATTGAACCCAATTTTTCTTGAAAGTCTTTTTCAATAGCAGTTAAACTATCGTTTAATTCTTTTCGGGCTGCCGCTTGTGCTTCTGCCATTTGTTTTTGTGCTGCCGCTAAAGCAATAGCCATTTCTTTTTGAGCATCAGCAATAGCAGTATCTCTAGTTTTTTCTGCTTCTGCCATTTGTTCATTAAATTTCTTACTAATATCAGCCTGAGCGAGCGCATAGTCATTTTTTTGTTGAGTTAAGAAGTTAGCCATATCAATTTTGGCTTGTGCGTATGCTTCGTTAAGTTCTGATGTTGCTAACTTGCCACCAGCGTTCATGGTTTCCGCTAATGCATTTAAACCAGTATTTGTGGTGTTTTCCATATCGCCATAAATAGTCTGCAATTCTTTAATCGCATCAGGTCCAGCCTTTAAAATACTATCTGCTAGTTGTCCGCCTATTTCGGGACCTTGTGAAACAACTTGTTCAATAAAAGTTTGGCTAAATCCAGCACCAGCCAACGCAGAAGCCTTTTGTGCTAGTGATTTCATTCCAGCCAAACGAGCCTTCATATTGGCTAATAAATCTTCAACAGTAGCCTTACCAGCCTCAATTAACCCTTTAAATATATCCCCAACGCTAAATGAAGTGCCTTGCGCAAACGCATTACGCAAACGGTCAATAGAAGATTTGACTATGGATAATAACTTTTCGTTACCTGCCTTAGTTATTTCAGCAATTTTATTAGTATTGTCTAAAGATAGTTTTGCTAAATCGTCAGCCTTTTGTTTATTAAGTTTGCCCATTGTATCGTTAAATGTGGTTTGGGCTTTTGTAATCTTTTCTTGCCCATCAGCGTTAATTTTGGCTACATCTTCTTGATAAGATTTATCAATCTCAGCCATTTTTTCGGTGAATTTAGTGCGAGCAGTAGCAATTTTGTCTTGAAAATCTCTAATAATTTTCATATAACCTTCATTAGCCTTTTTGGTTTCAGGACTAATACCGCCACCTTTAACAGTTGCGCCACCAGCCGAATTAGGCATATTTGGTATAGAAGGTGCTTTGAAGTTAAGTCCAATAGATACTTTTTTATCTGCTAATTTATCTAATCCATCACCAAATTTGCGAATATCATTTGCAGTTTTATTTACCGCTTCGGCAGGTCCTTTAAACTTATCGCCAATGCCCGGAATTTTAGATGCCGCACTAAGTAATGAACCAATAGCGCCAACCAAATAACCAACGCCATTAACCACAACTTGTAACATTTTAACTATTGCTTTGCGGAAAGTTTCACTAGCGTTCCAAGCAATTACAAATGCGCCTACTAATAGAACTACACCAGCAACTACCAAACCAATAGGGTTAGCATTTAAAGCGGCATTTAAATTCCATTGTCCAGTAGTTAAACCAACCTGAACGGCAGTTGCTACTGCTGAAATAGTGCTCCATGCTTTTGTAACCGCAGTAACCACTTTAACGGTTGCGTTATATGAAGCAAGTGCAACAGTTACAAGAACAACTGCACCGCCTAAAATAGCAAATACTTTTGCGTTGCGTGAAATGAAATCTATTGCACTAGAAATAAACTCAACCATATTTTTTAAGATAGGTAATAATGCTCCGCCTATTTTTTCAGCAATACTGCCTACTTCTTCTTTTAAAATTAATAATTGGACTTTAAAAGTTTTTGTAGCATTAACCGCTTGCCCACCAATTTTACCTTGCAATTCGTCCATCGCTTTAGCAACGGCTTCTGATTTAGGTATAGTGCTATCTAATGTAATACCCATCTCTTTGAATGCTTTAGCGTTACCTGCGCTCGCTCTTGCTAAAGTTGCTGATGCTTCTTCAAGGCTCATATTCTTAACACGGGCAAAATCAGCTGATAGTGCTAATAGATTTTGGCTTTCGGTTACGCTTCCAGTAGCAACGAGAAGTTTATTAAAACCACTTGCCGCTTCTTCATTACCAAAACCTAATTTTTCATAACTGTCCGTGAGTTGTTCAATTTGTGAACGATTTGCCTCTGTGTTAATGCCTAGATTAGACATTGTCTGACCTAGTTTATTAAGTGCTTGTTCGCTTTCATTCGCTTCTTTAATACCTAATGCCGCAAAACCAGCAAATGCCGCACCCATACCGAGTAAAGCACCAGTAGCAATACGGCTTGATTTATCTAATGCAGAAACGCCACCGCCAGCCTTAGCGGTTTTACCTTCCATTTTTTCAAGTTCATTATTAACATCTTTAAATTTAGCAATTGCTTGGTCGGCAATAGCCTTAATTTCAAATACTGCTGGTGGAAGAAAGCCTGCCATTATTTACCACCCACAGAAAGATGTTTAGCAACAATGCGTGGAGCAATAACCATAAACTTTTTAAATGCTGGTGCCATATATGGAAATCCTCTCTCTGCCGTTGTGCCACGCCAAGATGGTGGTGACCAATTACCGCCTAATTCTACCGCTCTACCATAAATTATAGTTGGTCCCACAATGGCTTCATACTTGCCAAAACCTGTTCTAAATTTTTCTCCACGAATAGAACGCCTTAAATTGCCAGTTCTGTTCATTGGGGGAGAACCAGCCTGTGCCTTTTGTCCAGTAGGTCGTCTGCCTTGTATTTCTTCTTTTGATAATTGAATTAAAGTTGTCATCATTTCATCACGGGCGTTGCGTGCGCCATCGTCAAGGCTTTTACCAGCCTTTTCAAGTGCGTTTCTAACTAGACGCAGATTTGATGTTATCACTTTCAACCTTTTTCATTAATGAAGAAATGGCAATTACCCAATCTACAAGTCCTGCTGGTTGTTCATCTACTTGCGTAGGTGTCCAGCCAAATTCGCTTGCGCATACATAATAAAACCATTCTTCATCTGGATATGTGAACGCTTCGTGCCGTTCGCCACCTTCAAGTAGCCATCTTAATCGTTGGAGTCTGCGAAAGGGCTTTCGGCATCTTTCTCCGTTTCATCTGTTTGAGCAGTTTGTGGGAATAATACTTTTTGTGCATCTTTAGTTGCTTCTGTTAAAGCATCATAATCAGCCATTTCAAGTTCATCAATAGAACTAATACGAACTGATGGAATCATTAAATCTAATGACCAACTCTCAATGAGAACGGCAATTAATCCATCTGTAAGTGATAGTGCTTGCATGATGCCTTCTTCGGCTTTAGCAGCATTTTGAAATATCTTTTTGCGGTCTTTAACACGCAGTTCTTTTGGGTCCCGTAATACAACTTCTGCACCACTAGGTAATTTAATTGTTTTGCTTGCCATCTTTATTTCCTTCCAATCGGTTTGGTTGTGCCTTCCATTATAAGGTGCTAGGGGGCTGGGAGCAGAGGAAGGCGACTGCTACGACCTGCGCCCCCTAGCACTTCTTGTTCTGAAACTTATGCGTAAGTTCCAGAAGCCTTTGCGTTTTGTAGAACCCATTTGATAGGAGCATAACCGCCTGTTGAACCAGCATCGGTAGTGTTACCTTGTCCATTAAGTTCAATTGTTACAGTTACAAAATCATCACCACGGTCAATAACGGCGGTTGTGTATGCGCCCTTAGTGATAGTCGCTTGAATTTGAACTGCACTTGCACCAGCGCCATATGCCCAGTTAAGAACAATGGCTGGCTGTGAGTTGCTAAGGAAGTTTGTAAGTTGTGTATCTGCATCCATAACAAACTTAATTGTGCCTGTTACTTCTAATGCACCAAGAAATACTTGATATGGGTTTTGTGTGTTGCTAATTCCATAAATAGGAGTAACTGCACGCTTCATATCAATATTGCCTTCCATAGCAGTTGTTACGGAAGAACCACCAATAGATACAGTTCCACGCCAAACTGGTGTAGGCAAAACTGTGCTAAATGATGGTGTTGGGTCAGATACGGTTGAACTTACCCAACCTGTTGATTTGGTATCAAACTCTAACATTCCATCTGCATTGAACTTCAAAGAGAAATCAGAGAATTGGCAACCTGGGTAAGAACGAACTCCTACTGCATAAAAATCGGTAAGAGTGTAAGAAATTGGTTGAGTTTCTGTGCTAGATGTTGTTGAGTTTTTTAATGAAATTGTGTGTGTATATGGTGCTGATACGCCAGTAGTTGCTACTGAACCCATAAGACCAGCAATTGCATATCCAACGGTGTCAGCAAATACTGCTCCACCAAAATCAAATGTTGAACGACTACGACCTTGAATATAGTTGTAGTTCATTACATTTGAGCCACGCAACCCTGTATCGTAAAGTGGGTCATAAATATCCGCAGGTTTCAAACTGTCTTTTGCAACTGGGATAAAATCTGTTGGTGCTACTACTGTTCCTTTTGTGACTTCTTTAGCGATACCCACATAGGAACGACTAGATGCTTGTATTGGCATTATTCACTCTCCTGCTTTATGTCTGTTGTTGTTGGTTTGGTTAATGATTTAGCACTATTAGATGCGACAACATCAACGGCACTAAAGTTTTCTGGGGCGTCAAATTCATCGCCAGAATTGACTACAACTCCAAGCGAAGGGAACACACGCTCATCTGTTCCTATATATTTATATTTCATGTTTCTCCTATGCTTGTATCATCTCGGTAACATCAAACTGCAGTTCGGCAAAAGTTTCTGTCGCACCGTCATTAGTAGTTGAAGGTTCTCCGTATGTGCCATTAATTATAGGTTCTGCGCCTTGCCAAACCAAAGTGCCTGTGGTATCACCAAAGTTATGGTCAGAACGCAATCTTGTCTTAATAGCATCAACTAGTGTATCAAAATCTGCCATAGCATCTTGCGCATTTCGTTGTAAAGAGTGGTGAAATATTTGAACAATTACATTGTAATCTATGCGTTTCCAACCGTTAGTAGCCCCACCAATAGCCAAGCGTGTTTCATTTTCTGATTGAATAAATACAACCGCTTGCGCACGACTTAATTGTCCGGGCATAGCATTTTCTTGAAATTGAATACGCTTTGGAAAAGATGTATGAACGACATTTAAACCAGTAATGGGTGGGTTTGCCAAAAAGGTATAAAGAGTTTGCCGAACCCCGACACGACCTGCCATTAGCGTATCCTGCGGAATTTGTCCACGATATCCAAAGCAAGTTTAATATCTGTTCCATAACGACTTGCGCCGTCAGATGTGGCTGATGGTGCGGTTGTAATTTGCATTGTCATAGAACTATCTCCACGAGCCTTCAAAAAGGCGGTTGTAATAAGGATACAAGCCTGTTTAATGGCATTAGGTATATTTCCTATACAAGAACCTACTGTGTGGCTATAAGCAAGCGCAGAGGTCAATGGCACGGTTGTAGAACCATATGTGTAAGTGCTGGCTACTGTTACATTTTCACTACTTGCGCCGTCATAAATTCTTAATCGTTGTCCAGCCAAAATACCAGTTGCGTTAGAAACCGTCAAAGATGTAGCACCTGCGGTTGCGCTCGCAATACCATTATTAACATAACCAGCAATATATGTGTATTTGCAATAAACCTGTTGGCGTGGCACGCCGTATCCACCAAATGCCAAAGGTCCTTGTGATGAATAACTTGTGGCTACATTTGATAAAGGAATAATAATTTGTTGTTCTTCAAACCAAGATGTTGAACAATCTGTTAATGTAACTAAATTGTTTGGGTTAGTGCCATATTGAAAATCTGATAGTGCAATAATAGGTGTGTTATTTGGGTGTAATGCTACAAAACCTTCATTTGTAAATCTAGTGCGTTGAGTTTCTACATATTGAGTTGCGTTTAAATTGGCATTAAAGTATTCGTCCATAAATGAAGATGCACGAAAGATTACATTTTCTAATTCCGCATCTTGCGCATTACCATTTCCACCAATAACTAAATTGTTATAATCAATAGATGTTGGCGCATTTTTAAATTCTGCAATAGTAATATAAGGACTTTCATGAAAAGTGTCTGTGGTTAAGCCAACGGTCATTTATTCCCCATCTCTAAGTGTTTTAGAGTTATCTGTTCCACACCGACTGCATTTGGAAAACCAACTACCAAAACCACATTCCATACAAGTATAACCAAGATTTTCATTAAGAGTAGGTCCCATTAAAGATGCTTCAAAAAAGCCTTCGGATTTCATTTGTCGTGCATGATTTGGATTATCAACATTAATAACCCCTTTGCGGTCAGGATTATATTTATATGTGCCTCTAGGTGTTGCTACATCTACGCCACGAACTCCGCCGTCAGATGCTATTAATCTTGCCATTTTATTTCCCTTCCCTTAGATAGAGAGTGGCACAACCGCTATATGCCGTGCCACTCTCCAAAGGATTAACTAAGCGTTAACAATTCCTGATACTGCGCCGTTCCATGCTGGAGCAGTGCAGAAGAATGTTCCACGGAAGTATGTTGAGAACTCATATGCGAACTGAGTTACAGGCCATTGAATGCCCATGTAATCCTGAACCATAAAGTTGCTCCATACATCTGAAACTTCTGTGTCTGGAATTGGAAGTGTGTAGGACACAACTGGGCTTACGCCTTGTGGTAACCATGGGTGAACAGTTAGCGGAACTAACTTACCTGTGATTTCGTTGTGTAGTCCACCGATAGTTGCGCCACCGACATAATCGCCTGTATCTGTTTGTGCCAGATTAATACGATAGTTAGCAGTTGAACCATTTTTAATTGCATCTGAGAGTTGCTTACGGTCTGCGCCGTTTAGGAAAATCTCATCTGGGTCAGCCTTTACTGCATCATACAAGCGTGAGAATACATTTTGGTATTCAACGCCTGGGTTTGATGTAGAGAAGTTGCCGTTAATTGAATTGTTGTAACCTGAATTTGCACCAAGAACTGTTGGAAGAATTCCGTCATAACCAGTTGCGTAAGCAGATGTATCTGTTGATGCGCGAGATGCGGCAGCACCTGTGGTTGTGAAAGCGGCATTGTTTCCAGTTAGGTTAGTAGCAGTAGCACCTTGAATGGTGAATGTGCCAGTTCCTTTTAGAGTTCCTTGATACTTCAAGTTAGCAGCGCCAGTTGCAGTTCCAACATAAATGTTGTAACCAAGTGCTCCTGCTACTGCGGTTGAAACTGTGACAGTTAGAACATCACCAGATGCAACTACTTCGGAAGTTTCTGTTGAAAGAACTGACTCACCAAAACCTGAACCAGAAATACCAGCGTCAGCAGTAACATTGATGTAATAAGTGCCTGCGGCTAATGCGGTTTGTCCTGATGCGGCTACTGGTGAACCATCTACGAATGTAGGTGCTGAAAGTGCGCCAGAGTATCCTGATGCAGTTCCACGAGCCATAAGAAGCATTCTTTCTTCCATCAACATTGTTGCATAAAGTGTTGAAGTTGAAGATAGTTGGCGCAAATCCTGATATCCCATACCAGAGAAGTTAGCGTCAAATGACACGCTATCTGATAGTGAGTATGAGTTGTAAGGCAGGATTAAATCGTCAGCACTGTAAGAAATCTTTGGACCACGCTCGTAGTTGATTGAACCAAAAGCGGTAGTTGTGCTTTCTGTAATGCCGGGCCATGTGTTACCAATTCCGCCAGTTCCAGTTCCTGTGTAACCAAGAATACGCTTTACACGGTGTGATGTGCCTACGCCTTTTTTACGGGGTAGTTTGTTGCGTAGTGGAGTTGGGCGAGGTGTTAGCAGTTTAGATGGTGCTTCTAAGTCAAAAGCAGCAAAAGATGTGCTAAGTGGAGATGTAAGTGTGATGTCCTTTTGGATATCCTGCATCGCCATGCGTTGTGATGCTAGAGCGTTGTTTAGAGCGCCTACTGCATCAGGTGAAAGAGATTTGTTAGAAACCATGCTTTCAAGTTGTGCTACTGCGTTGCCACTTGCTGTTGCAAATGTTGCTGAGCCGTTCTTGATTGACATAATTGCTGATGGGTCTGTTACGGAATTACCGACAGACTTGTTAAATTCTGCTGAGTATTCGTCCATGCGTGTTGCTGCTTCTTTAGCAGAACCTGCATCGGAAAATAGTTCAGTAGCCTTTGGGGCATTTAGAGCCATTTTGTTCCTTTCGTAAAGAGTTTTATTTAATTGTTAGTGCTGAGGCTTTGGCTTCAAAATCTTGAGCCAATTCCTTGTAACCACGAGCCAAATCTTTGTCTGAGGTTACGGCTGACTTCTGGCGATACTCAGCGGCTTTAGCAAGCAGGTCGCTAAGTTGCACGATTTCTGGTTGCTTAATTGCTGAACGCTTTGGTCCACTTCCTACTGCTTTTGTTTTAGTCGTTGCTAACTCTGTCTCTAACTTATTGATTGCTTCTTGATAAGCACCAATCTCGCTAACAACAGTTGCAGTTGCACTCTTTACGGCTTTTTCAATAATAGCATTTAATGTGCCATTACTTATAGCAGACTTATCCAAGTCCTCATCGGAACTGGAATCTTCTTCTTCAATTACTGTGCCAATTTCTTCAACAGTTGGCAACGGTGTAATTGTGCTCTTTGGTGTATCTGTTGGGCTTACCATTTCGGCAGTAGATACATCGGCACTTCCGTGTGAATTAGAAACATCACCGCAACCGCACTCTAAGCATTTGTGTTCAGCAGATTTCTTACCTTCTGCTTCTTCAACTTCTTCCTGAGCGGCTTCTGGCTTAGAACCTTCTTCTGTTTCTTCTTCGGCACTTTCGCCATATTGGGCTTTTAGTTCATCATCAGAACAACCTAATTCTTTGCACATTTTTTCTGCTTCTTTATACATTTTATGTGCTTCTTTAAGTCTTTCCAATAGTTCCTCTTTAGACGGCTTCTCTGAAACCGCTTTAGCATCTTGCTCTACTTCTTGTTCCATATTATCTCCTTTGACGGTTTCAGCATCAATAGTTTCAACCAGTTCCTCAACTTGAACTAAGTTATTTGCGTTATCTGATTTCGCAAGCATTAATTTAGCATTTGGATTTGCTGGTCTATCTACTAGCGAAACTTCTACAATTTGTCCATCAATAATGCGACCATTAACGGCTTTTTCATCACGCACTACACGAGGCGCACGAATACCAATGCTAAATCCTTTTAGCACTCCAGTTTCTACCTTCTTAACACTAACTGGGTCCACAACAAGTGCAGAAATATAATGACCATCGGAAGTTGAATTTAATTCTTTAGCAACTCCTGCTGCAATATTGCTATGTTGTTCTCTAATGTTGCCACCTGTTTTAAACCACTCAGGCATAGCCTTTTCTAACCAACCAGCATCACAAATTTGTTGGTCAATATCTAGCGCATCATCTGTTGCCTTACCATATACAAGTAATGTGCCATCTTCTTGTTTTTCTTGTTTAATAATTTCTGAATAAGAAAATGCTAAATCTTTCATTGACATTAATTTCTCCTTATGCCGAGTAAGTAATAACTATTGCGCCAGTAGCAGAACCAGCGGCTGAAATACCATAAATAACATCACCAGAATTACACCATAATTGAAATGTTCCATTTGCAGCAATAGTGCGACCAATAGTTGCGCCTGATGTTGTGGTAGTGCTATCACCAATAAAAATAGCGGCTGAATGTCCATTATAAATTTGAACTGCGGTCATTTGGCGCAAACCTTGCTTAATAGTTACAAGAGGTGTTGCTACTGTTTGTGTTGTTGCATTAATGTGTTGAATTGCCATTTGTTATTCCTCATCTCCGAGTATTAATGATAATGCGTCCTCGCCTATATTGCGAGTATCTACAACATAAGGCGCAATATCACAAACGCAGTTTGGGTGTGCAGGTGGTTCGGTATCTCCACTTGGGAATGTTTCGTCAATACCGATAGGCGAAACATCTGCGTTCTCTTGGCATATATCACAAGGGTCAGCAACAAGCCATTGAACTAACTCTACACCACTTTCTTCGTAAAGTTGCCGAGATGCCGCAGTAACCGCACGGCTCATTTCGGTTTGTGTAATTGTTAATGCTCTTTCGGGGTCGTCAATAATATCTTCAATATCTACATCTCTAGGGGTTAATCCGTTTTGAAGTGCATAAGCGAGCGCAGTTCCTAAACGGTCAATACTGGTTCTATTTAAGCCTTGTATAACAATGCCACGATTATCTAACAATGTGCTTAAACCTCTAGGCGGTCTAACTATTGCGGCGGCGGCTCTATTACCAGCCTTCCAATTATCCCAGTTAATGCCTATTGCTCTTTGTAATTGTTGTTTAGTAGGGGCTTTATTAATCTTTGCTTTGGCTAACGCACCCATACCAATATCTTCACCTAGTATCCATGCTTCTGAATAAATAATACGAAATGCAGACATTAACGCTTCGCTATTAGGGCGTATATGTGTCCTTGCCCAACTGCGTGCTTCTTCTGTGGTAATAGTGTTAGTAAATGCCATAGCGTTAAAATCATTTATAACGGCATCCATATTTATAGATTGTTTAATACCATCACGAATTAATTTTGCTCGTCTAGCCGCTAAACGGATTTTGGCTCCGTTTCTTTTTTTCCATACGCCTCTCATGGCGTGCCTACGCTAAATATCGTTCGGCATACCAGCGTGCGCTATCGTAATCCTTTTCACCCACGAATTTGTTTA
>Ga0114980_10001616_pt1 | contig 16098 bp, 15 predicted proteins | sample S_140806_EF_Meta_FD_87018 | JGI IMG/M metagenome (GOLD analysis project Ga0114980, IMG submission 87018) | Freshwater microbial communities from Lake Simoncouche, Canada to study carbon cycling - S_140806_EF_MetaG | ecosystem: Environmental > Aquatic > Freshwater > Lake | place: Lake...
AGCTTGGGATATTTGATCGTGGGATCCATGAAGAGCTCGGCGGGGTCGTAGCCGCACTTGCGATGGATGTCCACGCAGCGGGCAAAGTCGGGTGCCTTGGCGTCGTCCATCCAGTAGTAGTAGGTGAACCAGCTTTTCGCATCGGCGATGGCGATGAGATCGCCGCTGCGGGCATGATTGAGGCCGGCGAGATGCTTTTCCATCTTGCCGAGCACCTGGGCGACGCCGGGGGTGGCTTCGAGAGCGGCTTTGACCTGCGGCAGGAGGTCAGGATCGTTCACATACACATGGGCGAGCTGATGATCGGCGATGGCAAAGGCTTTCGAGCCGCCGAGATCGAGGGTTTCGAGACCGAGCTCGTCTTTGATGGAGAGCCAGCCCTTTTCGCGGAAGACGCGGTTGAGATGCACGGGCTGCTCGACGTTCGTGATGCCGTATTCGGAGAGCAGGACGACCTTGATGTTTCGCTTCTCGTAAAAGCGGATGAGGTCGCCGACGACGTTGTCGATCTGCCGGAGGTCGAAACGGATCTTGTCCATGTCGAGGCCGACGCGTTGCAGGTTGTAATCGAGATGGGGCAGGTAAACGAGGCTGAGACTTGGCCAGTGCTTCTCTTCGATCCACTTGGCGCTTTCGGCGATCCAGATGGAGGATTTGATGTCGCTGCCGGGACCCCAGAAGCTGCGGAAAGGGAAGGGGCCGAGATCTTTTTTGATGCGTTCCCGCAGCGGCATGGGCTGGGTGTGGATATCGAAGACCTTTCGCCCATCCGCCGGGTAAAGCGGGCGCGGAGTGATGGCGATGTCGGCGGTGGAATGCATGTTGTACCACCAGAAGAGCTTGGCGCAGGTGAATTCCGGCTCGATGCGGCGGAGAGACTCCCAGAGCTTTTCGCCATGCATGAGCTGCTCGGGCTGCTTCCAGAAGCGGTGCTCGGCGTATTCGCGGTCATACCAGCCATTGGCGACCGCGCCGTGATCACGCGGCATTTTACCGGTGAGATAGGTGGCCTGAGCCGTGCAGGTCACGGCAGGCACCACGGGCTCAATGGTGGCGATGCGGTTACGCTCCAGAAAGGCCCGGATGGCGGGCGTGTGCTCGCCGATGAGCCTGCTGGTGAGGCCGACGACATTCAGGATGGCAGTGCGTTGCATTTTGGTTCGCGGTTTTTTCAAAGATCAGCCTGATCGGGCGGATCGGCCGGATCAGACCGGTCAAAAGCAGGTCGCCACGGCCACATAGCCCACTTTGCAGCCGAAATGAAGGAGCTGGTCCTGATTGAAGGATGTGTATCCTTCGCACTTCACCACATCGATGATGAAGTGCAGCACGAACTCGATGCAGGCGAGGATGACGCAGCCGGTGATGAACCACACGGCGGCGGCATGCAGCAGGCAGTGGCAGGCCATGCAGACGATCCAGATGCTCGGCGGGCGGGCGGGATTGGCCCGCTGCACGAGGAAGAGGCGGTTTTTGCATTGTGCGAGGAACTCTCCCTGGAGGGGGAAATCCATCAGCGCATGCCCTGCGGCGAGCAGGAACAATATTTGCGCAGCCGTGGCCCAGTCATACGCGGGAAATGGCAGCAGGCCATCCATGCAACAAGCGGTGGCGGTGGGTTAGGCGCTGTAGAAGGAGGCGATCTTTTCGTTCACCGTGCGGAGGCGGTGAGCGATGGTGCGGCCGATGCCGATGAGGAGCCAAGCCGCGGAGCGGGGATACTCATTGATGTAGCCTTCGAGATTGCCGCCGTCGATGCGCCAGACCTGGGAGAATTCCACGGCGGTGACGGTGGCGGAGGCCACATTGGGGTCGAGGAGATTGACCTCGCCGAGCGTCTCGCCCTTCTGCACGGGGCCGAGGAGCACCTTGTGACCGCCGCGCATGGCGGTGGCGTGGAATTTGCCGGAGACGACAAAGAACAGGCTGCTCTGCTGCATGCCTTCCTCGATCAGATGCTGGCCGGGCTGCACCGGCAGGAATTCGCCGTAGCCGCTGAGGATGTCGCGATCTTCATCGCCGAGGGGTTCGAGGATGCCTTGGGCAGGCAGTTGCGGTGTGGAGAGAGTGCTCATGCGGGTAGGGAAAGAAAAAATTCCGCTCCTTTTTAGGCTGTCTTCCTCCAAATGGCAAGCCCTCAAGTGCCACAGCAAGAGCGGCCAGACTCGGGCCGTAGGTTCGGCGTGCTTTCCCTCTACTCTCAATCTCAAGTTGGCTTCTGCGATGGTGTCTCGCGCCGCAATTTCCTCCGCATCGGCGGCCTCGCCATGGGGGGGCTGTCGTTGAACAATCTGCTGCGGGCGGAGGCGGCGCAAAAGCTCACGAACCGACAGAAAGCCGTCATCATGGTCTTCCTCCCCGGCGGGCCGCCGCATCAAGACATGTGGGACATGAAGCCGGATGCGCCTAGCGAGGTGCGTGGCGAGTTCAAGCCGATCAACACCAACGTCGATGGCATCCAGCTCTGCGAGCATTTGCCGCGACTGGCCAAGTTGATGGATAAATGCACGCTCATCCGCTCCATCGCCGATTCAGAAGGCCGTCACGATGCTTTCCAGTGCATGACCGGCAGGCCCACCAAAGGCCAGCCGCCCGGTGGATGGCCTTCGCTGGGTTCCTGTGTCACGCGGCTGCAAGGCTCCGTCATTCCGGCGATGCCTCCTTTCGTCGGCCTGGCTCCAAAAATGGGCCACATGCCCTGGGCGGATAATGGCGTCCCTGGCTTCCTCGGCATCGCCAATGCGCCGTTTCAGCCCAATCGCGAAGCGGGCACTGGCGACATGGAATTGAAAGGCATCTCGCTGGATCGTCTCCACGACCGGAAAGCCCTCCTCGCCAGCTTTGACTCCATGCGCCGCGACATCGACGCCAGCGGCCTCATGCGAGGTGTGGATGTGTTTCACGAACAGGCGCTCAATGTGCTCACGAGTCCGAAACTGCTTCACGCCCTCGATTTGAGCCGCGAAGACCCGCGCCTCGTCGAACGCTATGGCAAAGGCGAGAACCGCAACCGCGATGATGGCGGCCCACGGCTCACGAGCCACTTCCTTGCCGCTCGCCGACTGGTGGAAGCGGGCGCGAGAGTCGTCACGCTGGCCTTCAGCCGCTGGGACTACCATTCGAATAACTTCGGTCAGCTCCGCGAGGATCTGCCACTGCTCGATGCGGGTCTCACCGCGCTCATCACCGATCTCCACGAGCGTGGTATGGATCAAGATGTGTCCGTCATCTGCTGGGGTGAGTTTGGCCGCACGCCCACCATCAATCCCAAAGCAGGCCGCGATCACTGGCCGCGAGTGAACAGCGCTCTGCTGGCCTGCGGTGGCATGCGCCATGGCCAGGTCATCGGTGCCACCGACAAGATCGCCGCCGAACCCACCGACCGCCCCGTGGCCTTCGGCGAGATCTTTGCCACGCTTTACCGCCAACTCGGCATTGATGTGACCAAGGTCACGCTCCCCGACCACGCCGGCAGACCGCAGTATCTCGTCGATTCGCATCTGCCGATGCCTGAGCTGATCTGAATCACGGATCGTCCTTGCCCGCGATGAAGTCGCGGAAGGCCTGGGCTACGCGTTGCGTCATCGTGGCGGATTCGCCGGGCAGTTTGCGGCCATCGATGGCGGCCAGCGGATGCACATCGCGAGTGCTGGAGGTTAAAAACGCTTCCTGGCAGGTTTCGAGAATGGAAAGCGGCATCGTTTCCTCGCGAACGGCCATTCCCGCGTGCTGACAGGCCTCGATCACGAGAGCACGCGTGACACCCGCCAGGCATCCGCTTTCCAGCGGCGGTGTCTTCACGACATTGTCATGCACCACGAAGAGGTTCGTGCCGCTGCCTTCACAAAGTTCGTCACGAGTGTTTGCCAGGATCGCCTCGCCAGCGCCGCGTGATTTGGCATCGGCCAAGGCGCGGGCGTTTTCGCCATAGGAGGTCGATTTGATGCCAGCGAGGGCACCACGCTCGTTTCGAGTCCACGGCACCGTCACGGCGGTTTCGGTCGGCGACCAGGGTTTGAGCACGGAGGCCACCACGGTCATCGTCGGCGTGTCGTGACCGCGATCCGAGCCCAGCGGGCCATCGCCACTCGTCACCGTCACACGGATACGGGCATCGCGCATGCCATTCGCATCCATCACGTTTTGGATGGCGGCAATGAACAGCTCAAAGCGAGGCGCGGCAAAGCCCATCGCATCGCACGAAGCCACGAGCCGCTTCCAATGCCGGATAGCTGTGAAGGGCTTCCCATGTCTCGCCACCAAGGTCTCGAACACGCCGTCACCGACGAGGAAACCATGATCGAAGGGCGAGATGCGGGCTTCCGCAGTCGGGAAGACGGTTCCGTTGATCCAGATGTGGGAGGGAAGGCTCATGGGAGTGGGATTTGAATCAATCTTCTGCCGCTCCTTCTTCGCCGTGGCCTTCTTCGGCCATGCGGTGGATGGTGGCGCTGAGCAGGTCGATGTAGCCCTGCACGTCGAGACTCTCTGGCTCCGGTTCGCCGCGAACCGAATAGAGCCAGCCCTGCTCGTAGGGATCGCTGCGCACGATGCAGGCATCCTGTTTGAGGAGTGGATTGCCTCCGGCGAAGGCACCGTTCATCACGCAATAAACATCCGAGGCCGCTTTGAAACCTTCCACCCAGCCGATGTTGTCGCCGGGGGCCACGGGGCCGCCTTCGGCAGGTTTCCATTCGCAATCCACCAACTCGCCCAACATCCGCGTGGCAAATTTCGTGAAGCCCACACGCCACAGGCCGGGCTCGCCTTCCACCGGAGCCATCCAGTAGTGCGAACGCGAGTAGTGGAAGGTGTCCGGAAACCGGGCGGAGAAGCGGGCGTGTTTGAAGCGGATGAAATTCAGCGGCATCGGGCGGGGCAGGGTGGGTGCAGGGTTGGAGTACTGGAGTGTTGGAGGGATGGGACAAGCCAATACTACACGACTCCAATAATCCATCACTCCATCAAGCCATCGTCCCGACTAAAAACACCTCGGCCCGGTGGAACCCAACCAAAATTCCACCGGGCCTTTAGGTGACCAGTGAGTCCCCAACCATGAAGTGACTCACTAGCTCGTTGTTTTGTCTTCCGAGCGAACCCGGAACGTTTTGAAGCTCTCGCCTCAACCGAATTCTAGAATGAGCAGCCTGCGGGCCAACCTGTGTGACGAATCGCAGAAATTTTGCGCGAACTGAAAATTTTTTCAGCGGTGGTTCCTCGCGGGCGCTGATGTAGGCCGGATGTGTTGGGCGGAGAAGACGTCGTGGTTCTCTTCGGGAACATCGCCCAACTATCCGGCTCGTGAAGCACACGATAACTCCCCAGCCAGCCGGATAGTTCAGCGATGGGGTTTGGTCTGTTGGCGGAGTTCGTCCCGCCGAACACATCCGGCCTACGAAGGTCGGCAAATCGTTGCCGTTGCGCTCATGCCTTTGAATACACCGCCGCCAGTTCGCGCAGCAGTTTTTCGAGCTGTGAGTAGTAGGCCTCGTCGCCGAGCTGTGTCCGCTGCTCGCGAAGCTTCTTGAGCTGGCTTTCGAGGGCATCGCGCTTCGTGCGCTGCTCGTCGGTGAGCTGCTTTTCCTCGCCGCTGAGCACGAGGACGAGTTGGGAGGCACGTTCGCCATCGAGTTTGGCATCGGCGGGCGGAGCTTCGAGTGCTTCGCGGCGTGTGGGAACGCCATCGCCATTGTCATCGAAAAGGGCGTGTTCGGTGGCGAGGCGTTCTTCGTTCTCGTAAAAGGTGGCGGCGGCCTTGCTGGCATGGCGGAAGGCTTCGAGAAGCGAGACTTGCTTGTCTTGATCCAGATCCGCTTCGGGCAGGCCGCCGATGGCTTCGGCGAAGTACTCGCCAAATCGCGCATAAAACACCTCATCAGGGCTTTTCGTCGAGGTGATGATGACGCGGCCTTTTCCGCTCAGCGGACGCACAAACCCGCCGCTCGACGACGCGGTGTGAATGACGACCACTTCCTGCTTCAAAGGTGCCAGCCATCCGGCGAGTTGCTTGGCATCAAAATCCGGCCCCTCGGCATTAAACATGGCCTCGCGACCATCAAACGTGCCGTGACCGATCAGCACGAGCCACAGTGAGCGATCCGCTTTTGAGGTTCTGAGTCGTTTTTCGAGTTTCGCGGTCGTTTCAGCGCCTGAGATCACCTCGACGGGCACCTCGCCCTTTGCGCAGGCCGCTTTCCAGGCCTCCACCTGCGTCGTGAACTTCTTCCCAAACTCCTCTTCGCCATCCGCACCCCGGACGATGACGATATCGAGGTTTCGAGCAGCCAATGAACTCACGAGCAGGAGCAAAACCCCCACCGTAGCGGAAAACGTCCGTTTTCCGGCGTGCTGACGCCCGCCGCTACGAGAAAGCCAAGACATCACGCCATGCCTCCTTTCCGTCGCAGTGCCCACTCGCCGAGCAGGAGCAGCAAAATGGCCGCGAAGACCCACGGCGTATGCCAAAGCGGCGTGGCGAGCGTGACCTCGACGGGCACGCGGATGTTTTTGAGCATCTCTGGCAGCTTCGCGATGTCTTCGAGGGCGATCATCTTGCCGCTGGTGTCCTCGGCGAGGCGTTTCATCAAGTCGCGATTCGGCTCCAGCTTCGCAAACTCGACCGCCAGCGGATCATGCGTCCAGCCAACGGCTTTCGTGCCCAGCGGCGTGCGTTTTTCGGCATCCTCGACCGTCGTGGTAGCGCGATAATTGCCGGGCTTGCTGGCAAAAAACTCTGTCTCAAACAAACCCGGCTCCTTCAGGCTCGGCTCGGCGAAGAGCTGCGACTTCGTGCCGTCCGGCTGCGTGACCTCGATCTTCACGATGGCATCGCTGTTCGCCTTGAAGGCGCGATCCTTTACCCGCACGGCCAGCTTCACGCGTTCGCGGTCCGCCGTGTCGATCTCGGCGGCAAAGCTAACCGCATCCGCCACATCGACGACGAGCCAGCGCATGAGCTGACGCCATAGGCGGTCCATGTCCTTGTGCGATTCCTCATCATGCAGCCCCCAGCGCCACAGATCGCCGATGAGCATGCTGCCCACGCGACCTTCGCCAAAACGCTGCACCGCGATGGCTGGGTGACTCGTCTGCGCATCGGAAACCGTCGCCAGGATGCTCGCGCCCGGTTTGATCGACGAGGCCGGATTCACCGATTGAAACGCCGTCATCGTCGTGAGGCGCTTCTCATCCTCCTCGCGATCCGTCCGCAGCCGCATCCACGATTCGAGCCAGCCTTCCCGCGTGAGATTGAACCTCGCATCGCCGATCGCCGGACCGATGGCGGCTTGATCGAGATACACCGGCAGCATGCGGCCGATGGGCGTGTTGTCGTAACCACCAGCGCGGAAGCTTTCCTGGCCGCCGAGCATCAGCAAGGCACCGCCGCGCTCGCTTACGAAACGCTCGATGAGGTTCATCTGCTCCTGCGTGAAGAATTGCGCCTCGATGTCATCGAGAATGATGGCGCGGAACTCCGCGAAGAAGTCCTCCGCGGCCTTCGGGAAGCCATCGCTGAGTTCTTTGGCATCTTTGGTGCCCAAACGAATGATCACCGGCTGGTCGTAGCGCTGCGCTTCCTCGCCGTCTTTGGCTCCAAAGCCGCGGAAGAGCGGATTCACGCTCTCACCAGCTCGGCCACGCCATTCAAATTTCGGCTCCCGCTTCGCGATGCGCACCAGCGCTGGCATTTGAATGTCATCATCCCCCGCAATGGCCCGGCGAAGGAATTTGTACTCCCAGTTCGGCCTGCCCGTCACATAGAGCACGCGATACGGCCCCGCGCCGCGATCCGCCGCGAGCAGACGCGTGTTGTTTGCCAGCGTGGCTTCTGGAGTGCCTTCGCCCTTGAGATCGAGGCGGTAAAACGACACGCCCGGCTTGGCCACCGGCACGCGGAGACGCACCGTCTGCGCCGCATTGCCATTCAGCGTCACTTTTTCCGTCGCCACGGCCTTCTTGTCCTCGCCGAGCACTTGCAGCGTGGCTTTGCCGCTGCCGCTGACGCGTGCGGTGATGGTCACGGGTGCATCTTCGAAGGGACTCGTGGCTACCGTGGCCTCATCGATGCTCAGATCTGGCTTCGGAGCCTTCTCGCCGGTGAGCACGGTGAAGATGGGCGCACCCTTGGCCTCGGCTTTCCATGCCGAGGCATCGGTGGCGTTGCCATCGCTCACCACGACGACAGCGGCCAGATTCGTGCCGCCGGAGCGCAGCGTCATCAGCGTGCGGGCGAAGTCCGAGCGCGTGCCATCGAATTTCAGCCCGCGGAAATGCGGCACGCTCACGGTTTGCGAACCGGCCGTCATCAGCCGCAGCCGAAAGTCCTCGCCCAGGGCCCGAATCCACGCCGCGTCGTCGTTTCCTGAGATTAACGCTGCCTGAAGCTGCGCCGCCCTTGTCTCGTCTCCGGCCGACTCGGCCAGATCGAGCGAGGCGCTGGCATCGACGAGCACCACGACCTCGTTTTCGCCCTTCTTCGGCATCGACAGCGTCCACAGCGGATCGAGCAGGCACAGCGCCAGCAGCGCGAGAGCACTCGTTTTGCAAAGCAAAGCCGCCAGCCGCCGCCAGCCGCGCACGGGCGAGCGCCGGTAACCGAAAACGAGCAAGCCAAGCACCAAAATCACCACCCCGGCGGCCAGCCAGGTGAGGTTGAGGTTTTGCCAGACGATTCGGGGCATGCGTGAAGGCTAAACGCCGGGCACGCCCGAATGCTACAGGCAGATGACGTTCTTCCGAAAATGAAAAGCCGCCCACTCCCGGAAGGAAGAGGGCGGCTTCAAAACGAGGCGCGGCGATTAGGCGAGGCCAGCGATCGGGTACAGGTTGGATTTGCACCATTCGCCGTTCTGCTTGGTGATGCCATCCGGGTCATCGACGGCACCGTGGGCTTCATCTTCGCAGATGATCCAGCCGGAGTAATTGCGGGCCACGAGCCACTCGGTGACCTTATGGAAGTCGAGTTTGCCAGTGCCCATCTGGGCCCAGGGTTCAGCGCCGTTGCCGGAGAAGTCTTTATAATGGATGTGGTTCACGAGGTGCTGCCACTTGTTCAGCGTGGCGATGACATCCATGCCGCCGCGGATGATGTGGCCCACATCGGGTGTCCAGCCGGTGACCTTCGGATCGAGGCTGCTGAGGACCACGTCGTAGTCCTCCTGCGTGCGGACGAGGGAGGCGGGTGGGGAATTCGGATGGTAGGAGCAGACGAGGCCGGCATCATGCGCACGCTGGGAGACAGCGTTGACGTTCTTGGCCACGTTCAAACGGCGCTTTTGAAGGTCGTTGGTGCGGCCGGAGGGCAGGGTCACGGTGCCAAGCATGGCGCCGGGGAAGTGCTTGAGGTAGTTGATGGTGAAGTCAGCGGCTTCTTTTTCGTTCGGAGCCTCGGTTTCGCCATCCCAGGCGCAGACGAGGGCCAATCCGCAGAGCTTCATGTTGTACTTCTGAAGCGTGTCCTTCATGAGGATGGGGTCGATCTGCGGCCCGAGCCAGTATTTGGAGCAGCCGAGGGCGCTGGCGGAGATTTCGAGCACCATCGGCTCGATGCCGGTGAAGCCTGCTTCGGAGGCGACCTTGATCATGTGATCGAGTTTGTTGTCGTAGCCCTTGCCGGTGCCCTGCATGAACCAGGTATAGACTTCGGAGCCGAATTGGATTTTGCCCATGGGATGTGAGTGTGGTTGTTGGATTAGGGGGAGAAAAAATTGCCCGAGTGAGGGCAAAGCGGGCGCATTTGAGACGAGCGGTGGCGAACTGTCCAGCGTTCAGTTTACGGAGCCTCTGGCGGCGGCGGCAGCGCGGAAGGAATGCTCGCGGGCGTTTCTTGGCGGAAGGATTTCACGATCTCCTTCGGGATGAAGTAGCTCTCGCCTCGGGCGGCTTTCGTGCGCTGCATCGGCAGGCGGATGGTGCCACGGACGAGGCTGCCACGGCGCATGACCGTCACATCGGCTTCGACGAAGATTTCCTTGTCGCGTTGATCCTGGGTGTTGATGTGAATCTTGGTGCCGAAGAGCAGGCTGGCACGCGTGGAGCCGGCGGTGGAGGTATTTTCAAAGGGCGCGGAACCTTCGAAGGCCCGCTTTTCCATCGGAGCCTTCAGCCTACCCGGCACGGTCAGCACGAAGCGGGTGACGCGGAACCAGTTCTGCTCGCCTTTTTTGCCAAAAGCATGCAGCCGGAGCTGGTAGGGGCCGTTTTCGGTGATCATCGCCCCTCCGAGCACCATGGCGCTGACGGTTACCCCGGCCTCGGAGCCTCGTGGGATGAATTCCGCCCGGAATTTGGCCCCGCCCACCTCGGGCGCTGGAGCCGAGGTTTCAAAGCTCTGGCGGGTGGTGCGCAGGTAGAGGCAGGAGGTCAGGCTGAGGAGAAAAGGCAGCCAAACGAGGCGGAGCAGGGCGGGGGACATGCCGCGAGGATGAGTCATTCGATGGGTATCCGGCGAGCAAAAAATGCCTCGGAGCCGCCTTCTTTTTGAAAATGCAGCCAGTCCTATTGATGATAAAATATATAAATAACATAATTTAGGGGTGGATTACCTCCGCCATCTCTTGATCTGCTTTCCCCTCGCGGCCCTCGGAACCTCCGTGGCCTCGGCACAGGCGGTAACTGACAAGTTCAATCATGACCCGCTTCTCGGCAGCCTGCTCGACCTCTCGAAAACAGTGCCGCTCCCACCTTCCTCACCTTTGGTGCCGGAAACAACATCGTCCAAGGCAGCATGGGCTGGAATGGTTCCACGCTGGACGCGGACATCTGGACCTTCACCATCGCCTCCGGCTTCGAGGTCAGCGCCATCAATCTCGTCACCTACAACGGATCGAATCCGGTTTTCCCGAACGGCCATTTCATGGCCCTCGCCAGCGGAAACACCATCGACACGGCGCAAAGCGTCAACCACCTCAGCAATGGCCTCTGGCGGGAAGAACTCGACGGTCTCGGCAACACGAACACCAACCTCCTCGCCATCCTCCAGGCCGGCGACTACACCTTCTGGGTCCAGGGGGGCACCAGCTTCGTGAGCCAATACTGCATCGATTTCGTCGTCACGCCCGTGCCGGAGCCGGGGAGCGCTCTTTTGCTCGGCGTGGCGTCTTTCCTTTGCCTGCGCCGTCGGCGAAAATAGGCCGCGTGGTTTGCAAAGCGCCCGCGATGCCGCTACGGCAGGCGCCGCATGATTCGCAACCTCCTTTTCGACTGGTCTGGCACGATCGCGGATGACCTCCCGAACGTCCTCCAAGCCGTGAACGGCATGCTGCGTGCCGAAGGGAAAGCCACGCTCGACCGCGAAAGCTTCCGGGCTCGCTTTCGGCTGCCTTACACCGAGTTTTTCGATGAAATGATGCCCGGCACACCGCTGGAGCGCCTGCATCAGCTCTACCTGGAGCACTTTCCGCATGTGCATGAGGGCGTCACCCTCATCCCGCATGCCGCCGAAATGCTCCGCGAGGCCGCTGCGGCGGGCATTCGCCTCGTCGTGCTCAGCAGCGCCCCGGAGCCGCATGTCGTGTCCCAAGCCATCGCCCTCGGCGTGCGGGACTATTTCGAGGTCATGCGCTGCGGCGTCATCGACAAGCGCACCGAAATCCACGCCCTGCTCAAATCCCTCGACATGCGCCCCGAGGAGACCGCCTTTATCGGCGATATGCGGCACGATATGGATGCGGGCAAAGCTGCGGGCGTGCTCACCATCGCCACCTGCACCGGTTACGAGACCGCCGCCCAGCTTTTGACCGCTGCGCCGGACCTGCTCGTGCCCGATTTGAGCCGACTGCCCTTCCTCCTCGGTCTGCGTAGCCTTTCCCGCACCGAAATCCCCGTCTCCACCGTCGGCGCTCTCATCCTGAATGCCCGCGACGAACTCCTTCTCATCCGCACCCACAAATGGAGCCATCGCTGGGGCATTCCCGGTGGCAAAATCAAACGCGGCGAGACCTGCGAGGCCGCCCTCATCCGCGAAATCGACGAGGAAACCAGCCTGCACCTCCGCGACATCCACTTCGTCATGGTCCAGGACTGCATCGAGCCACCCGAGTTTCAGCGCTCCGCCCATTTCTTGCTCCTGAACTACCTCGCCCGCGCCGCCGATGAAAATCCGCAGGTCGTTCTCAACGAAGAAGCCCAGGCCTTCCAGTGGCTTCCCCTCGCCGAGGCTCTGAAACTCGACCTCAATATCCCCACCCGCATCCTCATCAACGAATGCCTCCGCTGTCGCCTGCTCTGACCTCTGATCTCTGACCTCTGACTTCTGGAGTCGGAGTCGGAGTAGAAGACGGAGGCGGAGACAGAAGCCGCCCCCTGCCGCATTGAACTCTTCGCCCTTCGCCCTACGCTCATCGCATGCCCGCCGCCGACCAGATCCACCTCTCCGCCCTCCAGCTCCGCTGCCACATCGGTGTGCCCGATGAGGAACGTGCCGCTCCCCAGCTCCTCGATGCCGATGTCATCATCCATAGCCGCATGCCCTTTGAAGCCATGCAGGACGACATCACGCAGACCATGGACTACGCCGCTGTGGCATCGCGAATGGAGCAAATCGCCGCCGAAAAGCCCCGCCGCCTCATTGAAACCCTCGCCGCCGATCTCGCGGCTTGTGTTTTGAGTGAATTTCACGCCCCCGCCGTCGAGATCACCCTCCGCAAGCGCATTCTTCCGCAGACCGACCACGTCGCCGTGCGTCTTTTTCGTCACGCCGAGGCAAACGCTTGAAACCACCCCCTTTCTGCCGACGTATCGCCCAGCGCTTTAACGCTCCCTTGAACCATGAAAAAACACCTCGCACGTACCCTCGCCCTCGTCGCTGGCCTCAGCGCCACTTCCGCTTTGGCCCAGGCCGATCTCTCGGAAGCCTTCCTTCCCATGTTTAAGGCACTTCCGACGGAAGTTCCCTCGCCTGACAATGAGCTGACCGAAGCCAAGATCAATCTCGGCCGCCAGCTCTACTTTGAAAACCGCATCTCCAAGGGCGAAAAACTCTCCTGCAATTCTTGCCACATGCTCGACAAATACGGCCAGGACAACCTGCCCTTTTCCCCCGGCCACGAGGGCAAACTCGGCGGTCGCAGCTCCCCCTCCACCTTCAACGCCGCCATTCACATCGCCCAGTTCTGGGATGGTCGTGAGCCCACTGTTGAAGCTCAGGCCAAAGGCCCGGTGCTCAATCCCGTCGAAATGGGCATGCCCAGCGCTGATTTCGTCGTGAAGGTCCTCAAATCCATGCCCGGCTACGTCGAAGGCTTCAAAGCTGCCTTCCCCGGTGAGGTTGATCCCGTGACCTATGACAATTTTGGTAAGGCCGTCGGTGCTTTCGAGCGCAAGCTGCTCACCCCCGGCAAGTGGGACGAATTCCTCAAGGGCAACAAAGAATCCCTCACTGCAGACGAGAAGAAAGGTTTCGCGACCTTCGCCAAGACCGGCTGCGTCACCTGCCACAACGGCGCGGGCGTCGGTGGTCATATGTATCAGAAGCTCGGCCTCGTGAAGCCCTGGCCGAATCTCACGGATAAAGGCCGTGGCGACGTGACCAAGAATGAAGGCGAAAACTTCTTCTTCAAAGTGCCCAGCCTGCGCAACGTCACCGAAACCGGTCCCTACCTCCACGACGGCAGCGTGAAGACCCTTGAAGAGATGGTCAAAATGATGGCTGAGTATCAGCTCGCCAAGCAGCTCACCGATGAGGAAGTCTCCTCCATTGTCACCTTCCTCAAGGCTCTCAAAGGCACGCCGGACGCCGAATACATCAAGGCTCCCAAACTGCCCGAAAGCACGCCCCAGACTCCGAAGGCCTGATTTTGAGCTTTCCATGATTCACGAAAGGCGGGACGCGAGTCCCGCCTTTCTTTTTGACCCGCTCCTCATCCGCCGCGAGAAGCGAACCGTAAATCCGCCCATGCTCCGTCTTGCCCTCAAAATGCTGTTTGGCGACTCCGCGAAGTATCTCATGCTCGTGGCCGGCATCGCCGTGGCGACCTTTCTCATGGCGCAGCAAACGGCTGTCTTCTGCGGCCTCATGAGCTGGACAAAATCCACCCTCAAAAACGTCCCCGCACCCATCTGGGTTGTCGAAGAGCGGGTGGATCAGGTGAATGAGACCAATCCGCTGCTCGATACCGATGTGGCCCGCGTGCGCAGCGTGAGCAGCGTGGCCTGGGCCTCGCCCATCTACAGCGGCATCCAGCGGGTGCGGCTGGAGAATGGCAGCTTCAAAGTCATCCAGCTCATCGGCATTGATGCGAACACCCTCGCCGGTGCGCCCGCCAAGATGCTCGCGGGTGATCTCATGAAGCTGCGCCTGCCGCACTCGGTCATCATCGACGATCTCGGCGTGCAGCGCCTCGCCCGCCAAAGGGGTGACAAAGTGAAACTCAACGACGTCTTCGAAATCAACGATCAAGAGGCCCGCGTCGTTGGTATCGCCGATGCCGTCACCTCCTTCACCGGCGGTCCGTATGTGTGGACGACCTACGAGCGTGCTCTCCAATATGTGCCCTCGCAGCGCAAGCTGCTCCAGGCCGTCATTTGTGCTCCGCGTGAAGGTGTGAGCCTCGATCAGGCCATCGCCGATATTCGCCGCGAAACCGGCCTCAAGGCCTTCGCCAATCGCGAGGCCGGTTTTGGCGACTTTCTGAGCCAGATGCGCGATGAGCCCACCACGAACTTCAATGCTTCCACGGTCTGGTGGTATGTCAAAAACACCGGCATTCCCATCTCCTTCGGCATCACTGTCATCGTGGGCCTCATGGTCGGCATCGCGGTGAGCTGCCAGACGTTCTATTCCTTCGTGCTGGAAAACATGCGCCACCTCGGTGCGCTCAAAGCCATGGGCACCTCGAATGGCACGCTCTGCCTCATGCTCATCACGCAGGCCTTCACCGTCGGCATCATTGGCTATGGCATCGGCCTTCTCGGCACCGCTGGTTTCGCCTTCGGGGCGTTGAAAAATGAGCAGCCGCCCTTTTACATGCCTGAGTTTGTGCCGTTTGCCGTTCTCGCCGTCGTCCTCGGCATCTGCACGCTGGCTGCCTTACTCGGCATCTGGCGTGTGAGCCGCCTCGAACCCGCCATGGTCTTCCGCAGCTAGCCAATGAGCACGATAGACGATCCCAAAATCGCCGCCCGCCTTCGCGGTATCTCCAAAAGCTTCGGCGATGGCGAATCACGCATTCAGGTGCTCAAGGGCATCGATCTCGATGTGCGCTCAGGAGACATCACCATGCTCGTCGGCCCCTCCGGCTGTGGCAAAACCACGCTCATCAGCATCATCGCTGGCACTTTGGCGGCCGATGAAGGTGAACTCAACGTCTTCGGCCACGATCTGCGCCGCCTTAGCAAAGCCAAGATCACGCGTTTCCGTGCTCAAAACAGCGGTTTCATCTTCCAGGCCTTCAATTTGATCCCCACGCTCACCTGCGAGGAAAACGTCAGCGTCCCGCTGCTCATCCAGGGCGTCTCCGCTTCCAAGGCTGAAAAGCGAGCCTGCGAGGTGCTGGAGCAGGTCGGCTTGAAGGATCGAATCCATCACCGGCCCGCGCAGCTCTCTGGCGGTCAGCAGCAGCGTGTCGCCATCGCCCGCGCCCTCGTCCATGAGCCGAAGCTCATCATCTGCGATGAACCCACCGCGGCGCTCGATGCGAAAAACGGCCATGTCATCATGGAACTCTTCGAGCACGTCGCCCGTGGCCAAGATCGAGCCGTTTTGATCGTCACTCATGACAACCGCATTTTTCACCACGCCAACCGCATCGCCAGCATGGACGATGGTAAAGTCATCGAGGTCCACGATGTGGACGCTGCGCATCCGCCGCCGGATCACCTGAGCGTGCATGAGCGGCTTTGAGGCTCTGAGTGCGGCAGGGGAGTGGCTATGTTTCTTGATCAAGCACCCCAAAACAGGACCGCCGGGGAGTTTCCTCCCTGGCGGTCTGGTTTGAACCTGTTAAAAGTGCCTTCATCTTTGTCAGGGGAGAGCTACTCGAAGGGGATCTTATAAGCGGCCTCGGAGAAGTGGGAAGACTGCCGCTCGTTGAGGGGATTGAGGCGCAGGATGCGGGATTCGAGTAGCCCACCGAGCAGGCCGTGCTTGGAGATCCACCA
>Ga0114980_10001617_pt1 | contig 16094 bp, 11 predicted proteins | sample S_140806_EF_Meta_FD_87018 | JGI IMG/M metagenome (GOLD analysis project Ga0114980, IMG submission 87018) | Freshwater microbial communities from Lake Simoncouche, Canada to study carbon cycling - S_140806_EF_MetaG | ecosystem: Environmental > Aquatic > Freshwater > Lake | place: Lake...
ATCCATTGCCTGAGATGCGATCGTCCGGCGCCAGTAATCGGCGACTGCCGATAGGCGTATCGCCCCGTCGTCCTCAATCATTTCAAGTTGATAGGACGATCCAGTCGTCAGAGCGGTTTCAGTCAGGACTCGCTGACAGAATCCGTGAATGGTGTAGATCGCGGCTTCATCAAACAGGTTCAGAGCGGTTTCAAGGCGACCGATCAGTTGCGTCTGGCTGAGTTCGACCCGCACGCTGAGTGATCTCAAGAGTTCAGTTGCAAAGAGGCCGTCTGGGCTGCTTTGATCCTGGGCCCCGCGCAACTGGGTCAACGTTGTGACGATCCGTGACCGGATTCGCTCGCGCAATTCTGCAGTCGCCGCGCGTGTGAAGGTGACGACCAATATCTGCTGCACCCCAAAGTCACGCTCCAACAACAGACGCAGGTAGAGTGCGCAGATGTTCCAGGTCTTGCCCGTTCCGGCCGACGCCTCGATCAGGGTAATCCCATCAAGCTCGCAATTGAATACCTCGAGTGGTTCCGCTGTCATCATGGCGTGACTGCGAATTCTGTTGGGCGGGCGTCCTCAAGGTGGTCTAGCAACGGTTGATAAATCTGCCGTGCCAGTTCATCGAATTGCGGATCGATCGGATTGTGAACACCGCGCAGCGCAAGTTGATACGCAGGGTCCGCACTCTCGCCGAATGGCTGGTTGCGGGTGCATTGCCAGGTTCTAAGTGCCTCGGTGGTTTTTTCAGTTTTCGCCAAAGCCCATGCCGAGCGCGGATAGAAATGCAGGGGCTGGCTCAGACCCGTCCGATAAAGTGCAATCAGCTGAGCCAGTATTGATTTGGGATTCACCACGGTGCGCAACCGGTAGATGCCATCCCTCGAGTGCCAACGGGTCTCTTTTGAGTTTGGGCCCATACCAGGCGCCTCGTCACAAGCGCATAAAAACAGGTGGGCAATCCATCCCGAAAGGTAGTCCTGAGCCCGCGCCGTCCGGTAGCTCCAACGGACCAATCCGTCGGCGCGTAGATCGCTGAGCGTGCCATGTAAAGTCCAGACTTCCCCGTCCAGATCAAATTCGAAGGTTTGAGTGATCGGGTCGAGTGGAGGATGTATCAACCCCAGCCTGATCGGTTGGGCGAATGAATACAGGGCCTCTGCTTCGTCGTTTGCCTCAATCGAGCCAAGCGCGCCCGATGGCAACTCCGGTCCGGCCAGTGCCAGTCGAACCAGGGCGTTCGCGTCCATGCCCGCGAGTGCTTTTGGCAACAGCCGTTCGACGAGTTGATGGCGGGTCAGCGCATCCATCGCGAAAGGTTCTTCATCGAATAAATCGGTGTCCTCTTCGGTCAACTGGATGCCGAGTCGGTGCCGAAGAAGGAATCGTGCTGGGTTACTGAAAAATTCAATGAATCGATCAAGTGACACGACTCGCAACGACGCGTCGGGTTGGGGTAAAGCGCCATTGAAAAAGGGCAAGCCCTGAACCCACGGATTTATCGGTTCAACATCGTCGGACTCTTCCTCCAGGGAGAGCAAATCGGTCGCGATCTCTGGTGTATTGCCTGAAGTTATGAGATCGCGTGTTTCGAGATCGCCTGTCGGAAGATCGCCTGTCGGAAGATCGCTCTTGCTGAAGGATTGCAGCGGATGTTCCTGGATGATGCGGCGACCCGACCCGGGCCAGATCCGTTCAATCTGATCAACCAGGTCCGCAATCAGGACCGAGGGCGGAATACGGCTGTTGTCTCGAATGTTCCTCCCGGTATAACTGAGTACCAGTCGGTCGCGGGCTGAAATGAACAGATCCAGGAATTGGTTGCGCTCATCGAGGCGCCGCTGACGATCACCGCGCTGCGGCTGTGCTGCGATGAGATCGAACTCAAGCATTCGCGATGCGCTTGGAAACGCCCCGTCGTTCATTCCAAATACAAAAATGTTTCGATACGGGAGTGCGCGCAGGCTGGAGATTGCAGCGAACGTGATTCGGCCGGACGGAACCCCGCCTTGCGCATCTTGTTCGAGTTGCTCAGTCAGCGCTTCCTGCAAGACCGTAAGCGGTAGTGAGTCGTCAAGGCCGCCCCGAATCATTTGAGTATGCAAGCGGTGAAGGGCCCTGCGAACGCCAATGAACTCCTCGATCCAGGCAGGATCCTCTGCCGCAAAACATGTCAGTGCATCGCTCAATGCCTGATGCCATTCGTCCGGAGTTTTGCTTCCTTGCCAGTCTCGGCGTATGCGATTTAATTCCTGCACAAAACGCCAGAAAATCCCGAGTGTAGGGGCTTGCGAGCCGCCCGGATTGCCAGCGCCGATCAGCGAACCGACCCCTTCATCCTGATCAAAATCGGTGTGCGCATCAAAATCGATCGCGGCGTCTTCGTCCCCCATGGCGTACGCGAGATAGAGACGCTCCAGACCCTCCGCGAACGTATGCCGTTCGTCCGCAGGTAGTTCATGGGTTTGGCGTTCAACTCCGTCGAGTGCCCAGCGTATTCCGGACACCTTGATCCATTCGCGCAGTCGTTCCGCTTGTTCCAGATCGAGGCCAAAGCGTCGCATCACGGCGGGTTGGATCAATAGATCGAAGACCTCTGAGGCGGGATGGCGCCCGAGCGCAAGGGTGAGCAATTGATCCAGGAGACGGGCGATCGGATTCACCCGGCGTTGCGGCAGACCTGTAATGACATAGGGCAACCGGCGTTCGTCCCGAACGGTTCCGAAAACAGCGTCGATCAAGGGGGCCGCACCCTGCAGATCCGGGGTGACCACCAGGATGTCTTCCGGGGCCGGCGGGTTGGGTTGGTCGAGCAGATCCTGTAAGCGCGCATGCAGAACCTCGAGTTCTCGCTGCAAGGAGTGACAGACGTCTATCTGCAGACTTCGATCATCGTCCTCGATTGGTACGACCTCTGCCGACGCGGCGGGTTCAGGATCAAGCAGATTCAGGATCGAGTTCTGAAGTTGCCCCAGCATCGTCGGGGCGGGGGCCTCAACAAAGTCGGTACTCAGCGATTCGGGGACTTCGTCGCCGGTGAGCAGCAGATCGATTGTGGCCTGAGTCTGCTTACCCCAGGCCGCCAGTAACGCGTTGCCCATCTCGTGATGTTCGCTGCGGCCCTTCGCGCTCAGCAGGCTGAGTCGCTTGCGGTCGACGAGTTCGTACCAATATTCCTGGCAAGGGTTCAGGACATAGAGATCCAGATCCATCCGGCTCGAAAGACCTCGAAGCATCTTGAGATACAGCGGCGGCACGGAAGGCAGGCAAAACACATGAGCCCTTGAAGGCAGGGCGGCTAGCGCCGTTGAATCAGCGTTTAACGTTGGTAGCAGCCGAAAAAATGACTGCCCCGGGTGCTCTTCGGTGGTGGCGGTCTCACGCGCGATCCGTCGCCAGAGCTCACTTTGCCAAGACTCGTGTTGCCAGGGTTCGTGTTGCCAGGGTTCGTGTTGCCAGGACTCATGGGTCCAAGGCTCATGTTCTCCACCCGCTGGCTGCCTCCCGGGTCGAATGGACTGTCCCGCTGACCACGCTTGCAGCCAATGCGGCCGGTACGTTACGTAGTTCTCAAACAGACGCGCAATACGATTCGCTAGATCGTATTTTCGAATCGCATTGTTCTCACTCAGATAGCGATTCAGGGGTGCATGAACCGATACAAACTCGGGGTCCCCGAGTGCTCGATAGACGCGCCAGGTCAGGACCTCGGGTGCAAACGGCGACTCGCTCTGGATTTCAACGATCTGTCCAATCTGCCGCCAGATCCACTGCGCAAGATACGAAAAATTGACGTTCGCGCAGATGCCCTGACGCTCTGTCAGCGCCCACTGCAGATGGCGGGTGACCGCCGCGCTGGGGATGATGATTTCTTGTGCCGTGAACGGACCAGGGGTTTCCTGCGCGAGATGCTCAATCAGTGTCTCGCGTAGCTGCTCAAAGCGATTTGAAAAATGCAGATGCAGCATGGATGCGGTCTCTACCGCCTAAAGGGTCACGGTTCCGCGGGGTGTGTTCAGTTTGACCGTGATCACTGCAGGGTTTGAATCTGACTCGCCCGGGCCCGGGGGTTCAGGGGCCCCAGGTGGCGGCTGCGCGCGCGATGGCGATTCGATCTGGACGCCTTTCATCCGCAGTAGAGCCTGCACTCGTTCGGGTAAACCTTTGAGCCTCAGTGACTCAAGAGTGATGCCGCTATCGGGCATTGACTGGGCGGGATGCTGCCCGGACCATTGGATCAGTGTCGGCAGTGCCCCCTCACACTCGAGTTGCCCATCGCGACGCACCAGGATCTGCCAGACCAGGACACCGGTGGGCGTTTCACGGCTGGCGCTGACGGGTTCGCCCGGTTGCAGTCCGAGTGTGATCAATCCCCAGCGATGCATATCCAGGTTTGTGGTTCGTGCGACCACATGGATCAATCGGGGACCCGAACGAAGTTGTGACTGCAACTCGGGTGCGTCGAGGCCGAACCAGCGCGGTCGGCTTGGCGCCGGTGCGGATGGATCGATTGCGATGATCTCGAGATAGGCGTTCGGAAACGCTGTCGTGGCGATTTTGAGCAATCGATTATGCGTGCTCATGAGGGGGTGTTTACCCCCGGGCCCGGGCGTGACGCCCAGTGTGGCCTCGCACCAGGCCACGCCCTCTTCGAGCGTGGCGCTGGCGATGACCAGGTGGTCTAGCTCAACACTCAATCGAGACCAGAACGTTCTGGATCATTTGATCATCATCCACTTGAAGGGCATGTAGTTGTCGGGCAACTGCACGAGGTCGATGTTCTTTGCGACCCCCCAAGCCAGTGCCTGCTGGTGCAGTGGCAGGTGAGCGATGTCATCGGTGTGCATTTGAAACGCCTCGCGAATCATTGCGTTGCGCTTGGCCTTGTCGGTTTCGGACTGGATTTTCAGGATCAGATCGTCCACCTTGGGATTGCAATACGCGCCAAGGTTGAACTGGCCAGCCCCCTTGTCATCCACACATCGCATCAGCGCATTGAGCGCGTTGTGCGCATCATAGGTGGCTGGGGTCCAGCCAAGCATGTAGAAGCTCGTGTCACGCTTCAGAATCTTCGGAAAGTAGGTCCCTTTGGTTTCGGCCTGAAGATTGATCTTGACGTTGATACGAGCGAGGTTGGCAGCGACCGCCTGGCAGATCTCACCATCGTTGACATAACGATCGTTCGGGCAGTTCATGCTGACCTCAAAACCGTTGGCGTATCCGGCCTCTGCCATGAGTTTCTTGGCCCCCTCGAGGTCGAAGGGCATCCGTTTGTTGAGATCCGCAGTGAACCCCGTGATTCCGGGCGCAATCATCAGCCCGGTCGGTGTTGATGCCCCGCGCATCACCGTGCGTTTGATGGTCTCAATATCGATCGCCTGGTAAAACGCCTGACGAACCCGTTTGTCCTTGAACGGATTTTTGCCCTTCACGCTGGAATAGAGCAATTCATCGCGCTTTTGATCCATGCCAAGGAAGATCGTCCGCAGTTCGGGCCCTGCCATCACGCGCGCGTTGGGGCTGGCATTGATGCGGGCTGCGTCCTGGACCGGAACCGGTTCCATGATGTCGACTTGACCGCTCAGCAGTGCAGCGACCCGAGTGGCATCGTTACCGATCGGGGTATAGATCACTTCGGTGACATTGCCTTCGATCGTGCCCCAGTAGTTAGGATTAATCTTGAAGGTGGTCTTCACACCCGGTTGACGCTCGCCCACCATGTAGGGCCCAGTGCCGTTGCCCTTGAAAGAAGCCGTGTTTTCAATGCCTTTGCGGCGATCAACCGGAATCGTGGCGCGATTGGTTTCGCACCACTTCTTGTTCATGATGTAGAGCTTTTCGATCACATCCGGGAGGATCGGAAACGGGGCTTTGGTTTCAATTTCGATCGAGTAATCGCTGAGTTTGCGAACTTCTTGAATATCGTTCACGTAGCTCTTCATGTCCGAGCCTTCACCCGCAGCCCGCTTGAACGTGAACACGACGTCTTCAGCCGTAAACGTCTCGCCGTCCTGGAATTTGACGCCCTGACGCAACTCGAAACGCCAGACGTTGGGCGAGGTCTGGCGCCAGCCTGTGGCTAGGGCTGGGGCCAGGCTGAGGTCTTTGTTGCGCGTCACGAGCGACTCGTAAACGTTGCTCATCACGCTCAGTTGCAAGGATTCGTTGAGCGAATGTGGATCCATTGAAAGTGCATCGCCCTGATTGCCGATTCGCACCGTCTTCGCCTCAATCGCCCCAGCATTCAGAGCGAGGGTGGCCGCCAGGGTCAGGGCCTGGCTCAGCTTCAGTGAACGCGTGAGACGCGACAGAGTGGGAGTGGTGCGGCGGTCAGACGGGTGGCTCATCCGAAACTTCCTTGAATGATGATGCTAAAAATCAAATTATGCCGGTGAAATCAAGTTCTCGGGCGTGCAAGCCAGCGCCGGGCACGTTCTACGATGGGTCGGTCAATCATTCTTCCGTCCAGCAGAATGGCGCCAATCCCCTGAGCCTGGGCACTCTGATCCGCTTCGATCACCCTCTGCGCCCAGGCGAGTTCAGCTGCCGACGGCGAAAACCCTTCATTGACGATCTGAACCTGATTGGGATGAATGCAGACGGTCCCGGTGAAGCCAATCGCCCGAGCCTGACGCACGGATTCCGCGTAGGTCTGAGGGTCGTTGGTCAGGGCGATGCTGGCGGCCAATCCCCAGCAGGGCAATTCAAACGCATGGGCGCACGTAATGACTTGCTGGGCTGGCCAAGTGAGTGCGCTCGGTGTTGGCGGGACGGCTAGCGACGCGCAATAATCTTCTGCTCCAAACCCCACCGCCGCCAGCTCGGAGTGGGCGCAAATTGAGGGGGCGGCAAGCACGCCGCGCGGGGTTTCGATTTGAATCGTCACCGGAACTGGCGAATGTGGTGCCGCCGCCCTCAGCGCCTGCGCAAGAGCCTCAACTTGATCTCGAGACTCCACTTTCGGCAACATCACCCCAGCCAGCAGTTCGAGCGGCTGATGCTTCAAATCCTCGCGCCACAACTCAGGCTCAGAATTGAGACGCAACAAAACGGTTGCCCCGCGTTCTGCCAACGATCGAATCGCGCTCGCTGCCAGTGGACGTGCGGCTTCCTTTTGTGCGAACGGGATGGCATCTTCGAGATCGACGATCAGAGCATCCGCGCCGCGAGTCGTGGCTTTTGGCAGTAGCGCAGTCGATGTGGCCGGGATGAACAGGAGTGAGCGCAGGGCTTGCAACGGGGAGGGAGGCTTCATGTTTGGATTTAGGTGGATTCCAGTTTGCCGCGTTGCTTCAGGCTCGCGATTTGTTCTGCAGTCGCGCCAAGTTCGTTCAGGAGTTCGACCCCGTGTTCGCCACGAACAGGTGCGCGCCGGCGCAGTTGGCCGGGTGTACCCGCGAGCTTTGGCGTGATTCCATGCATCAGTGTCTCTGCGCCCCCGCCGTCGTCCGGCACCCGGATATACGACCCACGGGCGGCAATATGCGCGTCGCCAAGCAGTTGCTCGGCATCGTAGACAGGACCGACCGTGACGCCATGGCGACGGAAGTGATCGAGGCACTCCGCTTGATCGAGCCCGGCGATGGTAGTCGCAATCAATTGCGTCAGCTCTTGATCATGGGCCAAACGGGCGGCATTCGTGTTGAAACGCGGTTCGTCGAAGAGTGATTCCTGGCCGATGGCCTGAAAGACCCGGCGCGCCATCGAATCAGTCGACCCTGACATTGAAACCCAGCGCCCGTCGCGACACTGAAAGGTGCCACGCGGTGAGGAGATCTTCTGGTCGGCTTCAGCGGCCAAGCCAGTGGCAGCAAAATGGGTCACGTCGGGCCCCATGATGGCCAGCATCGGTTCGAGCAGTGAGAGGTCGATCACCTGGCCCCGGCCGCCCCGTACCTCGACCTCGCGCAGTGCAGCCAGGGTCGCGTGGGCGCCGGTCAGGCCCGTCACCATGTCTGCCAGTGCCAGGTTGGGCAGGCGGGGCTCTCCGGTCGCCGCGCGATGCTTATGTGCAAATCCACTGAAGCCTTCGATCAGACTCCCGAATCCTGCGAGCTCACGATACGGTCCCGTCTGTCCCCAGCCCGAAAGCCGAACGATGATTAACCCCGGATGCGTCGCATGCAGTGCAGCCGGCGCCAACCCCATGGCCTCAAGCGTCCCAGGCCGAAAACTCTCTACCAGCACCTGAGCGGTTTCGATCAGTTTTTTCAACCATCGCATCGCCTCGGCGTCACGCAGGTCCAGGGCAAGACTGCGCTTATTGCGACCATAGACCCGCCACCAGCCATCGAAGCCTTCCGGGTGATCCGGATGGGCTTCACGCCATTCGCGCAGCGTATCCCCGCGTCCAGGCGATTCGAGCTTGATCACGTCAGCACCGAAATCAGCCAGTTGCAGCGTCAGCATATTGCCCGCCACGAGTCTGGACAGATCGACGACTCGGACCCCCTGCAGAGGACCGCTGGGTTCGCTGTCGGGCGTGATGACGGGTAGGTCTTCGAAGTCCATAAGGAGCCTTATTTTAATCGGCCCAGTGTATCAATCCGCAAACTGGAGTCCGCGCTGGAAAAGCGATTGTTGATATCCTGCCGGATCGTCGATTACAAACCCTTCGGCTTCCGGTTAATCATGAAATTCGGTGTTCTGGTTGCGCTCGTCGTGTCTCTGCTTGCGACTGCCGCTCAGGCCGAGCCGGCAGTGATCTTCGATATGGGCGGGAAGTTCGACAAGTCCTTTAACGAGGCAGCGTATCTCGGGATGGAACGCTGGAAAAAGGAGGCTGGCAAGTCTTACCTTGAGTTCGAGATTTCGAACGAAGCCCAGCGCGAACAGGCGATGCGACGCATGGCCGAGAAGGGTGCCTCACCCGTGATTGGTGTTGGGTTTGGTCAAACCTCGACCATGGAACGCGTGGCCCGCGAATATCCCAAGCTCCAGTTTGGGATCATCGATTCGGTCGTTTCATTGCCGAATGTCGAGTCGGTTATTTTTCGGGACGAGGAGGGGAGTTTCCTCGTCGGTATGCTGGCCGCCATGGCGAGCAAATCGAGCAAGGTGGGGTTTATCGGCGGGATGGATATTCCGCTGATCCGCAAGTTCCAATGTGGCTATGAGCAAGGCGCCCGATTTGCTAATCCGAAGATTGATGTCACTTCTAATATGACGGGTACCACGCCGGCGGCCTGGAACGACCCCGCCCGCGGCGGCGAAATTGCCCGGGCTCAGTTCGGTAAAGGGGTGGATGTCGTGTTCTCCGCCGCTGGTGGAACGGGTCTCGGGGTCTATCAGGCCGCTAAAGATGCGGGCAAGCTGGCGATCGGTGTAGATACCAATCAGAACCATCTACACCCTGGAACAATGCTGACTTCGATGGTGAAGCGGGTCGATGTCGCCGTCTACAACCTCGCCCGTCAAACCCATCCCGGGGTCACGACGCTTGGCCTCAAGGAGGGTGGACTCGACTATGCGCTTGATCAGTACAACGAAAAACTGATCACTCCAGAGATGAGGCGCCGGGTTGATGATGCAAAGGCGCAGATCGTGGCCGGCAAGATCAAGGTGGTGGACTTCATGGTGGGCAATCGCTGCAAGCCCTAGCCCTGAGGTCTGACTTCGTGCACCAGGCGGTTTCAGCCGTTCAACTGCGTTCGATTTCAAAGCGGTTTGGTGCCATCCATGCCAATCGCGAGGTCACCCTTTCGGTAACCGCGGGTTCGATTCACGGTCTTGTTGGCGAGAATGGGGCTGGTAAGAGCACGCTGATGGCGATCCTCTATGGATTGGTGCAGGCCGATCGCGGGACGATCGCTATCCACGGCAAGACGGTCGCCATCAACAACTCGCGGACCGCGATCGCCCTGGGAATCGGGATGGTGCATCAGCACTTTCTGCTGATTGACTCGATGTCGGCGCTCGACAATGTCTTGTTGGGAGCAGAGCCCCACTGGCGTCTGCAGCGGTCACGCGCAATCGTGCTTGAGCAACTCAAGGTCTTGATCCAGCAGACCGGACTTGAGGTCGATCTGATGCGCCCCGTCGGCGAATTGACGGTTGGGGCACGACAGCGTCTGGAAATTCTGAAGGCGCTGTTACGTGGCGCGAGCGTTCTGATTCTTGACGAACCGACTGCCGTGCTGACGCCCAGCGAAGCCGAGCAGCTTTTCGTCACGCTGAGGCAACTCCGGGCCCGTGGGACGACCATCCTGGTAATTACCCACAAGCTCAAAGAAGTCATGGCACTGTGCGACGCAGTGACGGTCCTGCGCGCGGGCCAAGTCGTCTTTGACGGTCCGATCGCGCAGTGCAGCCTCGATCAGTTGGCGCAGGCCATGGTGGGGCGTCGGGTTCAGCTTCAGCGTCCCGATGTGTTGAGGACAACGCGCAAAGGGTCCGTCTCGCTGGCGGTGCGCGACTTGTCCTGGCGAGACCCCCAGGGCACGCAAAGGGTTTCGGGTGTGACCTTCGATTTGTACGCGGGCGAGATTGTCGGCATTGCCGGGGTGGCTGGTAACGGCCAAAGCGAGTTGCTTGCGCTCCTGTCTGGCATGCTCAAACCCCAGAGTGGACAGGTCGACTTTCGTGGAACCATCTGGAACAGTGCACGGTGGCTTGATCCCACGACAGCCCGGCGCTTGGGCTTGGCTCACGTCCCCGAGGACCGCCATCGCTTTGGCGTGGTCTTGCCCTTGCCACTCTGGGAGTCGGCTTTATTGGGCTATCAGCGAAGCCGGCGCTTTGCCACAGCGTGGGGGTGGGTGCGTCGTCGTGCGGCACGCTCTGCCGCCCAGGTGATGCTCGAGCGCTACGATGTGCGACCCGCTCAACTTGATCTGCAAACATCGACCTTGTCCGGCGGAAATCAACAGAAGCTCATCCTGGCCCGCGAGGCACTCGCCCCAGAGCATGTGCCCGAGGTGTTGTTAGTTGGGCAACCCACCCGCGGGGTCGACATTGGTGCGATCGAACTCATTTATGACCGTCTGCGCGCGATGCGGGATGGCGGCACAGCGGTACTGTTGGTTTCAAGCGAACTGGACGAGATCCTGGCGCTGGCTGATCGGGTGCTCGTGATGAACCAGGGCGTCATTGTTGGCGAACTGGCAAATGAAGACTGCAGCGAGGCCGCCCTTGGCCGCCTGATGGCGGGTGTGTCGTCCCGAACGCAAGTTGGCGTGGAGGCCGCGCTTTGAGTCGACCGGTCGAGTTGCCGCGGTGGATGGAATTGGGGCTAATGCCCCTCATAAACCTCGCGCTCGCGCTCGCGGTCTGCTCCGCGGTGCTTGCAGTCGTTGGTCTGCCACCGCAGCAGGTGTTCACGATGCTCCTCAAGGGGGCGTTCGGCAGTGCGGCCGGTTGGAGCTACACGCTCTTCTACGCCACGACGTTTGTTTTTACGGGCCTGGCAGTCGCGGTTGCCTTTCACGGGGGCTTGTTCAATGTGGGGGGTGAAGGTCAGGCCATGATCGGAGGTCTGGGTTGCGCGCTCATTGCCTTGTCTGTGGGTGAGCAATTAGCGACCGATCTGGCCGCCATTGTTGTGTTGCCGATGATGGTCGTGGCTGCGATGCTTGGCGGGGCACTGTGGGCCGCAGTGCCAGCCGTATTGCTGGCGTGGCGAGGTAGTCATCTCGTGATTACGACCATCATGTTCAACTTTGTCGCATCGTCTTTGCTGGCTGGCTTGCTGGTAGGTCCCTTGAAGGCACCGGGCAGCATGATGGTTGAGACAGTGGCGTTTCCACTCTCGGCGCGGATGCCCGGGATGCATCAAATGTTGCAACGATTCGGGGTGGATTGGCCGCGTACGCCGCTTAACCTGACTCTCCTGATTGCTCTGGCGGCTGCAATCGCGGTGGGGCTGTATCTGACGCGCTCCCGGTTGGGCTACGAATTACGAACGGTGGGTTTTTCAAGCGACGCAGCCCGCTACGCTGGCATTCAGCCTGATCGACATCGGGTCATGAGCTTGCTGATTGCGGGAGCGCTGGCTGGTTTGGTTGGGATTAACGAGCTTGCCGGGGCCCAGCATCGCTTACTGCTGGATTTCGTGTTGGGCGCTGGTTTTACGGGGATTGCGGTTTCGTTGATCGGACGCAACCATCCCCTCGGGATCGTATTGGCGTCGATCCTTTTCGGTGGTTTGTATCAGGGTGGTGCCGAACTGGCATTTGAGTTGCCCGGCTTTAGTCGCGACATGGTGACGACGCTTCAGGGCTTGATCGTTTTATTTTCTGGCGCTATGGCGATGGTGTCAGCGCCTCTGCTGGGCTGGATTCTCAACCGAGTTGGGAGCCGCGATGGATGACGCGCAGTGGCTGAGCCTTTTAGTATCGACCTTCAGGGTTTCGGCGCCCTTGGTGTTTTGCGCACTCGCAGGCCTGCTCAGTGAGCGGGCCGGCGTGATCGACCTGGGGCTCGAGGGCAAGATGTTGTTGTCCGCTTTTGCAGCGGGTGCGGCAGGCGCCTTCACCGGGTCGCTCACGGCTGCGCTTGGCGCTGCCTTGCTCGTTGGATTCGCATTGTCGATGCTCCATGGCTTTGCCTGTGTCACACACCGAGGAGACCAGGTCGTGCTCGGTATTGCATTGACCATGACGGCGGCAGGATTGTCCGTTGTTCTTGCAGTGGCCTGGTTCGGACAAGGCGGGCAGACGCCGCCATTGCCCAACACGCTGCGCTTCTTACCCCTGTGGTTTGGCCAGAATTTCTTGGTCTATCTGGCGCTTGGATTGGTTCCTGTCATTTGGTTTTTTCTGTTTCGAACAACGATTGGTCTGCGCTTGCGCGCAACGGGCGAGAACCCTGCCATGGTCGAGGCTGCGGGGCTTTCCGTGACGCTGCTGCGGTATGGCGCACTGGCTATTAACGGATTGTTGTGCGGGTTGGCCGGGAGCTATCTCGTACTGGCCCAAGGGGCCAATTTCTCGCCGCATATGACGGCGGGGCGGGGCTACATGGCATTGGCCGCGATGATTTTTGGCAAGTGGCACCCAGTCGGTGCGCTTGGTGCCTGTCTGCTTTTCGGGTTTCTCGATGCCGCAGCCATCCGTCTGCAGGGGGTGTCCGTTTCGCTTCCTGGGCTCGCTGACCCACTAAGCGTCGTCGAGATTCCAGTTCAGGCGATACAGGCCCTGCCTTACTTGATGACGGTAATCTTACTGGCAGGGTTTGTGGGCCATGCCCGAGCGCCAGCCGCCCTCGGAATTCCTAAATGATCGAACCCCAAACGATCGAACCCTAAATGATTGAACCAACGCCCGCCCAAATGGATGAGTTGGTTGCGGCAGCCAGGGCTGCGAGGGATCGCGCCTACGCCCCCTATTCAGGCTTCGCCGTTGGCGCTGCCCTGCTGGATGAGCACGGCCGAATTCATGCGGGGTGCAATGTTGAGAATGCGGCCTATCCACAGAGTCAGTGCGCAGAGGCCTCCGCGGTCGGCAACCTCATCGTTGCGGGCAGCCGACGAATCACCGCAGTCGTCGTCGTGGGAGTTGCGCCAGAGCCTCTGACACCTTGTGGCGGTTGTCGGCAAAGGCTTCGCGAATTTGCAACTGGCGAAACCCCAGTCTGGAGCGCAGATCCGGATCGGATCCGCGCCCAGTTCACTCTCGGGCAATTACTGCCCGAGAGCTTCGGTCCTCACCAGCTGCGGTGATCAGGCGTACTTGACGTCGCCAGTCGTCGGTACCGTGATCGTCTTGCCAATCGCGGTCGTATAAGTCCTCGACTTGATCGTGCTGACGTACACGAATTCGCCTTTGACCTCGGTCGCGCTGACCGTCAACTGCATGTAACCCCGTTGAACGGTGTCGACGTAGTTCAGATCATTAATCAGTCCCAGACCCTTGCCGACAATGCCAGCACCCAGCTGCGGGATCAGTGCCGTGCCGTCCAGCGACGTGGCTAGTCCAGCCAAACCGTAGGCTTCAAAACCAGGTGAGGTCACCGAGGAACCGGCGAATTCAACGCCGACCTTCTCGCCTGCTGCGTTCGTTAGGGTCGTGAACCAGCCGTTGTGCGAGTCGCCCGACAGGGTCACAAGGCGCTTGCCCTGGGTCTTGGCGGCCGTGTAGATGGCCTCGCGGTTGGTCGTATAGCCATCCCAGGCATCAAGGTTGTAGGGGATCTGCGGGTTGGTTTTGGGGTCAAGCAGAGCGGTTTGGGCCGGAGTCAACGCCGCGGTGCCCGCCGCAAAACGGGTCGCTTTGGCCCCCAGGTAGTCTGAGATCGCCTTTTGAACTGCCGCTTGGTTGGCTGCCGTTGGGCTTGCGAATGCGGCATTTTGCGCGGCACCCACCGTGGCGGGGAGGGCCATGCGGGCCATGATGACCTGATTACCCAGGATCTGCCAGGTTGCTGACGAGGCTTTCATCCCGTCGGTCAACCAGTTTTGTTGCTCGGTGCTGATGATCCGTTGGGTCGCGTCGGTGCCGGTGGCGAGCGCGGTCAGGTAACGCGTCACGCCGCCGTCCGCGTCGCCATAGTTGTCGTACTGGCGAGTCCGCCCCTCGATCCGCGTATCGAGCATGTGCAGTGTCATCAGACTGCCGAAGTCAAAGCGGCGGTAGATTTTGAGCAGGTTGCCGGAGGCATCCGTGCGGATCGGCATCCACTCATGATAGGCGCGCGAGGCATTGGCCTTGCGCACGTTCCAGTCGCCTTGTGTGGTGGCGTTGTGGTTCTCGGCGCCGGTCACATACGCATTGTTCGTGAATTCATGATCATCCCAGACGGCAATCAGCGGCATCCTGGCGTGCAGGGCCTGCAGATTGGCGTCGCTTCTGTAGGTGGCATACCGGGTCCGATAGTCGTCGAGCGAGACAATGTCGTTCGCCGGTGCAGTGACCCGCCCAAGCGTGACGGCATCGGCGTTGCCATAGCCTGTTGGGCTCGAACCGTATTCGTAAATGTAATCGCCGAGGTGAATGGCGTACTGCGCATCCGATTTTGCGGCCGCGTCATAGGCGTTGAAATAACCCTGCGAGTAAAGCGAGCACGAAAAGACCGCGAATTTGACCGAGGTCACATCGCTCTTGGGCAGCGTGCGAGTAATGCCAACGGGCGATGAGGTCCGGATCGTGTCGAGGAACCGGTAGTAATAGGTCGTCCCGGCGGTCAGCCCGGTGACGTCGACTTTCGTGGTGTATCCGCTCTCGGCGCTCGTACCGCAAACGCCGGTTTTGATGATCGACGCAAACGCGCTGTCGGTCGCGACTTCATAAGTCAGAGTGACATTTTGATTGGACTCGATGGTCTTTGCGTGGGTCCAGATGATGACGCGATCGGCCAGGGGGTCGCCGCTCGCGACGCCGTAGCGATATTCAGCGGGTTTCTCAAGCGCGTCGCCGCAGGCGCTCAGCGCCGCACTGGACGCAACAACCGCGGCGGCCGAGGCCGACTTGACCATGAACTCGCGGCGGTCGCTGACTTGTTCTACTGCGCGGCGATCTTTGATTTTTGACATGAATGGGCTCCGGAAAAGGGTCGCCCATTGACGCAAAATCGCGTGACACAATCGTGAAAAAAGACGAGTTAACGGGCTGGGTAGTCGGTATATCCCTCTTCGGTTCCGCCGTACCACCCAACATATCGAGGTTCGTTATACGGGCCATCGGTCGCAATCCGTTCCGGCAGATCCGGGTTCGAAATGTAGGCGCGTCCGAACGCCACCATATCGAGCGCGCCGTCTTGTAGCAGTTGCTCTGCTGCATCGGGCTCAATCCCCCCGTTACCGATCAGGCAACCGTGGTAGTGAGGTTTGACGATTTCGAGGATCTTGGGCATGTCTGGTGCGCCGGCCCAGGCGTTGGTGTCGCCCAGATGCAGATAGGTCAGGCCATAGTGCTGCGCCATCGCAGCGACAGCGGCAAAGGTCTCTGCAGGGTTCGCATCACGCGCGTTGTTGTAGTGCGCGAACGGTGAAATCCGGAGCCCGACTTGGGCAGGCTTTGCCTGTTTCAGCGTGGCTTCGATGACCTCGCGCAGTAAACGCAGTCGTCCTTCAAGCGAGCCACCGTATTCGTCCGTTCGTTGATTCAGCGTCGAGGACAGGAATTGGTGAATCAAGTAGCCATTGGCTGCATGGATTTCGATCCCATCGCAGC